>Ga0136620_10000877_pt1 | contig 13911 bp, 18 predicted proteins | sample AntDrymUQ4162106_2_FD_104806 | JGI IMG/M metagenome (GOLD analysis project Ga0136620, IMG submission 104806) | Polar desert sand microbial communities from Dry Valleys, Antarctica - metaG UQ416 (21.06) | ecosystem: Environmental > Terrestrial > Soil > Desert | place: Antarctica: Dry Valley... | reverse complement strand
GGTCTGGATCGAACGGACCTACCACCGGCGGCGTCGCCAGCGCGCCCTCGGCAAGCTCACACCGATCGAGTTCGAAGCCGTTCACGAGGTTGCTTATGCAGCGTGAATACTGTCAACCCCGCGAGTCAACCGAAGTGGGGGCAGTCCCGTCGGAGCTGAGCGTGAGGCGATGTTTATCGGTACTACCGACCCCCGCCGATCGCCTAGATGAGCTTCTCGACGCTCTTGCGGGACGTGTGACTCAAGCCGGTGATACCAAGATGGTGGAGTGCCGGTCGGGGTCCAGCTCCTCGAAGTAGGCGCTGCCTGCTGCGACGATTCCCCTTTGCGGAATGAGGAAATCGAGCAGGGCCGCCCGTCGAGGAAGTGGTCCCACGGGTCCGAGGTCGATATCGCCTATGCGAGCCGAGCTCTGCCTGACGACCCACATCGCGCTCGGAGCAGCAACGAACGTCTGACCGTTCGGCATCTTGCCCGTCATGTTGAAGCTGCCGATGGCGAGCGCTCTCCCGCCGACAGGTCCCATCGTCTTCAGGAAAACCGGATGGGTCCTGACCGACCATGGAAGTCTCCGCAAGACGACGCCCATGACCCTCGTCATGAGGGTGGAGCCGATGTCGACCGTCCAATCGAGTCCGACATCCGGAGCAGCGACACGCATCCGATCCCCCGAGCTCCACGTCACCGCTATAGGGGTCTGGCGCGTCTCGCGGGCCGATTCACCGGTATAGCGATTACAGCTCGTCTCGGGAGACTGGGTCGACCAGAATGACCACCCCTCCTGGGGATCGCGGTGCCAGACCGAGGTGTAACCGGGCCCGATGGACGAGCGGCTCCAATAGCGCAGCGCCAGAACGTGCCCGCTGACGAAGGTGAGGCCCATGACCCCGTAGCCATGGAAGCATTCGAACCCACTGTCAGGACACGGCCCCGGCATTCGGATCACGCCATCGATCATGCTTTGCGGCGACTGCCTCTTTGACATACGCCCTCCTGGTGTCATCCTTCGAGCACCATCCGTCAATCAGACTCGGCCGCAAGCTTGAATGCCCGTATCGCGTAGCCGGACGTCCCGAACTGGCGAGCCTTCTCTTCACCGCTGGCGCCGCCGAAAGTATCGACCTGTCCCGCCAGCTCTATCCCAATAAGACCTGCCACTCTGATCACCGTCTCCCATCCTGCACACGGCAGGGCTCCGGCAATTCAGCCGGTCCAGAGATCGATGTCCTTGAGGGCGCCTTCAGGAACGGGTCTCTCTACACAGATGTCGGCGATCGTCATGCGCGCCCCCCCTTTGAGGATGCGGTGAACCTCCCTGTAAACACCGAGCTTGTCAGGACACAAGTTGATGACGCCGTTCGATATGACTACATCGACCGACTCCGATTCGATCGGAAGCTCCTCGATCAGACCCTCGCGAAACTCGACGTTATGGAGACCGAGATCATTCCCAAGACGAGCTGCGCGATCGACCATCTCGGGCGTCATGTCAACGCCGATCACCCGGCCTTCGGCCCCAACGGAGAGGGCCGCGATGAACGAATCCATGCCGCTGCCCGACCCGAGATCGACAACGGTCTCCCCCCACTGCGGGAGCCCCCAGAAGAATGGGTTCGCAACACCTGCGAACGCTTCCGTGGCCTCATCCGGTAGTTGATCTAGGGGCATCTCCGGATAGCCCATGCGGAGCGCGTGCGCTCGACCGGTGTGGAAGTGGAAGTCGGCTCTCGGAGTGTCGGCGACCTCCCGGTATTTCTTGCGAACCTCTTCGCGCAGCGCCTGCACGTCGACGAGGTGCTCTATGTTGGAGCCGAGCGTTCGCCCAACCATGCGGTCCCTCCTCCTAGATCAGCTCGGCCAGCAGAGTCGCGGCCTGCCTTGCTCTATCCCTCTCGACTGGGCGGTAAGAGACAGACTTCCCGACCGCATCAGCGATGGACCGGGCTATCAGTTCCGGGGTTGCGAGGTCGAAGTCCATGCACTGGCCAGCGCCATAACGGTCAAGGCGATGCCGGACATGGAAGTTCTGCTCGAAATGGTAACGCAACGGGAAGTAGAGGAAGGGTCTCTGACTCGCCGTGAGCTCCATCGAGGTCGTAAGACCGCCCTGAACGATGGCCACGCCGCACACGGCAAGGTGCCTGTAGAGGTTGTGCACATACGGACGGACCTCCAACCCTTCGATCTTTGGAAGCGAGTCGGGATCGATACGAGGCCCAGCCACGATGATCATGCGCAGCTCCGGGATGTCTCGCTTCGCGATCTCGAAACTGCTCGCGACACGCCGGAGAAGATGCTCCCCTACGCCGGAGCCCCCAACCGTCACGAAGCAAACCCTCTCTCTTCTGTTCCGGATTCTCGTGCAAGTAGTAGTCGAGCTCCCAAGCCTCGTCACCGATCCAGAGGTCGTAGTCCTCGTCCGAGATGAGGTCGTGGAAGACCATGAAGTTGTTGAGCAAGATCTCGTCCATGCGTCGCCACGCCTGGAAGCAATGAAGGTCATGTTCCGCCGATTCGCTCTCGATGTGCCTCGATTCGTTCGCTAGGTGGGTGTTCGCGGGATGGATCCGTTCACCCTCTGCCCGCAGCACCCTTGTCACGGGATCCTGGGCGAGCCAGTCGACATGGAGGTCGGGGACCAGCTCACGCAGTTCTCTTGCGATCGCGACATCGCGCTGTGCATGTAGCGACCAGAGTCTCGGGCGCCGTCTCCAGGCCCCAACCCACACAATCCTCGATCGGCTTCGTCGAGTGGGGCTCCGTAAAGCACTTCTCGAAGAAGAACTGAAGAAATCCTTTGAAGTCTTCGGTCCAGTAGTGCCGGTTGAACTTGGCCCAACCTTCGTGCCTTCAATCGATCATCGAACGAGTAGACGGACCGCTCAGGGTGCCCTGGTGCGATCGGCAAGGAGGCCCCGATGAACACGGCGCCCTCCACCCGATCGGGGTGATCGGCACCCAGCAACAGGGTTCGCTGCGCACCCAGGGAAAGACAGACGAGCACGGCGCTCTGAGTCTCCGTGACGTCCATGACCGCCAACGTGTCCTTCACGAATTCGGACTCGGCGTACGCGTCCGCCTCTGCGGGACGGCCGGACTTTCCGTTCCCGCGACCATCGAAGGTCACCACGCGGAAGTGACGCGCCAGATAAGGGATCTGCATCTTCCAGAATCGGGAATGGATGATCGACCACGTGGGCATCAACACGACCGTCGGTCTGCCGCTGCCGTAGATCTCGTAGAAGATCTTGATCCCATCTCGGTCGACGTAGCCATCTTCGTCTGGATAGAGCGCTCTCATGTCGCCCTCTGCCTGGAGCTAAACCAACCTTCGATCACGCCGAGCAATTCGTCATGACCGTCGGTCACACCGGAGAGGCGCTCGAGGATGAGCCCTTGGTTGAAGGTCATCACCAAGGAGACCAGCGCCGGGACCGGAACGGCCTCGGTGTCGATCTCCAGTTCATCCGCTGCAAGCGTGAAGGCCTCGGTAAGCACCTGCCTCCAGGCGCCGTTCACCGCCGCGATGCGCTCTGCGAGTTCCGGACGGTTCCAGGCCATCGCCTGGAGCTCGAGCCACAACTTCTGGTAGCCGGAAACTGCGTCCTCTTCGAGGAACGCCACGGCCGACCGCCACTTCTCGGAAAACGGTGTGTGCGGCTGCCCGTACATCTGCCGTTGGCGTCCGATCAAGCGCTGAGTGAAGCGCTCGAGCACCTGGATGAACAGTTCGTCCATCGACCCGAAGTAGTAATGGATCAATCCGTGATTCAGGCCGGCCTCCTCCGCGAGGCGCCGGGTCGATACGGCCGCATACCCGTCCGAGACGAGGAGACGTTCGGCGGCGTCCAGCAGTTCCTCCGGTGGTGTCGAGCTCGCGGCGACTGAAAGTTTAGTCATATGCCTAAGCCATATGACTAAACTAGATCATCGGACCTGTCAAGGGTTCTCTGGCCTGCCGCTCGGATTCCCCCAGGCGTTAAGAGTCATCAGGCTTTCTCATCACCGCAAGAGCTCTGCGAGTTTTCGTGCGTTCTGCTGCGCATAGCTTTCGTAGCAGTTGTCTAGATTTGGGTCAGCGCTGTGCTAGATGCCGTTTCCGCAGGTCGTCCCTGAGCGTAAGGCTGATGTTTATCGCGCCTGGCGAACGGTCTTTGTATGGGCAACCCCCTTGTCGTGGCCCCGACTGGCACGGGGGCGCTGCAAGGATCTTTCGCCCCAAATGCCCCTTTCCCTTTCAGAGCAAGCACTCTCCCACGAGATCGCTGTCGCCTTCGCTAGCTGCGGAAGTCGAGGACCTGCTCGGGGGGGTCGAACCCCTCTTCCAGGGCGATCCCGTGCACCTCACGGACATGCTCACGGAACCAGCGGTCCATAGGTTCTTGAGAGGTCGCGAGCTCCTTGAACGAAGAATCCAGGTCGGGACCCTCCACGTACACCACGACCAAGTCGCCCCCCGGGGTCTTTTGGATGAATACTGCCTCCCGCGTGATGCCGACGCGCCTGCGAGCAGCCTCGAACTCGGCCTTCCTATCCCCTTTCCAGCAAGACTCCATCGCGGCCCGGTCTGCGTCAGTCTTTCCCGGCAGAAGCGGAAGCACGAATGCCAAAGATCCCAAGTCCTTCTCCTTTCCTCTCATCACCCGACGATCGGTCTAGTAGCAACGTCTCCAGTGGATCTGCGGCCGCAATTGCGCCACCCGCACTTGCCAGCCCTTCTGCCACCGTCTGTGCTTCCCCTCGCATAGAGATAGCTGCGTCGATCGCGCGACGGAGTGAATGGGGGTCAAGATCGTCAGAGGGGACAGATGTCCCTGCTCCCACTCTGACGACCTGAGCTGCCACCTCTGATTGGTCGCGCCCGAACGGAACCACGCAGACGGGAACACCCGCAGCAAGCGCCTTCTGCGTGATGCCCATCCCACCGTGACACACAACACAAGCGGCCCTTCTCACTAATGGTCCATGAGGCAACCATCTCGTCACGTGGGTATGGGGGGGCGGGCCAAACCCGCCGGGGTCCTGGGCTGCAGTTGTAACGACCACGGAAGCGATCTCACCTTCCATCGCCTCTAACACGTTACGGACCAGAGCATCATCACGCTGGAACTCGCTGGAGACCGTTACCAAGATCAAGGGATCTCTCAGCTCCTCGAGCCACGCGGGAAGGGTCGCAGGAGGCTCCCAGAGACCCGGACCGACTGACCGGAAGGAGGCGGGCGATCTAACGTCGCTCGGCTGGAAGGGGGGCGCTGTGAAGTAGATATGAAGCGGGGCGCGCCACACCTCTTCCTGCCCGACCGGTTCCAGTCCCACTGCCTGACGAGGACCATTGAGGACCGCCAGCCCCTCCGCATGGAGGGTGAACGGCAACACGTGGTGGAAGAACGGGACCCACTGAGCCCACGCGAGCCCGCTCGCCTCTGCGAGGGCAGCTGCTCCCACCGTGGTGACATCGACGAGAAGAAGATCCGGGTCAACTTCTTCGATCGCCCGTTCGAGGTCATCGATCTCGATCGGGGAGCGGGATGCGAAGGTTCGCAAACCCATCTCTAGGGCTTCTTCCTGCGAGGTCGCTTTCCAATCCTCTAGTGGCAGGTCCTCGATGCCCGGCGCGATACATTCCGCCGCGACCCCGACATCACGTACCGCACCAACCGCCGCGGCAAGCGTCCTGACGTGAACATCATGACCACGGTGTTGGAGTTCCAGAAGCGTGGGCATCACCGGATAGAGATGGCCGCGAGCAGGGGACGTGTACGCAAGGAAGCGCCATCAGCGGCCGTTGGCTGTCTGCTCGACGAGGTCGACGATGATCCGCTCTGTTGCCCGGCGGCTGAATCCGAGGTCGTGGCGCAGCAACTTCCAGGTGTACACGTCTGTAGCCACGACTAGCGCGGCCTTCCTTCGGTTGCGAGCAGCGCCTCGAGCGTCTTCAAGCAAGGAGGAGAACGTCCGCTCGACCCACTCCTGGTGATACCGGCGCCCGTCCCGGACGTTGTCGGCCACGACGGGGATCCGGTCCTCCTGGGCCAGCATGCGCAAACGATTGGTCCCCCACCGCTCATATTGAGCTACGAGGAAATCCACCGCCCCCGCAACATCGTCGACCGGCGCTTCGTCCCGCTCCTGCTGCGCGTCCCTCGCGGCCTGTCCCATCGCCTCGATGAAAAGGGACTCTTTAGACCCGAACCGCCGCAAGAGCGTGCGTGACGCGACTCCGGCGAGCGAGGCGACCTGTTCCAGCGAGACGTCCTCGTAGGGCCTCTCGGTGAAGAGATCGACGGCTACCTCCAGCACCCGGTCAGCCGTAGCGCGAGCAGCTTCAGCCCGCGCCTTCATGCGGTAAGGACGCGAACGGGCAGAAGTGGATCCTTTCATGTCGCTTAAACTGACATGAAATCAGCATCCCTGTCAAAGCCGCCCGACGGCCGCCGTCCATTGATAGCTATCAGCTACGCGCGATCGTGGCCGCGAAGCTTCAATCAGTGCGTCCAACGCCCGTGGGTCGACGCAGCTCGACCTCTTAATCACAGACTGTCATACAGCCCTATCCAGGCACTACTCGGCGTGGCCGGCGTAATCTCTGGAGCAGTTGTCTAGATTCGGACAAGCGCTGTGCTAGATGCCGTTCTTGCAGGTCGCTGCTGAGCGAAAGCACGATGTTTATCGTGACTAGCGAACGGTCCTTGATTCAGCTCGCTCGGACCTAGCTGCGAAGGGCCTCGCGGATCACTTCCCTTGGTTCTTTGGCATCTATTCGCTTCCCCGTAGGAGTCGGCGGTACTTTTCCCGTATCTTCATCGCTGGATCACCGCTGGCCCTTGAGGTCGGTTGAGGACTACAAGCTCCAGATTCCCTGCCAGGTCAGGATCGATATCGAGGAGGTTGCCGAGGACCCGTTCGATATCTCGTTATTCGCCACGTCGCCTCCGGTAGCTGTTTATCGCTCCCGTGAGGAGCGAGAAGGTCGCCGCGTATGTCGCCGCGTATGGGAACGCCTCCGCAGCGTCTTGGCTCAAGAACGTTGTGCCCAAAAACATTTGCGCACAGAAGATAATGACCGCCGAGATCGCCGCGGCAAACCACGGATGTTCCCGCCCCCATTCGTTGATTCGCTTCATAGCCACATCGATACTAGTAATCCGAACCACACCACGTAGCCGAGGGTCACGGCGACGCAGAACCAGAAGCCCACCTGCGCGGTGTTACGTCGATAGTGACCGACTGACCAAGCGTGACCGGAGCAGAAAACGGGGTGCTGCATGTCTATTTTCGCCCACAAGATCAAGTTTCCCTCACATGCCGGAGATACAAGTGACGTGGCCGTCCGGAAACCGAAGCTCCTGCCACGGCCACCAGCAAGCATCGGTGTTCATCACCACCAGCCATGCGACCGCGAGGTAGACGATCAACGCGACCGCCAGCGCGGCCGCGACTGCATATATCCGCTTCGCCCAAATCATGCCGCCTTCCTAACCCGTGGAGCACCTTGTGCCGCGAAACCTGCCGCATGGCCCTCCTACGCTGGTCCGATGCGTCTGTCCAGACATGCCAAGGACAGGCTTCGGTGGGTTCGAAGGCCAGCCGTAGAGGTGCTGAGCAACACCTCCTTGAAGCGCTTCGCTCCGCCGCGCTGATGCGTCGAGACTTGAAAGGAAACTCTCAGCTCTCGGCGGAAGTAGTGGCACACGGTTCGTAGTGGTATCGGACCGCCTCCACATAGACACGGAGGATGGATCTCATACCGCGGTGTGCTGATCGTCGGCCTTTGCTTCACCTAGCAGGTCTGGCCTCCAACGGCGCAGCGTGATCCAGTACAGACTAGCCATGGGCAGCGCGCCTACCAACGCGTGATCTAAGGGATGCCACCGGTCCCGCACGTCGGCCCCCTCGCTCGTTAGCTCACAAATCCTCGTCTCCGTGACCAGACAAGGACTAAGCACGTGGGGCACGATCTCGGTCCCGATGAGGATGAGCAATGGACCGATGAACGGGGGCAGGCTACGTATTGCTCGTCTTGGTCCCTGCCGTGACCGCACTCCGGCGATGCCGCTTGCCATTCCCAGCAGGATAGCCAAGCCGTAACCCATCATTGGCACTACGACGGGTAGGTCTCGCAGCGATGGAAGTCCCCCACCACCGAAACACGGTGGGTTAGCACATTCTTCGACCGGTGCAGGCACGGGCCCCGGTTTCCATGTGGCCGCTTAGAACACGCCTCCGCCAATCGCGAGTCCGACCGCGACGACCACAACGCGCCATCCGTAACGCGCGAGTCTGTCGCTCATTGCGGACACCTGATTGTCAAGTTTCGCGATCGATCTCCCTAGTTGGGGCACCCCCAGTTTCTAGCAGCTCTGGTAGCTCCTTTGCGTTCTGCTGTGCATAGCTGGAGTAGCAATTGTCTAGACCCGGATAAGCGGTGTGCTAGATCAGATGCGAATGAGCCGCTGTGCTAGATCGACTTTTCCCAGCTCGCAGCTGAGCGGCGAGCGATATTCATCAGCACTAGCGAGAGCCCGATCAACTCGCGCGAACGTGGGTGCGAAGAGCTACCCGGATGACCTCCGAAACACGCACAACGTCCCTGGATGCACGAAGAAGCAACTCCTTCTTCAGCTCCGGATCCAGACGAACCGATTCCACGCTGGCCGGCCCCGATCCCATCGTCGGTCGACCGCCGGCGCGGCGACGCCTGATCTCGTCCAGGTCGTAGCCACCCTCAGCTTCGTCGGCGAGCTTCTCGACCATCTCGTCATCGACGGAGGTCCCATCCTTCAGTGTTCCGTGGTATTTGGGCATCTCATCACGTCATCGCGGATCGCCCCGCGCGATCAGCCGAGCCTCTACAGACGCGCGTCGCGGCGCGTCGCGGCAGTAACGATCGCTGCCAACACGATGGCCATCGCCACCATCGAGCCCACATGGAAGATCCATTCGGCAAGGAGGAGTCCGCCGAGGTCTTCTCCCACGAACCGGTGTGTGGCCGTGTGTGGCCACCACGATCCCAGCAGCCACATCGTGGACACCCACGCAACTGTGGCGAACCGCGACTCCCCCACGAGCGACCTGAACCAGGGACGTCCGAGGGCGCCAACCGCGATCGCCGCGCCCAGCGCCAGACCTTCCGCGATCGTAACCACGATGAAGCCGGGGATGAGGGCCCCGCTGGGTTCGGGGGACCCCTCCGCCGGACGCCAGAACACACCGAGGGGTCCGTCGGGACCGAACAGGAGCGCGATCACAACACCGGCGCCAACAAAAGCCCAGAACCGCCGGTCGAACGCTCGATCGCGCGTTCCAGAAGCCACGGTCATTCGAGTGCCGTCGGATGTCATGAAGCGCTCACCACCAGCGCCTGCCCCGGAAGCAACACGCCTTTAGGCCTCTCGTACTGCGATGCCATAGCGACCACGTGCCGCTTGATCTCCTCCAGCTTCTCCCGGGCAGCTCAGAGAGAATGGCCGCCAGCGGGCCTGCCGGCCTCGACGTGATCTGCCAGCAGGAGTCGACATCCTCGAATCCGTGTGGTGAGTCGACCTGATCGATCCGAACGTGTGGGAAACCCGCTCCCGAGAGCGCAGCGCCTAGCGTGGCTTTATCGGAAAGGGAAAACAGCCCTCCTGCGCCGAAGGGATCGGGACCGACGAGACCGGCTTGCATCACGGCCATTCCAAGAACCAATGCCCACGCGTTGTGCTCCGGGCCGCTCCAGACACTGAGGACGAGACGGCCGCTATCTCTGAGAACGCGGCGCGCCTCTGCGAAAGCCACCTGGGGATCCGGCATCAACATGTAGCCCATGCGGCAGACGACTGCGTCCACGCTTTGATCGGGTAGGTCGATCGCTTGCCCGTCCAGGACGCGGACCTGCACATTCGCTGCGGGCACCCCTTCTGCTCGACGTCGGGCCGCGGCCACCATCCCCTCGGCGATGTCGCTCACGATCACGGTGCCCTGCGACCCGACCAGCTGCGCGACACCCATCCCCAAGGTGCCCATCCCGCACCCAAGCTCCAGGATGGTCTCGCCCGGCGCCGGTTCCAGAAGGGTCAGCAGCCGCTGAGTGACCGGAGCCACGGAGGCCTCGGTGTGCTCGTGGAGCTCCCCCCACGCCAGCGCGACGTGATTCCAATCTGCCCGCACGCTCGCCGTTGCCGTTCCCGTCCCCGCCATATCCGCCCCCTATCTGTTCCAGGTTCCCTGTATCCAATACAGGGTATGTTTAGTGGATATGACCCCGGCTGTCAAGCGCGTCTACGACTCCTCGCGGCGGAAGGCCCAGGCCGCCGAGACGCGCCGTCAGATCCTGAAGGCGGCGCACGACCTCTTCGTGTCCGCCGGCTACGGCTCGACGACGATGAGCGAGATCGCGCAGGCCGCCGGTGTTTCGGTGGAGACCGTGTACGGAGCCTTCGGCTCCAAGCTGAATCTCCTCAAGCGGGTCTGGGACTTGACGATCGGTGGGGACGACGATGACATCCCGTTCCATGAGCGGCCGCAGGTGCTCGAGATGCGGGCAGAAAAGAACCTCGCTCGGCGGCTTGAGATGTACGCCTCGTTGATCGCCCATCATCTCGGACCTCGCACCTCGCCCTTCGTCGAAGCCATGCGGGGGGCGGCGAGTTCAGAGCCCCAGGCGAGAGCGATGGTGGAAGAGATGGATCGCCAGCGTCTGGAAGGCATGACCCTCGCGGCGCGAGAGATGGCGTCCGGTGAGGGACTCGCCGTATCGGAACAAGAAGCGCGCGACGTGCTGTGGGCGACGAACGCAGGGGATCTCTGGCGATTGCTCGTTCAAGAGCAAGGGTGGGAGCCAGAGAGATTCGCCACTTGGTTAGCAGCCCTGTGGAAGCGGATGCTCCTTACCAGTCGCCATCAGTGACATCCGGATAAGCGCTGTGCTAGATGCTGTTTCCGCAGGACGCGGCTGAGCGGCGCGCTCAGCCAGCCAACAAGCGGGCGAACCTTTTTTTCGGCCTCTCGATAATCTGCCCTCAGCACATCTGATAAGTGAGGTGGCTACCCTTTACTCGACCCTGCGCCACTCCGCGCCGGGATAGGCCACGATCACGCTCCAGGCCGCTTCGAAACAAGCCGGGAAACACTCCGGAATCACAGGATCGAGCATCATGGTGTCTCCGTTCACGACGTAGCCGAACGTGACGGGCTCGGGAAACTCCTTGGATACGTTGAACGTTTCTCCGTACCGTTCGCTGTCCCGGCTTCGGGCCTGTCCGGCTCGTCCGAACCGCAGGCGGCCGTCAGCATCACGAAGATCATCGCTATTGCAAGTTTCTCGGACCGCCCGAATCATCCGTGATCCCCTGATGTTTCTCGGAAGGGATTCCATACTACCGATAGCTCGCCACCAGTCTCGGTGATCCAAACGAAAGTGCCTTGCACTACTTGGAGGCGCCCGGCGAAGGCCGTCCACAAGATGCAGTGTCTCTTCAGTAACTCTGAAAGCTCCTTCGCATTCTGTTGCGCATAGCTTCTGTAGCAGTTGTCTAGACCCGACCAAGCGCTGTGCTAGATGGCGCTTTCGCAGGTCGTCCCTGAGCGAGGAGCGATATCTATCGTGAGTACCCGCGATCGCCTTCCGGGCAAGCTCAGTGATCCGCCTAACGGAGATGCCGAGATGCGCGGCGAGCAGGTCGCAAATGCTTTTGATCCCGCTCGACTAGTTCCAGGGCTGCAGCGACATCCAGGGCACTACCCTGCCCGAGCAGATCGGCCCACCTCTCCTCCCCAAGTGCTTCTTGAGCTTCATCTAGCCACCGGTCGATCAGGGCCCGCTCGAATGGAAGCATCTTCGACATCGAGCGCTCCCGCGTATGTCTAGCGACCCCGAGCACCAAGGCTGCTTGATCCATCCCACCGGCAGCAGCGGAGGCGGCGGCGAATCCTTCAAGGGCCTCTGCGATCCCATCTTGATCGTCAACTTCGTTGAAGCTGCGCAGGGATCGAAGGAACAAGTCGCTTGCTCTTCCTGCGTCGCCGCGTAGCAACTCCAGGTGGCCTCGGTAGGTTTGCGCACGTGCCGCGAAACGGTGGTCCCCCAGCCGGACGTACAGTTCGAGCGCTTGATCGAGCAGCGAAGACGCTTCATCTAGTTGGCGGAGGTGCAATAGCCCTAGTGCAAGATTCAGCTTAGAGGTCGCCACATACCAGCTGACTCCGCTGGCATCCGTAATCTCGGCACTGCGCTCAAGGGGAGTTAGTGCCGCCAGAAAATCACCTTCTGCCATGTGAACCATCGCCTGGACGGTCAAAGCGTTGCGCCGCATCAGCGATGCCTCGCCGTCGTCCGTGACCTCTAACAATTCCTCGCTGTAAAGGCGCGTAGACCTGAGATCGTCTTGCTGGAAAGCCAACCAGCAAGCACCCCATAGTGCTTTGGCCCGCAGCTCTTGCGACCCCCCTACGGTTGCGCGGAGGGCTTGTTCCAACCACGTCCGCCCTTCGGAGAGATAGCCGGCAGCGCGCCAGAACTGCCAAACTGCTGCCCCCAGGCGCAACCCCATTCCCGGGTCGCCCTCCGTGAGCGACCATTCCAGAGCCGCCCGCAGATTGTCGCTTTCCGCGAGGAGTTCCTCGAAGGCCTCCTCCTGCGCGGAAGTTCCGAACTTCTTTTCTGTACGCTCCGCCAAGGAGAGGAAGTAGGAGGCATGAGATCGCAAGAGGGGCGGCCCCTCCCCGTATCGATCTCGCTGCTCCCTCGCGAATTCAGCGATGACGTCCATCATGGAGTACCGCGGGACTTGGCTCTGTACTCCATTCAGCACTACCAAGCTCTTGTCGACAAGAGCGCCCAGCGTCTCGACAACGTCTCCCTGAGCAGTGGGCCACGCATCTTGCGCGGCTTCCAAGGTCCAGCCGCCCCTGAAAACTGATAACGACCGGAATAGGGATCGCTCTCTTGAGTCAAGGAGGTCGTAGCTCCACCCGATCGCTCCTCGCATCGTCCTCTGGCGCCGAGGCAAGTCTGCGGCTCCGTGGGTAAGCAGCGACAGTCGAGCGTCGAGTTGCTCGCGCAATTTCACCAATGGAAGGTGTCGGACTCGGGACGCGGCAAGCTCGATGGCAAGCGGCAATCCTTCGAGTCGCCTGCAGATGTCCCCCAGCAAGACGGAAGCCTCCTCATCGATCACAAGATCTGCTTTCGCAGCTGTCGCCCTCTCGAGTAACAGGCGTCCTGCCGCCGAAGAACTCAAATCGGCCGAGCCGACCGGCGGCAGTCCGAGGGGAGGAAGGGCAACGACGTGTTCACCACGGATGCACAGTGGTTCGCGAGTAGTGACAAGCAAGGTGAGCCGGTCACAACCGGAAAGCAGGTCGGCCACCGACCCTGCGGCGGCGAGCACATGTTCGAAGGTGTCGAGCACCAGCAGGATCGCCGCCGTAGTCAGGTGCGCCGAAAGGTCTGCCACGGTCCGAGTTTCTGGTTCGATCAGCCCGATGGCCTCCGCGATCAGCGGCACGACTCGAGCAGGACTCTCGCAGGAGGTAAGCGGCACGAAAAACACACCGTCTGGGTAGATGTCCCGGGCCGCCGCCGCTGCTTCCACTGCAAGTCTCGTCTTACCAATCCCACCTGGCCCTGTGAGGGAGATCGAACGGATCGACCCTTCGCGGAAGGCACCGAGAAGCATCTCCATCTCGCGGTCGCGTCCGATAAGGGCAGTTGGCGGAATTGGTACGCGGTTCCGCCCTGATGAGACAAGGCCCGGTCGCTGGACACCAGGCTCGTGCGCTCCAGCCCGGCCGCGGGCGACCAAGATGAAATCTTCTTTGTCGGTACCGCAGACTCCCAAGGCCTCAGCGAGCCTCTCCGCTGTGTCCCGGTAGACAAAGCGTCGCAGACCACGCTCGATATCACTGATCGTGCGCACGCTGATGCCGGCC
>Ga0136620_10000876_pt1 | contig 13927 bp, 13 predicted proteins | sample AntDrymUQ4162106_2_FD_104806 | JGI IMG/M metagenome (GOLD analysis project Ga0136620, IMG submission 104806) | Polar desert sand microbial communities from Dry Valleys, Antarctica - metaG UQ416 (21.06) | ecosystem: Environmental > Terrestrial > Soil > Desert | place: Antarctica: Dry Valley... | reverse complement strand
CGTCGGCGTTGTAGGCCCAGGGCAGGCCGTGGTCGATCGACCGCAGGCGCAGCGCGAGTGCGGCGAGCAGGAGCGCGCCCAGCAGGAGCGTCGTGGCGGCGGGGCCGGGGGCATTGGTAAGCGTGCGGCCCCGCTCGCGAATCGTGGCCGGCTCCCGCGGCGCGGCCCGCGTGCTCACGCCGTCGACTCCGGGCGCCCCGCGCCGCGCTCGAGCGGACCGTAGCCCTGGCGGCAGTCGCGCAGCCTGTAGATCCGCACTTCGGGCCCGGGGCGCGCGTAGGCGGTCGAGTAGTGGTTGTAGGAGAGGTCGAAGTGAAATCGCACGGGGTCGGCCTCAGGCTCCCACGGAGAGGCCCTGAAGATCTCGCTCGACTCGCGCTCGAGGCGGCGGTAGTAGGCGAGCGCCTGCGGCAGGCGGTCGTTCTCGGCACGCCCGCGGATCACGCTCATCGTCATGACGACGCAGTATCCGGCGCGCCGGTAGGCGTCGAGGCGCCTGGGGGTCAGCGTGGCGGCATAGTCGATGCGGGTCTCGGCGACATCGCGCGAGAAGCCGCGCACGAACTCCTTGTGGCGCAGCAGCTCGGGACGGCGCCTGTCGGCGACGCGCCTGAAGTAGCGCCCCGGCACGGCCGGCTCGATCACCATCCGCAGGCGTGGCTTGAAGCGCTGGACGAGGAAGTCGCGTGCCTCTTGGCGCGTGTCCTCGCGCCCGAGCAGCGTGGCGGTGCGCACGTCGGCGGCCAGCGGCTGGGCGAGCACCGCTGCTGTCAGCAGCGCGAGCGCGAGCCCGCGTAGCGCCGGGCGCAGGCGGACGAGCGCCGCGAGGCGCACGAGTGCGACCCCGCACAGCAGCGCCAGCACCGGATAGGCAGGCAGCAGCCAGCGGCCGAAGAAGCGCGACTGCACGCTCAGGTAGGCGAACAGCGCCAGCGGGAAGAGCGCGAGCAGGAGCATCCGCACCGGGTCGCGCCGCGCCTCGATCACGCAGCCGACCGCGGCGGCGGCCGCGGCGGCGAAGCCGAGCCCCCACGTCAGCGAGTGCAGGTAGTAGCCGGGGCCCGAGTCGTCGGCCTGGCCGAGCTTGCGGATCGCGCCGGCCGTCTCGGCTTGGCCGCGGATCTGTCGCAGCGCCGCGTCGAGGTCGAGCAGGAACCAAGGCGTCGTCGCGGAGAACGCCGCCACGGCGACCACGACGCCGAGCCCCGTGTCGAGCAGCGCGCGGGGCTCGTGGCGGGCGCGCAGCGCTCCGGCCGCGAGCAGCGGCAGCAGCACGAGCCCCGCCGTGTACTTGAACCCGATCGCGAGCCCGACGCCGACCCCGGCGAGCACGTAGTCGCGCCGTGCGCCGTGCTCGTACACGCGCACGGCGCCGTAGAGCGCGAGCGCGACGGGCGCCAGCGTGCCGACGTCGGTCACCGCGATGCGCGAGTAGGCGACGGGGAGGAAGGCGAACGCAAGCACCGCCGCGGCCACGAGCCCCTCGCGCTCGCCCCACAGGCGGCGCCCGACCCAGTAGGCCGCGAGCGCGCCGATCATGCACAGGAGCGCCGCCAGCGAGCGTGCCGTGATGTAGATCGACGTCGGGTCGAACGCGTACTGACGCACGACCGCGTCGAAGTCGCCGAACGGCCAGCCGCGGCCCCACTGGAGGCGCAGCGCCAGGTGGACCAGGTAGGTGAAGCCGGAGGGGTTCTGGAAGTAGCCCGGGTTCGAATCGCCGCCGAACATCGCCACCGCTCGGTTCGTGAAGTGCGAGCCCTCGTCGACGTTGTAGACGTACGGGAGGCCGTAGTCGTTGTGGCGCAAGCGCAGCGCGAGGCCGGCCACGAGGATCACGCCGAGCACCGCGCGAGCAGGGGAAATAGCCGCGCGCAGGCGTCGCATCGGCGGCAGACGTTAGTCACCGTCCACCCCGCCGCCGGCCGCCGCGGGCGGTGCCGTTGATACGTTCTCGGAGCAGGCCATGGCCCCGATCACATTCACCGAGCGCGACGCCCAGCACCTCCAGCGCGCGCTCGAGCTTGCTGCGCAGGCGCGCGGGCGCACGAGTCCGAACCCGCTGGTCGGAGCGGTGATCGTGAAAGACGGCCGCACGATCGGCGAGGGCCTGCACGACGCCGCCGGCGCTCCTCACGCGGAGCGTGCGGCGCTCAAGGCCTGCTCCGAGGATCCAGCCGGCGCCACCCTCTACGTCTCGATGGAGCCGTGCGCGCATCACGGGCGCACGCCGCCGTGCACCGATGCGATCGTCGAGGCCGGCATCGCGCGGGTCGTGATCGCGGGCGACGACCCGTCCGCGCGCGCCGCGGGACGCGGTCCCGGGATCCTGCGCGACGAGGGCATCGAGGTCGAGCTGGCGAGCGGCGAGGCCGCCGAGGCCGCGCGTCAGCTCAACCAGCCGTTCCGCAAGCACGCGCGCAGCGGGCGACCGCTCGTGACCTTCAAGTCGGCGATGACGCTCGATGGCAAGGTTGCCACCCACACCGGCGACTCCCAATGGATCTCCGGCGAGGCGAGCCGCGCCCGCGCGCACCGCTGGCGCGCCGAGGCCGACGCAGTCGCGGTGGGCATCGGCACGGCGAACGCCGACGACCCGCTCCTGACCGCTCGCCTCGAGGGCGTTCACCGCCACCCGCGACGGGTGGTGTTCGACTCCGAGGCGTCGCTCTCGCTGTCGTCGCAGCTCGTCCGTGGCGCGGTCGAGGTGCCCGTCACTCTGGTCTGCTCGCGGGCGGCCAAGCGCGCTCGCACGGAGGCGCTCGAGGCGGCGGGGGTCGACATCCTGGTGGCGACGGGAGAGAACGAGGCGGCGCGCGTGCGCTCCGCGCTCGATGCGCTCGGGGAGCTCGAGATCACCTCGCTGCTGCTCGAGGGCGGACCGCGCCTCGCGGGGGCGTTCTTCGACGCCGACGAGATCGACGAGCTGCGGCTGTTCGTCGCGCCGCTCGTCGCCGGCGGGCGCGATGCGCGGGCGCCGCTCGAGGGCGTCGGGGTGGCGGCGATCGACAAGGCGCGGCGCGCGCTCCAGACGTCGGTCGAGCGGATCGAGGATGACCTGCTGATCTGCGCGTGGCTGAAGGAGTGGTAGGCATCTTCACCGGGCTCGTGGCTACCACCGGCGCGCTGCGGGCGCTCGATCGCACGAGCGACGGCGTGCGCCTGCGGGTCGAGAGCGCGCTCGCCGCGGAGCTCGAGCAGGGCGACTCCGTCGCCGTCAACGGCGTCTGCCTGACTGCCGTCGAGGTATCCGGCGGAGACTTCCAGGCTGACGTGATGGGAGAGACGTTGCGGCGCTCCTCGCTCGGCCCGCTCGAGCGGGGGGACGCGGTCAACCTCGAGCTCCCGCTGCGCGCGAGCGATCGCCTCGGCGGACACATGGTCCAGGGCCACGTCGACGGGCTCGGCAGCGTCGCCGACGTCGAGGCCGACGGCTTCGCGACGCTGGTGCGAATCGCCTGCGCCGGCGAGCTCCTGCGCTACGTCGTCGAGAAGGGCTCGATCGCCGTCGACGGCGTCTCGCTGACCGTCGCGGAGGTCGACGACGAGGGCTTCTCCGTGTCACTGATCCCCGCGACCCGCGCGCGCACGACGCTCGGCTCGCTCTCACCGGGGCGAGCGGTCAACCTCGAGGTCGACGTGCTCGCCAAGTACGTCGAGAAGCTGCTCGTGCGCGCGTGAGCCCGAGCTCTCCGTTCAGCGCCATCGAGGAGGCGCTCGAGGACTTCCGCGCCGGCAAGATGGTCGTCGTCTGCGACGCCGAGGATCGTGAGAACGAGGGCGATCTGACGCTGGCGGCGCAGTTCGCGACTCCCGAGGCGATCAACTTCATGGCGCGGGAGGCGCGCGGGCTGGTGTGCCTGACGCTCACTCCCGCTCGCTGCGAGGCGCTCGGTCTCGACCTGATGGCGGCCAAGAACGAGTCGCGCTTCGAGACGGCCTTCACGGTCTCGATCGAGGCCCGCGAGGGGGTGACGACCGGCATCTCCGCCCACGATCGCGCGCACACGATCCAGGTGGCGATCGACCCCTCGAGCAAGCCCACCGACCTCGTCCAGCCGGGTCACGTCTTCCCGCTCAAGGCCAAGCGCGGCGGGGTGCTCGAGCGCACCGGCCAGACGGAGGCGGCGGTCGACCTCGCGCGCCTGGCGGGGCTGATACCCGCCGGGGTCATCTGCGAGGTGATGAACGACGACGGCACGATGGCGCGCGTCCCCGACCTCGATGCCTACTGCGCCCGTCACGGCCTGCGCATGATCACGGTGGCCGACCTGATCGCCTACCGCCGCCGCCACGACAAGCTGGTCGAGCGCGTGGTCGAGGCGAGCCTGCCGACGGACTTCGGCGTCTTCGACGTCGTCGGCTTCCGCACGCTGGTCGACGACAAGCATCACGTCGCGATGATCAAGGGCGACGTCGAGGGAGCTGACGACGTGCTCGTGCGCGTGCACTCGGAATGCCTCACCGGCGACGTCTTCCACTCCCAGCGCTGCGACTGCGGGCAGCAGCTCGAGGACGCGATGCGCAGGATCGAGTCGGAGGGCCGCGGCGTGCTCCTCTATCTCGCCCAGGAGGGTCGCGGGATCGGCCTGCTCAACAAGCTGCGCGCGTACAACCTCCAGGACGGCGGGCTCGACACGGTCGACGCGAACCTCGAGCTCGGCCTACCCGCCGACCTGCGCGACTACGGCATCGGCGCCCAGATCCTGGTCGACCTCGGGCTGTCCTCGATCCGCCTGTTGACCAACAATCCGAAGAAGATCGTCGGGCTCGAGGGCTACGGGCTGCGCGTCACCGACCAGGTGCCGATCGAGCACGCTCCGACCGAGCACAACCGCGACTACCTGCGCGCGAAGCGGGACCGGCTTGGCCACGTCCTCCATCACCAGGGGCTTGCGCTCGACGAGGAGATGGTCCACGAGGAGCAGCGCCACGACCGCGAGCGAGAGCGACGGGAGCGCCCCGACCGACCGTCGCGCTCGTGAGCGCCGATCTCTACGCGATCACGGTCGCGCGCTTCTACGAGGATCTCGCGGAGCGGCTCGAGTCAGGCGCTCGGGCCGTGCTCGAGCAGGCGGGGGCCGGCGTCGAGACGCACGCCGTGCCGGGGGCCTTCGAGCTTCCGCTTGCGGCCCACTACTGCGCCGAGTCCGGGCGCTACGCCGGCGTCGTCTGCCTGGGCGCCGTGATCCGCGGCGAGACCGACCACTACGACTTCGTATGCGCCGAGGCGGCAAGCGGGATCGCGCGCGTGGGGCTCGACACGGGGGTTCCGTGCTCGTTCGGCGTCTTGACCGTCGACAACATGGAGCAGGCGCTTCGCCGTAGCGGTGGGGGCAAGCGCCATCAGGGCGAGGACGCGGCGCACGCCGTGCTCGCGATGGCTGGCCTGCGACGGGAGCTCGCGCGCCCCGCGTGAGCACGCCCGACACGGGCACGGGCGCGGGCTCGCCCGGCGCGGTCGCACCGCTTCCCGAGCCGCGCCGGCGGCTCGCGCCGAGCGCGCGCCGGCTTTGGCGAACGAGCGCCGCGCTCGCCGTTGCTCCGGTCGTGGTCGCGGCGATCGTCGCGCCGCGCGTGCTCGCCGCGGGTGCGCTCGTCTCCGGGGCGGCGCTCGCGGGTGCCCTGGCGCTCGCCGTGGTCGCGGTCGTCGTCGTGCCGGAGCTCCTCTGGCGGCGCTGGCGCTACGAGATCGGCCTGAACGAGATCGACATCCGCCACGGCTCGCTCGCGATCAAGCGCACGCTCGTGCCGATCTCGCGCGTCCAGCACGTGGAGACCCGCCGTGGGCCGCTGCAGCGCGCCTTCGGTCTCGCCACAGTGATCTTCCACACCGCGGCCGGGGGCAGCGAGATCCCGCAGCTCACCAGCGCCGAGGCGACGGCCGTGCGCGACCGCGTCGCCGCGCTGACGCGAGCGCCGGACGATGTCTGAACCGGGCCTCGGCGAGCCCGCCGCCGGCGCGGGCGAGGCGGAGCCGGGCCGCGAGGCCAGTCGCCTCGGGCCGCGCCGCCTGCATCCCGCCGGCGCGCTGCTGGCGGGCGTGCGGGTCGTGCGCGAGCTGCTGCTCGCGGCCCTGCTCGGATCGGGCTACGCGCTGGTCGGCGAGGGGCTCTCGCCGGCCTACGCCGCAATCGCGCTCGCGGCCGTGGTCGCGGTGCTCGCGGTGGCCGGCGTCGCCGGCTACCTGTCGTGGCGAGCGACCACCTACGCCGTCGCGGGCGGTGCGATCGTCCTGCGGCGGGGGGTGCTCGGGCGGCAGGAGACCTCGGTGCCGGTGGAGCGGGTGTCGGCGGTCGACACGGAGCAGGGGCCGGTGCAGCGCCTGTTCGGCGTGGTCGAGCTGCGGATCCAGGCCGCAGGCGGCGGCAAGGCGCCCGAGATCCGGCTGAGCGCCCTGACGACCACGGCCGCGGAGGAGCTGCGCGCCGCGCTCGCAAGCGCTGCGCCGAGGACCGCGCCGGAGCTCGACGAGCGGGCCGAGCCGATTCGCCGGCTGGGCGGCCGCGCCCTCGTGGTGGCGGCGCTCACCTCGGGCCAGATCGGGTTCGCCGTGCCGATCGTGGCCGGGGCGCTGCAGTACGTGGACGACTTCGCGCAGGGCTACGCCGAGACGCTCGTCGACGCAGTGGCAGCCTCGGCCTCGGTCGCCCTCGCGGCGCTGCTCGTGGTGCTCGTTGCGGCCTGGTCGCTTTCGATCCTCGGCACGGTCATCGCCTTTTCGGGGTTCTCAGTCACCCGCGGCGGCGACCGGCTGCTGGTCGAGCGCGGCTTCCTCAGGCGTCGAGTCACGACGATCCCGATCGCCCGTGTGCAGGCCGTGCGGGTCGTCGAGGGCGTGCTGCGCCAGCCGTTCGGCCTCGCCCAGCTGCGCGTCGAGAGCGCCGGCTACGCGGCCGAGGCCGCCGTCAACACGACGCTGTTCCCGCTCATCCGCCGTGGCGATGTGCCCGGCTTCCTTGCCGACGCCGTGCCGGAGCTCGCCGGCACGCTTGGCCCCCTAGGGCGGCCACCGCCGAGATCGCTGCTCCGCTTCGCGGCGCTGCCGGCGCTCGCCTGCCTGATCGCTGCGGCGACGCTCGCAGCCCGGCCCGGGGGCGCCCCGGCGATCGGCTCGGGCGCGGCGCTCGCGCTGGCCGCGCTCGCGCTCGGGCACGCGCTGCTGCGCTACCGGGCGGCCGGCTGGCGGCTCGAGGACGGGCGGCTCGTGGCCCGCTCGCGGCTGCTCGCCCGCACGACGGTCGTCGCCGCCGCCGACCGCCTGCAGACGCGCACGCTCGTGGAGGGGCCGCTCGAGCGCGCGCTCGGGCTCGCCACGTTCGCCTTCGCGCTCGCCTCGCGCGCGCGCTTTCGCATCGCGCACCTCGACACGGCCAGCGGACGGCGCCTGCTCGCCGCGCTCCGCAGCCCCGGCTGACCCCACGGGCCTTTATCGTCTCGCGCGTGGAAGGAGAGCCGAGCGCCGAGGCGCGCGCCCCAGAGCTGCGCCCGCTCGGCGTAGGGGAGATCCTCGACGTCTCGATCAAGCTGTACACGCGTCATTTCCGGACGCTGCTCGTGATCGTCGCGCTCGTCGTCGTGCCCGTCCAGCTGCTGCTCGTGCCGCTGCTCGCCTCGGCCCTCCCGGACCCTGCGCTCCTGCGCCCGCAGCTCGGGCTGACTCCTGAGCCCGTCAACGTCTCGCAACGCGAGCTCGGGCGCTTCCTTGCGGGCACCGCCGTCTCCACGATGTTCTCCGTGGTCGCGGCGCTGCTCGCTCAGGCGGCGGCGTTCCAAGCCGTGCGCGAGGCGTATCTCGGCCAGCGCCCTGACTGGCGCCGGTCGCTGCGCTTCATGGCCCGGCGGCTGCACTCGGTGCTCTGGATCAGCATGCTGGCGCTCGTGCTGGTGTTGCTGTTGCTGCTGGCCGGCGGGATCGTGACCGGGGTCTTGGCGGCGCTCGCCGGCGGCGGCCCGAGCATCGCGATCGTCTCGCTCGGCGTCGCCGCGCTGATCACGGGGGTCGTGTGGCTCGGGGTCTCGTGGGCTTTGCCGCTGCCGGCGCTGATGGTCGAGCGCCTGCGCGGACGGCGCGCGCTCGGGCGCTCGTTCCGGCTCGTCCGCGGACGTTGGTGGCCGACGTTCGCCGCCATCGGGCTCGGCTTGGGGCTAGCGCTCGTGGTCCAGCTCGTGGCGACCGGCCTGCTGCAAGCGCTGCTCTTCACCGACATCGGCGACAACGCCCTCGGGGCGGTCGTGATCAGCCAGCTCGGCAACGCGATCGGCGCCTCCCTGGCTACGCCCTTCCAGGCGGCGATCGTCGCGGTGGTCTACTTCGACCTGCGCGTGCGCAAGGAGGGCTTCGACCTCGAGCTGCTGGCCGAGCGGGTGGGGGACGGTCCGCCCCCGTCCGAGCGGGCGGAGTGAGGCGGCGCTCGCCGCCGACCGCGGCCGCGCTAGTCGGCGCGATGGTGCTCGGGCTGGGGCTTGCGCCGCCCGCATCGGCCACCGTGGCGAGCTCGACGCAGGTCGCGCGCCTCGCCGCCGCCGCTCGACGCGACTCGGCCGCGCTCGCGCGACTGCGGTCAGTGGATCGCGTCGACGGCCGCCGGGTCGACATCGCCGCAAGCCTGCGCGGGGCCGGCGGCCGAGCGCTCGACGAGCGGCTGGCGGTGCTCGCCGCGCAGGGGGGCGCCCCGCCACCGACGGCGGGCGGCGCCCCAGGTGCGCGCGGGCGCGCGCGCTCGATCGTCACGCAGGCACGCTTCCAGCCGGCCCGCGTGCCTCAGCCGCTGCGGCGCCCGCTCGACCTGGCCGCCGCGGCGCTCGAGCGCGCGTTTGCCTGGCTGTCGGCCCGCCTGCCCGGGGGTCGTGCGACGGCTTGGGCGCTGCTTGCCGCGCTCGTCGTACTCGTGTCCTTCCTGGTGGCCGCCCGTCTGGCTCGCCGGCGCGAGCGCGGCGGCCTGGCCGTCGCGCAGGCCCGTGGCACGCAGCGCGCAAAGAGCGCCGCTCAGCTCCAGCGCGAGGCAGAGGATGCGGAGCGGCTCGGCGAGCTCGACCGCGCCCTGCGCCTCTATTTCGGCGCCGGCCTGCTGCGCCTCGATCGCGCGCGGGCGATCGCGCTGTCGCCGTCACTTACCACGGGCCAGGTCTCGCGCCGGCTGCGCTCAGATCAGTTCGACGAGCTGCGCGGGGCGTTCGAGGCGGTCGCGTATGGCGGCCGTTCCGCTGGGGCCGAGGAGGTCGCGGCGGCGCGCGAGGGCTGGACGCGCGTGCTCGCCGAGGTCACGCGGTGACGACGGAGCCCATTGCCGCTCGCCGCGCCGGTGGGCGCCGGTGGCCGCTCGTGGCCGTCCTGGTGCTCGGGGCGCTCGCGCTGCTCAACCTGGGTGGGCTCGGCCTCGAGCGCTACCTGAACGAGCCCGGCGGCCCCGCGGGCTCGTCGTTCTCCACCGGGCCCGACGGCGTCGCAGCCTACGCCGACCTGCTGCGGCGTGAGGGGCACGCGGTCTCGGCGCTGCGCGAGGCGCCCGCGCAGGCCGAGCTCGACCGGCGCGCCACGGTGGTCGTGATCGACCCCGAGGGCCTCGCCGCGAAGGATGCGCGCGCCCTGCGCCGCTTCGTCGAGCGCGGGGGGCGCCTGGTCGCCGGCGGCAGCGAGCCGGATGCCTGGCTCGAGCCGCTGCTCGATCAACCCCCGTCGTGGTCGCCGCGCGGGCGGACGCGGGCGAGGCCGCTTGTGCCGATCGCTGAGACGGCGGGCCTGCGCCTCGTGACAGCCGCGGGCGAGGGCTCCTGGCGGAGCGCCGGTGGCACGCTCGCGGCGCTCGGCGAGGCGGATCGGGCGCTGCTCGCCGTCGCCGCTCCCGGCGCCGGTAGCGTCGCCCTCCTGGCCGACACCTCGCCACTGCACAACCGCCGCCTCGCGGTCGAGGACAACGCCGCTTTCGGACTCGCGCTCGCGGGCGGGCGCGAGCGCCCGGTGGTGTTCGCGGAGAGCGTGCACGGGTTCGGCCGCGCGGGCCTGGCGGCTCTGCCCCAGCGCTGGCGCTTCGCGCTCGCGGGCCTGTGCGCGGCCGCGCTCGTGCTGATGGCCTCGCGGGCGCGTCGCCTCGGACCGCCGCAGCGACCGGGGCGCGACCTGCCCCCGCCGCGCAGCGACTACGCCTACGCGCTCGCCGGGGCGCTCGCGCGCACGCGCCGCCCGGGCGAGGCGGTCGAGCCCGTTAGGGTCGAGGCGCGCGCCCGACTCGTACGCCGCGCGGGGCTCGAGCCGGAGGCGACGGACGCCGAGCTGCGGCAGGCCGCCGAGCGCGCGGGCCTCTCGGGCGAGGAGGCGGAGGCGGTGCTCGGAAGGGTGTCGGACGAGCGGGGCGCGATCGCCGCGGGGCGGGCGCTCGCCCACCTCCCCGGAGGCGCCCGATGAGGGAGTTGCGCGATCGCGTCGTCGATGCGGTGTCGAAGGTCGTCGTCGGTCAGGACGAAGCCGTCGAGCTCGTGCTCGTGGCAGCGGCTAGCCGCGGTCACGCGTTGCTCGAGGGGCCACCGGGGGTCGCCAAGACGTTGCTCGCGAACGCCGTCGCGCGCACGCTCGGGCTGCCGTTTCGGCGCGTGCAGTTCACGCCGGACATGCTCCCCTCGGACCTCACCGGGACGATGGCGCTGCGCGGGCTGGAACTCGTCTTTCGCCCGGGGCCGGTGTTCGCGAGCGTGCTGCTCGCCGACGAGATCAACCGCACGCCGCCGAAGACCCAGGCCGCCCTGCTCGAGGCGATGCAGGAGGCGCAGGTGACGGTCGACGGAGAGCCGCACGCGTTGCCGGACCCCTTCGTCGTGGTCGCGACCCAGAACCCGATCGAGTACCAGGGCACCTATCCGCTTCCCGAGGCGCAGCTCGACCGCTTCCTGCTGAAGGTGGAGATGGGCTACCCGTCCGAGCGCGAGGAGGTCGCGATGCTCAGGCTCGCGCGACGCGGTGTCGCTCCCGCCACGCTCGAGCAGGTCGGGCGGGTGGTCGAGGCCGGGGAGCTGCACGCGGCGCGCGAGCGCGTGGACGAGACGTCGGTCGCCGACGAGGTCTTGGCCTACGTCGCGGCGATCGTGCGCGAGACGCGCACGGTGCCGAGCGTCGAGCTCGGCGCGAGCCCGCGCGCGGCGGTGCACCTGCTGGCCGCCGCGCGTGCCGGCGCCCGCATGGCCGGGCGCGACTACGTGACCCCGGACGACGTGGGGGGGATGGCCCGCCCCGTCCTGCGCCACCGCCTCGTCATGCGGCCCGAGGCGGAGATCGAGCGCTATAGCGCCGACGATGCGGTCGAGACGGCGCTTGCGGCGGTGGCGGTGCCGAGATGATCGCCCGCCGGTCCTCGGCGGAGGCCGTGCTGCCCTGAGCCCGACCCCGCGCGCCGCCTGGCTGCTCGGAGCGGTGGCGCTTAGTGCGCTCGTCGTGCCCGTCCAGGTCGCCCTGCTGGCGGCGCTCGCGCTCGTGGCCGCGACCGCCGCCGACGCCGCCTCCGTGCGCCGCCCGCCGGGCCTCGGGCGCCAAGCCCCGCGCGTGCTCTCGCGCGGCGTCCCTGCCGCGCTCACCGCCGATCCGGTCGGGGCCCCCGCGGGGCGCGTGCGCCTGCGCCAGCCGGCGCCGCCGGACGTGGCGATCGTCCCCGACGAGGCCGACGACCGGCTCGAGGCGCGCCTGGTCGCGAGTCGCCGCGGGCGCCACCAGCTGCCGCCCGTGGCCGCGCGGGCCGAGGGGCGCCTCGGGCTCGCGCGCTGGCACCACCGGCTCGGCGACGAGCAGGAGCTGCTCACCTATCCGGACCTGCACGCGGCCCGGCGGCTCGCAACCGCCGTGCGCCAGGGTCGCTTCGCCGACCAGGGCAGGCTCGACCGCGGCCCGCTCGGGCTCGGCACGGACTTCGAGTCCGTGCGCGACTACGTGCCGGGCGACGACGTGCGCCAGGTCAACTGGCGCGCCACCGGCCGCCTGGCGCGCCCGATGAGCAACCAGTACCGCGTCGAGCAGGACCGCGACCTGCTCTGCGTGGTCGACTGCGGTCGCCTGATGGCGGCGCCGATCGGGGATCGCACGCGCCTCGACGCCGCCGTCGACGCCGCTGCCGCGGTCGCGCTCGCGGCCGACGAGCTCGGCGACCGCTGCGGGCTCGTCGCCTTCGACTCCGGGCTGCGCCGGCGCCTGGCCCCGGCTCGAAACGGCGGACGCGCGCTCGTCGAGGCGCTCTTCGACGTCGAGCCGTCCGCCACCGACAGCGACTACGAGCTCGCGTTCCGCGCGCTCGGGGGCGCGAAGCGAGGCTACGTGCTGGTGATCTCAGACCTGCTCGAGGAGTCGGCCGCGCGCCCGCTGCTCGACGCGATGCCGCTGCTGGCGCGCCGCCACGCCGTCGCCGTCGCGAGCTCCTCCGACACCGAGCTCGAGTCGCTCGTGCGCTCGCAGCCCGTCCGTGCGCTCGACGCCTACGCCGCCGCCGTCGCGCTCGACGTGCTCGGGGCGCGCTCGCGGGTCAGCCGTCTCCTGCGCGCGGCGGGGGCGGACGTGATCGAGGCCCCGCCCGACTCGCTCGGCGCGGCCTGCACGCGGGCATACATCAGGGCGAAGACGCGCGGGCTGTTGTGAGCGCCACGGCCGCAGCGGGGCCCCCGCGCCACGCCACCAGCGCCCAGTAGAGCCCGCCGATCGCCAGCCCGACGATCGCTACCGGCCCCGCCGCGACGCCGCCGCGGCTCACGAACCCCTCGATCAGGCCGGCGAGGACGAGCCACGGCGCGGTGCCGAGCACGATCTCGACCGACCTTCGCGCCTCGGCGACGAGCGCCTCACCACGCGCCAAGCGGCCCGGGTCGACGATCGCCCAGCCGAGTCGCAGCCCCGCCGCCCCGGCCACCACGATGCACGACAGCTCGAGCACGCCGTGGGCTGCGACGAGCTCCACGAAGTAGTCGCCATGGCCCGCGCTCACGGTCAGGCCGCCGATGGCGCCGAGGATCAGCCCGTTGAACACCAGCACGAGCGCGGTGCCGAGGCCGAAGGCGATCCCTGCGGCGAAGGCCATGAACGTGACCTGGATGTTGTTGGTCAGGACCTGGCTCGAGAAGGCCGCCTCCTCGGCGGCGCTCAGGCCGAGGTCTGTCCCGCGTGGCCCGGGCTCGGTGGCGTCGCGGAACTCCGCCGGCACGAGCCCAGCGGCCGCGCCGGGATCGACGAGCGACCATCCCGCGGCGAGCGCGGCGGGCACGAGCAGCAGCGCGGCGGCGACGAGCAGTGCCACGGGACGCTCGCGCACCCGCCGCCAGTAGGTCCGTGAGGCGAACTCGAGCAGCGACAGCCGTCGTGGCTTCGTGTCGTAGACGAGCAGGCGCGCGGCGGTGACGAGCAGCTCCAGCCGCTGCGTGACGGGATCGCCGGGGAAGCGCCGGCGGGCGAGCCCGAGGTCGGCCGAGGCGGAGCGGTAGAGCGCCCCGAGCCGCCTCACCCGGCTCGGATCGAGCCGCTCCAGCCGTCCCTTGGCGGCGCCGATGAGGTCCTCGAGCTGCTTCCAGTCGCGCTCTCGGGCGGCCCCGAAACGATCTAGGTTCACACGATGGAGTATGAGGACACGCTGACGGTCACGACGCCCGAGGGGCTCGAGGTCGAGCTCGCGCTCGCCGGCGTCGGCTCGCGCTTCGCCTCGGCCCTGATCGACTTCCTGCTCGAGCTCGGGGCCTTCGCCGCCGTCGCGGTCCTGCTCTTTCGCTTCGCGTCCGAGGCCGTCGCCGTCGCGATCGGATCACTGGCCTTTTTCGCTGTGGTCTTCGGCTACCACGTGCTGTTCGAGACGCTCGCCTCGGGACGCTCGCCGGGCAAGCGCGCGCTCGGCCTGCGCGTCGTGCGCCTCGGCGGGGCGCCGGTCCGCTTCAAGGACTCGGCCATCCGCAACATCGTCCGGCTCGT
>Ga0136620_10000875_pt1 | contig 13928 bp, 4 predicted proteins | sample AntDrymUQ4162106_2_FD_104806 | JGI IMG/M metagenome (GOLD analysis project Ga0136620, IMG submission 104806) | Polar desert sand microbial communities from Dry Valleys, Antarctica - metaG UQ416 (21.06) | ecosystem: Environmental > Terrestrial > Soil > Desert | place: Antarctica: Dry Valley... | reverse complement strand
TCATTTCGTTGTCTCTCTTTCATGCCCGCATGAGCGCGAGGCGGTGAGTAGTGGAACCAAAAGTTAAGGGTGCGGATTTATTCGTGTGCCATCATTACTGTGTCTTGCGTCTTCCGCCGGACGCGAGTTGCGTAAAGTGTGACGACCTCGCGGATTGGGGCGACGGAGCTCCAAGGACGATTTGATGCGTCTAATAGCAACACGGATGCATGCAGCCAATAGAGGCGTCGGAACTCAGCGTCCGGCGGCGCGGAGGGTCTTATCGTTTGACGGGGATGCGCCCCAACTCGGAGAGCCGTCTTCCCACTTGTTGTGTGTAAGGCGCATTAATTTTAAATCCTTCAAGCGGACGGCGTAGATTTCGCCATAGGACTGCGGCGAGAAGAACAACTCTTGGGTGAGCGGCTCTTCATCGTTGATGCCACCTTGTTCAGAGGCGAAGATGAGCCAGCGACCGTCGGGCGAATATCGCGGGTGGCTGTCCTGTCCCGCACTGTTTGTGATCCGCCGCAACTCGCCCCCCGTGCCATCCGGCTTGAGCTTCAACGTGTAAATCTCGAAGGTCTTCAAACGCTGTTTCTCGTCCAATACGCCGTCACGGTTGGAGGCGAAGGCGACCTCGTGGCCGACGGGCGAGAATGACGGGAAGGCGTCGTAAGCCGGATTGTTGGTGAGATTGCTGACGCTCGTGCCGTCGGATTTCATGAGAAAGATGTCGAAGTTTCCGGGGCGGCCGCTGCGGAAGACGATCCAATTGCCGTCGCCGGAAAAGTCGGGGAAGCCGTCGTTGCCGGGAGTATTGGGCGTGAGATTGACGGCTCCGGTGCCGTCTGCGCGCATCTTCCAGATGTCTGCGTTTTCGGTCGGCGGCCCGAACGGCAAGCCGCCCATCCACGCGATCCACTCGCCGTCCTTCGACCAACTCGGCACGTACAACGGCGGGGTCTTCTTCTGATCTTTGCGCTCGAAGATGATCTTCTGCTCGCTGCCGTCGAGGTTGGAAACCGCGAGGTAATGCGAGTTATAGAAAGAATCGGTCGTGGCGATTTTACGTCCCGTCGGCGCGACTGTGACGGCGAAGTTGCGCACCGGATAGATGGCTAAAGTGCGGTCAGGGAGGCGCATGTAGGCCGGTGAGTTGGGAGTGAGCAGTGGCCCTTCGGTCAGTCCCGGTTCGCCCGCAGGCAGGTCCTTCTGCAACGGCCCCGCCCCGTGGCACACCATCGCACCACTTTTGGCGTTGATGACGGGATGCCAATAATCGCGCTCCTGATCGCTCTCCGTGCGCTGGTCTGTGCCGTCGGGCGCGACCGAGAGAATCTTCCAGTTGGGGGCATCCATGCTGCCGAGATTGGCCGCAAAAATGATGCGCCCTTCAGGCGTCACGGCTGGCGAGAGCGCGGACGCTAACCCGGCGGGAGAGACGGCGCGCAGGTTTGTGCCGTCGGCATTCATCGCCCAGATGCGGCATTTATCGCCGCGCTTGGCGTAGAAATAGATCGTCCGACCATCGCGCGACCAGACGGGCGAACCGTCCCAACTCGGCGACGTGGTGAGTCGCCGCAGGTTGCGCCCGTCGGCGTCCACCAAATATATCTCGCCTTCCCTGCTCCTTTGGGCGGCTGGTCCCGTCGGCAGCACGTCCCAGTCGGCGGAGAAAGCGATGGTCTTCGCATCGGGCGAGAAGGCCGGACGAAACTCGCCGTTCGCGTGGCTCGTGAGTTTCCTCGCGTTCTTCATACTCTGGGTCTTTTCGGGCTTGAACGGGATGAGATAGATGTCGGCTGAGCCGTCGCGGTCGCTGACGAAGGCCATCGTCTTTCCGTCTGATGAAATGACGGCCTGATCCTCCATCGCCTCATCTTCGATGAGCAACCTGGGAGGCCCCGCGTTTTGCAGATCGAGCACAAAGAGGTCGGGGCTGCCGCGCCGCTCCGAGCAGAAGATGATCCAACGACCGTCGGGCGAAAAAACGGGATCGTAATCGAGTCCAACATCGTCCGTCAGACGCTTCGGCGCGCTCCCGCTCCCGGCGAAATAGTAAAGGTCCCAATTGCCCGGGCGGAAGGTTGAATAGACGACCGTGTCGGAGTCGGGCTTCTGCGGCGCGGCATTACTTTTGACGGTCGCCGCCGCCACCTCCGACGATACCGACGACTTGGCGGTCGCCTTCGACGGGACGGCATGGTCTTTCTTGCGCTTCTGCGCCGTCGCGGGCTGTAAATCCGTGATCCTGATCAGGACGATGATCGTCAACATCCCTATGATGAAGATGGCTACTTTCCTAAACGCTGCTTTCATTTCTACTCCCCTTCAATTTCTCTAAAATAATTACTCTCGGTGGTCGGGCTTCCCGTTGCTCTCTGTGCGGGTGGTCGGGTCGGCCATGCCGACCACAATGTTTCGTGCGCCGGTAAAGGTTTCGCGCCCGTGTGCCACCAGCATGTTGTCCAGCATCAGTATGTCGCCGTGCTGCCAATCGAAAATGACTGTCGCTTGTTGGTAGGCGTCGCGGAGTTCGTCCAGCACCGGCGGCTCAATCGGCGAACCGTCGCCGTAATAAGTTTGATTCGGAAGATCTTCTTCCCCGTACTCCGCCACGAGTGCCTGCCGCACCGCCGGTTCGAGCGTCGAGAGGTGAAAGAAGGTCGCGTGGTTGAACCACACCTCTTCACCCGTGTACGGGTGCTGGGCGACCACGGGACGCACCTGCCGGGTGCGCAACAAATTTCCGCGCCACTCCCACGTGATGCCCGCGCCCGTGCAATATTGTTCTACTTCGGATTTATTCTCGGTTTGGAAAACCGTCGGCCACGGGAGTCCGAGGTCGTCGCGGAAATTGCGGACGAGCATCCAGCCGCCCTTTGCCTCGAACCGCGCCCGCGTCTCAGCCGAGATGCGGCGCAGCACTTGGCGACAATCCGCGATGGAAGTCTGCCCGCCTTGCGCGGGAGGAATCACACAGAAGAAGAAGATTTTTAACGGGAAGACGTGCTGGTAAGAATTCTCGTTGTGTAAAAAGATTCTCTTCCCCGCCGGGTAGTCGGTCGAAGTATAAATGTTGCCACTCACCTGACTGCGCGGCGAAGAACGCTCACGATAGGCCAACATCTCGCTCGACGTATCACGCACGAATTGCTCGAACGCAGAGACATCTCTGACGTTGAAGTCGCGGAGCAGCAGCCCCCCGTGCCGGTATAACTTCTCGTTGATGAAGTCCCGGTTGCTTTGCGCCCATTGCGAGAAATCCACGTCGGCAACGGCGGGCTGAATCAAGAGCGGCAGGTCTTGCCCCGGTTGCAGGGAGGTCGTGTTAATCAACTGACCGGAGGGGATCGTCACCGCCTTGCGACTGAACATTTTCGCGTTCTTGCCTGTCGAGTTCTGCGCCTCAGTGATTTTCACGGTTCGCCTCCGTCGTTGCGAAACTTCAGGGGGCAGGGATGAACCCCGTCCTGACAAATTTATTCAAGGTGACTGGTGTTAGATGAACGCCGGCTGATGAGAGCACTGTCTGGGGCACTGAGCGAGCCACTACCCCGGCACAGGTTGAGAGCGATTGCCCGGTGCGAGTCGCGCGGCGTGTCCGTCTCCACGCCGCGCGACTCGCGCCCGACATCCGTAAATTTACAGTTTTCTCAGTGCCTCCATCGGCTCAAGTTTGGCCGCGCGGCGTCCGGGGATGTACAGGGCGATCACGGCCACCCCAATGAGCGCAATCACCGCCGCTAAGAAAGTAACGGGGTCGGTGGCCTTGATCTGGTAGAGCTGGCTTTCGATGGCGCGGGTCATGGCGAAGGCGGCCGCCAGCCCGATTGCCAGCCCGATCAGAACATAAACGATGCCCTGCCGGATGACGAGTTTGAGAATGTTGCCGGGGGTTGCCCCCAGTGCCATACGCACCCCGATCTCCTGCGTGCGTTGTGTTACTGAAGAGGCCACGATGGCGTAAATCCCGATCACCGCCAGCACCAGAGCCAGCGCGGCGAAGATGCTCAACAGCAGCATGCTGAAAGTTTGCTTCGCCGCCGAGCGGTTGACCACCTGTTGCATGCTCTGAATTTCATAAACCGGCTGTTCCTTGTCAATCGCCAGCACTTCGTTGCGCACGGCGGAGGTCATGTTGAGCGGCGCGGTTTGCGTGCGGACGGTGAGAAAGACGAGTTGGGGCGAGATTTGGGCGTAAGGGATGTACATGCTCGCCTTCGGCTCCGCGCTCAGAGACGCGCTGCGGATGTTGCCGACGACGCCGACGATTTCGCGTTTGACGGCACCGCCTTCAAGCGCGGCTGCCAGTTGCTTGCCCAAAGGGTCTTCGTTCGGGAAGTAACGCTTCGCCAACGCCTCGTTGATAAGGGCGACGGGTGAGGCAGCGAGCGCGTCGCGATCCGTGAAGGCGCGCCCGCGCGTGAGAGGCGTTTCCAGTACCTTGAAGAAATCGGGGCTGGTGATGGAGAGAGTGACGAGCGGTTTGGTTTCCGCCGAGGCGGGCGGGCGTCCCACGATCTCGAAAGTGGAGCTCGTATCGGTTCCGCTCAAGGGGATGCTGGTCGAGACGGCGGCGGACTGCACGCCCGGTAGTGCGGTGATTCTTTGCAGCAGGCGGTTTGAGAAGTCTGCCCGTTGCTCGTCCTTCGGGTACTTGTACTCGGGCAGCGCCATCTGCATCGTCAGGACGTTATCCGGGTTGAAACCCGGATTCACTTGCTGGAGCAGCCAGTAACTCTTAATCAACAGCCCCGCCCCGATCAACAGCACCAGCGTCAACGCTATCTCCGAGACGATCAACAAGTTGCGGAAGCGGCGGACGCGCACGCCCCCGCTCGTGCCCCTCGACTCTTCCTTGAGCACGGCGTTGGGGTCCATCTTGGAAGCCTGAATCGCCGGGGCCAAGCCGATGACGATCCCCGTCAGACACGAGATCAGGAAAGTGAAACCGAGCACCCACTTGTTGAGGCCGATGTCCCCGACGTGCGGGATGTTGTCGGAGTTTAAGGCCAGTAGCGCGCTCGTCCCCCACGACGCCAGCACGAGGCCGACCGCTCCTCCGGCGACCGCTAACAAAAGGCACTCGGTGAGCATCTGGCGAATCAGGTGGGTGCGCGTCGCCCCGAGAGACGTGCGGACGGCGAACTCTTTCTGCCGTTGGAGGAACCACGCCAGCATGAGGTTGGCAACGTTGGAACAGGCGATCAGGAGCACGAAGGCGACCGTGCCGAGCAGCACGAACAGCACCAGGCGGATGTCGCTCACGATCTGCTCGCGCAGTTCGATCACGGTCGCGCCGAAACCCGCGCTCTTTTTGAACTGTTGATCAATGCTCGCGGCGATATTGCTCATGTCGGCCTGCGCCTGCTCGACCGAGACACCGGGCTTCAGGCGCGCGATCACAGGGAGGCTCAGCGTGCGGCGATCTTTCGCGGTGGCGTCGTCGAAGGGCAGCGGCGTCCAGACCTCGGTGTGCGGGGTGAAGCCGAGATCGGGCACGGCGGAAGCCTGCGGGAAGTCGAAGCCGGGAGGCATGACGCCGATGACGTTGTACTTCTGGCCGGTGAGCGTCACCGTCTGGTTAACGATGTTCGGATCAGCCCCGAACCGCCGCCTCCACAGGCTGTCGCTGATGATGACAACGTTGCTCCCGCCCGGCTTGTCTTCCCCGGCGACGAACGTGCGCCCCAACGCCGCCTGCGTCCCCATCACCGTGAAGAAGCCGGTCGAGCATAACGCGCCGTCCAACTTTTCGGGGACGTTTCCGTCCGTCAGGCTGAAGGAGAAAGTCGAGAAGGCCGCGATGTCCTGGAAAACTTTATTCTGCTCGCGCCAGTCTAAGAAGTCGGCGGGCGAGGCCGGCAGCTTATCAATGTCAAGTTTGAGGCGCGGATTGTTCTCCCAAACCATCACGATGCGATCCGGATTGTTGTAGGGCAGCGGGCGGAACAGGACGACGTAAGCGACGCTGAAAATGGCCGTGTTGACGCCGATGCCCAAAGCCAGCGTAATAATAATAAAGCCTGAAAAGGCCGGAGCCTTGAGCAGCCTGCGAATGCCGTAACGAACATCTCGGATTAGGTTATTCATTGTCTCATTTCTCCCTCGTGACTCCCGAACAGGATCGCCGGACGGGTTATAGCTCCCAAGCCTCTGTGATGGAAGTCTCCACGAAATTCGCCTGTCCGTTTGAGTTGAAGATAAAGTGGCGGCCTCGCCTACAGCGCATGAGGTAGGGCTTTTTTAAACTCCCTCCACCGCATTGTCAAGAATCGCGTCGGGCATCTCGGTGTCAACGTTGAGCAGGAGGGGATAAAAATATCCCCTGACCGTCACCAGCAACGACATCACGCCCAGCAGGATCAGCAGCAGCCCGATGCCGCGCCCCGGCCCGACGCCGATCAACCGACCCACGCTCCCCGCCAGTGCCCCGCCTTCCACGAGTAGCGGCCCGAAAACTTTGTCCGCCAGCGGCCCCGCGCAGATGTAAGCGATGGGAACGGAGAACCACGCGACGAGGCGGACGGCGGCGAAAACGCGCCCTTGAAGTTCGGGCGGCGTCTTTGTTTGCAGGATGGGGATGATGCAGCCGTTGGCGACCGGGGCGATGCAGCTAATGATGAAAAGCGCAGCCCCGATGAGGACAGGGTTGGGGCGCAGCCCTTCGAGAATCAATCCCACGCCGAGCAGCAGCCCGTAACCGAAGACGCCGTAAATGCGCCGCCGCGGGCCGCCCCACACGCTCATTAAAATGCTGCCCGCGAGCAGCCCTGCACCGGCAACGGAGATGACGGTCGCGTAGACGCCCGCGTCGGCAAAACTCAGCACCAGAGGCGTGATGAGGATGTTGCTCATGCTGAGGGCGAAATTGGTCATGGCGAAGAAGATGAGGAGACTAAAGAGGCCGGGTCGCGCGAGGAGATAAGTCCAGCCGGAGGCGGCCTTGCGCCATAACGAAACGCCGTCCCCGGTTTCGCGTCGCACAACTTCCGGTCTCGGAATACGCACCAGCAACAGCATGACCGTCGCGACGAAGTAAGTTATGCCGTCAAGAATCAAAATCCCCTCGATCTTGATGAGGGTGATCAAGAGGCCGCCGAGCAGCGGGGCGATGATCTGCGAAGTGGCCTCGCCGAATTGCGACATGCCGCTCGCGCGCCCGAAGTGTTTCTTGGGAACGATGAGCGAAATGGAGGCTGTCAGCGCGGGCGAGAGGACGGCGCTGGAGACCGAGGTTGCGCCCGCGAGAAAACAGATGTGCCAGAACCGGAGCAGGTTGGAATAGAACAACGCCGCCACGGCCAGCACGCTCAAGGCCGCCCCGACGTTGCTGAGGATCATCAGCCAACGCCGGTCCCACATGTCCACCAGCGCGCCCACCACAGGCGACAGCACGATCCCCGGCAGCACCGTGAAGAGGATCACCACGGAAAACTTCGTGACCGAGCCGGTCGTCTGGTACACCCAGACGCTCATGGCAAAGCCCGTCAGGCTTGAGCCGATGATCGAGATCACCTGACCGATCCAAATCACTAAAAAGGTTGACATCCCGCGCGCTGGTGTCGTTTCCGTCATGGTTCTCTGGTTGTCCTGCCTTCGCCGGCTAACCTCCGGCACGTCTAAATGCCGGAGGAGACTAAGACGTTGCGTGAGGGTTCGGACTGCGCTTCTCTATCAATGCGGCTTCTGAGCATCTCGGCGAGAACTACGGCACCCGCGCCTCTGGCGAGCTGGTTGTGTGTTTCCGGCACGGTGTGCAATTCGAGCGGGCCGGTGGCGAGTTTTCCGAAGCCGCGAGTCGAATCAAGGGCGGGGTTCAAGGCCATCGGCATGGTGTCGGCTTCGAGGTTTGTCTCGCTGGCACTGAAGAAAACAATCCGTCCCGCGTAGGGCTTCGGATGATAGGCGTGCATGACGCGCACCCGCGATTTGAAAATCTCCAACTGGCGTCGGAGGTAGGCCGAAGTGTCGTCGAAGATGAGGCGCGCCTTCTCCATCTCGACGACGACGTGGCGTAGTTGCGCTTCGGGCATGAGCGGTCGCAGATCGTCGTCGCTGACGGGCAAACTCATCTCGCGCGCGAGGATGCCGAGCAATGCAGTGTCGTCTTCCGCGCCCAACTCGCGGATAAATTCGGGCGTGCCGGTGTCGAGCAGAAAGAGCAACGGCACTTCCTCGCCGCGCTCCGCCAGTTGCGCGGCCATCTCGTAAGCGACGAGGCCCCCGAACGACCAACCGCCCAACAGGTACGGGCCTTCCGGCTGCACGGCGCGCAACGACTCGATGTAATAAGCGGCCATCTTTTCAATCGGAATGTCGGGCATGGAATTATCGGAAGCCTGCGGCGTGTAAAGCGACGTATCTTGCAGCCCGTAGAACGGTTGATCTATCCCCAGTTGCCTTGCCAGTTCAAGGTAACAGAGCACCTGTCCGCTCCCGACGTGGACGAAGAACAGAGGACGCCTCGTACCTTGCGGTTGGAGGGGCACCAGGGGTGAATGTGGGAGCGTCTCGAATTGTTGGTGCAGGGCTTTGGCAAGATGCTCGACCGTCGGCTGTTCGAAGAGGATGGCGAGCGGCAACTCACGTCCGAACTGCTTTTGAATTTCGCCCATCAGGCGCAAGGCGAGCAGGGAGTGCCCGCCCAACTCGAAGAAATTATCCGCGACCCCGATGGGCTTGACACCCAAGACCTCTTCCCAAATCTTGATGAGCGGTTGTTCGACAAAGTCGCGCGGCGCAACAAACGCGCCGCCCGCTTCAGCACGTTCGAGATCGGGCGTCGGCAACGCGCGCCGGTTCACCTTGCCGTTCGAGGTCAGCGGCATTTCGTCAAGCCAAACGAACGCAGACGGCAGCATATAAGTGGGCACGCGTTCGGTGAGGTAGGCGCGCAACTTCTCCGCCGTGAGGCCGCGCGCATCGCCGCTCGCCGCCACTGTCGGGTCGGCTGCAAACAATCGCCGGTAGAATTCCGTCTGCCCGTAGTCCGGCGCGTGGTGAGGCGAACTGTGTGCGAAAGCAACGACTGTGCCGTCTCGCCTGACGAGCGTGCCCGCGAGGTTATAATCCGGGTTGACGCCGTTGTCGCTGAGCGACGATGAACACACCGCCCTGATGGTGTCGCCTTCCTCCACCTCAATCCCCGGCTCAAAGACCGGAAAGTACACAGGCAGCCAATTGGAATCTGTCGCCAAATTATCGATCACGACATCCTCGATCACGTGCAGGTTGAGCCACAGCAAGAATCCATCGAGCCTTCCTTTCCTGATCACCTTCAAGACGATCTCATGCACATCATCAGGCGCGACGTAACCGCCGAACTCCAAATCCTCGAACACGCCCGCCTCCGACAGCAGGTTCTCCGACGGGAAATTTCGCAGGCATGCACGCACGTCGAACCGGTGTCCCACTTGCGCAAAGATTCTTTCCGCATAATTCGCCGACAATGCCGTGAAGCGCGGCGACGCAGAGACGGCGTCGGGCAGCTGCGCGGCGGCAATCTTCGTCACGCACCGTTGCGGAATCATCTGCCCGTCGTCTTTCAGGAATCTGGCCGCAGCATCGTTGAGAATCGCGATTGTTCCTTCCGAGCCGCCAATCGCTCCGATCAATTCCGAGACGCACACATCAACTTTTTCGGGCAGTTGTATGTCGAAGGAATAGCCGCCCAGCAGGATTATTTTGTCCGATAGGCCGAGAGTCTTGACCAACATGGTCGCCGCCTCACGCGCTTCGTCCAGTGCCTCGATGGCGTAAACTTTTCGCGCCCCGGCCGCGATGCAGAGGCGAGCGAGAATCGCTTCCCCGCCCGTCCCGATTTCAACCACCGTTTTGTCTTTGACGAGGCGGCCGATGGCTTCCTCATACTTGCTCGTTCTCTGTTCGTCGTTGGTCATGGCGTAGTACATCAACTCGTCATAGACCTGATATTCTCCGAGCGACGGCCACACTTCTACGCTCGCCGCCGCTACTGCCTCTACGCGCTTCGGTACGACGTAGGCCACGATGCGTTTGTCTTGCGTCGCCTCCTCGTCCACTATCACAACTGCTTCATGCACGTCCTCATGAGAGGAGAGTATCGCCTCGATCTCGCCCAACTCGATGCGATAGCCACGCACCTTCACTTGCTCGTCAGCGCGCCCGACGATCTTCAGCGTGCCGTCGGGGAGATAGCGCCCGATGTCACCGGTCTGGTAGAGACGCGCGCCCGCCGCGCGCCCGAACGGGTGCGGGATGAATCGCTCAGCCGTCAAATCAGGCCGCTTCAAATAGCCGCGCGCGAGTCCTTCGCCGCCGATGTAAATCTCGCCCGCCACGCCGACGGGCACGGGCTGCAACTGTGCGTCGAACAGGTAAATCTCCGTATTGGCGAGAGGCCGCCCGATGGGGACGGAATCTACTGCCCCGGCGTCGTCACCCGGCCTTTCTGCTTCGTAGACGGTCGCGGTGATGGTGGCCTCCGTCGGCCCGTAGGCGTTGACGAGTCGCACCCGCTCGCCCACCTCGCGCTGCCACGTCAAATAGTGATCCACGGAAGCGCGGTCGCTCCCGATGATGACGAGCCGCAGCTTTTCAGGTAACGAGCGTTCACCTTCACTCATGGCCGCCATCCACTCGTGCCAGAAAGGCGTCGGCAGGTTGACCACCGTGACGCGATGTTTTCTCACGAACCTTTTAAACTCCGCGATGGAACGCGATACGTCGTCGTTACGCAGAACAATGCTCGCGCCGCAGAGCAGGGCCGGGAACAACTCTTCGGCGGCTACGTCGAAGGTCAGGGAACTGAATTGCAGGACGCGGTCACGCGCGTCGAGTTGATAGTAAGAACTCACCGCGCGATTGTGATTGACGAGGGCGCGGTGCGGGACGGGCACGCCTTTCGGCCTTCCCGTCGAACCCGAAGTATAAATAACGTAGGCTGTGTTATCGGGACCCGGCGCGCGACGCGGAGACTCACCGCCGCCGTGCGCGAGGTTGTCCCGGGCGGCGTCCAGGCAGACCACCTGGCGCGCGGTGGCGTCAAAGAGATGAGTGAGTCGCCGGTGAGTCAAGAGCAAAGGCGCGTCGGCGTCGTCGAGCATGAAGGCGAGGCGTTCGCGCGGGTGGTGCGGGTCAAGCGGAACATACATCCCACCCGCTTTGAGGATGCCGAGCAGGGCGACGACCATTTCCGCAGAGCGCGGGAGGCAGACGCCGACCGCCACCTCGGGGGCGACGCCCAGATCGCGGAGGTATTCGGCGAGTTCGTCGCTGCGTGCGGCGAGTTCGGCGTAGCTGAGTTGTTCATCGTCTGAGATGACGGCGATCTGTTCGGGGGTGCGCGCGGCCTGCGCTTGAAAGAGTTGGTGGACGCACGATTCTGCGGGGTGCGGGGTGGCCGTGTCGTTCCACTCGATCAGTAATTGCTGTTGTTCATCCTCCGTCAGCAGGGTGAGACGCGAGATGAGAAGGTCTGGATTTTTGACGATTGATTCCAGCAACTGGCGGAAGTGGCCGGACATGCGCGCGATGGTCGCGGCGTCGAATAAGTCCGTGTTGTATTCGATAGCTCCAAACAGCCCTTGTTCGGACTCCATGAGGGAAAGGGTCAAGTCAAATTTCGCGGTTTCGTCGTTCGTCCCGACGAGGTTCAGGGTCAGCCCGTCGAAATCCGACTGCTGCGCCGGGATGTGGTCGGCGGTAAACATCACTTGAAACAGCGGGTGGTGGCTGAGGCTGCGCTCCGGCTGCAACTCCTCAACCAACTTCTCGAACGGCACGTCCTGATGCGCGTAAGCTCCCAGACATACTTCCCTGACTTGCTTTAACAACTGCCGGAAACTCAGCCCCGCATTAAGCCGCGCCCGCAGCACCAGCGTGTTGACGAAGAAGCCGATGAGGTTCTCCACCTCCACGCGGTTGCGGTTCGCGACCGGCGTGCCGACGAGGATGTCCTCCTGTCCACTGTAGCGTGAGAGCAGCACGTTGAAGGCCGCCAAGAGCGTCATAAACAACGTCGCTCCTTCGCGGCGGCTCAGCGCGATGAGTTCGCGCCAGAGCGGTTCGGCCAGTTGGAATCTATGAGTCGCGCCGGAGAAGCTCTGCGTTGCTGGGCGGGGGCGGTCGGTCGGGAGGGCGAGCGCGGGCGGCGCGGAATCGAGTTGCTCTCTCCAATAACTCAATTCCGTCTCCAACGCTTCGCCCCGCAACCAGTTTTGCTGCCACGCTGCGAAGTCCGCGTATTGCACTGCGAGTTCGGGCAGCGGCGAAGGCTTCTCGGCGGCGCAGGCTTGGTAGAGGGTGATGAGTTCGTGCAGCAGGATGCCCATTGACCATCCATCCGTGATGATGTGATGCATGATCAGGATCAGCCAGTGCTCTTCCGCGCCGAGCCGCACGAGCGTCGCCCTCAACAACGAACCTTCGCTCAAATTGAACGGGCGTTGTGCGTCTTCACGCGCCAGCCTCGCGGCCTCAAGCTGCCGTTCGCGCGCCGTCGGCAAGTTTTCCAGAGACACGACCGGCAGGCTCAACTCCGACGCTGGCGAGATGATCTGCAACAGCCGCCCTTCGTCTTCTATCAACGTGGTGCGTAGGATTTCGTGGCGTCTGACGATCTCCTTCAACGCCGCGCTCAAGGCCGGCAAGTGGAGTTGCCCCGCGATGCGGTAAACTTCGTGCAAGTTATAATAAGCGTTGTCGGGCATGAGCCGGTCGAGGAACCAGAGACGTTGCTGCGCGAACGACATCGGGAGTCCGCCGCCGTCGCGCGGTGCGGGCGTCAGGGGCGGCGTCCGCGCGCCTTGCTCGCCCTTCATGGCCGCCTCGACCGCGACGGACAGTTCGGCCACGGTCGGCTTCTCAAACAGAGCGCGCAGCGGCAGTTCGACTTGGAAAGCCTCGCGCGCCTTCGAGATGATGCGCGTCGCCAGCAGCGAGTGCCCGCCCAACTCGAAGAAGTTGTCGTTGACACCGACGCTTTTGACGCCGAGCACCTGCGCCCATATTCCCGCCAACAATTCTTCAACGAGCGTGCGTGGACGGACGAAGTTTTCTTCTTGTTCCCAATCGGCCTGCGTCGGGGCGGGGAGTTGGCGGCGGTCGAGTTTCCCGTTGGCGTTCAGCGGCAAACCCTCCAACAGCACGAAGGCCGCAGGGCACATGTATTCGGGTAACTTCTCCTTGAGAAAATTGCGCAGCCCGCCGGGTGTCACCGCCGCCGCATCGGCTACCGCATATGCGACGAGGCTCTTGTTGCCTGACTCATCATCCTGCGTGACAACGACGCTCTCACGCACCGCCGGGTGTTCGGCGAGCGCCGCCTCGATCTCGCCCAACTCGATGCGGAAGCCGCGCACCTTCACCTGCTGGTCGTTGCGTCCGATGAACTGGATCGCCCCGGCGGGCAGGTAACGCCCGACATCCCCCGTCCGGTACAGTCGCGCCCCCGGTTCGTCCGCGAACGGGTGCGGGATGAACTTCTCAGCCGTCGCATCGGGGCGTCGGACATACCCGTGCGCTACGCCTGCCCCGCCGATGTAGAGTTCGCCGGAGACGCCGACGGGGACGGGCTGAAGCTGTGCGTCGAGCACGTAAATCTGCTTATTGAAGATGGGTCGTCCGATGGGGATCAACTGCCGTTCGTCGTCGCGTTGGCAAGTCCAGCAGGTGGCGTCAACGGAGGTTTCCGTCGGGCCATAGACATTGTGCAGGTCAGCAGTGAGTTGCGCGAAGAACTGCTCCTGCAACTCTCTGGTCATCGCCTCGCCGCCGCAGAACACGTGTCGCAGACTGCGACATTTTTCGACGCCGCTCTCGCTCAAAAACACTTTCAAGAGCGACGGCGGAAAGTCGGTGATCGTGATCTCGTGCGCGACAATCATCTTGATGAGGTGCGCGCTGTCACGATGATCTTCCGGGTGCGTCAAAACGAGTTGCGCGCCGCTCACCAGCGCGCC
>Ga0136620_10000874_pt1 | contig 13930 bp, 13 predicted proteins | sample AntDrymUQ4162106_2_FD_104806 | JGI IMG/M metagenome (GOLD analysis project Ga0136620, IMG submission 104806) | Polar desert sand microbial communities from Dry Valleys, Antarctica - metaG UQ416 (21.06) | ecosystem: Environmental > Terrestrial > Soil > Desert | place: Antarctica: Dry Valley... | reverse complement strand
GGCCTCCTGCACATGGAGATCGTCCAGGAACGGCTGGAGCGCGAGTACGATCTCAATCTCATCACCACGGCCCCGACCGTCGTCTACGAGGTGCTGACCACGGGCGGCGAGGTGCTCCGGATCGACAACCCGGCGCGCCTCCCGGCGCAGAACACCATCGCCGAGACGCGCGAGCCGATCATAGAAGTCGATATCCTGGTGCCGCAGGAATACGTGGGCAACGTCATCACCCTGTGTGTCGAGCGCCGTGGGGGGCAAAAACGCCTCCAGTACCTGGGCCACCAGGTGGCCTTGAGTTACGAGCTGCCGATGAGCGAGATGGTGCTCGATTTCTTCGACCGCTTGAAATCGGTCACGCGCGGCTACGGATCACTCGACTATACCTTCCGGCGCTTCCAGGCCGCGCGCGTGGTCAAGCTCGATGTCTTGATCAACGGGGATCGGGTCGATGCCCTGTCGTCGATCGTGCACCATGCCGAGGCCCAAAGGCGTGGGCGCGAGCTCGCGGGCAGGATGAAGGACCTGATCCCTCGGCAGCAGTTCGAGGTCGCGATCCAGGCGGTGATCGGGTCGCAGGTGGTGGCGCGTGAGACCGTGAAACCCGTGCGCAAGAACGTCACGGCCAAGTGTTATGGCGGCGACGTGACGCGCAAGCGCAAATTGCTCGAGAAGCAGAAAGCGGGGAAAAAACGCATGAAACAGTTCGGCACCGTCGAGATCCCACAAGAGGCATTCATGGCCGTGCTCACGGTGGGAAAGCAGAAATGAGCATCGATTTCGCGGTGATCCTGGTTCTTTTGGTCGCGACCAGCGGCGTCATTTGCCTGTTCGATGTGGTATTCCTGGCGCCCGGACGCCGTGGCGGCGTGGTCGGGAAAGCCAGCGACCTGCCCGAAGAGGGGCCGAAACGCCCCGTCATCGTCGAATACGCCCGGTCGTTCTTTCCGATATTCCTGATCGTATTGCTGTTGCGCTCGTTCCTCGTCGAGCCCTTCAGGATCCCGTCGGGGTCGATGATCCCGACCCTGCTCATCGGGGATTTCATCCTGGTCAACAAGTTCACCTATGGGATCCGCCTGCCGGTCTTGAACGCCAAGGTCTTCGAGCTGGGATCACCGAAGCGCGGGGACGTGGTAGTGTTCCGCTACCCCGAGGAGCCCTCGACGCCCTTCATCAAACGCGTGGTCGGACTGCCCGGTGATCGCATCGGCTATGCAGACAAGACCCTCCGGATCAACGGTGAGCCGGTCGAGCAGGCGCCGCGCGGGGTGTACGACGATGGCGGGTCCGGCGCAGAGGCCGATCTCCGGTACGAGACCCTGGGCACGACGGTGCATCCGATCCTGATCGAACCGGAGCGGCCCTCTCTCGACAGCGAGGTCGTGGTCCCGGAGGGCCACTACTTCGTGATGGGGGATAACCGGGACAACAGTCGTGACAGCCGTTCCTGGGGCACGGTCCCCGATGATCACCTGATCGGGAAGGCGTTCTTGATCTGGATGAGCTGGGACAGCGAGAATACGGGTATCAGATGGACGCGCATCGGTCGCTATATCGATTGATTCCAGCTCTGCAATCGGAGAAAAAACCATGCTATCTCGGGTCCCCTCTTACCAGCGCGGATTTACGTTCATCGGCTTCTTCGTCGTCTGCGTCGTCGTCGGTTTCGCGGCGCTCATCGTCATGAAGCTCTTCCCACTTTACAACGAGAGCTTCAAGGTCCGCGCCGCGTTGGAGGCCGTCTCCAGCCAGCCGAAGATCGCTCAGAAAACCGCCCAAGAGATCCGCACCTTGGTCATGCGCAACTTCGAGGTCTCCGACGTCGATCGCTTCACCGATGCCACACTCAAGAACGCCTTGAGTGTGAAACGCGACCCGAGTGGCAAGCAGCGGCTGGTGCACATGGCCTATGAGGCGCGCGCTCCCTTGTTCGGCAACCTCGATGTCGTCCTCAAGATCGACGAGAGCATCACCATCGCCGGTGCCGCCACCGAGTGATCCGCCAACGAGTGATCCGGCACGTGCCTTCTCCGCGCGTCTCGGCCACCGGTTCCGCGACGCGGCGTTGCTGCGCGCCGCGCTGACCCACAGCAGCGCCGGTGAGGTCAATAACGAACGCCTCGAATTCTTGGGAGATGCGGTGCTCGCCTTGCTCGTCGCCGAGACCCTGTACGCTCATTTCCCAGGCGCCAACGAAGGGCAACTGAGCCGCCTGCGCGCCTCCCTGGTCAAACGTGAAACCCTGGCCCGGCTCGCCCGAGGCCTCGTGCTGGGTCCCCACCTCGTCCTTGGTGAAGGCGAAAAAAAGAGCGGCGGGGCAGAGCGGGACTCCAACCTCGCAAATGCCCTAGAGGCCGTCATCGGCGCCATTTACCTGGATGGGGGGACCGACGCGTGTCGCACCGAGGTGCTCCCCTGGTTTGCCGGCACGTTGGCGAACCTGGTTCGCAATGGTCCTCATAAGGACCCGAAGACCGAGCTCCAGGAGTGCCTCCAATCTCGCCACCTGCCGGTCCCGATCTACGACGTTACCGACATCGCGGGTCCGCCGCACCGTCGGGTGTTTACGGTCACTTGCACCAGCGAGGCGCTGGATGGACCCGTGGCCGGCCACGGGAGCAGTCGCAGGCGTGCGGAACAAGCCGCCGCGCAAGGCGCGCTCGCGCTCTTAACGGACCGCGGCGTCGCTCGCAAGATCCCGGAGGAATAGGGTTGGATCGTCCGGGAGCTTCGACTGTTACCGGGATCGGGCGTTGTGGCCTGGTCGCGATCGTAGGCCGGCCCAATGTCGGAAAATCTACGCTCTTGAACCGCGTGCTGGGACAAAAGCTCAGCATTACCTCACGCAAGCCCCAAACCACCCGCTACGCCATCCTCGGGATCAAGACCAGCGGAAACGATCAGGCGGTCTACATCGATACACCCGGTCTGCGCGGGGCGGGAGGGCGTGCCCTCAATCGTGCGCTGAACCGTGCGGCCGGCCGCGCCATCGACGAGGTCCACGTGCTGGTTTTCATGATCGAGGCACTGCGCTGGACCGATGCCGACCAGTATGTCCTCGCGCGGATCCGGGACCGGTGCCAGCCGGTGATCCTCGCCATCAACAAGGTCGACAGGATCGACGACAAGCGCCTGCTCTTGCCGTTCCTCCATCAGGTCGGTGGATTGATGGAATTCGCGGAAGTGATACCGGTTTCGAGTGCCAAGGGCGACAACATCGCAGCCCTCGAAGAGGCGGTATTGCACCTGTTGCCGGAGGGCGTGCATGTCTATCCGGACGACCAGTTGACCGACCGCAGCGAGCGTTTTTTCGCGGCCGAGTTGATCCGTGAGAAGCTCTTGCGGATACTCGGTGCCGAGGTACCGCATCGCCTGTCCGTCGTGATCGACGAGTTCGAGTGCGCACCGGACTTGGACCGCATCTGTGCCACGATCTGGGTCGAGCGCAGCGGGCAGAAGCGTATCGTCATCGGTCACGGCGGCGCCGTGCTCAAACGCGTGGGCGAGGAGGCACGGCTGGACATGGAGCGCATGTTCGGCCGCAGGGTCTTTCTGCGGACTTGGGTAAAGGTCAAAGAGCACTGGTCCGATGATGTGCGCTCCTTGCAACGGCTCGGTCTCTGCGATTGACGAGGGCGTGGCCTCGGGCCGGTGCGATTAAACGGCATGCGCGTCGAATTGCATCCGGCCTTCGTGATCCACCAGCGCCCCTATCGCGAGACGAGCCTCGTGTTGGAGGTGTTCTCCTCTCGGCAGGGCCGCGTCGGTGTCGTCGCCAAGGGCGCTCAGAGGCCGCGCTCCCCCTGGCGTGGGGCCTTGCAACCCTTTCAATGCCTTCTGATCGCCTGGTCCGGACGGGGCGAGCTCGGTACCCTGACGCACGCCGAGCAGGCCGGATTCGTGCTGCCTCTGTCCGGTGGCAGGATCCTGAGCGGCTTCTATGTCAACGAATTGCTCACGCGGCTTTTGACGCGCGGCGACCCCCACCCACGTCTCTATGAGGCCTACGCCGAGGTGCTGACCGCGCTGGCGGGATCGACCGCCGACGAGCCGGTCCTCAGGATCTTCGAGAAGCGGTTGCTCGCGGAGATCGGCTACGGTTTGGTGCTCGATCGGGAAAACGATGGCGGGGCCGCCATCGAGGACGGTCGCGATTACTATTATCAGATTGACAAGGGGCCCTGGCGGGTGGCGCCGGCCGATGTCGCGACGGCCAAAGTCAGCGGTGCTGCGTTAATCGCGTTGGCGTGCGAGGTGCTGACCGGACGCGAGCACCTGCGTGAGACCAAGGCGCTCATGCGGTTCGTGCTCGGTGCCTATCTGGGCGGTCGGCCGCTCGCCAGCCGCGAGCTATTCCGGGGCGCGTCGGGCGTGGTATCGTCGTAGGGAGCGATCGGATCGAATGCCGAGGCGGGCGCACTCCCGATCCTCCCGGCTGCCCGGGATGGAAGGTCGGGGCGAGCATACGGCCCCGAATAATCGACAACTACTTCACTGTCCGAACGTAGCGTGATGAACCCATTCTCCTGTATCGACCTCGGTGTGAACATCGACCATGTGGCCACCTTGCGGCAGGTGCGGGGCACGCGCTATCCAGACCCTGTGCATGCAGCGCTTATGGCGGAACAGGCCGGGGCCGATGCCATCACCGTCCATCTTCGTGAGGACCGACGGCACATCCAGGAGCGCGACGTGGAGTTGCTCTCCGAAATGATCGAGACCCGCCTCAACCTCGAGATGGCGGTGACCGACGAGATGGTCAGCATCGCCGAGCGCCTGCGCCCGCCCGACTGCTGCCTGGTTCCGGAGCGCCGTGAGGAGCTGACCACCGAGGGCGGTCTCGACGTAGCAGGACAGTTGGAACGCGTCCGCGAGGTGTGCCAGCGGCTCGCCGTGGCCGGGGTCCGCGTCTCGCTCTTCATAGACCCCGAACCGCGGCAGGTCGAGGCCGCCCGCGCGGCCGGTGCCCCGGTCGTCGAGCTACATACGGGACGTTACGCGGACCGTAGCGAGCGACAGGCTAGGCAGCCGGAGTTCGATCGCGTCATGGACGCCGCGCGCCAGGCTGTCGAAAGTGGAATGACAGTCCATGCCGGTCATGGCCTCAACTACCATAACGTCAAGCCCATCGCTGCGATCCCGCAGGTGACCGAACTGAATATCGGTCACGCCATCGTGGCGCGGGCGGTCTTCGTGGGCCTCACCGAGGCCGTGCGGGAGATGAAACGCCTGATGCGCGAGGCGCGCTTCATTGTCCCCCAGTGATCGAGGCAGCGTGGGCGCCGTAAGGCGCTGGTGGGGCGGCTGCCAGTCGGTGATCTGATGGACGATAGGAGTGCCGATCGCCTGTTCCTTACCAGCAGTCTGCCACGGTTCCGGTGCCGGATTCGAGCTTCTGCCCACGCGAGGTTATTGAAAGGGTAGCGCAGCGGGTGTCGTTCGTCTGCGCCCCCTGAGGGACCGCCTGTACGACATAGCATCGGGCGATCGGGCACGACGCGGTCGGGGCGACCACGGACATCAGGTAGTGGCCGCTCTCGGTAGTGGCATTCATATTGAGTCCACTCGCACCCAGGGTCGCCGTATAGGTCTTGTTGTTGAGCAAGAACTTTTCCTGGCGGCCCACGGTGTCGGCCAGCGCAGCCTTGGCCTCAGAGCGGCGCGATCTCAGTACCTGGTCACGGTACGACGGGTATGCGACGGCCGCGAGGATGCCAACCACGGCCACCGTGATCATGAGCTCGATCAGGGTGAAGCCGGCCTTGCACCGCGGCTTGCCGGCTAATGGGGTGTGGTATCTAGCGGTAGCCATTGGTTGCTCCTTGACGGTCACTGCTCGCGGTCATACCAATAGGTCTTCCATCTCGTGCGATTCTTGACGTCCATAAGGTTGGCATCCGGCCCTTGTCCCTGGATCAGGATTTCGTCCCCGCCCGTTGCCACGGGCTCGACCGGGATGCCACCGCTCTCCAGCCGATCGCTGCGCTCCAGGGTCGGGGTGGTGCCACCATCGTTGCTGGTATTGAAGCTGTAGACGGCGGTCGCGTCTTGAAGGTGCACGGCGTACAGGTATCCGAGGCCCTCATTGAGGTCGCAGGCGCTCAGGGCGGCCCTGGGCTCGAAGGTGGTGAAGAACACGATGCCGCCGAGTGTCAGCGCCGGCGCCAGGTTCTTTTCGCCGCTTCCCGGCGCGCCCAGGCGGATGCGCCAGCCGCTCTGATCGAGGAGATCCAGGCTCGAGGCGGGGCAGCTCGAAAGCTGCAGGCAATCCGCCAGGTCCGCCAGGCTGGTGTGAACGCGGCCTGATACCGGCGTGGTCCGGTCCTTCAGCATGTAGAACCAGTTTTCTTCCGGCAGGTGATTATTGTCCAGCGGGTCTTCGCGATCGCCGGTACCGATCAGGACGGCCTCGAAGTCCCCGTTCTGATCGCGCGTGAGCGCCACATCGGGGGCGTTGAAGAAGCGTCTGTCGGCCGCCCTGGTGGCATCGAAGTGCCGTCCGACGCTCAGGATCGGCGTCACCGTCCACTGCGAGGTGCTGAAGCCCCCGAGGTCGGCACGCCACAGCACGCCGCCGGTGTCGCCCACATAGATCCGATCCAGGAGCCCGTCACCCGTGAGGTCTGCTACGGTGACATTGGACGGTATGCTATCCCGCATGGCCGGGACCAAGAGCCTATTTCCACTCGATGCCGCAGAGCCGGAGGCCTTCCAGATGAGCTGGCCGGTCAGGGCATTGACGACATAGATGGCATTGCCTTCATCGTCGTCTGTGCCGAGGCCACCGTTGCGGTTGGCGGCGTCTTTCCCCAGATCGGGGACGTTGTCGCCGTCATCGTCGCCATTGTAGCCGCCCGCGAATACGATGATATCGAGGGGGTTAATGTTGTTATCGTCGGTGAGGTCTACCTTCCCGATCTGTGGCACCGACCAGGTCTGCCCCAGCTCCTCGAAGCCGGTACTACCCTTGCTGATCTTCCACAGGAACTGGGGCGGTGCCGGGTTGCTGATATCCAGGGCATAGTAGTGCTTGCCGCCACGACGCATGCCGAAGAAGGCCAGGACGTTTTCTCCGGAGCCGATATTGCCGTCCCTGTTCGTGTCCTTGACGAGCACGGTGGGGGCCCCGTCCGCGGCGATCGGGTGCACCGGCGTACCGCCGGTGTTGACCCGCAGCCGATCGAGCAGCGGTAGCGCCGCGCGCGGCACGAAACCCCAAGTCTCCGATCCATCCTGGGCGCCCGTGGTCGTCGTGTTCCGGAAGGAATGGAGCACGCCGTCGTTGGTGCCCATTAGGATGCGGATGTTTTGGTTGCTTGTGGTGTAACCGCCGCTCGCCCCGTAGTTGATGGGTCTCGGCCGCGAGTGCAGCGGGTCCGCTATCATCCAGTTGCGCTTGGTAGTGCTGTCGGTGGTGACGTCTCCGGCGAGCCCCCGCACCCAGCGCAGCAGGTTGATGGCCCTGGCCTGCTCCGCGGTGGTCGCCGAAGAGTAGCTGGTCGCGGAGGGTGGGGGTAACCACTTGGCGGTCAGCTCTGTCCATAGCAGGTTTGCGGTGGTGGCATCGGCATTGAGCGCTATGAGCCCGCCCGTCGCGCCCTCGGTGAACAACTGGCGCGCCCCCGAGGCGCTGTTCAACAGCCCTGGGCTGCCGCTCACGAAGCCCGGGATCTTCTGCCCCACGCCGCCGCGTGTCACCGAGCGCCCGTCGGCGCCCGCGATCTCGTCCTGCCCGGGCGCCGGGAGGGTCGCGGGGTTGGTCCAGAAGGTGATCGCCTCGCGCTTGATCCGCCCGTCGATGTCGATGGCGGGCAACCCGTTCGTGGCCTGAAGCTCGCGTACGCCGGTCAGCGCGTTCGTGCCGATCACCAGCTTCTTGAGGTTTCCCGGCCAGAATGGGTAACCGTCCTCGTCGGCCTGGAACAGGGCCGTGAAGACCTGGTCGGCAACCTGGGCGCGGTTGAAGACATTGACCGGCACCGAGGGCGCGACGAAGGTCGTGCTGACGCTCAGGATGCTTTTGAAGATGTTGCTGAAGGCTGCGACCAGCTGATCGACGTCGTCGCTCAGGCCCAGGGCCGTGGTCCCCCCGTTCGTGGCATAGCCCGGGACTGTCTGACCGTTGAGGGCCTGGTCCTTCACGAGGAAATAGGACACCACGTTCTGCTTGCCTTCGAGGTTCGGGGCCGTGCCGAAACTGCCGTCGGCGATGTCGGCGTCGCGCATATAACGGATCACGGTGTCGAACTTGTTGTTCGATCCGGAAAGATTGATCCCACCCATGCCACCATTCGACTTGGTGGCCGTGATCGCCGTATCGGAATCGCTGTCCTGCTGCGAGACCTGGAACATGATGTTGATCACGTACATCTTGGTGCAGGCCACGGCCACGGCCAGCGGGCTCACGTACCTGCGGGTATCGCTAGGCGGGGGCTCGTCACCGGTCTCGATGCTGTCGTCCCAACGGAGGGCGTAGTGGGCATCCGCAGGATCATTGAGGTTCTTGGTGTTGTTGTTGTCGCCATAGTCGTCGAAGCCGTTGTGGCCGTTGTAGATGCGCTGGCCCGTCAGATAGCGGAACAGCTCGAAGTACAGCTCCTTGCCCTGGAAGGGGTGGACGAGCGAGGTCGACTCGGTCTTGGCGCCGAGGTCATCGAGCTTCTGGTACAGGGCGAGCTTGTTGGGGTCCTCGCCCGCTTCCGCCGCCAGCATGGTGTCGCTGGGGTCCGTGCCCGCATCCATCTCCCTGAAGCCCAGGGCCACATAGGCGCCGTTGCTCTGCCTGGAGACCTCGGGGTGGCCCTGGGCGTTGTTCTCGTGGTTGTGGTTCAGCATGAGGCCGATCTTCACGCCGTCCAGGGGGTCGAGCACCTTCTTCATTACGGCGCGCAGCACCCGGAAGAACTTGCTCGAGGTGCCCGATCCGGCCGGCGCATCGGTCAGATACCCGTCTACGCGCAACTGATTGCAGCCCGAGCCGGCCGCGCAACTGAAGGACGAGTTCAGCACGTTCGAGCGCGTGTCCAGCGTGAACATGACGAGCGGCTCGGCGCCCGAGGGGACGTTCGGATTCAAATAGATATCGGTGTCGTCGGCGCCGACAGGCAGGCTGCGTCCCAGGGCCAGCACTGCAAGGGCGCCCGCAAGGAGGGGGGTCAGTCTCTTCTCAGACATGCTATATAAATCCATGAAGTAAAAGGGTGTTCCTTCCGATCTCGGGACTCGGTACGGACCGGATCAACATTTCCTAATCAACGTCAAGAAGCCCTGGCTCAGCGAGGATTGTCCGTGCCCGGTCGCGAGTCGATTCACGGACGAGTCGACACGGTAACCCATGGTTGAAAAGTTGTTGAGGCTGCTGGCGTTCTTTAGCCGCGGGGGCAGCCCGCAGTCGGTCGTGCGTGTCGCCGTGCCCTGGATGGTCTCTCCGGCCGTTACATAGAAGGCCGTGGTCACATTGGTGAGGGGCAACGGCGCCGATGGGGTATCCAGCGCGCCCACGGTGGGCAGCACGGTGGGGTTGGAGAGGATGTTATCGATGACCGCCTGGGCCGTCTGGAACACGTTCATCTCGTCTTCGGCGTTGGCCGCCATGCGCAGTCCGAGCGTGCTGGTCGCGGCCGCCGTGATCCCTAGGAGCGTCAGCGCCACCAGGATGATCATCGAGAACACCAGCGCGCTGCCCCTTTCTGGGCGCCGGCCGGGGTTCCTGAAGCAGAGAACGCGGATCGACATATTCTTACCTCAAGATGATCAGGGCGGTGGGATTGCGCAGCGAGACGGTGGTGCTCAGTACCCTACGGTAATATTTGCTATTGGCGCCTGTGAATGGTCCGACGGTTACGTCGCCGAGCGTATAGGTCTTTTCGTCGTTATAGGCCGGATCGGGGTCACTGCTACGAAGCAACAGATAGACACGGGCCGAGATCGCATTTTCGAGATCAGCCAAGGTCGCATTCGAAAGGTAGCGATTGCCGATCCCATCGCCGTTCGAGTCGATCCCGAACTGGATGTGTAGGTCCTGGATGCCATCGGCGAGGCATCCGCCTGTTGCGTTTGCCTGGAATTGTGTCCCGTTCGTGTCGTTGTCCAAGCGGCAGAGCTGGTTGTTGCTGATGTAATAGAGGCGGGCTTGATAGGCCCAGTCGCTCACCCCGACGCCCGGTGCATTGTCATCGATGAAGTTACCGACTGTGCCGTTAGTGCGCAGGTAAGCGGGCCCGCCCGCGGGTGCCTTATCACCGGTCGTTGGGGCCCCGGCGACACGCTTGAAGGCGAGGACATCGGTCCCGGCCTGGATCCCCGCCGTGACGGCGGGGCAGGCGGTGGTGAGGGTAAACGTGGCGCTGGTAGTGGGGCCGTGGTTATTGTTGTAGTGGAGCGCCGTACCGCCGGTGAACAGCCCGATGCCGCAGTCTTCGCCTGCCGCTAGTGCGGTGCTGATGGCGGTCGGGCTCAGCATCTCCCCCCAGTAATCCGACATGCGGAGCTCATTTTCCAGGAGCCCGAGTGCGAAACGGCCGTTTTCCAGCATCCGAGCATAGCGCTCGTCTTCAGCATGGGCACGACTACCCTGAAGGAAAAGGGCGCCGGCGATCCCGGTGACGAGCAAACCGATGGTAATTGCCACCATCAGCTCGGTGAGCGTGAGTCCTCGTTGTCTTCGTGCTAGCGGTACCATGAACATGCGCGTTGATTCAGTTCAAGAAGGTCTGGACCACCAGCACCTGGCGGAAGGCATCGTCTCCTGTACCATCATCGTAGAAGCCGCTACCCTGGCCACAGCTACGATCCACGGTCGCGATCGACTGCGGGTTGGAGAGAGCGGTTGCGCCGCGCCAGGCGATAGCTACGGTGACAAAGTTGGTCGCCACCCCTTGCGTGATGCACCCGGTCGGCGCGGCGAGCCCGCCGGAGTTGTTGCTCTCCGCCACCCCCAAGAGGGCCTGGTCCCATTGAAACAGGTCGTAGGCAGCGAGCTGGACTGCTGTGCAGACCGCGATACCACAGTTGGGGTTGGGAACGGACAGGTTACCCGTCAGGGTCGTTCCGGTGTCGGCGTTGGTGTAAACCGAAAGCTGCGAGCCGTTTCCTCGCATACGCTCGAGGATGTCGTTCGCGAGACCGATCGCCGTGGTGCGCTGGCTGGTCTCGAAGTTCGCGCGCTTCGAGGTGAGCTGCAGGGCAGCGATCGCCAAGGCGCCGATCGCGGTCGCCAGCACCGCGACTAACACCTCCACCATGGTGAAGCCACGCGCACCTTGCAGGGGGCGACGGGACATGCGGTGATCTCTATTGACCAGGGGCTACAGGCAGGTGATCGGGCTGCTCGGGCTGCCCGCGGTGATGATGGGGCGACCGTTGATCGGCACGCTGATCCGTCGGCCATATGCCCCGCCTCGCGAGTCGCAGACCGTGTAGTTCGCCGTGCCCGTCTCGCTGGTCGCGCCGGTCCGCGCATATTCTAGCCACCTGTTGGCAGTCGAATCGGATTTGATGGCGACCCCCCCTGAGGCACTCGCCCCGGTCTTCAGGAGGGTGTCGCTGAGCGGCTGGAAATCAAAGTCGCCCCCGATGTTGACATAGACTAGCCATCCGCTGGTCCAGGTGAGGTTCGTGCCGCCGCACACCGGGGCGGCCGCGGTCGGGTTGGCGGTACGACAGAGAAAGACCGGGGCGCCCTGCCTTACCGTCTCGCCCCGCGCCAGTGTGATATCGTTCAGGAGGGCATAGGTGTGGGACTTTATCCGATTATTCTGCAGGAACACGCTGACCGATGGGACCGCCGCCGACAGCAGGACAGCAGCCACGGCGAGGGTGATTAACATCTCGCTCAGCGTAAAACCGCGTGCGCAGACTTGACTCATGTCGGGTGCTCATCGACAGGATGGGCTCCAGGTTGAGATGCAAGAGGCCCATGCACAGGCCGTGAGACCTTTTCTCGCAGGAGATAAAACCCGCGTCACATTTTGCCGCCGTGAATGGCAGTTGACCCGCGCGCCGCGTCGCTTCTGGCCCGCCCAATTGCGAGTTGCGGCCGCCGTGTGCCTAGGGATGGCAGATGCCTTCTATTTACACTGGCCGCGGTGATCTGGGATCTATGCGGAGTGAGGCCTAGCTAGACGGCCCTCTCGGCCTGAGAACCGACCCTCACCATAGGAGTCTGTGGTGGTCGGGCCGGTCATGTCACAATTGCGCGCGCAGGATTGCCGCGCGTGGACCACATGCGACGCCGGGGATGGAGGTACTGTGACGAGCTTGTGGTTCGGTGTTCCCCAGCCCCGGTTATAGCCTGATCGCCTGGATCGCCTCGATGATCTGTCCATGGAAGCGCCGAGAGGCGCAGACCACGCCCCGGTTTCGGACGAGGCCCTTGCCACAGGAGAAGTCGAGCGGCCGGCCGTCGATGTCGGTGATTTTGGCACCGGCCTCGGCGGCGACCAGCATCCCCGCCGCGTGGTCCCAGATGTTCTCCACGTAGTCGGCGCGTGTCGGAAGCCTGAGATAGGCGTCGGCCTGGCCACGCGCGACCACGGCGTACTTGCACTGGCTGTCGAGGCGGGCGGGGGTGCCGGCCCCGCCCAGGGCCGCGATGACGCGCGCGCTGGTGTCTTGCTTCGAGTGCCCGGCCTCGATCGACTCGCAGACGCGGATCGGCCCTTCGCTAACTCCACATTTGACCGCTGTGCTTTCAGCACCGCCGTGCGGCGAAGAGACCCAGGTGCCGTTCCCGCGGCTCGCGTAATACAGTAGGCCGACCGGGTCGGGATCGGCGAAGGACCGATCGAAGTCGGGCGAGAGGTTGGGACAACCCATGACCCCCACGGTGACCTGAGCGTCCTCGATGAACGCGAGCGAGATCGCGTACTGGCCACCGCGCAGGAAGCCCTTGGTGCCGTCGATCGGGTCGAGCGTCCAGTAGGCCGGGGCCGTGGCGTCGTGAGCACCGGAATCGATGGCGGCGAGGACCTCGTCCGGCGTGATCTCCGGCCACACGATGCGCACAGCGCTGACCACTGCCTCGCGAACCGCGGCCCCGGGCTCGGATCGCAACAGGCCGGCGCTCTCCTCGCCCACGAGGAGCAACTCCCCTAGCACCGCCCGCAATCGCAGGCAGATCAAGGCCTGGACGGCGAAATCCGCGACCGTCACCGGGCTGCGATCGCTCTTCAGGAGTCCCGGGGACTCTTTGATCCGCCCCTGGATCACGCGTGCCACGCCCATCGCTTCCGCGACGGCGGTGCGGGCGGTGGTGAGGAGGGGCGCTGGGGCAGTCATGGGCGGGCGGTCATTTGCTAAGGGGGTGCGCTAGTGGGTCGTGGCCTGCATCTCTATAATAACCCGCTAATAACCCCGCCGCATGCTCTATTTAGGAGGCCATGCCCGAGATGTCGCAACCAGTGCGCTATGAAGTGGGTGCCGAGATGGCGGCGCGCGCCCATATCGACCGGGCCGCGTACCAGGCCCTCTATCGGCGTTCCATCGAAGACCCGAGCGGTTTCTGGGCGGAGCAGGCCCAGCAGTTTGTGACCTGGTCGCGGCTCTGGACGCGGGTCCTCGACTGGGATTATCAGGTACCCCGGATCCGCTGGTTCGAGGGCGCGAAGCTCAACGTCGCCTACAACTGCCTGGATCGCCATCTGGCAAGCCGCGCGGATCAGACGGCGATCCTCTGGGAAGCCGACGAGCCGGATGAGACGCGGTCCATGAGCTACCGCGAGCTGTTCGATGCCGTCTGCCGCTTCGGCAATGCCTTGAAGGCGCGGGGTGTGGGCGAGGGCGACCGGGTCGCGATCTACCTGCCCATGGTCCCCGAGGCAGCGGTCGCGATGCTGGCCTGTGCCCGGATCGGGGCCGTCCACTCGGTCGTGTTCGGGGGCTTCTCTCCGGAATCGCTCAAGGACCGTATCCTCGACTCCGACTGCCGGGT
>Ga0136620_10000873_pt1 | contig 13940 bp, 12 predicted proteins | sample AntDrymUQ4162106_2_FD_104806 | JGI IMG/M metagenome (GOLD analysis project Ga0136620, IMG submission 104806) | Polar desert sand microbial communities from Dry Valleys, Antarctica - metaG UQ416 (21.06) | ecosystem: Environmental > Terrestrial > Soil > Desert | place: Antarctica: Dry Valley... | reverse complement strand
GCCGAGCACGGCTCATCTCCGGGAAGATTCCCAGCGAGGATGCCCAATGGCTCGACGCTCTTGTCGAGCAATCAGGCACAACGACAAGCGCCCTGCTTCGTCGGCTCATCGCTGTTGGACGCAAGCACAAGGAGGAATTGCTAGAGGCGTCATAGCCCTTACATGCGAAAGGCCGGGGCTCCAACCCCGACCTTTCTTGTGTTCATCAACTGAGCTGCTAACCAGCTTCGCTGTGGAACCTGAGAACTCCCACAGTATATCGAGGCTTGGTCTCGTGCACCCGCATTTCCGTGCGGAGCCCGATGCAGTGGTTCAGCTGGTCCCCGCTACGAGCCCCACGGCGGCACCGTGGGTGGCCGGTCCCCATGAGTAGGACCTGTGGGTGAGAATCCCCAGCGCCTCACCAGCGCTGTGTCGACCGTGAGAGGGTCATCTGGCCGGCGCACCCGCTCGGACCTCCACCGCCCCTGAGTGAAACAAGGCGTCGGCTCGAATCCGAAACGTCATGAGCCCTCGCCGCTGCCTTTGGTGCGCTTGGGTAGGGAGGTCAACCTTCCACTGTCGATCTCTGGTCTGATCGGTCCAACGGTGGATGGCTCGGGGCCGTTTCGGTTTCCCTCTGCCCGTCTTTCAGCCGAGGTCTGTGTATCCACAACCCTGGTGCTTCTCCAACCCGCTACCACCGACGTACCCCTTCTGCTGGAGCAGTAACGATTCACCTCCGAGCCCTGGCCTTGCCGTCCTGTTGTCCACAACCGACCTTCATTCCTCCCTCTTCCGGAGGGCAACCCGTAGCCGGCGGAGCCGGGCGTAGCCCGGCGGAACCGGTGAAGGGGCGGCAGTGCGCTTAACCCAGGGTGCGCCCCATGCAGCCCTCACCGCCTCCCCCACTGGTGACGACGGCCCGGGGTCCCGGGGGCTTGCCGAGTATCAGTTCAAGTTCAAGGATGGCCCCCTCCGGGGGCCTGCAACCAAGGAGAACAGCGGCCACGCCGGCGTGTGATCCAGGCGAGCAGATAGACGGTGAATAAACGATGGATTCCTGTTGCGGCCAGCCGCTTGGCGCAGCAAAACGCCTGGTCAGGGTGCGCCGCCAGGGACTCGAACCCCGAACCCGCTGATTAAGAGTCAGCTGCTCTGCCAGTTGAGCTAGCGGCGCCTGCTGCCCGGCAGGCAGCTCAGCGAGCCTACCAAGGGTGATCGGAACGGCCAGCCCAAAGCCCGATCGTGGGCTAGCACACACATGCGGCTGCACATCATGGTCGACGATGCGCTGGCGGCCGAGCTCGATCAACGGGTGGGACGTGGACGACGCAGTGCATACGTCGCCCAGCTGATCAGGGCAGCCCTTGACGACGCGCGGCGCTGGGACGACGTGGAGAGCGGCTTCGGCATCATCGAGGACACCGGGCACGAGTGGGACGACGACCCAGGTGCCTGGGTCCGTTCCCAACGAGGTGAGGACCCGCGCAGGGTCGGCTGATGGCGTTCGTGCTGCTGGACAGCACCGTCCTGATCGATGCGCTGCGAGGTCGTGGCGCGGTGGCGCGCGTCCGCGAGCTGCGGTCGAGGGGCGATCGCGCCGTCATCTCGCCGGTGAACGTGGAGGAGATTGTTCGCGGCCTTCGCGGGGTAGAACGAGACCGCACGCTGCGGTTTCTCGGTGGGCTGCGACTTGTCGCGCTGGACCGCGCCCAGGCCATCCAGGCGGCTGACTGGCGTCGCCAGAACGCCGCACAGGGCCGGACCCTCGCCCAGGCCGACTGCCTGATCGCGGCTGCGGCTCTTCGAACCGGTGGCCGGTTGGCCACCGGCAACCCGAGCGACTTCCCCATGCCGGAACTCACCGTCGAGCACTGGCCGGTAGGCGAGTAGAAGCAGCGGGTCCGGCCTGCCGACCGCATTTTGTCTGTCCCCTGAGGGAGGATGGGCGGCAAGCGATCGAGAGGTGGCGGTGACGGTGCAGGTGGCCGCAGTCCGCGGTGCCATGACCGTCCTGGTGTCATGCGCCCTGCTCGCGGCGGGCTGCACCGCGGGGTCCTCCGGCGGCGGTTCCGGAAACGCGGCCGGTACGACGACCGCTGCGCTAGGGCCGGCCCCGACGATCGAGGTGCTCCCGGCCACGGCCGCAGCGGGCGTGCTCCCCACCGATCCTGTGATGGTCACGGCGGCGGGTGGGCAGCTCACCTCGGTGGCCGTCGCCGATGCCGCAGGCGCCGCCGTCACCGGCGAGATCTCGGCGGACGGGGCGACCTGGCAGTCGACCTCGCTGTTGGCCTACTCCGCCTCCTACAGCGTGACGGCGGTCGCAGCGGGCGCTGACGGGCAGAGCACCCTTCAGCGTTCGACGTTTTCCACGGTCGCGCCGACGACCCTCGTCTTCCCCGCCATCGGCCCCCTCGACGGCACCACCGTCGGGATCGGGATGCCGGTCCGGGTCTACCTCGACGCGCCCGTCACCGACCGGGCCGAGGTCCAGCGCCACCTCACGGTCACCGCCTCGCCGCCACAGGAAGGCGCCTGGAGCTGGCTGTCCGACACCGAGGTGCACTGGAGACCGAAGGTGTACTGGCAGGCCGGCACGCAGGTCACCGTGGACGTCAACCTGTTCGGCGTGGACATCGGCGAAGGGGCGTGGGGCAAGGAGAACCGCCAGATCAGCTTCAGTGTCGGCGCGGCTCACCGCAGCGTCGCCAACGCCCGGACCCACCAGATGCAGGTCTATGACGGGGACGCGTTGGTGAGGACGATCCCCGTGTCGATGGGCCGGGCCGAGGGCGGTTTCTTCACCCGTGGCGGCGCCCACGTCGTGATCGACAAGAACCGCGAGAAGACAATGGATTCCACGACGTACGGCCTCGCGTTGGATGCCGGCGGCTATGTGACCGAGGTCGAGTACGCCACCCGAATCTCCAACAACGGTGAGTTCGTGCACTCGGCGCCGTGGTCGCTGGCCGACCAGGGAGTCCGCAACGTCTCGCACGGCTGCATCAACGCCTCCCCGGAGAACGCCGCCTGGTTCTTCGACTTCTCGCAGGTCGGGGACGTTGTCGAGGTGGTGGGGACTCCCGCCAACCTTGGGCCGGCCGACGGTGACATCTACGACTGGGCGATCTCCTGGGAGCAGTGGTTGGCCGGCAGCGCCCTGCCCTGACCCCGGTTAGGCTGGGGCGACAACAACGAACCAGGGGTGAGTGCGATGGCGCGGTCTCAGAGCCCGAGGTCTCAGGCGACGCGGGTGGCGCGGGCGCGACCTCGGTTGACCGGGCCGCTGGTCCGCGTGGACGGGGAGCTTCGTCCGGCGACGTGGGACGAGGCGCTGGACCGGGCGGTCGCCGGGTTCGCCAGGGTCCAAGACCGGGACGGCTCCAAGGGTTTCGGGATGTTCAGCTGTTCCAAGGCGTCGAACGAGACGAATTTCATCGCCCAGAAGTTCGTCCGGTCGGTGATCGGCTCGAACAACATCGACTCGTGCAACCGAACTTGACACGCTCCTAGTGTCGTCGGTCTGGCGGCTGCGTTTGGTGCCGGTGGTGGCACCAGTTCCTATGAGGACATCGAGCACACCGATCTGATCGTGTTGTGGGGCTCCAACGCCCGCAATGCGCACCCCATCTTCTTCCATCACGTCCTCAAGGGCGTGCACAACGGCGCCCGGCTGTACGCCGTGGACCCCCGCCGGACGAGCAGCGCCGAGTGGGCCGACGTCTGGCTCGGCATCGACGTCGGCAGCGACATCGCGCTGGCGAACGGCCTGGGCCGGGAGATCCTGGCGGCCGGGCTGGAGAACCGCGGTTTCATCGAGCACGCCACGATCAACATCGAGCTGTACGAGAAGACCGTTGAGCCGTACACCCTGGAACACACCGAGCAGATAACCGGCGTACCAGCAGCAGCGATCAAGGAGCTGGCGCACCGGTACGCCGAGGCCGACCGCGCCCAGATCTGTTGGACGCTCGGCATCACCGAGCACCACACCGGCGTGGATAACGTGCTGTCGCTGGTCAACCTGGCGCTGCTTACTGGGCACGTCGGCCGCTACGGCAGCGGGCTGAACCCGTTGCGCGGGCAGAACAACGTCCAGGGCGGCGGCGACATGGGCGCCATCCCCAACAAGCTGCCCGGCTTCAAGGACATCGAGGACGACGCCGAGCGCGGCCGGTTCGAGCAGGCCTGGGGCACCACCCTGTCCAAGGAGCGCGGCTGGCACCTGTCGCAGATGTTCGAGGCGATGGACCGCGGCGAGTTGCGGGCGGCGTACATCATGGGGGAGAACCCGGCCGAGTCCGAGGCCGACGTCGCGCACTGCCGCAAGCTGCTGGACGGCCTCGATCACCTCGTCGTCCAGGACATCGTCCTGACCAAGACCGCTGAGTACGCCGACGTGGTGCTCCCGGCTGCGGCGGACTGGTGCGAGGCCGACGGCACGGTCACGAACAGCGAGCGCCGGGTGCAGCGCACCCGCAAGGCGATCGACCCGCCCGGGCAGGCCTGGCCGGACATCAAGATCATCAGTGAACTCGCCAAGAGAATGGGTCACGACTGGGGCAACCCCACCGCGGAGCAGGCGTGGGACGAGCTGCGCAGCCTGTCCGCGATGCACACCGGGATGAGCTATCAACGGCTGGAGGAACTCGGCGGCATCCAGTGGCCGTGCCCGGACGAGAACCACCCCGGCAGCGCGCTGCTGCACGAGCGGCTGTGGGCCGACCCGCTGGAGGGCGCGCCGGCGCCGTTCCACGCTTGTGAATGGCTGCCGCCGATCGACACGCTGACCGAGCAGTTCCCGCTGCGGATGACCACCGTGCGCCGGCTCGATTCCTACAACACCGGCGTGCAGACCGACGGCTACACCTCTCCGCTGTGGGAGGCGGAGAGCCTGCGGGTCTCACCCGAGGACGCCGCACAGCTCGGCTTCGAGGACGGCGAGCGGGTGTTGGTCAGCTCACGCCGGGGCGCGATCGAGGCGCCGATCAAGTGCGACCCGTCGCTGCGGCCGGGACTGAGCTGGATGACGCCGCACGCCTCCGGCGAGGCCGACGTCAACCTGCTCACCAACGAGAGCTGGGATCCTAAGTCCGGTACGTCGGAGTTCAAGGCCACCGCGATCCGGGTGGACAAACTGACGCCCGAGAAACAGCGCGGCTAGGCAACGAATGGATCTGTACCTCAAGCACGCCTCGGCGACCGAGGAGGAGCGCACCGCCGTCGACGCGCTGCTCGGCCCGCCGGCCACCCGCTGGGAGGGCGGTGATCGCAAACGCGCCGAGGACGGGCACATCAGCTACGGCGGGCGGGACGCCCGCAGCCAGCGGCACCTGCTGCTGCCTGTCCTGAACGCCGTGCAGAAGCAGCTCGGTTGGATCAGCGACGGCTCGCTCAACTACGTCGCGCAGCGGCTGACCGTGCCACCGGCCGAGGTGTACGGCGTCGCCACGTTCTACGCGATGCTGTCCACCCAGCCCCGCCCCAAGCGGGTCGCGCACGTCTGCGACGACATCGCCTGCCGGATCGGCGGCGCCAACCCCCTCATCGAGCAACTCACCGCCGAGTTCGGCCCGGCCGGTACGCCGAACGGCGACGCGCCTGATGCAACCTGGATCCGCAGCCCCTGCCTCGGCCTGTGCGAACGTGCCCCCGCCGTAATGTTCCAGCTCGCCGGCGACGAGCCGGACGAGTCGCACGCCCCAGCGGCGGCGAACCAGGTCAGCGCCGTGCTGACCGGCGGCACGCCGGCGGTGTTCGTGCCCGGCTCGACACCGCAGACGGTGACCCCGCGGGATCCGTCGCTGCGGTTGCTGCGCCGGATCGGCCTCGCCGACCCGGACAGCCTCGACGACTACCGCAAGCACGGCGGCTACCAGGCCCTGCGCCGCGCGCTGGAACTCGGACCCGCCGGAGTCATCCGCGAGATCACCGACTCCAAGCTGATGGGCCGCGGCGGCGCCGCGTTCCCCACCGGCGTCAAGTGGTCCGGAGTGGCCAGCGCCCCCGCCCGCCCCCACTACCTGATCTGCAACGCAGACGAGTCCGAGCCCGGGACCTTCAAGGACCGCGTCCTGATGGAGGAGGACCCGTTCGCGCTCGTCGAGGCGATGACGATCGCCGGGTACGCCGCCGGCTGCGAACTCGGCTACCTCTACATCCGCGGTGAGTACCCGCTGGCCACCCGGCGCCTGACCAACGCGATCGAGCAGGCCCGGGCGCGGGGCCTGCTCGGCGCCGACGTCATGGGGCGCGGCTTCACCTTTGACATCGAGCTGCGCCGAGGCGCCGGGGCCTACATCTGCGGCGAAGAGACCGCGCTGATGAACTCCATCGAGGGGTACCGCGGCGAACCGCGCAACAAGCCGCCGTTCCCGACTGTGGCAGGCCTGTTCGGCAAGCCGACCCTGATCAACAACGTGGAGACGCTGTACAACGTGCTCGACGTCGTACTCGAGACCGGTCCGGCGTTCGCAGCCCTGGGTACGGCGAGGTCCACCGGTACGAAACTGTTCTGCGTTGCCGGCTGCGTCACGGCGCCGGGCGTCTACGAGGTTCCGTTCGGTACGACGCTGCGCGAGATGCTCGACCGAGCCGGCGGGGTCCGTGACGGGCGGCCGCTGCAGGCGTTGCTGCTCGGCGGCGCGGCCGGCACGTTCGTCCCCGAGGAGCAGTTCGATACGCCGCTGACGTTCGAGGGCACCCGCGAGATCGGGGCCTCGCTGGGGTCCGGCGTGATCATGCTCTTCGACGACCAGGTCGACCTGGTCGACATCCTGACCCGGGTGGCGGCGTTCTTCCGGGACGAGTCCTGCGGGCAGTGTGTTCCGTGCCGGGTGGGGACGGTCCGGCAGGAAGAAGCGCTCGCCCGAATCGGCAACGGCCACGCCAACGGTTCCGTTGCCGCCGACGTTGAGCTGCTCGCCGAGCTGTCCCTGGTCATGAAGGACGCCTCGATCTGCGGGCTCGGGCAGACTGCCCCGGCCGCCCTGCAGTCGGCGCTCGCGCTCGACCTGCTCGGTGTCGGGGCCAGCGCGGCCGCCGACACCTCCCGGACGCCTGAGTCCTCCACCGCGAACAAGCAGAGGACTCCCGATGCGTCGTAACGCCCCGGTCATGCTCGGTGCGATCCGCCGGATGGTGGACCTCGAACTCGACGGCGAGCCGGTCAGGGCACCGGAGGGCATGACCATCCTCGACGTCTGCCGCGAGCGGGCCATCGACACCCCGACCTTGTGCTACCTCGACAACCTGACGCCGGTCAACGCCTGCCGGGTCTGCATGGTGGAAGTCGACGGGTCCCGCGTGCTCGTGCCGTCGTGCTCGCGCAAGATCGAGGACGGCATGGTCGTCAAGACCGACTCCGAGCGGGTGCGGCACAGCCGCAAGATGGTCCTGGAGCTGCTCGCGTCCTCCACCGACATGTCCCTGGCCGAGGACGCCGTACACCGCTGGATGGACTCCTACGGCGTCGACGTCAAGCGTTACGGCCCGCCGGCGCCGGCGGCCGAGGCGGGGGAGCGGGACCGCCGGCAGGCCGGCCACCACCACGTCCCGGACGGGCTCACCGCCGAGACCGTGGCGCAGCCGACGAAGATCGACAACGAGCTCTACGTGCGCGACTACTCCCGCTGCATCCTCTGCTACAAGTGCGTCGAGGCCTGCGGTGAGGACGCCCAGAACACGTTCGCGATCGCCGTCGCCGGCCGCGGCTTCGACGCCACGATCGCCACCGAGTACGACGTCACGCTGCCGGACTCGGCATGCGTCTACTGCGGCAACTGCATCGGCGTGTGCCCGACCGGCGCCCTGATGCCCAAGAGCGAGTACGACATGCGCCAGAACGGCACGTGGGACGAGTCCAAGCAGGCGCAGGTCACCACCGTCTGCACCTTCTGCGGTGTCGGCTGCAACCTGGACCTCACCACGCAGGACAACCGGATCGTCCGGGTCGACTCACCGATCGACCATTCGGTCACCCACGGGCACCTGTGCATCAAGGGCCGCTTCGGCTACGCCCACGTCCAGCCCAGCTGACCGGCTAACCCTCGTCGCCGGGGAGGCTGTCGGCCTTGACGGCGTCGCGTTCGCCTATCGGCCGTTCCGGGCCGCGGGTGGTGTCCTTCGCGGTCTGCTGTTCGGCCTCGGCGTTGATCTCCGCGCCGAGCAGCACGATGTAGCCGCTGATGAACAGCCACAGCAGCAACACGATGACGCCCGCGAGTGCGCCGTACGTCTGGTCGTAGCTGCCGAAGTTGTTGACGTACAGCGAGAACCCGACCGAGGCGATGATCCAGATGATCGTGGCCACCACGGACCCGACCGAGACCCAGCGGAGCTTGGGGGCGTCCCGGTCGGGTGCGACGCGATAGACGACGGCCAAGCCCGCCAGGACCAGTACGACGAGCAGCACCCACCGGCCGACCTGCAGCAGGATGACGCCGACGATACCGAGATTGAGCACCTCGAAGACGACCGGGGCCACCGCGACCAGGCCAACCGCCAGCAGCATGAACACGATCGCGCCGACGGTCAGCAGCAGCGCGAGAGCGCGCAGCCTGAGGAAGCCGCGGGTTTCCTCCTCGTCGTAGCAGACGTTGACAGCGTTAATCAGGTTGCTGACTCCGCCGGAGACGCTCCAGAGCGCCCCGAGCAAGGACAGGATCAGCCCGACACCCAGGGCACCGTCGGAGCCGGCAGCTACCGAGATCATCTGGTCACGGATGATGCGCTGCGCCCGGGGTGGTAGTCCCCCGCTGAACGAATCCACCTGTTGCTGGACGTCGGCGGGGTCGGCGACCAGACCGTACGTGAGCACGGCGGCGATCAGCGCGGGGAACAGTGCGAGGAACGCGAAGAAGGCCAGACCGGCGGCCAGCATGGAGACGTTGTCCTTCTTGGACTCTCGCCAGGCCCTCCTCACCACCTGCAGCCAGCCCTGGCGCGGGATCTCCGACGGCCGCTCGGCTTCGGCCCCGGGCGTGTCTCGTGTGCTGGCGTTCCGCTGGCTGTCCTGGTCGGCGTCGGTACTCATGGCAGCACTCTTCCCCAGCCGCATCGGGTCTACTCAGTCAACGGCGGTAACGTGGAGACGTGCGCCGCATTCTCCTGTCGCCGGCCTGGCTGATCGGACACCTGCTCGCGCTGGCCGCCGTTGCGACCTGTCTCCGGCTGGGCTGGTGGCAGCTGGCCCGCTTCGAGTCCGCGACGGGCAGCGTGCAGAACGCCGGCTATGCCCTGCAGTGGCCGGTGTTTGGCGCGTTTGTGCTGGTTTTCTGGGCGTACGTGATCAGAACCGAGCTGCGCCCGCCCGCGGCCGATGCGAAGCGGCCGGACACTCCGGTGGAGGACTCCCACACCCGCATCGTCATCGACGAGCAGTCCGATCCCGAACTGGCGGCGTACAACCGGTATCTCGCCGAATTGCACGCGGCAGACACCGGATCCAAAAGGCCCGACTGAAACCCGAACGCGGGGTGAGTGACGGGACTTGAACCCGCGACACCCGGGATCACAACCCGGTGCTCTACCAGCTGAGCTACACCCACCATTGTCGTCCGAGGACGCACTCGACAGAGGTTACCCGATCGATCCGGCCCGCTCGGTAGCCAATTCGGCGGCAGCCGCCGCGGCCTCGGCCGAGTTCGGTCCGGGCTGTCCCACGAAGACGGTCTTGCGGTAGTACCGCAACTCCTGAATCGACTCGCGGACGTCGGCAAGGGCCCGGTGCGCGAGTCCCTTGGCGGGCTGGGCGAAGTAGACGCGGGGGTACCAGCGGCGGCTCAGCTCCTTGATCGAGGAGACGTCGACCATGCGGTAGTGCAGGAAATCGTCCAGATCCGCCATGTCGCGGGCGATGAAACCCCGGTCGGTGGCGATCGAATTGCCGCACAGGGGGGCGGCCCGGCGATCCGGCACGTGGCTGCGGATGTAGGACAGAACCTGCTCCTCGGCCTCGACGAGCGTCACGGTCGAGCGGCGTACCTCCTCGGTGAGGCCGGACTCCCTGTGCATGGCCGCCACCACGTCGATCATGCCGTCCAGATCGCTGTCGTCTGCCTGAATCACGATGTCGACGCCCTCGCCGAGGACGTTCAGCTCGGAATCGGTCACAAGCGCCGCGATCTCGATGATCTTGTCCTGCCGGAGGTCCAAACCGGTCATCTCGCAGTCGATCCAGACCAGCTTGTCCGTCATGCACCGACTCTACGGGAGGCCCGTCGTACGCCGATTAGGCTCGGAAGCCCAACTGATCATGCAGCCGGAGGGGTCAGCGATGTCCGAGGTCACCAGCCGGATCGCGGCGGGTTACGAGTTCACCGGTACGGCGCTGCGCCTGGGGGCGGTGGTCCACGACGGCGCCGCTGATCCGGCCGCACAGGTTCGGATCCCGCTGGCGATGCTCAACCGGCACGGGTTGATCGCCGGCGCGACCGGCACCGGGAAGACCAAGACCCTGCAGTTGATCGCCGAGCAGTTGTCCGAGCAGGGCGTCGCGGTCTTCGCCGCAGACGTCAAGGGCGACCTGTCAGGGCTGGCCACACCGGGGGACAGCAACGAGAGGATCGCCGCCCGGTCCGCCGAGGTCGGAGACAGTTGGCAGCCCTCGTCGTACCCGACGGAGTTCTTCACGTTGGGCGACGCCCCGGACGGGATCCCGCTGCGGGCGACGATGACGTCGTTCGGTCCCGTCCTGCTGTCCAAGGTGCTCGGTCTCAACGAGACGCAGGAGTCCTCGCTCGGGCTGATGTTCCACTGGGCCGACCAGGCGGGATTGCCGCTGCTGGACCTCAAGGACCTCCGAGCGGTAATCACGTTCCTGACAAGTGACACCGGCAAGCCGGAACTGAAGGCCCTCGGCGGGGTGTCGACGGCCACCGCCGGCGTGATCCTGCGCGAACTCGTCGGCCTGGAGAACGACGGCGCCGACGTGTTCTTCGGCGAGCCGGAGTTCGACACCGCCGACCTGATGCGGACCACCGAGGATGGCCGCGGCGTGATCAGTTGCCTCGAGCTCGCCGGCGTACAGAACCGGCCGACACTATTCTCCACGTTCCTCATGTGGGTGCTGGCCGACCTCTTCGACGTACTGCCGGAGATCGGTGACGCGGACAAGCCGAAGCTGGTGTTCTTCCTCGACGAGGCGCACCTGCTGTTCCACGCTGCCTCGGACGCGTTCTTGCAGGCCGTCGCCCAGACGGTTCGCTTGATCAGGTCCAAGGGTGTCGGCGTCTTCTTCGTTACTCAGAACCCCACCGATCTTCCCGACGAGGTGCTCGGGCAACTTGGAAACCGGATCCAGCACGGGCTGCGGGCGTTCACACCGGACGACGCCGACGCCCTCCGCAAAACCGTGCGCACCTACCCGTCGACCGAGGACTACGACCTCGAGGAGGCGTTGACAGCGCTCGGCATCGGCGAGGCCATCGTCACGGTGATGTCCGAGCGGGGTGCGCCCACTCCGGTCGCGTGGACCCGGCTGCCGGCGCCGCGATCACGAATGGCCCCCTCGGACGACGCCGTCCGCCAGCAGGCCGTAACGGAGTCGGCGTTGCATGCGCGGTACGCCGAAGCGGTGGACCGGGATTCGGCGTACGAACGGCTGGCGGCGCGGGTGAACGCGCCGGCGCCGGTGCGCGACCCGAAGCAGCGGCGGGTGCCGACCCGCGAGGACCGGGCTGAGCCGGCCCAGGAGACACTGGTCACCCAAATCCTGGACTCCGGCGCCTTTAGGTCGTTCCTGCGCTCGGCCGGGAGCGCGCTCGGCCGGAGCATGTTCGGGACCCGCCGCCGGCGCTGAGCAAATCCGGGCTCGCGCCAAGGACGCACACAGTGAGACCATCAACGGACATGCCCGCTGACCGTTCCCCCGAACAACCCTCTGGTGACGCGCCGGAGGGTCGGTCGGCCGACAACCTGGCCACCGAGGGGCGTGCCCTCGATCGGCGTGCGCTCGATCGGCGGGCCTTCGATCGGCGGGCAATGGTGCGGCGCTCGGCCGCCGTACTGGCCGGCACAGCCGGAATCCTCGCCGCGCCTGCGCTGATGGCAACCGCGGCGGCCGAACCGGGCGACACGCTGCGCCTCGGTGGGCGAAACCGGGCAGGGGATGCGCAGACCCGGTTGCAGTCGACGACGACGGTGGCCTCGCTCTCGGTCCTGAATGAACGCGTCCGCAGTAGCGAGCCCGACGGCGACGTCGACCTCGTGGCGGCCCAACTCCGGCTGGAGAGCCCGGTTCCCGGCGCCGTCCGTCCGCAGGTGCCCGACGTGCAGACGATGGCCGCCGGGGACATCGCCGCCGCCGGCGGGCTGCTGTACTTCGGCGCGGAATCGGGCAACTTCGACGTCGTCGCGAGCCAGGTGTTCACGTCCTACTTCGCCAACTATCTGCACCCGGTGCCCGCGCGGAATGCCACCGTCCTGGACACCCGGGTGCTGACGGTGCCCGATCGGGCGCTGTTCACCGCCGGTGACCTGACCGCCGACGGTCGGCTGGTTGCCGGCCGTCGTGTCGCTGTCGACCTGCGGGTGCTCGTCAACACTGCGGCGGTGCCCCCGCAGGCTGCCGTCGCGCTCTCCCTGCAGATCTTCGGTGCCGCCGAGACCGGCGTCCTCACCGTGTATGCCGACCAGAGCGCCGCAGCCGGCGTCGATGTCATGGCTTACGCCGTCCTTCCTGGCAAGGTCACCGCGGACGGTGCACCGTTTGCGCTGCCGGCCAGCGGTGCGGCGATCGTGGGGCTGGACGCCGACGACCGACTGTGGCTGTCAATATCCCGCAACGCGCACGTCGTCGTCAGGGTGACCGGCCTGTTCGTCCCGGACCCCACGGCCATCGTGGACACGGCGGAAACCCTGTTGGAGACCTCGCCGTACGCCCGGCGGGTCCAGCGTCAGCGGCGGGCGCTGCGCCGGCTGATTGCGGACAACGCTCTGCCCAAGTGACGAACCGGTGGTTCGATCTGTTACGAGTGGCACGCCGTCGATCGCCCCGGGACCGCTGAAGTAGCCGTGTCGGCACCGCTCCTGACGGGGGAACACGGGAGCATGTCGTAACGTCCAATGACGAGGCCGGTGCACCGGCCACGGAGATGGCTGCCGCGGGAGTCGAGTGGAGGTCGGGGTAGGTGCTGTGTCTCGCACCCATCGAACTCGGGTCCGATGCCGAACGCCGGCTCTATCGGGTCCTCTCCGGCCTGGGTCCTGGGACGGGTGTCCTCGGTGGGCTCGTCGTCTTCGTTCCCGTCGTCGACGGCGCGAGGCAGCGCCGGCAGGCTGATGCGGTCGGCTTCCTGCCCGAGGCCGTCGTCGTCATTCGCGCGGTCGGGATGGGACGGCAGGCCGGTGAACTCCGGCCCAGCTCCACTGGCATGTGGACGGTGGGCGGAGAGATTCTGCGGCTCAGCGGCGGCGGATCGAGCCCCGCGGTGCAGCTGCGCAAAGCGGTCGAGCTCATCCACGCGACGCTGGACTCGGGCGGGCTCGACCCGGGCTCACCGTCCGCGCTCGCTGCCATCGACGGGCCCATCACGTCGGTTCGAGACCGCTCCGCCGGAGGGCCGGTCGCCTGTAGCATGGACGCCGGCGACGTGCTGACCGGCCTGCGGCACTGCGCGAACGTCGGCTCGCAGGGTGACACCAGGGTGTGGACGACAGCCGACGTCAAGGCCGCACTGACCATCTTCGGGCTGCAGGCCCGCGGCCCGTCGGTGGAGGAGCTCAACAACGAAGGCTTTCTCTACTCGCCGTATGTCCTGCGCCGGTCGGAGTCGGCGGTCGTTGCACATGCGGACCTCGCCCCTACGGTCAGCCTGCTGTCGGGGCCGTTCGCGGCAGAGCGCGCACCCACCAAGACACCGCAACCGGTCGAGCCGTTCTGGGACGAGCCGGCCCGGTCCGAGCCACCGGTCACGCCGGCCGTCGCCCCGCGCCAGCGCCTCACCGAACCGCGG
>Ga0136620_10000872_pt1 | contig 13969 bp, 11 predicted proteins | sample AntDrymUQ4162106_2_FD_104806 | JGI IMG/M metagenome (GOLD analysis project Ga0136620, IMG submission 104806) | Polar desert sand microbial communities from Dry Valleys, Antarctica - metaG UQ416 (21.06) | ecosystem: Environmental > Terrestrial > Soil > Desert | place: Antarctica: Dry Valley... | reverse complement strand
TTCCGTCGACGTTGCCCTGGAGGATGTCGAAGCGGGAATGGAAGCCGGGCGTCATGCCGACGACGTATTTCCGTCCCAGCTGCGGACGCACGACTCCCTCGCGGAGCAGGAGCCTCTGGCCGGTCGACCAGGCCCGTGCGGCCGCCTCGGGGGGCCCGCGAAATGGCACGTACTCCTGGCCGACGTAAAGGAGCGCTGCATTGTTGAGCGCCTGCCAGAACTCCTCGAGGCCGGGCGTGCTTCCAATCGGCAGGGCGGGGAGACGGCGTAACGACCAGGCCGCCGTCCAGACAATCCCCTGCTCCGGCTCGTCGCCGAGCTCGGGCCTGCCGGTGAGAAGTCCCTCGAGGATGCCGGTCGTGTAGTCGCGGTACGCGCGCTGCTCGGCGCTCGACCCGGCGGCGACCTCTCGCAGGAGCTCGTCGAACTGCCACGTCTCGACGTCGACTCCGGCGGTCCGGGCCTGCCGGATCGAATCGCGGAAGCGGCAGCCGAGCTCGCGGCCCCATCGGCGGCGGTCGCGAGCGGCGAGCGGGACCGACGGCGCCTCGCGAGGGATCTCGCCGGCGTACGCCGAGTCGAGCGGCCCGGCCTGGTCGGCCGGAAGCCGCCGGCCGCGATAGGCGACGCGGCTCGTTGCAGGCTGGATGCTGAACATGGGTGCATACCTGCCGTCCGGCAGTGCGTTGATCGAGCCGGCAGCCGCCGCGTTCGGTCCGTAGCTTCCGGCGTAGATGGGACTACCGGCGGGCACCTGTGCGCCGGCGACTGCGTTGACGAGCCCCTGGAGGTCTCCGGCCTGGAAGTACGCAAGCACAAGTGCAGGAGCTGAGCTTCCCAACCTGCGGGCAAGATACGTCCATGAAGCGCAAGGAGCGAGAACGGATCCTCAACCAGGGCGCCGTCCGCGGCGACGATCCTCGCGACCGCGCCCAGGGTCGCGCGCTCGCCCGTGACCTGGAAGGAAGTCCCGCGCGCGGCCGACGGCTCACGATCCGCCTGCGCAATTTCCGGCCCGCGGAGGACAGCTATCTCACTGCGCTCGGCGGGCCGCTGCCCTACATGCGGCGGTTGCGCCAGGTCGAGGACGAGGTGGCCGCGCACGAAGCCGACCTCGCGCGGCGCTGGCGCGAGCTCGCCGCACGCAACGGCCGGGATGCGGACGCCTTTGCGCGCAGCTGGCGCCGGCAGGCCGAGCGACGCAACTTCGTCGCCGTCAACGTGCTGATCGCGAAGCACAACCATTACTACCCGATCGAGGCGCGGCTGCCGATGGATCCGCGCACGGGCGACTTCGTGCTCGTGGGCGGCAAGGACTATCGCCAACGACCCCTCGACTCTGCCTGGGTGCTCGAGCGCTTCTCAGCCGTGCTCACCGACGCGCGGGAAGCCGCCTGAGCTACCGGGCCGTACCGCTTCGCTTCGACCGCCTGTCTGCGACCGAGGAACGGGAGCGGTCAGCTGCGTTTCTCGCCCGGATGCAGGAACGGCGCTCGGTGCGGCAGTTCTCGACCGAGCCGGTGGCGTTCGAGCTGATCGAGAACGCGATCGCGACTGCCGGCACCGCGCCTTCGGGCGCCCATCAGCAGCCGTGGACGTTCGCGGTCGTCTCCGACTCAGAGCTGAAGCGCCGGATTCGCGGGGCGGCCGAGCAGGAGGAGCAGCGCAACTACGACGGGCGCATGAGCGAGGAATGGCTCCGGGCGGTCGCGCCGATTGGCACCGACTGGCGCAAACCGCACATCGAGGAGGCCCCCTACGTGATCGTCGTCTTCGAGCAGGTCTATGGACTCGAGGGTGAACGGAAGATCAAGCACTACTACGTCAGGGAGTCGGTCGGGATCGCGGTCGGCCTCCTCCTCGCGAGCCTCCAGCTCGCGGGTCTGGCGACACTCACGCACACGCCCTCGCCGATGGGGTTTCTCGCGCGCATCCTCGACCGCCCGCCGAACGAGCGCGCATACGTGTTGATCCCGGTCGGCTACCCGGCCGAGGAGGCCGAGGTCCCGGACCTCGAGCGCAAGCCGCTCGAGCAGATTTTGGTCAGACGCTAGCTGCCGGTCGGCTCGTCCATTCCGCCGGCGTAGGCCGCGCCGCCTCCAGGTCTGTACTGCGCCTCGATTCGCTCCAGGTCCTCGTCGCTGCCCTGCCGGATCGGACCCTTGAACCACTTGTGCGCCGAGAGCAGGTACCAGCCGCCGAAGAGCAGCAGCGCGCCGCCAACGGTCAGCGGCGCGTAGTTGACCACGTTCCAGTCGAAGCCTTCCTTGAATGGGATCCCGGTCGGCGTCACCGGCATCAGGAACAGGATGCAGATGAAGGCGATCCAGATCAGCGCGAGCGTGTCGATCCACCGGTAGTGGGGGCCGAGGCTCCACGCGCCCTTCTCGAAGCGATCACCCTGGCGGAGCCGCAGCAAGATCGGCAGGCCGAACGCGATATAGAGACCAATCACGGCGATCGAAGTGCCGACGAGGTACCCGACGGCCGCGTTCGAGAGCGTCGGAAGCATCAGCGCCCACGACAGCACGGCGATCAGCCAGACCGAGTACATCGGGATGCGCTCTTTTCGGGAGACGCGGCGCCATAGTCGATGCCCCGGCACGGCGCCGTCGCGGGAGAAGGCGAAGTTCATGCGTGAGGCCGAGGTCACCGACGCGATCGTGCAGAAGAGCTGGGCGACGACGGCGATGAAGAGAAGGAACTCCGCCCAGCCGGTGCTCATCGAGGTTTCCCAGATATACGTGACAGCATTCGCGACAGCATCGAGGGTTCCCTGAGTGTCCGGTACGGCGAAGGTGATCGCGACGAGCAGGACGAAGCCGAAGATGACGGAGGCGACCACCGACGTCACGATTCCCCATGCTGCGGCCCGGGATGCGTTTCGGGTCTCCTCGCTCATGTGCGCCGACGCGTCGTAGCCGGTGATCGTGTACTGCGCCATCAGGAGGCCGATTCCGAAGACGAACCAGAAGACGATGCTCCCGAAGTTCCCGCCGGAGAACCCCGAGTTGTTGATCGTCTCGCCGAAGACGTAGCCGGCCGACTGGTGGTTGTCCGGCACGACGATGAGCACGCCGACGATCACGAGGACGCCGATCATGTGCCACCAGGCGGAGATGCTGTTCAACATGCCGGTGATCGGAACGCCGAGCATGTTTACGAGGCCAGCCCCGGCGAGGATCACGGTGTAGGTGAGGAAGATCCAGCGCACCGAGTTCGGGTAGTCGAACAGGAGGTTGAGCAGCGAGGTCGCGAAGATCGCGGCGCCGTAGCCGATCGCCGCCGTGACCGCGATCTGGCCGAGCAGGTTGAACCAGCCGGTGAACCAGCCCCAGCCGGGCGATCCAAGGCGAGAGGCCCAGTAGTAGAGACCGCCGGCGGTCGGGTAGGTCGACGCGATCTCGGCCATGGCGAGGGCGACGATGATGCAGAAGCCGCCGACGAGCAGCCACCCCCAGGTGATCGCGACCGGCCCGCCGTTGTTGAACGCGATGAAGTAGGAAGTCAGCGTGCCGGCGAGGATCGAGATGATCGTGAACGAGATGGCGAAGTTCGAGAACCCACCCATCGAGCGGAAGAGCTCCTGCGCGTAGCCGAGCCTGTGCAGCAGGCCCACGTCGTCGAGATAGTCGCCGCGCGTGTCCTGGGTGCCGGGTGCCGTGCTCATTCGCCTTCCTCCCTTGTCGATCGCCGCATCGGGCTATTTACGCCCTTGCGCGGGGACGCTGTCAAGCGGGTGGTCACGCCCGCACAGCTTTGCCGTCGGGGTCATAGAGCGGCTCGTTCGCGACTTCGCCGCGCACCCACTCGCCGAAGATCTCGACCTCGATGGGCCGGCCCGCGACGGCGTCGGCTGCCGGGACGTACGCGTACGCGATCGAGCGGGCGACCGTGTAGCCGTAGCCGCCGCTCGTGACGCGCCCCACGGTGCGGCCCTCGATCCGCACCGGCTCGGAGCCGAGCGCGACCGAGCGCGGATCGTCGAGGACGAGGCATGCGAGCTTGCGCTCGGGCTCCGCCGCGGCGATCAGCGCCTCGCGGCCGTTGAACTCGCCCTTATCGAGTGAGACGGCGAACGCCAATCCGGCCTCGTACGGGGTGTCGCCGGGTGTGATGTCTGCTCCCCAGACGCGGTAGCCCTTCTCGAGCCGGCAGGATTCGATCGCTCGGTAGCCGCCTGCGACGAGGCCGTGATCCTGGCCGGCGTTCCAGATCGTGTCCCAGAGACGCAGTCCGAACTCCGTTGGGCAGTACAGCTCCCATCCGAGTTCGCCCACGTAGGTGACACGCATGGCCAGACACGGCACCGGGCCGACGCTGAGCTCGCGGGCACGCATGTACCCAAACGTGAGCTGCTCGGTCGTGAGCGGCTGGAGGATGTCGCGTGCGCGCGGCCCCCAGATGCCGAGGCAGGCATAGCGGGACGTAACGTCCTCGATGAGTACCGAGCCGTCGTCCGCGGCGTGAGCGCGGATCCACGCGAGGTCGTGCTGGCCGAAGGCCGTGCCAGTAACGATGCGGAACCGGTCCTCCGCCAGTCGCGTCACCGTGAAGTCGCACTCGATCCCGCCTCGCGGGTTCAGCATCGACGTGTAGGTGATCGCGCCGATGTCACGTGCGACGCGGTTGGCGCATAAGCCCTCCAGGAAGTCGGCGGCGCCCGCTCCGGCCACCTCGATCTTGGCAAACGAGCTCTCGTCGAAGAGGGCTGCCCGCTCACGCGTCGCTCGATGCTCGGCTCCGATTGCCGGCGACCAGAGGCGGCCGGCCCAGCCGCGCGGGCGGAGCGACTCGTCCCCCGCCGCGGCGTTCGGCTCGAACCAGTTCGGGCGCTCCCAGCCGGATTTCTCGCCGAAGGACGCGCCGAGCTCCCGCAAACGGGCGTAGGTGGGGGAGAGGCGGAGCGGGCGCCCTGCTCTTCGCTCGTGGCCTGGATATTTGACGTCGTAGTACGTGGAATAGACCTCGATCGTCCGGGCGAGCGTGTATTCGCGGCTGGCGTAATGGCGGCCGAAGCGTCGCGAATCCATCTCCCACACATCGAGGCTCGGAAGGCCGTGGACGATCCACTCGGCGACGAGTCGGCCCATCCCGCCCGCCCCGGCGAGTCCGTGCGCGCAGAAGCCCGCCGCGACCCAGAACCCGCGCACGTCCGTCTCGCCGAGGATGAACTCGCCGTCCGGCGTGAACGCCTCCGGGCCGTTGACGAGGCGGATCACTTCGGCGTCCTCGAGTGCAGGGACGCGGACGATCGCGTTCGTCATCAGCTCCTCGAACCGGTCCCAGTCCTCCTCGAGCAGCCTGCCGTTGAAGTCGGTCGGGATCCCCTCGAGACCCCAGGGCTCCGGCTGCCGCTCGTAGCCGCCCATCACGAGCCCGCCCGACTCGCCGCGGAAGTAGACGAGGAGCGAGGGATCCCGCATTGTCGGGAGTTCGAGCGGCAGGCCGCTCGGGCGCGTGACGAGGTACTCGTGGGCCATCGGCACGATCGGCACGTTGACGCCGGCGAGCGCGGCGATCTCACCCGCGTACATGCCGCCCGCGTTCACCACAACCTCGGTCTCGATCGTCCCTCTGTCCGTCTGAACGGCGGTTACGCGGCCGCGCTCGGTGTCGATCGCCGTCACGCGTGTGCTCGTAGAGATCTCCGCGCCGCCGCGGCGGGCGCCTTCTGCAAGAGCAAAGGTCAGCTGGCTCGGGTCGATGTAGCCGTCCGTCGGCAGATACGCGGCACCGAGGACGTGAGCGGTGGACATTGGGGGAAAGAGGGTCTTCGCCTCGTCGGCCGAGATCAGCTCGAGCGGCAGCCCGAACGTCTTCGCCCAGCCGGCCTGGCGAGCAAGCTCCTCCATTCGCTCCTGCGACGAGGCGAGCCGGAGCGAGCCGACCTCGTGCCAGCCCGTCTCGAGCTCGACCTCCGCGCCGAGCGTCCGGTAGAGCTCGACCGAGCTCATCATCATTCGTGTCAGGCTGAGCGAGCCTCGGAGCTGACCGACGAGGCCGGCGGAGTGGAAGGTCGAGCCGCTCGTCAGGTCGGCCCGCTCGCAGAGAACGACATCGTCCCAGCCCAGCTTCGTGAGCCAGTAGAGCACCGAGCAGCCGCCGACGCCGCCGCCGATCACGACTGCCCGGGCGCGATCCTTCACGCTAGCGGTGCTCTGTTGCCAGGCGAAGGCCGAGGGCGACGAGCACGGCGCCCGTCAGGGCGTCGAGCGCCTGCCGAATCCGGGGCCGGCGCAGGACGTCGCCCGCCTTTGCGGCTGCGACTGCATAGCCCGTCAGCCAGACCAGGGTCATCGAGCAGAAGAGGAGGCCGAGCAGCAGGAGAGCGCCGAAGGAAGCCTCGCCTTCCGGCGCGAACTGCGGTAGCAGGCTCGTGAAGAACACCGCCATCTTCGGGTTCCCGAGATTGCTGATGATTCCCTGGCGGAAGGAAACAACCGCGGCCGGGCGCCGCGCCGACCTGGCTCGACGCGCGGCGGCCCCCGGTCGGCCGGCGGCGAACGCTCTATAGAGGGACTGCGCGCCGAGGTACATGAGGTAGGCCGCTCCGGCGAGCTTCAACACCACGAACGCGGGCTCAGACGCCACGATCAGGGCGGCGATGCCCGCGCTCGCCGCGACGGTCCAACACGCCTGACCCGTGGCGACGCCCGCTGCTGTCAGCACGCCGCTCCTTCGCCCTCCGAGGAGCGCGTTTCGGATCGTCAGGGCGGTGTCCGGCCCAGGGGTGACGATCACGAGTAGGGCGATCCCAAGAAACGCTGCGAGGTCGACGGTCAAGCGCCGAAGTCTCCCAGGTCGCGCGAACGCTGCTCGAGCCGCTCGAAATGCTCGTCGGCGTATGCGGCGAAGTCGAAGTCGAGCTCGGAGATTCCCTGCTGGACGACTCCCCACATCGCTTCGCGGAACTCGGACATGAAGCGCATCAGCCGCATCACGGCGAGATCCGAATCGCGCGTCTCACCGAAATAGGCGCCGAGAAGCTCACGCTGCTCTGCCTCGTCGAGGTCGTTGTTGACCGCGAAGTTCGCGAGATCGAAGAAGATGTCACCCATGCCCGCGTACTCCCAGTCGACGATGCGCAGACGCTCTCCGTCGGCGATGAAGTTCGCGTTCAGGAGGTCGTTGTGGCAGGGGCGGAGCGGCTGCCGGCCGCGCGCGCGCTCGATCGCAGCGGCGAGCTCGCTGGCGCGCGCATAGGCGCTCGGGATCGAAACGCCGCGAGCGTCGGCGGTCGCGCGGTACGTCTCGACAACCCGGAACGCGTCGAACCGGGCACGAACAGGGGGGCCGTCGTGGATCAGCCGGAGCGTCTCGCCGACCCGGGCCAGCGTCTCCGGAACATGGACGTCCACGGGTCCGCCCTCGATGAACCGGGTGACGAGATAGCCCTCCGGCTCGAGGAATCCGATCACTTCCGGCCCGACCCCCAGTGAGGCAGCCGCGAGCGAGGCCTGGTACTCAGCGCGCCGGTCGATTCCGAGCAGCTCCGTGTCCTTCCCGCCGATCCGAAGGACGTACGCCTCACCATCGACGACCACTTTGAAGTTGTGATTCGTGATCCCGCCGCCGATCGGCTCGAGCTCGCAGACCCGGCCGGGCCAGACGCGGGCGGCGAGTGCCTCGGCCTGCATTCACCTAGTTTCCTAGACTCGACGGGCCGATGAAGCTCGAGGAGCTGAAAGATGGGTCGATCGACACGGTCGTCGTCGCCTTCACCGACATGCAGGGTCGCCTGATGGGCAAGCGTTTGCACGTCGACTACTTCCTCGAGCAGGCCGAGGGCGGACACCCGGTCGAGGGGTGCAACTATCTGCTCGCCCTCGAGATGGAGATGGATCCGGTGCCCGGGTACGCGCTTGCGAGCTGGGAGCGCGGTTACGGCGACTTCGGCCTCGTGCCCGACCTCGCGACGCTGCGGCCGATTCCGTGGCTCGAGGCGACTGCCCTCGTCCTCTGCGACGTCGCGTGGGGCGACGGCTCGCCGGTACAGCCGTCACCGCGACAGGTGCTGAAGGCGCAGGTCGAGCGGGCGGCCGACGCGGGCTTGACGGCCATGTTCGGCTCGGAGCTCGAGTTCTTCCTGCTCAAGGAGACCTACGCGGAAGCGCACGCGAAGCACTATCGCGAGCTGACGCCCTCGGTTCCGTACATCCTCGACTACCACGTGCTCGCGACGACCTACGACGAGCCCTTCATCCGGCAGATCCGGAACGGCATGCATGCGGCCGGGATCCGCGTCGAGAACTCCAAAGGCGAGGCATGGCCGGGTCAGCACGAGATCAACTTCCGGTACGACGACGCAGTCACGATGGCGGACAACCACGTCGTCTACAAGAACGGCGCGAAGGAGATCGCGCACCTGAACGGCTGCTCGATCACGTTCATGGCGAAGCCCGATCACACCTGGATCGGCAACTCCTGCCACATTCATTCCAGCCTCTGGCGCGGCGAGAAGAGTGCGTTCGCCGGCGAGTCGGACACGTTCAAGCACTTTCTCGCCGGGCAGATCGCCGCCGCGCGCGAGCTCGCGATCTTCCTCGCGCCAACGATCAACTCCTACAAGCGCTACGCAGCCGGGAGCTGGGCGCCGACGACGCTCGCCTGGGGCTACGACAACCGCACCTGCGGCTTCCGGATCGTCGGCCACGGCGACGCGCTCCGGGCGGAGACGCGCATTCCGGGCGGGGACGTCAACCCATACCTCGCCTTCGCCGCGCTCCTCGCGGCGGGGCTCTACGGGATCGAGCGCGAGCTCGAGCTGCCTCCGCCGCTCGAGGGAAACGCCTACGAGTCGGACGCGGAGCGCTTCCCGAGCACGTTGCGCGAGGCGATCGCTGCGCTCGAGAACGGCTCTGTCGCTCGAGCGGGCCTGGGCGACGAGGTCGTCGACCACTACCTCAACTACGCGCGCACCGAGCAGCGGCTCTTCGACCAGGTCGTCACCTGCTACGAGCGCGAGCGGATGTTCGAACGCGGATGAGGCCGCTCGTTGGCATTACGAGCTATGCCGACCGCGTCCGATGGGGCGTCTGGGACGTGCCGGCGGCCATGATTCCGCTCGTCTACGTCCAGGCGATCGAGCATGCGGGTGGTCGGCCGCTGGTCGTCCCCCCGAGTGAGAATGCCGTTGAGGAGACGCTCGATGCGCTTGACGGCCTGATCGTCTCGGGCGGGGAGGACATCGAGCCGGCGCTGTACGGCGCCGCTCCGCATCCCGAGACGAAGGGCGCGCGGCCCGATCGGGACGTAGCCGAGCTGGCACTGCTCAGGGCCGCGCTCGAGCGGGACATGCCCGTCCTCGCGATCTGTCGCGGCAGTCAGGTGCTGAACGTCGCTCGCGGCGGCGACCTCGTCCAGCACCTGCCGGACCTGGTCGGGGACGAGAAGCACAAGCACACCCCGGGCACGTTCGCAGACCACGACGTCACGCTCGATGCGGAGAGTCGGCTCGGGCGCATCCTCGGCGACCGCGCGCCGGTGAAGTCGCACCATCACCAGGGCTACGGGCGGATCGGCACCGGCCTGCGCGAGGTTGCGTGGGCCGAGGACGGAGTCGTCGAAGGGCTCGAGGATCCCGAGAAGCGGTTCGCGATCGGCGTTCTCTGGCATCCCGAGGAGGGCAAGGACTTCGCGCTCTTCGCCCAGCTCGTCGAGGCGGCGCGGAGCTACCGTGCAGGTCTTTAATCCGGCCACCGAAGTCGCGATCGCGGAGCTCGAGCAGGCCGGGGCCGACGACGTCAACCGGGCTGTGGAGCAGGCGAAGGCTGCCTTTCCATCGTGGCGCGCAATCGCGCCCGCGGACCGTGCGCGCCTGTTGCGCCGCCTCGCGACGCTGGTCGAGGAGCACGGCGAGGAGATCGCTTTGCTCGAGACCCGCAACGTCGGCAAGCCGATCTCCGACTCGCGCGGCGAGGTCGCGATGGTCGCGGACGTCTTCCACTTCTACGCGGGTGCGGTCGACAAGCACTACGGCGAGACGATCCCGGTCGCCGGCGGCGTCGACCTCACGTTTCGCGAGCCGCTCGGCGTCGTCGGCGTGATCGTTCCCTGGAACTTCCCGATCGCGATCGCGAGCTGGAAGCTCGGCCCCGCACTCGCCTGCGGCAACACCGTCGTCTTGAAGCCGGCCGAGTTGACGCCCCTGACGGCGCTTCGGCTCGGCGAGCTCGCGCTCGACGCCGGCCTTCCGGAGGGTGTGATCAATGTCGTCGTCGGGCCCGGCCGTGTCGTCGGTCAGCGGCTCGTCGAGCATCCTGATGTGGCGAAGATCGGTTTCACCGGCTCGACCGAGATTGGCCGCGGCGTGATGCAGGCCGCTGCCGGGACGATCAAGCGCGTCACCCTCGAGCTCGGCGGAAAGTCCGCGAACGTCGTCTTCGCCGATGCCGATCTCGAGGCTGCTGCGGGCGCCGCCCCTTCAGCCGCCTTCGGCAACGCCGGTCAGGACTGCTGCGCGCGCTCGCGCATTCTCGTCCAGAAAGCCATCTACGACGACTTTCTGGACTCCTTGGTCGAAGCGACGAAGGGCGTGCGCGTGGGCGACCCCGAGGATCCGGCGACGGAGATGGGTCCATTGATCAGCGCGGAGCAGCGCGACAAGGTCGCCGGATACCTGGACGAGTCCGCTTCGATCTTGTTCGAGGGTCAGACCCCTGGCCATGTCGGTTTCTGGCATCCCTGCACGCTCGTTGAGGCGTCGAACGACGACCGAATCGCCCGCGAGGAAGTATTCGGTCCCGTGGCCGCAGTGATTCCTTTTGCGGACGAGGCGGACGCGATCCGGCTCGCGAACGACACGCCGTACGGGCTCTCGGGCTCGATCTGGACACGAGACGGCGCACGCGCGTTGCGCGTCGCTCGCGCGATCGACGCCGGCGTGCTCTCGGTCAACTCGAACACCTCCGTTCGCGTGGCGACCCCGTTCGGAGGGTTCAAGCAATCGGGCTTCGGCCGCGAGCTCGGAATGCACGGGCTCGAGGGCTACTCGGAGGTCAAGAACGTCTACATCTCGACGGATCTCTGATGGGGCGGCTCGACGGCAAGGTCGCGGTGATCACGGGCGCAGGCGGCGGGATGGGACGCGAGGCGACGCTCGTCTTCTCCGCGGAAGGTGCCCAGGTGTGCGTCGCCGACGTCGATCGTGAGGCGGCGGAGCAGGCAGCGTCACAGGCACGCGATGCGTTTGCGGTCGAGGTAGACGTCGCTGACGCCGGCAGCGTGGAGGCCATGTACCAGGCCGCGGCCGAGCGCTACGGCGGCATCGACGTCCTCTACAACAACGCGGGCATCTCGCCGGCCGACGACGCCTCGATCCTCGACACCGAGCCCGACGCCTGGCAGCGCGTCCAGGATGTGAACACGAAGGGCGTCTACCTGTGCTGCAAGCATGGCATCCCCCATCTGCTCGAGCGCGGAGGCGGATCGGTGATCAACGTCGCCTCGTTCGTCGCGCTCGTGGGGGCCGCGACGTCGCAGATCTCCTACACGGCCTCCAAGGGAGCGGTGCTCTCGATGACGCGCGAGCTCGCAGTTCAGTTCGCGCGCCAGGGCGTCCGCGTGAACGCGCTCTGCCCCGGGCCCGTCGAGACGCCGCTCCTGCTCCGCATCTTCGGCGACGATCCGGAGGCGTACGAGCGCCGCAGGGTGCATCTACCGATCGGACGGCTGGCGAAGCCGCGCGAGATCGTGAACGCCGCGCTCTTCCTCGCGAGCGATGACTCGTCGTACGTGAATGGCTCGACCTTCCTGGTCGACGGCGGCCTCACCGCCGCCTACGTCACGCCCGAGTAGCCCCTAGTCTCCAACGACCTGGACGAGCCAGCGGCGATCGCGCTCGCGGTCGAGCTCGATGAAGAGCACGCGCTGCCACTGACCGAGCAGAAGCTCCCCGTCGGCCACGGGAATCGACTCGCCGGCCGGCCCGAGCAGCATCGACATGCAGTGAGCGTGCCCGTTGCCGAAGTCCATGTCCTCGGGACAGATGTTCTCCGTGCGCTTGTCCCAGTCGTCGTGGGCGTAGTAGGCGGCGCTCGGAACGAGGCGCTTGAGCAACGTTGCGAAATCCTCGAGAAACCCGTTCTCGAACTCGTTTACGCGCACGGAGCAGGTCGTGTGCGGCGAGTACACGCACGCGATCCCGTTCTGAACGCCGCTCTCCCGAACCGCGTCCGCGACCTCGTCGGTGATGTCGCGAACGTGAAGCCCCCCGGCCGTGCGCAAGTGCCGCTCGACTTGGAACGACTTCACTAGCTCGTCACGCTCCGTTGAGGGATCGCTCCTGACAGCCCGCGGAAATACTAGCGGCGTCCGTGTCAGCGGCTGTCCGGCAAGGCACCGTCAGGGACACGTGCGTGACTCCCGCTCGCGCGCCACACGGTCGGCGCGAGGGTTACCCTGACGTCGGGGCCCGTAGCTCAGTGGTCAGAGCAGCGGACTCATAATCCGTCGGTCCCAGGTTCGAATCCTGGCGGGCCCATTCCATCCCGCAGCGTTACGCGGATACCGCTTGGACGCCGGGAAGATCCAGGCAGGCAAGACGGCTAGGAGGGGTTCGCCGTCGGCCGCTTCCCAGCAGGCGAGAGGCCGGTTCCACGACGCTTGCGCCACGAAGCCCGAGCGGCTCGGGCGTGACGTGTCGTCGTACCGACCAAGCACCGGCTTGATCCGATCCCAGCCGGACGCCGCGCGTCGTGAGCGCGGCGCGGGTCAGGTCGAGATCCGAGCGGAAGGTGTCTGGCTTCCACTGCTCGACGTCAATGTCCTGAGCGCGCGACACAACGCCTGGTTAACGCGGATTGCGGCAGCGGCCGATAGAGAGGGGAAGATGCTTACTGAGATAACAGAAGCTCGCAACTCGCTGAGAGCCGCTCTCGGTCCAGCGTTCATAGAGGAAGAGCGAGATCTCACTCCTGAGGGCCTGACGCAGCCGGGGTATGTAGGCGATATCGACGACGTGGGGCCGGGGAAAGTGGTGGTCGTGATTCCGGCGCACAATGAGGCATCGCTGATCGCGGAAGCACTCGAATCGCTCGCTGCCCAGACGCGGATCGCCGACGAGGTGATCGTCATCGCCGATCGTTGCAGCGACGATACCCGTGCGATCGCCGTCGCTCATAACGCCACTGCGAGGGAAACGATCCACAACCGTGACCACAAGGCGGGAGCACTCAACCAGGCACTCGCTTACCTTCTGCCTCGCCTATCTGACAACGACGCAGTGTTGATCATGGATGCCGACACGACGTTGTCTCCCGCCTTCATCTCCGAGGCGGCACGGCGTCTACGTGAGCCAAAGGGCGAGCGGGCCCGAGTGGGCGCCGTCGGCGGAATCTTCCTCGGTTATCCGCTCCAAGGCTTTCTCGCCCACATCCAAAACAACGAGTACGTTCGGTATGCCCGCGAGATCGGTCGCCGAAAGGGACGCGCGGACGTACTCACCGGCACCGCGACACTGTTTTCGGTGAGAGCTCTTCGCGACGTCGAGCGCGCACGGTCTAGCGGCCAGCTGCCATCCGGCTCCGGCGTCTATGGCGTCGACGCGCTCACCGAGGACAACGAGCTGACGCTCGCGCTCAAGCACTTGGGGTACCGCTGTGTCTCGCCGACGGCGTGCACCGCGGGCACAGAGCTTATGCCGACGACAGCGTGCCTGTTCCATCAACGTTTGCGCTGGCAACGCGGAGCGCTTCAGGACCTCCTGGCATATGGATTGACGCGTTGGACATTGCCATATATCGCGCGCCAACTTATGACGTATGCGGCCGTCGCCTTCGTGCCCTTCTTCCTGACCACTCTGGTCTACGCCTGGGTGACGAGCGGCTCCATTCGGTGGTCGTGGTTCTGGGTGTTCGTGACCGCTTTTGTCGCGATCGAACGAGTCTGGTCGGTGAAACGAGGGGGCTGGCGGTCGGTCGTCGTAGCTGGACTGTTACTACCCGAAGCAATCTATGACCTGTTGATA
>Ga0136620_10000870_pt1 | contig 14000 bp, 12 predicted proteins | sample AntDrymUQ4162106_2_FD_104806 | JGI IMG/M metagenome (GOLD analysis project Ga0136620, IMG submission 104806) | Polar desert sand microbial communities from Dry Valleys, Antarctica - metaG UQ416 (21.06) | ecosystem: Environmental > Terrestrial > Soil > Desert | place: Antarctica: Dry Valley... | reverse complement strand
CCGCCAGGGCCATTTCGTCGTTGGCACCTATAAGGTTGCCCGGACAGTTTTGCGAGGTGACCGGACGTACTCGGCTCGCTCTCCCGGGACCGACCAGCACCTGTCGAAGCCAGTCACCCCCAAGGGGCGGGTTGCAGTTGTCAGTGAACCCGCAACCATGTTACCGCGCGGGTCAGGCCCTCTGGCGCTCGCGCAGTGCCCGCTGGACCTGCCGCTGCGCGTCCTTACGCGCCAGGTCGGCGCGCTTGTCATGAGCGGCCTTGCCCTGGCCCAGCCCCACCAGCACCTTGGCCCTTGGCCCTGCCGTCCTTCCAATACAGCCGCAACGGCCCCAGGGTGCGGCCCTGCTCCTGGGTGAACTTGGCCATCTCGTCGATCTCGCGCCGATGCAACAACAGCGAGCGGGCGAGCCGCGCCTGGCAGACTTTGACGGGATGACGGTTCCTCCAGCTGCGTTTGCGCGGGATCCGGTGACAGCCGCCTACTACGAACAGCGTGCCGCGGAATACGATCAGTGGTACTACAGCCAAGGCCGGTTCGCCGAGCGTGACCGACCAGGCTGGGCCGCTGAGGTCGATCAAGTTGTCCAGCTGGTGGTGGACCTGCCGGTGGCCCGCACTCTCGACGTCGCCTGCGGGAGCGGCTTCCTGACCCGACACCTACGCGGCGACGTGGTAGGGCTGGACCAGAGCCCGGCCATGGTCGAGGTCGCCCGCCTGCGGCTACCGCGGGGCGTAACGGTCGTCGGGGATGCGCTAGTCCTGCCCTTTGTCGAAAGCGCCTTCGACCGGGTACTGACCGGCCACTTCTACGGCCACTTGCCCGTTGACGAACGCGCGGTCTTCCTTGCCGAGGTGCAACGTGCGGCCCGCGAACTGATCGTCATCGATTCTGCGCTGCGCCCCGGCATGGAGGCAGAGCAGTGGCAGCAACGAGTCCTCAACAACGGCTCCCGCTACCAGATCTACTAGCGCTACCTAACCGCTGACCAGCTAGCACACGAGATCGGCGGCGAGAAGCTGTTCGATGGCAGATGGTTCGTCGCAGCACGGACCCTCTGGCTCGCAGGCGCACGTCGCACGCACTCACCCACGGCGCCCGGCGCGACATGCTCGGGCGGCTCGCCGACGGCGAGCTGACCGTCGGCCTGCTCGCCGAGCCGCTGGCTATGTCATTGGCGGGCCGCTGTTGACACGAACCGGTACAGGCCGGCCGAAGGTCGGTGTCGTGCCGCTGTTGACACACGCTCCCCCGGCTTCGTGGTGCGCCCTGCATCGATCTACGTCACCGCGGTGATTGCCGAAGGCTCCGCCGATCTCTCCAAGATGACACAGCGCCACTGATCACATCGTGAGCAGCGTCTTGCCGAAGATCTGCCGCCCCTCGATCGCGGCGTGCGCGCGAGCCGCTTCCTCGATAGGAAAAGTCTGGCCGATCACCGGCGCGAAGGTGCCGGACACTGCTTCGTCGAGGGCCTGCTCGGTGTAGCGCTTGCGGTCGGCGTCCGACATCTGCACCCGCTCGATGCCGGTGACCGTGACGCGGCGGCGCTCGGCCTCTGCCGTTGCGATGGCGGCGAACCGGCCACTCGGCGTTCCGTGCGCCGAGAACCGGCCGCCGGATCCGGCCAGCGCGAAGGCCGCCTCGCCGACGGTTCCGCCAATGTTGTCCAAGACGACGTCGGCGCCGGTATCAGGCAGCCAGGTGCGAACCTGCTCGACCCAGTCCGGCTGCTCGGAGTCGATGACGGCGGCTGGCCCCAGCTCCCGGACCCGCGCCAGTTTGGGGCCGCGGGCGACCGCTACCACCTTGCTCGCCCGGGCGCGGCCGAGCTGCACAGACAGGATGCCCAAACCACCGCTGGCGCCGACCACCAGCACCACGTCCTGGGGACCCACCCGGGTGACCTCGAACAGGGCCAACGACGTCGGCCCGTCGTGCAGGAGCGAGGCGGCCACCTCCAGGTCGAGGGCGTCGGGCACGAGCGACAGGCCGTTTGCCGGCACCACTGCTCGGTCGGCGTAACCGCCCTCATTGCCGGTGTGCGCGACCACCCGCCGGCCCACCCAGCTGTCGTCGTCTCCAGGACCGATGCTGGCCAGGCGTCCGGCAACCCCGTTGCCCGGGACGTAGGGCGGGCGCATTGGCCAGTAGTCCTGTCCGACCCCGGATCGGACCACCGTCTCGAGCCATAGGGTATCGGCCACCTCGACGGCCACCACCACCTCGCCCCGGCCAGGGACCGGATCGGGCTGCTCGACCAGGTGCAGCACCTCCGGCCCACCAAACTCCGTCACAGTTGCCGCGCGCATGCCTGGACGCTCCCCTCCTCGCGGACCGAATGCCGGCAGTGTCTGACCTCAACCACGGTTGAGGTCAAGTCGAGGGATACGACGACGTGTTGTCGGCCATTGGTCGGCTAGTCGAGCGGACCGGCGAGGAGGCCTTCACCGTGGCGACGGTCTTCACCGAGATGGCGGGCCACGGGACCCAGTACAGGGAGAGCTCCGTCAACAAGGCCATGAGCGGATGCAGAGCTATCAGCATCCTCGCTCCCGCTTCTGATCCCTGAACTGGCGCGTGTCGCTTCGGCGGCGCAGGTGCTCCAGCCCGTCGTCCTCGGCAGCAAGGGGAGCACGACAGGCCCCGGGGCACGAGATCTGGTCGCTGAGCACAGCCGTCGCAGCGGCGCTACGAGTCCCACGCCCCCTTGTGCCGGCGAGGATGGACATGAGACCCATGAACACGAAGGTCAGGCCGACCTGCGCCGGGGGCAAGAACGCCCCCTGAGGCGTTACCTCCGTATACGAGGGCAAGGCTTCACGCAGCGCCGCCAACACCAGGTTCAGGCCTTCTGGCGCTCGCGCAGTGCCCGCTGGACCTGACGCTGCGCGTCCTTGCGCGCCAGGTCGGCGCGCTTGTCATAAGCGGCCTTGCCCTGGCCCAGCCCAACCAGCACCTTGGCCTTGCCGTCCTTCCAGTACAGCCGCAACGGCACCAGGGTGCGGCCGTGCTCCTGGGTGAACTTGGCCATCTCGTCGATCTCGCGCCGGTGCAGCAGCAGCTTTCGCTGGCGCGTCGGGTCATGGTTGGCGCGGTTGCCGAAGGCGTACTCCGGGATGTCCGCCTGCGCCAGCCACACCTCGCCGCGCCGCACGGTGGCGAAGGCCAGCGCGATCGAGGCCTTGCCGTCGCGCAGCGACTTCACCTCGGTGCCGGTTAGCGCAATCCCAGCCTCGAACGTCTCGCTGATGTCGTAGTCATAGCGAGCACGACGGTTCACCGCGATCGTGTCCTCGCCCTTCTTGCGCGCCATAACCGCACGTTACCCTGCCGCGGCTAGCCGCCGTCGGCGCGGGCCACGGCGGCCTGCAGTGCACGTTGCGCCGCGGCGAGCTGCGCGTCGCCGCCGCGGACCACCTGGTCGGGCTGCACGCCGACACCCTCGATCGAGTCACCCGATGGGGTGAAGTACTCGGCGGTGGTGAACTTCACGCCCCCGCCGCTGTCCAGCGTCTGGATGGTCTGCACCGTGCCCTTGCCGAACGTGGACGTGCCCACGATGTCACCACGATCGTTGTCCTGGACGGCTCCCGCGACGATCTCGCTGGCGCTGGCCGACCCCTTGTCGACCAGCACCACCAGCGGCAGCTCGGCCAGCGCATCGCCACGCGCCGAGTAGTTGCGCCGCTCGGCGTCGCGCTCCTGCACGCTGACGATCGGCCCGTCCTCGATGAAGATGCTGGCTATCGAGATCGCCTCGGGGAGCAGCCCCCCGGGGTTGCCTCGAAGATCGAGCACGATGCCGGTGGCGCCCTCGGCGACCAACCGCTCGACCTCGCCGCGCACAGCGTCGCCCACACCGCCGGTGAACTGCAGCAGCCGGACGTAGCCGGTCCCGTCGTCGAGCTGCTTGGCCTCGATGTTTGGCGTGTCGATCTGCCGCCGCGTCAGCGTGACTTCGTGGCGGCCCTGTGAGCCGCCGGCCAGACCGAGCGTGACGTCGGTGCCGGCCTCGCCTTTGACCCGCTCGACGATCACGTTGATCGGTTTGTCGCTGACGTCGGTCCCGTCGACGCTGACGATGCGCTCGCCTTCGGTGATCCCGGCCTCAGCAGCCGGCGTGCCGTCCAGGACCGACACGATGCGCACGCCCTTCGGGCCTTCTTCCAAGACCAAGCCCACGCCGGAGAACTCACCGTCCAGCGCGTCGTTGAACTCGGCGAACTCATCGGCGTCGAAGTACTGCGCGTACGGGTCGTCCAGCGCCCGCAGGATCCCGTCGACAGCACCGTCGGCCAGCTTGTCGCCGTCCGGTGCCTTGACGGCATCGGCGTCGAGCTGCTCAAGGACCTCGGCGACGACGCCCAGCCCGTCGCCGGCGTCTGTGGAAGCCGCAGCCCGTCCACCGCCGGCGTCGGCCAGCCCCCGTGAATACGCCGCCTGCGCCACCCCCGCCACGAACACCAGGGCGCAGGCCGTCGCCGTGATCCGAGTCAGCATGAGGCAAAGCCTGCCACGCTCGGGGCGACGCGGCGGCCCCGGCCCCCGAACTTAGCAAGACCTTGGCCGACTCTTTGCCGGCCGCCATCACCGTGGGCCGCAGCGGTCACACGGCTACAGGTAGCCCATGGGGTCGACGGGCGTGCCGTTGACGCGCACCTCGAAGTGCAGGTGCGGCCCGGTCGAGTAGCCGGTGGAACCGACATAGCCGATGGTCTGGCCGCGCTCGACCGCCTGGCCCGTCCCCACAGCGACGCTGGACTGGTGCGCGTAGAGGGTGGCGATACCGCCGCCATGATCGATGACGACGACGTTGCCGTAGCCGCTCATGGTGCCCGCCGACACCACGGTCCCGCTGGCCGCCGCCGAGATCGCCGAGCCGTAGGCAGCGCCGATGTCGATGCCGGAATGCAGCCGGCCGGTGCCGAAGATGGGATGCGTGCGCCAACCGAAGTCGCTGGTCTTGACGCCGTCAGCCGGCCACAGGAACCCTGAACTGGAAGACGAGGTCGAGGGTGCAGGCGGTGGCTGTGCCGCCGGCGCCCGGGTTCGCGTCGCCTGCTGGTCGTCGCGCCTGGCCTCCTCTTGGCGGGCCTCCTCTTGGCGTGCCGCTTCCTGGCGGGCCGCTTCCTGGCGTGCCGCCTCCTGGCGTGCCGCCTCCTGGCGTGCCGCTTCCTGGCGTGCCGCCTCTTGGCGCGCCGCCCGACGTGCGGCGATCCGCGCGAGCCGCCTGAGCTCGGCTTCCAGCTGCGCGCTTTCGACGCGCAGCTGCTCCACCATGGCGGCATACGTCCGGCGGTCGCCCTCCAGCTCCTCGACGGTCTCCTTGTGGACCTGGACTTGGGCGGCGACCTGGGCGGCGACCGCCTCGCGGCGGGCGACGATGGCGGCTACGGCGTTGCGTTCCCGTACGGCGGCGGCGCGCTGTCGGGTGCGCTCGGCCCGCAGCCGCTGCAGCGCAATAGTGGTCCGCTGCACCTGCCGCTCGAGGCTGGCGATGGCGACGACCTGCTCGTGGTCGTAGTGCAAAACGGCACGCGCATACTTCACGCCTCGGGAGAACTCCTCGGCGTTCTCCAGGTCGAACACCAGTCCCGCGTAGGCCCCGGAGCCGCCGTACATGTAGGAGGCGCGGGTTCGCGATGCGAAGTCGTCCTGACGCGCGGCCAGCCGGCGACGTGTGCGGTCAAGCCGCTCCTGGGTCGCCAGCAGCCGGGTGGTGGTGCGGCTCAGCGCGGCCTCGGCGTCGTCGAGGACCCCCTGTGCGACGTCCAGCTCGGCGTTGAGGCCTGCCAGCTCGCGATCAAGCGCGGCACGACGGGCGTCGAGCACCTGCAGATCGACCAGCTCCGCTTGCTTGCGCTGCTCAACCTGGCGCAAGCCGGTTTGGGCATCCTCCAGCTGGTTTTTGACCTCCCCGAGCTCGTCGCGGGGGTCAGCAGCGGAGGCCGCAGTGACGGGGAACAGCAGGCCGCCGAGGCAGACGGCAACTAGCAAACATAGACATATCGGACGCTTCAACCAGATCATTCGCGCAACCCTAGACTCTTGTTGACGCAGAATCCAGCGCCGACCGGCGACAGGCGGGGTCGAGGCATGTCGACGGCATTGGGTTGCATCGGCATGTCATACGTCCAGGAACCGCCGCAGTGACAGAAATGCCGCCACGGCCGCGAGCCCCGCACCCAACAGCACCAGCACCGGGATGACGCGCCACACGTCCGCGGTGGTGATAAAGGGGATGAAGTTCACCTCGCCCTTCAAGCGGCTGACCAGCGTCGCCTCGCCCAGCCACAGCAGACCGCCGGCGGCAAGGGCGCCGACGGTGCCGGCGGTGATGCCCTCCAAGATGAACGGCAGCCGGATGTACCAATTCGTCGCACCGACCAACTTCATGATGCCGGTTTGCTCACGACGGGCGAACGCGGTGATGCGAATCGTGTTGGAGATCAGCGCAGCGGCCGCGAACAGCTGTAACAACGCCACGGCCACCGCACCGTTACGCAAAGCATTCATGATGCGGAAGAACTTGTCGAGCACCTCGCGCTGATCGACGACCTCTTCGACGCCGGGATAGGCCTGGAACTGCGAGGCCACAATCTCGAACTGCTGCGGGTCGTCCAGCTTTACGCGAAACGAGGCGGGAAGGATCTCGGGAGTGACTGACTCCAGGATGGTCTCGTCACCGGCGAAGATCTCCTGCACGTCGCGGTAGGCCTGTTCCTTCGAGACGTAGATGATCTCTTGCACCAGGCCGGTGTCGCTCAGGTCCCGCTCCAGCGACGTCCGCTGGTCGGCGGAGATGCCGTCCAGCAGGAAGATCGAGATTTCGACCTCGCCATACAGCACACGTTGAGCCTTGGCGACCTGCAGCTGCACCAGCATGCCGGCGCCCAGTAGGGCCAGGCTGACCGTCACGGTGACGACCGTCGCCAGCGTCATCAGCAGGTTGCGGCGCAGGCCGATGCCGACCTCGTTGGCCAGGTAGCGCCACCTAGCCCCCATAGCCGTACACCCCCCGCGTCTGATCGCGGATGAGGGCGCCGTCGTCCAGCTCGATGACGCGCCGGCGCATCGAGTCTACGATGTGCTGGTCGTGGGTGGCCATGACCAGCGTGGTGCCCGTGCGGTTAATGCGGTCCAGTAGCTTCATGATCCCCACGCTGGTGGTGGGATCCAGGTTTCCTGTGGGCTCGTCGCACAGCAGAATCCGGGGCCGGTTGACAAACGCCCGCGCGATGGACACGCGCTGCTGCTCGCCGCCGGACAGCTCGCCGGGGTACGCCGCGGCCTTGTGGCGCAACCCCACCAGCTCCAACACCTCGGGGACCGTGCGCACGATCGTCTGGCGGGGCTTGCCGATGACCTCCAGCGCGAAGCCGACGTTCTCGGTGACGGTCTTGTTCTCCAACAGCTTGAAATCCTGGAAGACGCAGCCCAGGTCGCGCCGCAGCGTCGGTATCCGCCACGACTTCATGCCCTTGAGGCGCTTGCCGGCGACGTAGACCTCGCCGCGGTCGGGGTCGGTGTCCTTGAGCAGCAGCTTGATGAAGGTGCTCTTGCCGGATCCGGACGCGCCCACGAGGAAGACGAACTCACCCTTGGTGATCTCCACGGAGATCTCACGAAGAGCGATGACCTTGTTCTTGTATGTCTTGGTGACGTTGTCGAGTCGGATCACGTGCGCCCTCTCTTGCGAGCCTGCCGGTGCCTGCTACGGCAACGGCGATTCGCCTGCTCGCCGGCGGCATCACCTCACAAGGCAACGCCCGCGTTCCAACGCGGGCGTGGTCGCCAGCAGCCTAGCATCCCCCCCGGTGCTCGGGCTACTGGCGACCCCTGAGTTGTCGGCTGCCTGGCCGCCGTCTTTAGCCGCGCTCCCCCGTCTTCAGCCGCGCTCCCCTGCTCCATCGGCCGCCCGGCAGCGCACGACCGTGGCCCGCCAGCGATCCTGCCGCGCCTGGTAGGCCGCCGCCACCTGGGCGCCCACCGGCTCGGCACGGTCGGCGTCGACCAGCGCGATCACGGCGCCGCCGAAGCCGGCCCCCGTCATCCGCGCCGCCACTGCCCCCGCCTCATCGCACAGCTCCACCAGCAGGTCGGTCTCGGGCACCGTCACCTGGTAGTCGTCGCGCAGGCTGGCGTGGCTGTTCGCGAACAGCTCGCCCAGCGCGGCGCGATCGACCGGATCCTGCGCCAGCGCCGCGGCGGCAGCGGTTACCCGTACGTTCTCCGTCACGACGTGGCGCAGGCGCGCGGCGGCCACCTTATCCACCCCCGCCGCGGCGACCAGTGCGTCGAGCTCGGTGACGGTCACGTCCACGGGCGAGCGTCCCCGCAGTGCCACCAGGCCGCGCTCCAGCTCGGCGCGGCGGGTGGCGTAACCCGACGACTCGAGGCGCCGCTGCACACCTGAGTCCAGGACCACCATCGCCAGCTCCGGCGGCAGCGGCACGAGACGGTGCTCCAGCCTGCCGCAGTGCAATAGCACCGCAGCGTCGGCCCGGCCCAGCAAACAGGCGGCCTGGTCCATCACACCGCACGGCACGCCGACAGCACGCTGCTCGGCCCGTTGCGCCGCCTGCGCCAGCTCCAGCGGCGCCAGCTGGAAGTCGGCGACCGCGCACAGGGCCGTTGCCACCACGACCTCCAGTGCCGCCGACGACGACAGCCCCGCTCCCGCCGGCAGATCACCCGTCAGCCGGCCACGCAACCCCAGGGCGGGACGGCCCAGCGCCGCCAACTCGGCCGCGACCGCGGCCACGTAGCGGCCCCAACCGGCGGTGGGCGGCCGGGAGCCATCAGGAGCGACGGTCACCGCATCCTGCTCGACCTGTGACTCCAGGGCGATGGCGGTGCTGGGCTCGACCTCCAGCCACAACCCATGGTCGATGGCGGCGGGCAAGACCAACCCGCCGCTGTAGTCGGTGTGGTCCCCGATGAGGTTGACTCGTCCAGGCGCCCAGAAGCGTCGCGTCATGGCGGCATCCTGCCGCCTGGCCCGGCGGCTCGGAAATTGCCGGCAGGACTTGCGGAACCGAAAGCGAACTTTCTATTGTGAAAGTCCACGGGAGTTCCTGGTTCGTGGCCGAGGTGGCTGCCAACCACCGCGAACGGCCACAACCACCACAACGAGGGGGTCCGATGCGCCAAGAGTCCCACCCCCCGCACGCCGGCGCCGCCCCAGGCCCAGGCAGCTCAGGTAACCCCGCAAGCCCCGGAAGCCTGCACCCGGTGACCCTCCCGCGCTGCGAGTACCCCCGCCCGCGGCTGCGGCGTGGCCGCTGGGCCAGCCTCAACGGCCCTTGGAGCTTCGCCTTCGACGACGCGAACCAAGGTCTGGCACAGCACTGGGAGCGGGCGATGCCCGGTGCCGCGCCGTTGGACGGGCAGATCACCGTGCCCTTCTGCCCGCAGTCCCAGCTGTCGGGCATCGCCGACCGCGGCCGCCACGACGTCGTGTGGTACGCGCGCCACTTCGACGACGTGCGCCGGGATGATGGCCAGCGCCTGCTGCTGCACTTCGGCGCCGTCGACTACCGCGCCAGCGTCTGGATCAACGGCGCGCAGGTGGCCAGCCACGAAGGCGGCCACACGCCGTTCACCGCGGATATCACCGACGCCCTGACCGGCGACACCCGGGCCGGCGACACCCGGGCCGGCGACGCCCAGACCGGCGGCGCCCAGGCCGGCAGTCAGCGCACCGTAGTGGGCAGCCAGCACACCGTAGTGGTACGCGCCGAAGACCCGCTCGACGACCTCGAGATGCCGCGCGGCAAGCAGTACTGGCGCACGAGCTCGGAAGGCATCTTCTACACCGCGACGACCGGCATCTGGCAGACCGTCTGGCTGGAGCCGGTGGCGCCCGAGCGGGTGGTCGACCTGCGCCTGGATCCCGACCTGGACGCCGGGGCGATCGACGTCGAGATCCTGCTGACCGCCGCGGCTGTCGGCAACACCCTGCGGCTGGTGATCCGTCTGCACGGCGAGCTGCTCGTCAACGACACCATCGCCATCACCGCAGCGCACCTGCGGCGGCGGTTCTCGCTGGCTCCCCAGGGCCAGCGCGCCGGGCGCCACATCGCTGACTGGCAGGGCATCCAGACCTGGAGCCCCGACCGTCCCACCCTGTACGACCTGCACGCCGAGCTCACCGGTGCCGGCGGCGAGGCCCTCGATGCGGTCGACAGCTACTTCGGCATGCGCAAGATCGAGGCACGTGACGGCCGCGTGTACCTCAACAACCGGCCGTTCTACCCGCGGCTGGTCCTTGACCAGGGCTACTTCCCGGGCGGCCTGCTGACGGCAGCCAGCGACGACGACCTGCGGCGGGACATCGAGCTTGCGAAGGAGCTGGGTTTCAACGGCGCCCGCAAGCACCAGAAGATCGAAGACCCTCGCTGGCTGCACTGGGCTGATCGCCTCGGCTTCGTGGTCTGGGCCGAGATGCCAAGCTCGTACCGCTTCACCGCCACCGCGGTGCGCCGCAGCACGGCCGAGTGGCAGGCGGTGCTGCGCCGTGACCACTCCCACCCCTGCATCATCGCCTGGGTCGCAAGCAACGAGAGCTGGGGCGTACCGGCGTTGGGCACCGACGCGGCGCAGCGCGACCACCTGCTGGCCCTGTACCACCTGACCAGGTCCGCCGACCCCGGCCGCCTGGTGATCGCCAACGACGGCTGGGAGCAGGTAATTACTGATCTGTGCACGATCCACGACTACGGCGACGCGGGCGCCCTGCGCAGCCGCTACCGCGACTTGTCCTGCGCACTCGCCGCCGAGCCGGGCGGCCGACCGCTGTACACCACCGGCTTCCGCCACCGCGGCGGGCCGCTGTTTATCAGCGAGTTCGGGGGCGTAGCCGTGGACAATGACGCCGCCACCTCTGGCGATTCGCAGAGCTGGGGGTACCAGACGGCCGCTGACGGCGACGACCTGCTCGACCGCTACGACGGTCTCGTAGCGGCGCTGGTCTCAAACCCCGTGGTCGCAGGTTTCTGCTACACCCAGCTGACCGATGTGGAGCAGGAGGCCAACGGCCTGCTGACCTTCGACCGCAAGCCCAAAGCCGATCCCGCCGACCTGCGGCGAGCCACACAGCAAGGACCGCACTGACCTCGCGAAGCCGCCGCGCTTCGCCTCGCATCCCCTGAAAGGACCCGTCATGCACAACCTCAAGCACCCCGCCCCTGTAGCGTTCGGGGGAGGCATCGATCGGCGATCGTTCCTGCGGCTGAGCGCCGGCGCCGGGGTCGGGCTTGCCCTGGCCGCCTGCGGCCCCGGCAGCAGCAACGCGCCGGGCGCCAGCGGCGAGCAGCAGCAGTCCCAGACCGGCACGGGCGACACCTACGACGGCCCGGCCGTCGAGCTGGCCTTCTGGAACGGCTTCACCGGTGCCGACGGCCCGGTCATGCAGGACCTGGTGAAGCAGTTCTCGTCCGAGCACGACAACATCGCCGTAAAGATGAGCACCCAGGAGTGGGCCGACTACTACCAGAAGGTCCCCAACGCGGTGTCCAGCGGGCGCGGTCCCGACGTCGGCATCATGCATATCGACCAGCTGGCCACCAACGCGGCGCGCAACGTCATCCAGCCGCTGGACGAGGTCGCGGAAGGGCTGGGCCTTGACCCGGCCAACTTCCCCGACGCGGTCTGGAACGCCGGTGTCTACAACGACCAGCGCTTCGGCATCCCGCTGGACATCCACCCGCTGGGCTTGTACTACAACAAGAAGTTGATGCAGCAGGCGGGGCTGGACCCCGAGTCGCCGCCGCAGGACATGGATTCCTACATGCAGGCGCTGGAGGCGCTCAAGGGTGAGGGCATCCAGGGACACTGGATGAGCCCGTTCCCGTTCACGGGTGTGCTGCAGTTCCAGGCGCTCATCCGCCAGTTCGGTGGTGACCTGTTCAACACCGACGCGACCCAGGCCACCTACAACGAGGGGCCGGGCGTCGAGGCGCTGACCTGGATGGTCGACCTGGTCAAGGAGGGCCACAGCCCCCGCGACGTTGGCCAGGACGCCGACCACGTGGCGTTCCAGAACAACAAGAACGCCTTCATCTGGAACGGCATCTGGCAGATCGCGGCCTACCGGGACACCGACGGGCTGGAGTGGGGCGTCGCCGAGCTGCCAGCCATCGGTGGCGAGCAGGCCGCCTGGGCCGGCTCCCACAACTTCGTGCTCATGCAGCAGCGCCGCCCCGAACCCAACAAGCTGCAGGCCGGCGCGGTCTTCATCAAGTGGATCAACGAGCACTCCCTGGAGTGGGCCAAGGGCGGCCAGGTGCCGGCCAACCAGATGGTCCGCGACATGCCCGAGTTCCAGGAGCTCGAGGAGCAGTCGACCTTCGCCAAGGAGCTGGACTACGTCCACTTCCCGCCCGCCCTGCCGGGCATCGGCGACGCCATGGCGACCATGGACACCGCCGTCAACGAAGCGGTGCTGCTGCAGAAGGAGCCGCAGCAGGCGCTCGACGACGCGGCCGCCACGGCCGACAAGCTGCTGGAGGAGAACGCCAAGAAGTACGGAGCCTGATCCGTGGCGACGCAGCGCGAGGCGCTGACCACGCCGGCGTCGGCCACCTCCAGCCGGCGCGACGTCGGCGTGGCCACCACGGGCAGCACGTCAGGAACAGGTGGGCTCACGCCGTACCTGTTCCTGGCGCCTTACTTCTTGCTGTTCACGATGTTCGTGCTAGCTCCCGCGGTGTTCGGGCTGTGGATCAGCCTGCACGAGTGGGACTTCTTGCTGCCCAACAAGCCCTTCGCCGGTCTCGGCAACTACATCGACCTGTTCTCGTCCGGTTCCACGACGGGTGCCTTCTTCTGGCAGAGCATGCGGGCGACCGCCAAGTTCACCCTCTACAGCGTCCCGCCGCTGCTGGTGATCCCGCTGCTGCTGGCGCTGATCCTCAACGGCCAGTTTCGAGGGCGCACGGTCTTCCGGGCCATCTACTTCGCGCCGTACGTGCTGGGCGTCGCCGTGATCGGCGTGCTGTGGCAGTTCGTGCTCGACGCCAACATCGGGCTGCTCAACAGTATGCTCGGGCGGCTGGGCATCGACGCCAACATCGCCTGGACCACCGCCACGCCGTGGGTCTGGGTGTCACTGGTAGGCGTGACCGTGTGGTGGACCCTCGGCTTCAACGCCGTCATCTACCTGGCTGGCCTCCAGGAGATCCCGCGCGAGCAGTACGAAGCGGCCGCAGTGGACGGCGCGTCGGCCTGGAACAAGTTCTGGCACATCACCCTGCCGGGCCTGCGGCCGGTGCTCGTGCTGGTGACCACCCTGACGGTGCTGGCGTCGGCGAACATGTTCGGTCAGTCACTGCTCATCACGCAGGGCGCGCCCGGCAACGAAACGCGCACCGCGATCATGTATATCGCCGAGGAAGGACTGGGCAACTTCCGCATGGGCAACGCCACAGCGATGAGCTACGTCCTGACCGTGTTCCTGGTCCTGACCAGCATCGCCATCTTTGCCTTCTTCCGACGCTTCCAGGACTAGCCATGTCGTCACAACACAGGAGTCGATAGTGGGTGCCGTCGCCGCACCGCAGCCGGTGACCGTGCGCGATCCCGGCAACAGCCGGCGGACGAGAAACAGGGTCCTGACCTACGCCGGCCTGATCGCCCTGACCGCGGTCTTCATCGCCCCGCTGCTGTGGATGCTGTCCACGTCGCTCAAGTCCGAGCAGGCCGCCACGTCGCTGGCCCTTGAGTGGATTCCCGGCGAGCCGACCACGCAGGGCTACCAGACGATCACCCGCGCAGGGACCGACAGCCCGGTCCTGCGCTGGTTCGTCAACAGCCTGTTGGCCGCCGCGGCGCACGCGCTGCTGGTCGTCGCCGTCGCCGCACCCGCCGCCTATGCCCTTGCGCGCATGCACTTTCGCGGCAAGCGCACGCTGTTCGCGCTGATCCTGGCCACCTTGTTCATCCCACCCGTGATCCTGACCATTCCCAACTACATCACCGTGGACAGGCTGCAATGG
>Ga0136620_10000869_pt1 | contig 14019 bp, 13 predicted proteins | sample AntDrymUQ4162106_2_FD_104806 | JGI IMG/M metagenome (GOLD analysis project Ga0136620, IMG submission 104806) | Polar desert sand microbial communities from Dry Valleys, Antarctica - metaG UQ416 (21.06) | ecosystem: Environmental > Terrestrial > Soil > Desert | place: Antarctica: Dry Valley... | reverse complement strand
GGAATCGAGCCCGCCGCGGTGGCGACCGAAGACCTCAGAGGACAAAGGCGTAGACCCCTGGTAGACCCCGCTACCGTCCTTCGCTCCCGGCTCGCACGACCCAGGTGACAGCACGCTGGCCCACGGCTGAGACCCGTCCCTTGAGGTGAGGCTAGGCGACAGAGTGAAATGTGATTCGCTGTCCAGTCGCCGTGCAGAACGACGCGCTCCACATCGTCGGTGTAGTCGAAGCGACAGCGGTAGGCGCGAACAGAACACGCGCCAGCCTTCGCACCGTTACACCACCGAGTTGAGAAATACCTTCGGAAGATCACTCGTGCCGAGCGGCAGCCAACCCCTCCGCTGGCGCGGAGGTACCAACCCTTGCCGAAGTGCTGAAACCCACCGAGGTCACCCCATCGTCGCGCTCACCGCGATCAAGCTGGTCCGACGCAGCCAGATCCGAAGCGACTCAGTGCTGACGCCCAACTCGACCGCGACCTCACGCACCGGCCGGTCGCCTGAACAAGCCTGACCGCCTCACGCCGAAACTCCGGCGGATACGGACGCTGAAACCTCTGCGGCATAACGCTCCTCCTTCATCACCGAGCGGCATGCTGACCAAGCGCTCGGATGTCCGGAGAAACGGGGGAAGCTCAACCCACAAAGACGAGATCGTCTACCTGCCCGGCTACAGCCCTGAGCTGAACCCCGCCGAGTACGCCAACAACGACACCAAGCACGGCGTGCTCACAAAGCAGTAACCGTACGCCGTCTCGTTGCAGCGATGGCAGCGTCCAGCCCTTTGAGCAGCCGATTTCGACCTACGCGCTGCCCTCTGGAGCGGGCCGAGGGACGAACCGTGGCGACGGCGCGTCCCAGCTCCTCCGCTTCCGCGCCTGCTCAATCGCTGCGGCCTCGTCGCCCGATGCGTTCGAGTCGATTCTCGTCAGCACTGAGCCGCTGTTTGCCCGGAGCCACTCGGTGAGCTCGTCCGGGGGCAGCGGCTTGCTCATCAAGTATCCTTGCACGAGGTCGCAACCGAGTCGCTCGAGTTGCTCGAGTGTCTCTTCGTCCTCGACGCCCTCGGCCACGGTCTTCAGTCCCAGATTGTGGCCGAGGGCGATCGTCGAGCGCACGATCATCTCATTGGCTTCGTCGGAGGCCATGGTCATGACGAAGCTGCGGTCGATCTTGAGCTCGCTCAGAGGTAGTTCCTTGAGGTACGCGAGGGACGAGTAGCCGGTGCCGAAGTCATCGACGGAGAGAGTCACGCCCATCTTGCTGAGCGAGGTGAGGACCTCGAGTGCCTTGACGTAGTCGGCCATCATTGCCGACTCGGTGATCTCGAGCAGGAGCATCTCTGCGGGCACCTCCGATCGCCTCAGCGCATCCCGGATCTCGTCGAGGAAGTGGGGATCGAGGAGGTTGCGGACCGAGACATTGACCGAGACGGGCACCCTCAAGCCCTCGTGGAGCCACGTGCGGCATTGGGCGAGCGAGCGGTCGAGGACGAAGAGGGTGAGCTGCCTGATGAGCCCAGTGTCCTCGGCGAGCTTGATGAACCGGTCCGGCATGACGCGGCCCAGCGTCGGGTGATCCCAGCGGACAAGCGCCTCGACGCTGTGGACGCCCCCTGTCGCGACATCCACCTTGGGCTGGAAGTGGAGGAGGAGCTCGCCGCGCTCGATCCCCTTCCGCAGCTCCGGTACCATCGCGAGCCGCTCGGGGCTGAAATGGTCGCTCTCGCTCACGTAGAACGCACAGCCGGAGTGGCCTCGCTTCGCCTCGTACATGGCGACGTCGGCACGCTGGAGAAGCGTCGCGGCGTCGTCGCCATCGCTCGGGTAGAGGGCGATCCCGACGCTCGCGTCGACCTGTATCGCCACGCCGTTGAGGACCAGCGCTTCGGACAGCGCTGTGTTGGCCCGCTCGGCGAGCCCAAGCGCGAGGTCGGCATCCGGGAGCCGCGGGAGCAGGATTCCGAACTCGTCGCCGCCGAGGCGGGCGAGCGTGTCGCCTTCCCGGATACATTCGGCGAGCCGCTTGGCCACTTCCTTCAGGAGGAGATCGCCGTAATGGTGGCCGAGCGTGTCGTTGACCTCCTTGAAGCGATCGAGGTCGATCAACATCACGGACGCCAGGAGCCCGTCGCGCTTTCCGGCGAGGATCCCCCGTTCGATCCGGTCGTTGAAGAGCACACGGTTCGGGAGCCCGGTGAGGTCGTCGGTGAGAGCGGCTCGTCTGAGGTCGCGCTGGTAGGCGCGAAAGCTCGCGCTCGCGACGCCTAGCAACACGAGCGCGGCTAGCATCATCATGAGCGGTCCCGCGCCGAAGCTCGCCGTCCAGGCCGCCGCCACGGGGGGCGAGGAGGCGACGACGTACCAGTCGTTCGCGTTGCCGCCGCCGGGCGCGAGCCGCCGGTAGGCGACCTGCTTGCCCGCGAGCGTCAGAAGCCCTGCCGGAGTGTGGTGCTTGAGCAACGGCGCGAACGAACGGTCGCGCGGGCGGCCGAGCGGAGCCCCTTTGCGCTGCGGCAGATCGCTGTCCAGGATGATGGCGCCGTTCTTGGCGTCGACGATCGCGACATTGAAACGGCCCGCGGCCGCCTTCGCGGCTCTCCGGAAGCTGTCAAACGTGACCTCGAAGTGGACGATCGCCCGCTTCGCGCCGTCGGGCGTCGGCATGAGGGTCGAGTTCGAGATCACCCACAAGTGCGTGTCCGGCGAGACGTACGGCCGCGCTTGGTAGACCTGACCGAAGTCGAGGGCGAAGGTGGGGCCGAAGAATGGATTGACAGACTCGTCCGGCGACAGCTCGTTCGTGCGTGCCCAACGGTCAACGACGACGCGGCCAATCTCGTGTCCCGTGCGATCGATGAAGCAGGCCTCGCCGATTCCTTTTGGAAAGAGCCGATGGAGGTAGGCGAGCGCCGCGTCGAGACGGAGAACCAACGGCCCACGGGCACGGACCTTTTCGATCCGTGAACCGGGAGCTCGGTAGAAATCGGCGAAGGCAGGGTTGTGAGCGAGCAACAGGTTGATCGCGTGTGCTCGCTCGAAGTAGGTCTCCAGCTCTGCTGCCGCTTGTTCGGCCTTCGTTGTCAGGGCACCCTTGAGATCCGTCTCTGCCCGCTCGCGTGCGTTGTGGATGCCGGTCAGCAGACTGAGCGCCATCAAGCCGACGCCGCAGATGAGCGCAACGAGTCGAAGAAGCCGCGAGGCCGACCCCCGCGCTCGATGCGGGACGCTGCTGAACTCCGGCGAGCGATGACGAAGTGACACAGATTTCAAGTTCGATCCTCGTGGGTAGACAGGTGGCAGTTCTCGAAGCTGATGTCGGCGCAGGACCGGCGCTCCTCATCCCCCTTTTGGAGATCTTCTCGAGGGTGAGCGAGGGACGGGCGTTTCCCCTCGGGTCAGTTTCACGCCAACAGCGCCTGGACGGTGATCGCCGCGCTTGCGCACAACCTGCTCCCGCCGGACCGAGCTGCTCGGAGCCCCCACCGCGACCGTCCGCGCCGCCCACACCCTCCGACGCCGCCTGCTCGCCCTGCCCGGACGGCTGACCAGCCACGCCGGCCGCTGGACACTCCACCTGCCCGCCCGCTCGCCCTGGCAACAAGACTTCATCGAAGCGCTCACCCGGATCCGAACGCTGCCGGCCGCCGCCTGAACAAGACGGCGCACCCTGGACCCCCAGCAGACGATATCCGCCACGCCGGCGCCGCTCAGCGCTACCCAAAAACACGGCGACTCCGGCTCCCGCCCCAGCACGCCGCACCGCCAGCCGCCCCAAAGACACCCAACAGCACCCCATCGGCCCCGACCACCGCCCCAATCAGGCCAAAACCACGACCCCCGCCGTGGATTCAGTCTTAGACGAGTTCGCTCCGGACGGACTCGGCCGGACTCGGGCGGACGAGGACGGCGCGAACCGTCGAGGGCCACCACTGCTGACCGCCTTGCGAGGTCCGTACACCGTCGGCGTTGAGGCGTCGCGCGATCTCCCCCAGCGTGCACCCGTTCGCGTGCTCTGTACGGATGCGCGCGACGAGCTCGTCCGGAACACCCGGTTTGCGTCCGGGACGCGCGGGCCGGCGGCGCTCCGCTCGCGCCTCCTGTTTCCGTTCGGCGAGGTAGCGCTCGAGCTCGGTGACCGGGATCAGCCGTGAGCCCCACTCAGTCTTGATCGTCTCGATCGCCGGGACGACGCGGCGGTCGAGCGTCGCCAGGCTCACGCCGAGTGCCTGGGCAGCCTGCTTGCGTGTGTAGGCGAGCCGCTCGACGTGGGCGCTGAGCACGAGGTCGCGTGCGGACGTGACCGCTGCCGGCGCGCTCGGGTGCCGTCGCTGCTTCTCAGCCCTCTGCTGCTGTCGGCGCCGCGCCACCTATCTACCCGTACACCAATGCTGAGGCTGTTTGCATCGACGATGCATCTGCGTCTCCATTTCTATCGCGGTGGTAGTTGCTGTACGACGGGACGGCCTCTCAGCGCTCGATGCTGAGGCCGCGGTTCCGGGTACGGGCGAGGCGCCGTTCGAGTTCCATCATCCGTCGGATTCGGCGGATCCGTTCCTCGTCGATCGAGCGGTTGCTGGCTTCGAGCATGCGTACGCAGTCAGCGAGGGAGGCGATGGGCGGGCGGGCGCCGTTCCCGAGGTTCTCGCGGTTCGAGCGGACGCGGAGCCCGTCATAGCCGCGCGTACCCCACGGTGTCGGGATGACGGCAACCACGCCGGCGCGGGTGAGGGTCTCGGTTCGCTCCTGCGCGGCGAGCTGCTCGGGCAGAACCGGGGCGCCCTCCCCGTCACGGCCGCCGAGCGCGTCGAGCGTCCGGGCGAGCCGGCGGAGGTCCTCGTCTCGGAGCGAGGGCGTCACGTCGATGCCGCCTGTGGTTTCGCCGCTCCCGTGCACGACGCGCGCGAAGGCGCCGACGACGACGTAGCCGATCCGCTCGGCCTCGAGCGCCTCGAGGATCGCGTAGGGGTCGAACGGATCGGGAGGCTTGCTCACGCCTGGCCGCCGCGCCGCTCGAGCAACGCCTGCACCCGCTGCTGAGGGGCCTGCAGGACGCTCGTCGTGAGCTCGGCGTCGAGTTCTGGGTCCTCCTCGCGCTCGGCGATCTGAAAGTTGAGCTCGAACCCGCAGGCCTCGACGACAGCGACGACGTTCTCGAAGCTCGGCTCCTGCCCGCCGATCTCCCAGCGAGCCACCTGGGCCCGCTCGCGGCCGAGGCGCTCGGCGAGTTGGGTCTGCGTCAGTTCGGCCTTGAGCCTCGCCTCGCGGATGATCTGGGCCGCCGTCACCGGTCAACCAAGTCTATCCCGTGTTGACTGAGGGCCGCGTCACTGATAAGTTACTCACCTGCTGATGAAGGTTCACGCTCAGCAACTCTCCCTCCTCGAGATCGACGATACGCCGAAGGCCGCGCCGAGCAAGGCGCCCACCGCGACAAGGCGACAGCAGGCGACACACCGCGACAACGCTTCCGAGACGCCGCCTCGGTCGACCGCCGAGCCAGGGCCGCGCGCGACCCCCGTCCCGACGACGAGCGCCGCTTCCGCCCTCCTCACAACGGAAGAGGTGGCCGGGTTGCTCCACGTCCATCCGCGAACCGTCCAGAGACTCGTCGAGCGCGGCCAACTGTCCGCAATCCATCTCGGCAGCGCCGTCCGGTTCGATCCCGACGACCTGGGCGGGCTGATCACCGGGAACAAGCAGCATGGCAACCAGGCAGCCCCGGCAACCGACCGCATCAGAGCCGGACGTGGCGCCCGGACATCCTTTGCCGACCGGCTGCGGTCGGAGAGACATGAGCATCGAGCGGCTCACGCGTAGCGACGGCCGCGCCGTCTACATCGTCCGCTGGTACGACAGCGGACGAGGAAGTGCGAGGCGAAAGCGAACCTTCGACCGGCGCAAGGACGCTGAGTTTTTCGAGGCCTCACTCCGGCGCGCTCGCCAGCTCGGCCAGCTCTCGTCCGAGGTGATTGGCTCCGGCGCGACGCTCGAGGAGTTCCTCGTCGAATGGTGGGACACCTACGCCGTCACCCACCTACGGCCCGGCACGCTCGCGACCTACACCTACCTCCTGGACAAGTGGATCGTTCCGTACCTCGGCCGGAAGCGCCTGCGCGACATCAACCGCCAGACGATCGACGCCTACTCCGCCGCGCTCCGCGCCGACGGTGCCGGCGCGCCCACAATCAACCGGACGCTCGGCGTCCTGCAGGGCGTCTTCCACCGCGCGGTCGAGTGGCGTCGCCTCCAGTGGAATCCCGTGCTCGGCGTCCGGCGGTTGACCCACGTTCGCGACGAGTCGATCGACGCGCGCACCCCCGAGACGGTCGAGGCGATCCGTGCGCAGCTCGGCCCGGCGGACGCCGCGCTCGTGAGCGTGCTCGCCTACGAGGGCCTCCGACCGGGCGAGGCGTTCGCGCTTCAGTGGCGCGACGTCGTCGACGACCGCGGACACGCGCGACCGCGCCTGCTCGTCCAGCGTGCCATCTCGGGCGAGGAGCTCTCGACGACGAAGTCGCAGCGCGCCCGTGAGCCCGAGCTCTTCGCGCCGGTCGCCAAGGAGCTCACCGAGCTCTACCTCGCCGCCGGCCAACCCGAGCCGTTTACGCTCGTCTTCGGCGACAGCGAGGGCGGCTACCTCCGTCGGCAGAACTGGCGCCGCCGCGGCTGGATTCCCGCGCTCCGGCGGGCTGGGCTCGCCTACTTCCGCACCTACGACCTCCGCCACACCTGCGCGACGCTCCTCCTCTACGAAGGGCGCACCGTGAACGAGGTCGCGGACCACCTCGGACATGCCGACCCCGGCTTCACCGCGCGCACCTACGTCCATGCGATGCGCGACGCCTCGAAGCGCCGCCGTGTCCCGATTTCGCGCGCGATCGCCGCTGCCCGTAGACCCCAGGTAGACCCCTCAGCCGGCGAGACCGGGCTTTCCGAGAGCAACGCGACCCGAAAATCCCTGCAAATCAAACAAGCCGACGCGCGGACTCGAACCGCGGACCCCTTCATTACGAGTGAAGTGCTCTACCAGCTGAGCTACGTCGGCGAGGAGGTCATTCTGAGTGTAGCCCGCTCTCGCGGGCCAAGCTCGCCGCTCGCAGCGCGCTATCTGGCCTTGCGGGCGCGTGCGCTCCGTTCCGGACCGCCTGCGTCCGGCGCGGGTGCGACCAGCACTGCCTTGGGCTGCGCCGCGGGCTCGGGCCCGCCGTCCTGCCGTGCCGCCTTTCGCTCGCTGCCCCTGGCGGGTTTCGCTTCCTTCGCCACCCCGACCAAAGCGACGTCCGTCCGCCGCGCCCTGGGCTCGCGCCGCTCGGGCCGCGCGCGGCGATCGAGCTTCCGTTCGGCCGGCTGCGTCCCCATCTGCTTCGGAGCCGGAGCCTTCACCCGTCCGGGCGGGATCGCGCGGGCGGCGACGACCGGCAACGCAGGCTTGGGGCGAACGCGCTTGCCCGGTGCGGCGCCGCGGGTCTTCGCGTCCGGGATCCGTCGGCTCTCGACCGGCTTCGAGCTGGGCAGGATCGTCAGAGCGCGCTCGAGCACGCCGGGCTTCACGTCGGCCGGGGCGGACGATGCACGTGGGGCGGAGCGCGTGCTCGGCGACTGCGCGGCATCGGCATCCGGAGCGGGCGCCGCGGCGGTCACTGCGAGCGGCGGCTTGGAGGGCGGGTCGAGCAGGCTGGGGTTCACCACGACCGCTGTTCCTGCGGCCGCGGTCACGACAACCGCGGCGGCCGTCGCCTTCACGGCGGCGGCCCCCGCCAGCAGCGACTTCGCTCCCGCGAGGAGAGACACCAGGTCGGCAAGGTGCAGCGTGCCCCGCAGCCCCTTGCGCCGGGGCGCCCGCTTCACGCGCTCCGGCTCGGTCAAGCCTCGAGCAAGCGAGCGGCGCGCGCGGAAGATCAACGTCTCGACAGCCGACTGCGACAGCTCCAGCTCGGTCGAGATCTCGCGGTAGGACAGGCCCTGCCACTCGCGCAGGAGGATCGCGCGCCGCTGTTGCTCGGGCATGGCGGAGAGGGCCTCCTCGATCCCGATCAGCTCGACGCCGTGCTGGCTCGGTGCCGGCACGATCGCCTCGATCACGTCGAGGTCGGCCGGACTCTCGATCCGATTCCGTCGCCACTCGGAGCGACGTCGGGAAAGACAGACGTTCTCCGCGATCTTGTAGAGCCACGCGGCCTCCGCCTCGGGGACGACACCTCGACCGAGCGCGCGGAAGGCGTTCATGAACGTCGTCTGCACGGCATCCTCGGCCTCCTCGCGGGAGCCAAGCTGGTGCAGGCAGTAGCCGTGGATCCTCGCCGCGTGGCGCTCGTAGAGGCCGTGCGCGGCCGCCGCCTCGGGCGCAACGGCTTGCGGCTCGAGAAGGGACGCTCTGCCGATCGACGGAACTGCGACCAAGGCACTTTCCCCCAGAGAACAAGGACGGTGGGACGGCGTTCCGGCCGGACGCCTGCCTTCAGTGTCGGCAACCCGGCGCGGAGGCGCAACCCCAATCGGAAACTTTACTCGCACTCCCATTCCGCTTCACGCCGACACCACGGACGCGAACGCCCGCCTCAGCCCGATGAAGAGCGCCTCGAGCGCCAGCGACGCGGCGAGGTTGAACTCCTCGAGCGCGCGCCAGGTCTCCCGAACGAGCTCCGCCGCCGCTTCCGCGTCAGCTGCGCGCTCCCGCGTGCCGTCTTCCACGAGCGTCGCGAGCCGGTCCGCGTGGATCACGGCAGACTCGGCGCCGGCGGCCACGACGACGAGGTCGCGATACCAGGACGCGAGCTCCTCGAGGGAGGCGAGCAGCTCCTCCCGCTCGGCGCCGTGCTGCGCGCGCCGGAGGCGCTGATCGGCGTCTCGGGCGCTCAGCTCCAGCTTCCCGAGCTCCGCCTCCGCGCGCTCGCGCGCCGCAGCACCGCGCGCCCGCGCCGCCTCAAGGAGCGACGCTGCGGCGTCCGCCGGCTCGAAGTCCGCCTCGAGATACGGGCCTCGAGCGACGCGCAGCAGCGCGTCCCTACGCGCCGTCGCTTCGAGGTCGAGCAGCCGGTCCGCGCGGTCGAGCCGGCCGCCGGCGACCCGGGCGAGCGCGATTCTCTGGGTCTCGTCGAGGCCCGGCGCGTGCTCGGCGAAGTACGCGCGTACCGCCCGCTCCGAGAGCCGCCGGAACGGAACGAGCTGGCAGCGGGAGCGAATCGTGGCCGGCAACGGGCCGAGCTCGTCCGCGACGAGCAGGATCAACGCGTAGGGCGGCGGCTCCTCGAGATCCTTCAGCAGCGCATCGGCCGCGTCCTCGTTCAGCAGGTGGGCCGAGTCGATCACGTACACGCGGTGCGAGGCCTCAAAGGGCCTCATGTGCAGGTCTCGGCGGAGCCCGCGGATCTCGTCGATGCGGATCATCTCGCCGAGCGGCTCGAGCAGGTAGAGGTCGGGGTGCGTGCCGTTCGCGACGCGCGCCGCGTCGCCGAGGATCGCACCCGCGAAGGCGAGCACGGCGCGGCGCTTTCCCGTGCCGGCCGGCCCGTGCAGAAGGTAGGCGTGGGCGGCTCCGCCCTCGTCGCCCCCCAACTCGGCGGCGCGGAGCGCGGCCTCGAGGAGGCGCTTCGCCTCCGGCTGCTCAGGCAGGCCGTCGAAGACCACGTGCGGTCAGCTCGTCGTGAACCAGCTCGGCCAGCACCTCGGGAGGCAGGGCGCCGTCGAGGACGACGACGCGGTCGGGCTGCAGCGCGGCGAGCCGCTCGTACCCTGCGGCCACGCTCTCGTGGAAGCTCTCGGCCGCCCGCTCGATCCGGTCCGGCCGGCCGCCGACCCGCGCCACCGACGTCGCCGCGTCGAGCGCGAGGACGAAAGTCCGGTCGGGTAAGAGGCCGCCGACCGCGAGCAGGTTCAGCTCCAGCACCTCGTCGAGCCCGAGACCGCGCCCCACTCCCTGGTAGACGACGGAACTGTCGAGATAGCGGTCGAGGATCACGTCAGCGTCGCGGGCAAGCGCGGGGGCCACGACCTCGGCCACGAGCTCGGCGCGCGCGGCCGCGTAGAGCAGCGCCTCGGCCCAGGGCGTCATCTCGTCGCCGTGCAGGACGAGCGCCCGCAGCTGCTCGCCGAGCTCGGTGCCTCCTGGCTCCCGCGCGGTGACGACCTCCCGGCCGTCCGCCTCGAGCCTCGCCCGCAGCAGCTCCACCTGGGTCGTCTTGCCGGAGCCGTCGAGTCCCTCGAACGTCACGAACATGCCGCACCTAGAGGCTTGATGTGGAATTAGCGGCCGTCATAGGCGACGAGGGCTCGTGGTGGGGCGTCCGCTGAGGGCGTTGAGGAACATGCCGAGGGTGAGCGCGAGCAGGCGTTATGCGTTCCGTTGGACGAGTCCGGCGGGGGTTTTCGCGAGGTGCTGCTCGAGCCGCATCTGGCATTTGAGGTTCGCGATCGTCGATCGATCACCAAACGGAACGCGGCGGGGCGTTTCTCGCGGGCGAGGTTGTCGCTCGTGCGCGCTCGGTCGGGGGTATGGATCGTCACGTCTTGCAGGGCCGGCGTTTCCGCGTACGCGCGACCCCAGTAGCCCTTGTCGGCGATCAAGGTGCAACCTGCCTGGCTCGTCGTCAGCTCACGCACAGACTCGTACTCTTTCTCGTTGGCGGCGACGAGCGTGTGGCCGGTCGGCAGGCCGGCCGGGTCGGTCAAGAGCACCAGCCGCACACCCCAGACGTACTGGCTCTTGGCGGCGCAGTAGCCGTGGGCAGCGCTGCCCGCGAACTCGCTCCGCCTCGCGCAGCCGGCGTAGTTGGCGACACCGATCAAGGTGCTGTCCGCGACCCGCAGGCTGCCCGAGGCGAGCAGCTGAGCGATCTGCTGCTGCACCCAGACCATCGTCGCCGTCAAGCCGCGCAGCCTGCGGTTGTACTGCGACTGATCGGGCAACCTGGGGAACCAGCCGGGCAAGAGCTTGCCGACGATGCCGAGAAACTGCCGGTCCGAAGTGATCCCAGTGATGCGGTCATCTCGAGCCTCCATCTCGAATGACACTTCCCGGAAGCCTCTTTCTCTGAGCGCACCCGCGCCCCTTCCTTGACAACGACTTTCACATCAAGCCTCTAGGATACGGCGATGCGGGCGGTCGTCACCGGGGGAGCCGGCTTCATCGGATCGCACGTGGTCGACGCTCTCGTAGCGCGCGGAGACGAGGTGCACGTGGTCGACAGTCTCGCCACCGGTCGCCGCGAGAACCTCTCGGCGAACGCGACACTGCACGAGCGCGACATCCGCGAGCCGCTCGCCGACCTGTTCGCCGAGCTCGAGCCCGAGCGCGTCTTCCACCTAGCGGCCCAGGCCGACGTCGGCACGTCCGTGGAGAAGCCCGACCTCGACGCCGAGGTCAACGTGCTCGGAACGCTGCGCGTGCTCGAGGCTGCTCGCCGCCACGACGCCGCGGTCGTCTTCAGCTCCACAGGCGGCGCCATCTACGGTGAGTGCGCCGAGCCGGCCGGCGAGCGCGCCGAGCGCTTGCCGCTCTCTCCCTACGGCACCTCGAAGCTCGCAGGTGAGGAGTACCTCGCGACGTGGAACCGCCTGCACGGCACGCGCCATGTGGCGCTCCGCTTCGCGAACGTCTACGGCCCGCGCCAGCTCGCGAAGCTCGAAGGCGGTGTCGTCGCGATCTTCATGGACCGCCTGCGCGCCGGAGAGCGGGCAACGATCTTCGGCGACGGCCACCAGGAGCGCGACTTCGTCTACGTCGGCGACGTCGTCGCGGCCGTCCTCGCCGCAGCGGATGCCGACGCCGGTACCTACAACGTCGGCACCGGGGTCGCGACCAACATCAACGAACTCTGGCGCCTCTGCGCCAGGGCGGCGGGCGGCGGCGTCGAACCGGAGCACGGCGAATCCCGCCCCGGCGATCTGCGCCGCAGCGTGCTCGACGTCTCGCGCGCACGCTTTGCGCTGGGCTGGGAGCCGCAAGTGCCGCTCGAGCGCGGGCTCCGGGAGACCTGGGAGTCTCAAGCCGCCTGATCTCCCGGTCCTCGCTCCGGCTCGCGGCGGAGCTCGTCGCGATCCGCGTCGGCTTCTGGCTGATCGCCGCGCTCGCGCTCGTCTGGGCTCCGGCGGAGCCGGGGCGCCGCATCGGCGAGGCGTACGGCGGCTGGACCGACCTGCTCGCACGGACGTTCGCGCAGTGGGACGCGGTCTGGTTCGTCCAGATCGCGCTGAATGGCTACGACGACGTGCCCGCGGCGGCTGCAGTCTTCCCGCTCTACCCCGCGCTCGTCCACGGGCTGGCGTGGGTCACGGGCTCGATCCTCGTCGCAGGGATCCTGATCTCGCTCGTTTCGTCCGCGGTCGCGGCAGCCGTGCTCGCGGAGCTGGCGCGGCCGCTGCTCGGCCCGCGCGGCGCCCGCGACACCGTCCTCTTCCTTGCGCTGTACCCGGTCTCGTTCGTCTTCTGCGCGGTCTACTCGGAAGCGCTTTTCCTGGCTCTCGCCGCCGGCGCGTTCCTCGCCGCGCAACGGGGGCGCGCGGTGCTGGCTGGCCTCCTCGGAGGACTCGCCACCGGCACCAGGCTGATCGGGCTCGCGCTCCTACCGGCGCTCGCGCTCCTGCTCGTTCAGCGCGGCGGAAGCCGGCGCGAGCGCGCGGTGCGCCTCCTGCCGCTCCTGCTGCTGCCCGCCGCCGTCGGGCTCTACGCGGTCCACCTCGACCGCGAGCTCGGCGACGCCCTGGCGTTCTCGTCCGCGCAGACCGACTGGAACCGCAGCGTGAGCGCACTCGGGCCGCTCGGCGGCCTCGTCGACTCGGTGCAGGCGGCCGGCCGGGGGACGCGCATCCTCCTCTCGCTGCCCTACGAGCCGGGGCACGAGCATCGCGTCGCGCTCTGGAACGTCTCGCACCTCGCACTCCTCGCCGCCGTGGCCTGGTTGACCTGGGTGGCGTGGCGCCGGCTCGGGGCGGCACACGGCGCCTACGCAGTGGCGACGCTGGCGATCGTGCTCTCGGCGCCGGTGGAGGGGTTCCCGCTCGTGAGCCTGCCGCGCTTCGTCCTCGGTGACTTCCCGCTCTTCCTCGCCCTCGCCTCCCTGACCGCGGACCGCCCGCGCGCCCGGGACGCCCTGCTGTGGGCATTCGCCGCGTTCGGCGCGGCCGCGGCGATCGGCTTCTCGCGCGGCGTCTGGATCGCGTGATCGGCAGCAGGAGCGGACGCCGCGGGCGCGAATCACGACGGGCGCGTGGAGCACTCCCTTCCCCCCATGCAGACGCCGTGGCGCACCGCCACGGTCGTCGCCTGCCTCGTCGCCGGGCTCGAGCTCGTGGTGCTGGTCGTGCTCGGGGCCGTGCTGCTGGCAGATCCCGTCTCCCGGCAGGTGACGAAGGCGGCCGAGCAGCAGGTGCTGAGGCCCGTGGTCGCGAGGCCGACGCGGAAGCCCATCGCGGGCACACCGGCCCTCGCGCGGGCAGCGACGTCCGTGCTCGTGCTGAACGGGAACGGCCGGGCCGGAGCGGCGGCGATCGCCGCCGAGCAAGTGCGCGGGATCGGCTACACGATCGGCGGCGTCGGCAACGCCCCGAGGGCGGACTTCACCCGCAGCCTCGTCATGTATCGCCCCGGCCACGAGGCGGAGGGGAAGCGCCTCGCCCGCGACCTGCGGATCAAGAATGTCGGGCCGCTCGACGGAATCAGGACTCGCGAGCTGCTCGGCGCCCACGTCGCCGTCGTCGTCGGCGAGTAACTACCGCTCGCACCCGCCGGCGTTGACGAAGTCGCGGGCCTCGTCGAGAGGTCCGCTCTCGACCCAGCGCGTCGAGTGCGGATCGAGCGTGTAGGCCTCGTTCAGGTGCACGTAGGCCTGACACAGGAAGCGCCGGCTGTGCTCGTAGGCGCCCAGCGCGTACCAGCTCTCGGGGTTCTCGGGCTGAAGCCGGACGGCGGCGGCGTAGGCCTCGCGCGCCGAGCGGATGTGGTTGCGGGAGGCCTCGGCGCCCGCGAGCCGGTGGAGAGGCTCGATCGAGAGCGGGTCGAGCGAGCGCGCGAACTCGGCGG
>Ga0136620_10000866_pt1 | contig 14039 bp, 11 predicted proteins | sample AntDrymUQ4162106_2_FD_104806 | JGI IMG/M metagenome (GOLD analysis project Ga0136620, IMG submission 104806) | Polar desert sand microbial communities from Dry Valleys, Antarctica - metaG UQ416 (21.06) | ecosystem: Environmental > Terrestrial > Soil > Desert | place: Antarctica: Dry Valley... | reverse complement strand
TCTTCGCTCGAGGCGGCGCCATCGGGCTAGGCGAGATCGATGGCTCGGGCGAGTTGGAGTTTGTCGAGTTGCCTCGCACCCGCACGCACCGGATCCGAGACAAGAGCGGTCTGTACCGCTGGTACAACGATTACTCGTTGCCGGCCGACTACGAAAACGCCACGGTGACGGTGCGCCTCCACGGCAACGACGACGATTCCGCTCGACGCTTTAACCGCCCGGAGAACGTCCGCCCGATTGCCTCGACAGATCCGGACTTCAAGCGCCTCTTCCGGATCCGCAACGACGCCGAGTCGATCAACCGAGGCTTGGATGACTCGATGTACCTGCGTCGGGCGCACAGCGTTGGCCATCGTCGGCAGCTGGTGAATCTCCTGGGCTATGCCCTAATGGTCAACGGGCTCGCACTGCACGAGCACCGCAGGCGATTAGCCGGAGCGATCGCCGCCTAACAGCGTTCCAAGCGTGGCCCAGGCGGTAGCGGCGCGTCGTTGGTGCGAAGATCGGGGGGGATCGAGGCGCAGCCGAGTGCCATGGTTACGCTTGAGCCGCTGCAGGCCGGGCTCGTCAGCTTCAGCGTCGGGTTTTCTGCCACGTTTTCTACAACCCCCGCCCCCCGCCCCCCTAACTCCGAGGATAGAGCGTTGGTTTCCTAAACCGCAGGCCGCAGGTTCGAATCCTGCCGGGGGCGCCCTTGAAACAGCCTTCACCAGGGAGATTACCTGGTGAAGGCTGTCCAAGCGGTGGCCGTGACTTACCGCTGGAGACCCTGATTCGCCGTCCCGATTGGGAAGGCTGTGGGAAGGGTGGCGATCGCCAACGAGCGACACCACTCTGAGGCCGGGCGGTGTTCCCCAGGGCCATCTTCGAACTAGCCGCTCCCGCCGATCAGGCCGTCGCCGAGTTCACCGAGAACGACACCGACCTCGCCGATGCCCTCACCCTTCACAGCCTCCAGCACGGGTGACGGCCGCAGGCGGACTCAAGTGATCTCGGGATAGCGTCGGTGTGCATTGGCTCGCTCCCGACGCGCCTGGTCGCGGCGGCGGCCTCTTCAACGAACGGTCGCCGTGCGGGCGCGCAGGAACTCGTGGACGACGATCACCACCGGGTCGTGGCGGCAAGCCTGGATACCTGGACGCTGGTGACCTCGCGTTCCGCTCGGCATCGACGTTCTGTACGTGTCACCCCTCAAGGCCCTCATCAACGACCAGTACGACCGACTCGAGCTCCTCTGCGAACGCGCTGGGGTGCCCGTGCACCGCTGGCACGGCGACGTGTCCGCCAGCGCGAAGCAGAAGGTCCGCCAGAACCCGGCCGGTGTCCTGTTGATCACCCCCGACTCACTCGAGGCGACCTTCGTCAACCGAGGGAGCGCCGTCCCGTCGTTCTTCGCCGGGGTGCGCTACGTCGTCGTCGACGAACTGCACTCGTTCCTCGCCACGCCCCGGGGCGCGCAACTCCAGTCCCTCCTCGGCCGGGTCGAGCTCGCCATCCGCCGCCGACCGCCCCGCATCGGCCTGTCCGCGACCCTCGGCGACATGTCCGCAGCCGCCCGGTTCCTTCGCCCCGCCGACCCCGAGGGTGTCCTGGTGATCGACTCGACCTCGGCCGCGCAGCAGCTGAAGCTCCAGGTCCGGGGCTACCGCCATACCGCCCCGCAACTGTCGGACCGTGAGGGCGCCGCCGTCGAGAGGGCCGGGGGGACCGTCGAGGTGGAGGAAACCGTCGGGGGCGACCAGCTCGACATCGCCGACCACCTGTTCCGGACGCTGCGGGGCACCGACAACCTGGTGTTCGCGAACGCTCGCAGCGACGTCGAGGTCTACGCCGACCTCCTCGCGCGTCGCTGCGAAGCCGAACGGCTCCCCAACGAGTTCTGGCCCCACCACGGCAGCCTCGCCAAAGACGTCCGCGAGATCGTCGAGGCGCAGCTGAAGGACCGGTCCCGGCCCGTGACAGCGGTGTGCACCTCGACCTTGGAGATGGGCATCGACATCGGGTCAGTGTCGAGCGTCGCCCAGGTCGGCCCGCCCCCGTCGGTCGCATCGCTGCGGCAGCGCCTCGGACGGTCGGGCCGCCGCGGCGAAGCGCCCGTCGTGCGCATCTACGTCACCGAGAACGAGATCGACGGGCGGTCGTCGCCGATCGACGAGCTGCGCCATCACGTCGTGCAGACGGTGGTGATGGTCCGCCTCCTGCTGGCCCGCTGGGTCGAACCACCCGCCGACCCAGGCCTCAACCTGTCCACCCTCGTGCAGCAGATCCTGTCCGTGCTCGCCCAGCACGGCGGGGCAACCCCCAGGGAGCTGCACGGCGCCCTGTGTGGACCGGGCCCCTTCGAGCTGGTCGACGCGCCCCGCTTCGCCCGCCTGCTGCGCGCCATGGCGGCCGCGGAGATGCTCGTCCAGTCCACCGACGGGTCTCTCCTGCACGGTCCGGTCGGCGAGCGGGTTGTGAACCACTACTCCTTCTACACGGCGTTCCAGACTCCCGAGGAGTGGAAGCTCGTGGCCGACGGTCGCGGCCTCGGGACCCTCCCGATCCTGCAGCCCCTCATCGAAGGCGGCCTCCTGATCTTCGGTGGCCGCCGTTGGCGGATCACCGGCATCGACGCGCAGGCCCGGATCGTCGAGCTGACCCGCTCGGCGGGTGGCGTACCCCCGAACTTCGGCGGCGACGCCGCCCTCGTCGGCGACCGTGTCCGCGACGAGATGGTCGCCGTGTACAAGAGCGACGACGTCCCCGGGTGGCTCGACCGGGAAGGCAAGGCGCTCCTCGCCGAGGGCCGGGCGTCGTGGGTGCGCTACGAGCTCGACAACCGGGTCCTGTTACCGGCCGGGAAGGGTTCCATCGTCGTGCCTTGGACCGGGGATCGTGCGCTGATGACCGCCGCCCTCCAGCTGGGTCTCCTCGATGTCGAAGCTGGCAAGCGCGGCCCCGCTCTCGAACTGCCGAATCAGTCGGCCGGCGAGCTCGTCGCCACCGTTCGAACGATCCTCGCCCAGCCCCAGCCTGACGCCCTCTCTCTGGCCCGACAGCTCGACAACACCGAGGTCGACAAGTGGGACTGGGTCCTCGACAGTGAGCTGGCCGCCGAGGCGACGGCCGCACGGCTGCTCGACGTCGGCGGGGCCTGGGACATCTTCGAGCGCATCGCCGCCCATGCCGGTACCGACCCCTTCAGTCGCGGTTCACCGACCCCGCCGACCCCGCCCGACCGGCCGGCCAGGCTCGCCCCGGACGTCGGGCGGACCGGCCGCATGCCAAGCTCGACCGCCCGTCGATCAGGGGACCCGATGGACAGCGAGTTCTGCGTCATCGATGTGGAGACAACCGGGTTCAGCCCTCGTCTTGGCGACCGGGTCCTCGAGGTCGCTGCGGTACGCATGCGCGGCGACGGGACCGTCCTCGACAAGTGGTCCACCCTCGTGAACCCCGGCCGCGATATCGGTGCGACCCACATCCACGGCATCACCGCCGGTGAGGTGCTCGACGCCCCCCAGTTCGGTCAGGTGGCCGGCGACCTCCTCGAACGGCTCGACGGTGCCGTGTTCGTCGCCCACAACCTCCGCTTCGACTGGGGGTTCATCGCCGCAGAGTTCGAACGCGCCGGCCAAACGCTCCCGCCGTGGCCGGGCCTCTGCACCATGGCCCTCGGGTCACGCCTCCAGCCGAACGTGTCGAGCCGCAAGCTCTCCGCGTGCTGTGGGCAGCTCGGCATCACCATCCCCCAAGCGCACGCTGCTCTCGACGACGCCATCGCCGCCGGCAACCTCCTCGCCCGGTACCTGCACCTGGCCCGTTCCCATGGCCTCAACTCCCTTGCGGAGCTCGGTTGCTCGCCGCTCACCTGGCCGGCGACGTTCCCCACGCTGCCAGCCAGCGGACTCCGTCATGCACGAGGGCACGACAAGGTCCGTCTCCAAGAGCAAGCGTCGTACCTCGCCGGGCTCGTCGGCCAACTCGACGGCACCGAGGTTACCGAACCCGAGCTCCACGGGTACCTCGACCTGCTGGACAGGGCGCTCGAAGACCGTCGCCTCACGGCCGCGGAGGCTGACGCGCTGCAGGAGACCGCCCTGGAGTGGGGCCTGGACGCGGAAGCGGTCCGACGAGCCCACGACAGCTACTTCGCCGCGTTGGCTGCGGCAGCCCTCGCCGACGGAGTCCTCACCCCAACGGAACGGGGGGACCTCGACGCCGTCGCCGGCCTGCTGGGCATGGACCCTGCTGCGGTCGAGACGGCGCTGCGCTCCGCACCAGGCGAGCCGAGCGGCATCTCCGCGTCCCGGGACTTGACCGGGCTCTCCGTCTGCTTCACGGGTGCCCTGGCCGGCACGATCGAGGGTCACCTCATCACGAGAGCCGAAGCACAGGAACTGGCGACTCAGGCTGGCCTGATCGTGAAGGGCGGCGTCAACAAGGGCCTGGACCTGCTCGTCGTAGCCGACCCCGACAGCCAGTCGGGCAAGGCGAGGCGCGCCCGTGAGCTCGGCACCCGCGTCATGGCCGAGGCGGTGTTCTGGCGCGCCATGGGCGCGCCCGTCGGCTGACGACCCACTACGAGCCTGGTCGCATTCGTTGTGACCGGTTCGTGACCACCAGGCAGCGGTCGATTGCTCAGCGAACGCCTCGTTCCCCGTGCCGCGCCGGGCGTGCACCCTTTCGCGCGCCAGCAAGCCCAGGGCTTCGCGCACTGCGGTCTCGCCGGCGTCGATGATCGCGCCCTGCCAACCCTCGGGTGGTCGGACACGGGGTAGAGGACCGAGACAGACTTGGGGGTATTGAAGGTCAGGTCGAACCCGGGAACCCGCCGGGGGTGTGGGCGGATCGTCTCGCCGTTCGGGTTGAGACCGCCCGAGCCTGGCGCCATCCCCGCCAGCACCGCCCGCAGATGATCGCCCGGAGTGACCTCACCGGACAGGCCGAGATGACGTTCGGCGCCGATCCAGCGCCCGGCGGCCTCGCCGGCGCCGGTGTAGTAGGCGTCGAGCGACTGCGCCACCCCGGAGAGCCGGTACGCCTCTTGGCCGACACGGAGCTTGGCGACGCTGAGCACCCGGCCAGCAGACCGAACCATGGTCCCGGAGTTGGTCCCGGGCGACATCCCAAAACACGCGGGAGCGCCAGTGCACACCTTTGGTGATTATCTGTGAACGAAATCTGGTCCGGTCCCGGGTGACTCCCGGCTGCTCCCGGGGTCGGCTGCGATAGCGGGGCGGTCCGGCTGGTTGTCAACGGGTGCCGAGGTCAGCGTCGAGGTGCCTCGCACACGGTCGCTTCGACGCGGGGCGAGGGTCAGTGTCGAGCGGCGGGAGGCACCGCTCGCTGGACAGCAACCGGTCGGCGTCCCCGAGCGGCAGCCGGGTCCGGGTAGGGCCCTTCTACGGTCAGCCAGGCGGCGACCTCGTAGGAGTCGAGGATGCCGTGCCAGCGGCGCTGCGGGGCGGTGGGCTCCAAACTCGAGGATGTCGCCGAGCGCGAGGCGGTCCGGGATCGGCCCTGTATGCGGGGGGTGGGCTGCCACAGCATCCTGCCTCAGCCGCCCGGAACCCCTGCGTCGGGCCAGACATTGGCCATCCACCCCTCCCCGCGGCGGGAGCGGGTTGTCGACCACGACCGCCCCCGGGGTACGGAAGCGGTGCTGGCCGAAGCTGGCCCAGTTGGGCCTCGAGCCCGCCGCCGCCGGGTCGGCGGATCGGGCCACGGCCGGTCGCGCAACAAAGGTCCCGGAGTTGCTCCCGAGGTTCGTCCCGAACGGCAAGAACGTCGACCGGACTCGACCGGTGTCGCCGTCGGCGCGGCGGCTCGTTGGGGTGATGGCGGGCGGTGGATGTGCGGCGGGTGTGAGCGGTCGAGGTCGTCCTCGTCGGGCTCGTCGTGTTGGCCGACACAAGTCGGCCCTACATCGTCGCCATATCGGCGCACAGATGCGCATGTCCCCCGATCGTGCCCATTCGCCGCCGACGTGGGCTGCGATTGAGATGCGCCCAAAAGTTGTCCGACCCTCGTCACCGGCACGGCCCTGATCGTGATGGTGGCGACGCACGGTCCTACACCTGTAGCGACGGCAAGGCGTCGGTGAGTTGTTTCACCTCCCACCGATCCCCCGGATTGCATCGCGCCGCTCTGGCCTCCACCTGGTCCAGGTCGGCCACGAACGCGTACCGATCCCGCACCGCGGCGAGCCACCGGCTCGGCTCGACTGGCTGCGTGAGAAGGCCGATGTCTTCCGGCGGCAGCCTGTCGGCATCGAAGTCCTCGACGATCGCCACGGGGTCGAACGGTGGTAATCCGAGGCCGTCGTCGACGACGTCGTGCCACACCTTGAGGACGAGGACCCGGCGCACGAGCGCCTCGTTCAGCACGCCTTGGCCGAACCAGTACAGGTCATAGAGATCGCGGACCTTCCGTCGCCTCCGCCACGCCGCGAGCTTCTCAGCCAGCGCCTCCTCCAGCGCCGGCGCGGGTAGCGCGGGCATCTTGAACTCGTAGCCACGGTGGACGGGCAAGCTGATCGGTTCCAGCGGGTCGCACGGCAGCCAGAGTGGGCGCGGTGTGACCTCGATCCTCGCCGGGATATCTGGACGCCCGAGCGGCGTGTCGATGTCCAGCGTGCCCCGAAGGGCGCTTCGATTGGTCACGGCGAAGGTGACTCCCTCGATGGTTGCGCCGTCGAGCGTGTCGATCAGCAGCTCTCCGGTGTCGACGTCCGGCGCCGCGAAATCGAGATCGGTCGAGAAGCGTCCGGCGTTGCCGGCGCGGAACTTGCGGAGGGACGTTCCGCCTTTCAGGACAACGCCAAGGTCGAAGACCTCCTGTTGGTGCAGGTACTGCAACGCGTAGTCCTGCGCCACGTCCAGCAGAGCGGGTCCATGCATTCCACGCCGTCCCATGTGGTGTCGGGCGAGGTAGCCCTCGGTGATCATCGGGACGGCAACAGCGAGTCGTACAGCTTCCAGTGCTTCACCCATCGACCGCGGGGCTGTCGTGGGCCGAGGAACGTGACCGGGAGCTGCTCGGGGAGCAGCGGCCTGAGGGCCTCCACGATGTCGTGCCGTCCGGACCACTCGGCGAAGTAGCCGAGCCGTGTAAGGGTCGCCGTGCCACACCCGATGGCTTCTGCGACGACATCGGCGGGGGTTGTCGCCCGTAGGGTCTCGGGCAACCAGTCATCGGCGTTTCCCCAGTTGTCCTGGCACTCCGGGCGGTTGGCTGCTGCGACGACGATCGTGGCTGGTTGCCAGACCGGAAGGCCGTCCTTGTGTCCGACCTGCAGGCGCCAGTCGTAGCTGACGGATCTCGCGTCACTGAGCGAACGCGGGGGGCGCCAGCCGTGCTGGTGGGCGAAGGTCTGCCGACTCGGCTGGTGGCTGCTGAATCCCCACTCCCAGACTGCCGAGGCAAAGGCGACCGCCACTGGAGCATCCGGCTTCCGAGCGAGCAGGGCACGGAGCTCGATCCAGGGATCGCCAGAAGGGTGTCGTCCGGCCCGCGAAGCGGGGACGAACTCCCAAGCGTCCCGTGTGCGCAGTGGAGCGAGCCACCCCTCTCTCACGAGGCGTTCGACGGCGGCCGTGTTCGTGAGGTGGGAGCCCGCTGCTGCGATCACCTCGGTCAGGAGGCGCCCGGTGACGACCTTGGGTTGGCGAAGCTCCAACTCTTGGAGCAATCCGGCCAAGCTGGAGGGCGCCCGGCGGGTTCTCACTGATACGCGTTCCACGTCTCTATGCTACGTGATACGTGAGTAGCTGACAACAGATTTGACAGTTTTCATTCGCTCGCGCTCTGCGTTTCTGAGATACGCAATGCGCGTGCATTTGACAACATTCTCAGTGCCGACGAGTGCGGTTGTAACGCCGGTCGACGAGCGGGGTGGGACGGAGGTAGACGGCGTGAGAGCCAGCGAAGGGTCGGCTCCAGCACCGGAGCTTCATCGCGGAGGTGATTGGCGTGCAGACGAGACAACCTCAGCCAACGCTCATCGACTTGCCGATGGCCGCCGACCGGCTCGGGGTGAACGCGCGGTACGTGCGACGGCTTGTTGCCGAACGACGCATCCCCTACATCAAGCTCGGACACCTGCTCCGATTCGACCCTGACGAAGTCGACGCTTGGTTGGATCGAGCGAGGGTGAGCGAACTCGGGCCGGGTGGGGCGTCGCTCGGTCGCCGATAGTCGGCTACATCACGCCTCGCCGGTCGACGCTGACTCTGCCGAGGTCCCGCCGAGGAGGAGTGCCTCGATGCGTGTGTTCCCGACGTGCTCCTCGTCGTCGAGCGCGCCGACGTAGTTGGACACGAGCGTCTCGACGCTGTGTCCGAGTCGCCGGGCCGTCTCGGCAAGGGGGACCCCGGCGCGCAGCCACGTCGTAGCGGCGGCGTGCCGGCAGTCGTATACCCGCAGGGACTCCTGACCGACAGCGGCCAGCCCCCGATGCCAAGCCCTGCCCCAGTTCGACGCGGACGGACGCTTGCCACCACGGGTCCGGAAGAGCAGGTGGTCTGCCGAGTCGAACCCCTTCTCCTCGATCCACTGTCGAAGGATCGTGACCAGCACCGGCGGGATGGGCACCGTACGCGGCCCCGTCTTCGGCTCACCGGGCTCATCGAAGGAGATATCGGCCTCGGTCACGTTGATCCTTCCCCAGCCATCCGGCGGCAGGACGAGGGCGCGCACGCGCAGCATCACGACCTCCGATGGTCGGAGACCGGCGTAGTACGCGACGGCAGTCATGACCCGATACGTCCTGCTTCCCGGCTGATGGGTCGTGATGGCGTCGATGGCCCGGGCCATGGTCTCCGGGCCCGGCAAGCTCCGAACATCGACGACCCTCCGCCGTCGCGCGACCTTGCGACGTGCCCGCTGTTGCGAACGTGGAGGCCATGGGTCCTCCGCGATCGCCCCGATCGCGACAGCGGCTTCGATGCACGCTCGGGAGACGATTCGGATACGGCTCGCAGTGGTCGCCGCCAACGGGGAACCGTCGAGCTTCAAGCCAAGCTGACGGTCGATCTCGGCCACACGCTCGCGGTCGATCTCGGCCAGCGTCACGCAGTTCGTGTCCAACCATTTCTCGAGGTGCGAGTCGCGGTCGGACGCCGGCGCGCGCGCGACATGGAGATAGCGCCGCAGGCCGGTTGGGGGCGTGGCTCCCTCCCGAACGGTGAGTGGGAGCAGTCTGGCGAGCGCCTCGATCGCAGATACCCGAGTTCGGGGCTGCCACTCCTGCCACTGCTCAGCAAGCCACCGCCGAGCCCACTCATGCATGAGCACGCCGTGCACCGGTGGTTGCCACGACTCGGGTTCGCTGGTCGCCTCGTCGAATCGTTCGCCGGCGTGGACGGCCTGCAGCAGCAGCACCCGGTAGCGCTCCGCCTCAGCCCTCGTGCGGAACGACTTGCTCCGCTGCTTGCCATCGATCGAGTGACGTGCGATGCAAGGCAGCTTGGCCTGCACGGTCGAGCGCCTGTCCTGAACGCCGAAGACCTTGACCTCCTGGATGGGTCTTCCCATGATGATCGCCTCCCGTTGATGACTCGCCCTCGGCGAGCCATGCCGTTACCGAGTTGGGAAGGCTGTGGGAAGGGATCCCCCGATGGATCCAAGTCTGGCCGCTGAACTGCTCGTTTGTGGCCGTGAGTATCGGTTTCCTAAACCGTGCGTCGCAGGTTCGAGTCCTGCCGGGGGCGCCAGCCAGCCAGCAAAAAAGCAGCTCAGAGCCACGTAGTCGAGGTAGGGCGCCTTGTTCAGCAGGTAGTCGGCGCAGCGATCGGCGTTGGCCCGCTCGTTGTCGTCCAACCCGAGGCACGTTGCCTTGCGCCGGATGGAGGCGGCAACGATGGAGGCTCTGCCCCCGAGAATGTCCATGGCCTTGTCGCGCACCCACACCTCAGCGGCGGGGTCGCCCTCGACGAAGAAGCTCCACGCGGCGCTCCAGAGGTACTCGAGCACGTGGACGAGGTCCACGACGATGCTCACCTTCACGCCGTGGCCGGCCGCCTCGGCCCGGATGCGGTCGATCTGGTGGTTGTTCCCATCGACGAGGGCCACCCAGGCGCAGCGATGTGCAGGGTCGCTGCGCTCGGCCTCATCGAAGACCCGTCCCACCACAGACGCAGCGTCGTCGACCACGCTGGCCGTCAGCCACTTGTCCTTGGCCGTCGGCGCCGCCTTCCTGGGGTGGTCGTCGGCGGCGGAAGCGAGCACGTCGCCAGCACCCCGAGGCACCGGGACCACGGTGTAGACGGCACCGACCTCGGCCATGCGCTTTCGGTTGCGCTTCTCCCCCTTGGACAGCCGCCCCTCGAGCTTGGTGGTCGTCCTCTCGGCAGCGGACGCGGTGGCAGGGCGAAGGGCGCCGGGGCGCATGACGATGCCCTTGCCGTCGACGGAGATGACCACCACCTCCTCGGCGCTCGCTTCGGGCCGGGGTCGAGATGCATAGAACGCCTCGAAGTCCACCGCCGAGAGCGCCGCAAGCTGCTCCACCTGGCGCTTGGCGACCACGGCGCCGGTGGCGGGCCCGGACCGCCTCGGTGGCGTCGTCGAACGAGCCCGGGCTGCCTCGGTGGCCGCCAGGCGGCGGAGGCCGTGGGAATGGCGCTCCTCCGGCAGGTTGAGCACGCCATCGGCGGGGTGAAGGTTGGGCTGGCCCCGGCGGCGGTAGGCGAGGCGGGTGACGCCCACCCGCCCGAAGATGGTGGTGAGGGCGCGCCCATGGCCCGCCTCCACCGAGGGCCGGCTCAGCCCCTCAGCATCGGCGACCTGATCCAGGCGCTGCTCTCGCGCCGCACGCAGGTCCAGGTGGTCCTGATAGAGCCGGCGCAGCAGCTCTCGCCCCTTGGTGTCGAGGCGGTCCTCCAGCTCGCCGTGGTCGAGCTTGGCCGCTCCGTCTTCGCCCAGGAAGCCGAGCATCTCCTCGAACTGCGCCCTGCTCCGGGCGAAGGCATCGTCATCAGCACAGGCCAGCCCCATCGCTCCTCCTTGTGGTGGGATGCACCGGGTACTCCGGTGTTCCTACAGCGTCTACGCTGTAGGAGTACGCAGGGTGGATGCTGGCCGGCGAGAAAGGAGGGAACCGAATGTCACAGCCCGACCCGGACAAGAGGCCCTGGGCCGCGACCCGGCGGGGCCTGGCGACGGAGATCGGACAGATCGATGGCCTGCTCCCCGGCAGCGTGGTCGTGCGCCACATGCGCTGCGGAAAGCCGGCCTGTGCCTGCAAGGCGGACCCACCTGCCCTTCATGGCCCCTACATCCAGTGGACCCGAACGGTGGCGGGCAAGACCGTGACGCGCTTGCTCAGCGAGGACCAGCTCGCCCGTTACCAGTCGTGGTTCGACAACTCCCGGCGTATCAAAGAACTCGTCGCCAAGCTTGAGATCGCCTCCGTGCACGCGTTCGAAGCCGAGCATCGGCCTCCGCCCACGATGGCGTCAAAGGCACCGGGGCGCCGCTCCCGGCGCAGCACGGGCTCATAACGTCGCCGGACATTGGAATCCCCGCGTCCAGGACCACTGTCTGTTCGATCGGTGCGCCCCAGCAGCGTGACGTCCCTGGTCAACGGCCCTGGCGGGCGTGCGTGTCATCCCTTCAGGGGAGCCGCACCCGAATCAATCTCACCTCCCTCGGGTCGGACTTCCTGGGGACGAGCGCCACGCCGACGTGCGGCGGCGCCTCGCCGGGATGATGAAGGAGGACCCTGACCAAACCCTGACCATCGGGTGGTCAGATTCGGCTGACCATGGCGAGGAGGCCGATGGTCAGCGGTGACCAGAAACCTGACTATCACGCGAACGGCCTGGTCATCGGTGACCAAGACCTGACCACGGTCGATGCGCCGTGTCCACAGTGCGCACGTGCATCCCGCGAGGATGAGGGACGACCCTCAACAAGAACCTCAGCATCGGGATCGGCGTTGCGTTGTGTCGATCAACGCCCCGGGTCAGGCCGGCGGTGTGTCGATCAGCGCTCGAATCGATCGCGCCAAAATCGGCCTTGACGCGTACGCGTCAAACCGTCGCTGCGCTCCGCGGAGGCTTCCCACGCGAAGTCGAGCCGTCCGCAATCGGCACAGTCTGCTCGTGCGCAGCGGTCAGGCCGCTCACGTACGCTGGACCGACGTGGACGCTCGGAACCGAACCCTTCCCGAGTGGTTCAACCGCATTCGGTCGGGGCAGATCAAGCTCCCGCGATTCCAACGCTACGAAGCGTGGGGCCACACTGAGATCGCGAGTCTGCTCGAAGCCGTGCTCCGTGGCCTTCCCGCCGGCGCTGCACTTGTGCTCGAGATCGGCGATCGCGAGCCGTTCATCAGCCGCACGATGGTTGGCGCTCCAACTCCAACCGAGCGCCCGAACGAGCACCTTCTCGATGGCCAGCAGCGGCTGACGGCTGTCTGGAGGAGCTTCCACGACCTGTACCCGGACCGCACGTATCTCCTGCGGCTCGAAGACGACGTTGATCATGAGGGCGAGCCGCAAATCTGGACCGTGCTGGGACAAGCCCGCTGGTACAAGAACGATCGCTTGTACCCCCTGTGGGTTGACGATCCGCCTGAACTCCACGAGCGAGATCTGATCCCGCTTCGACTGCTCCAGCCGGGCGACGTCATGTCGATGATCCGGGAGTGGTGTGATCGCGCTACGAGCGACGACGTGCATGCGAGCCGCGACCTCGAGTCACAGGTCCTGGAGCTTCGAACTCGAGTCGCCACCTACAACGTGCCCTACCTATCTCTACCAGTGGGCACGCCGAAGGATGTCGCGCTCGAGGTCTTCATCAAAATGAACACCAGCTCAGTGCGTCTGTCCGCGTTCGACGTCGTGGTTGCGCAGTTGGAGGAAGCCACCGGAGAGTCGCTCCACGACCTCGTCGACACACTCCGGGCGAAGGTGCCTTCCGCCGACGCCTATCGCGATCCTGGTACCTGGGTGCTCGACGTCGCCGCGCTACGTGAAGACCATCCACCGACACAGGCGTCGTATCAGCGGCTCGACCTCGATCGTGTACATCGCGAGTGGGACGAGATCGTCGCCGGCATCGGTTGGGCTGTTTCGTTCCTCGACGAGGAGCACGTATTCGACGGAGATCGCTTGCCAACCGTCGCTGTCCTACCGATCTTGGCAGCGTTGTCCGGTCATCTGCCCACCGACCCCGACGCGCTCGGCAACGCGCGCACGCTCATGCGGAAGTATGTGTGGCGTGCCTTCCTCACTCGTCGGTACGAGCAGTCGGTCGGCTCCAGGTCGCTGCAGGACTTTCGAGGGCTGCGGGGTCTGCTGACGGGTGGACCGGCCGATGTCACGACGCCGATCCTCGATGAGGTGGAGTATCCGCTTCCAGGCGTCGAGGAGTTGATGCGGGCCGGGTGGCCGAAGAACAAGGAGATCCTTGCTCGCGGCATCCTCACAGCATCGCTGCGGGCGGGTGCTCGTGATCTGGCGGACGATGCCCTCATCGCACGGCAGAACGTGCGCACGAGGGAGTACCACCATCTGTTCCCGAATGCCGTCCTTACTGGTGACGGCGAGCTATCCGCAGGTGAGAGTTTCCGAGCCTTGAACTGCGCTCTCATCACGTGGCGCACGAATCGCAAGATCTCGGCGAAGTCTCCGCTCCGCTATCTCCGCGAGCGCGCAGCGGCCACCACTCTTGGAGAACCGGCAGTTCGAGAACGCCTTCGCTCGCACCTGATCCCCTACATCGAGCTCAGTGCCGCGGGTTGGGACGACATCGAGGACAATGCAGAACTTCGCGCGGTCATCGGTGAGGACTTCGATCGCTTCTTGAAGGCGCGGGCTGAACTACTTCTTCAGCCACTTCGGGACCTCTGCGATGGGCGGGCACCGGTCGAGGAGTGGCTCGTCGGCCAGATGGACGCCAACGGTGCGGGACACGACCGTGGCGCGCCGGTGGACACAGCGGGCGCGGTGCGGAGGGCGCGGCGGTAAGAACGGCTCGCGGCGCCTCGCCGGAGCGCGGCCTGTGGTGATGTAGCCGGTCTGCCCTGTGGCAACATCGAACATCTTCGT
>Ga0136620_10000865_pt1 | contig 14041 bp, 13 predicted proteins | sample AntDrymUQ4162106_2_FD_104806 | JGI IMG/M metagenome (GOLD analysis project Ga0136620, IMG submission 104806) | Polar desert sand microbial communities from Dry Valleys, Antarctica - metaG UQ416 (21.06) | ecosystem: Environmental > Terrestrial > Soil > Desert | place: Antarctica: Dry Valley... | reverse complement strand
GATCCGCGCGTTCAGGTGCAGGTAGTAGTCCGGCTCGGCCTCGTGGATGTCGCCGGCGCCGCAGCAGGTCACGCTCTCGAGCTCGATCAGGTCGAGGCCGACCTTGGGCGCGAGCGCCTGGGTCGAGGTGTCGAGCTCCTTCGCCGAGAGCGAGGCGAGGCAGCCCTTGTAGTAGGCGACGGTGGTCAACTGAGGTCCCGCAGCACCGGCGGCTCGGTCGGATCCGTCTCGGGGACGTCGCGGCGGGCGCCGCCCCTATCGGTGTGCTCGATCCGCGCGAGGCCGCGCTCGCCCTGGACGATGCCGAGCGCACCGTCGCGACCCTGGGTCTTCGTGAGCTCCCGCAGCTTGCGCGATTCTTCGACCCGGTCGGCCACGTGGGGCGGGAACGGCGGCGGCACCTTGCCCTTCCGGGCGAGGCCCATGGCGAACTTCATCTCCTTGATCGAGGAGACGATGCCCTGCGTTTTCGGGACGAGCTCCGTCTCGCGAAGCCAGCCCGTCGTCTCGGCCGACTTCACGAACCACTTCGCGTGCTTCGCTCCCATGTCGCGGTCGATCCCGTGCTTGATCGACTCGGCGCCGAGCTTGGCGATCGCGTCGCGCGGATCGACGCCCTTGGGGCAGCGCTCGTTGCAGAAGTAGCACCGGGTGCAGTCCCAGATGCCGTGCTCCGAGTTGTACTCCTCGAGGCGCTCGACGGTCGCGCCGTCGCGGGCATCGCCGACGAACCGCATCCCCTTCGCGAGCGCCTGCGGGCCGAGGAACTCGGGGTCGGACTCCATCGAGTTGCACTCCGAGACGCAGCAGCCGCAGTTGATGCAGAGCGCCTCCTTGTGGATCACGTTCATCCGCTCCTGCGAGACCCGGTACTCCTTGCCGTCGGCCGGCTCGTCGAAGCCGGGCTGCAGCCACGGCTTCATGGCCTTGAACTTGGCCCAGAAGGGCCCCATGTCGACGACGAGATCCTTGAGGATCGGCAGGTTGCCCATCGCGGAGATCACGGGGACGTGGCCGGCGTCGACGATCGGCTTCATCCGCTCCTTGCAGGCGAGCACCGCCGCGCCGTCCATGCGCATCCCGCAGGAGCCGCAGATCATCATGCGGCAGCTCTTGCGGTAGGAGAGCGTGCCGTCGACGCGATCCTTGACGATGTCGAGCACATCGAGGAGGCACGACCACTCGGGCGCCTCGACCTCGTACTGCTTCAGCTCGCGCTCGCCCGTCTCGCTGTCGAAGCGCCAGATCTTGAGCGCGACGTCCATGGTCGGGCCGCTCGAGCCGTTCCCGGCCGCCATCAGTAGCTGCGCACCTGCGGTTGCCATTTCGTCATCGTCACGGGCCTCCAATCGAGCACCGGTCCTTCGCCGTTCCACGTCACGAGCGTGTGGCGGAGGAAGTTCTCGTCGTCGCGGTCAGGGTAGTCGTACGGTCGCGCGTGGGCCCCTCGGCTCTCCTTGCGGGCGAGCCCGCAGACGACCATGCAGTCGGCCAGGTCGAGCAGGAACCCGAGCTCGAGCGCCTGGGTCAGATCGGTGTTGAAGACGTTCCCCTTGTCCTCGACGAGCACGCGCTCGTAGCGCTCCCGCAGCCCGGCGACGACCTCGCCCTGCTGCTGCATCTGGCTCTCGCGCCGAAAGACGCCGAAGTTCTCGTGCATCGTCGTCGCGAGCTCGTCCCGGATGCGCCAGGGCCGCTCTCCGTCGGTGCGGTCGAGCAGCGTGCGCAGGTCGCGCTCTGCGTCGGAGACGGCCGAGGGAGGAACGGTGACGGTCGTGTTCGAGAGCGCCCACTCGGCAGCGTGGCGGCCCGACCGCTTGCCGTAGGTGATCGTCTCCATGAGCGCGTTCCCGCCGAGGCGGTTGGCGCCGTGGACGGAGACGCAGGCCACCTCGCCCGCCGCGTACAGCCCCCCGAGGGAGGTCAGGCCCCAGACGTCGGTGTCGACGCCGCCCATGTGGTAGTGCGACCCGGGCCGGACGGGGATCGGATCGTGGATCGGGTCGACGAGCGCGAAGGTCATCGACAGCTCGCGCGTCCCGTGCAGCCGCTCGAGGATCCGCTCCGCGCCGAGATGGCGGAGGTCGAGCAGGACGCTCCCGTCCACGCCCCGGCCCTCGTCGATCTCGGTCTGCTCGGCGCGCGAGATCACGTCGCGGCTCGCGAGCTCCATCGCGTTCGGTGCGTAGCGCTTCAGGAAGCGCTCGCCGTCGGCGTTGAGCAGGTACGCACCCTCGCCACGGCAGCCCTCCGTGATCAGCACGCCGCTCGGCGAGAGCGTGGTCGGGTGGAACTGCATCATCTCCATGTCCTTGAGCGCCACCCCGGCCTGCAGCGCCATGGTCATGCCGTCGCCCGTGCAGGCGTAGGCGTTCGTCGTCCCGGCGTAGAGCCTTCCCGCGCCGCCCGTCGCGAGGATCACCGTCTTCGCGCCGATCGCGTGGAGGCCGCCGTTCACGAGGTCCCAGGAGATCACGCCCTGGCAGCGGTCGTCGTCGACCACGAGCCGCCAGGCGAAGTACTCCTCGTAGACGAGGATGTCGCGCTTCACGAGCTGCTCGTAGAGCACCTGGATGAGGACGTGGCCGGTGATGTCGGCCGCATAGGCAGTGCGCGGCTCGCCCGCGGCGCCGAAGGGGCGCTGCGCGATGCGGCCGTCCTCGGTGCGCGAGAAGACCGCGCCCCAGTTCTCGAGCTCGTAGACATCGCCCGGCGCCTCGTCGCACAGCACCTGGATCGCGTCCTGGTCACCCAGGTAGTCGGAGCCCTTGACGGTGTCATAGGCGTGCTTCTCGGGGTCGTCGTCCGATGCGTTTCCCAGCGCCGCGTTGATGCCTCCCTCGGCAGCACCCGAATGGCTTCGAACCGGGTGGATCTTCGAGATGATCGCCACGTCGGCGCCCGCATCATGGGCTTCGATGGCGGCACGCATCCCGGCGCAGCCGGCCCCGACGATGAGGACATCGTGCTTTGCTTCCACCTGCAAAGGACGCTACCGGATCGCATGCTTGTGACGCGTCGTTACGGAAGAGGCGAACTGTCTTGACGACGGCTATCGAAGGAGCCGCGCCCCGGCAGGAGACGATCCTGCGGGCAATCCTCGCCCGCATGCAGACGAGGCGCCTCGAGGCGCTGCGCATCCGGCCGCATGCCGGGCAGGCGGATGCCGTCGAGGTCGAGCTGCTTCGTCCCGGTGAGGCCGACCTGCGCACGGACTGGGAGTTCCGTCTGCTCGTCAACGCCTTCTCCGACCGGTCCGAGGAGGAGGGTCTGCCCCGGGTCGCGAGGGCGAAGTCGAGCCAGGGGGGCATGCCACCCTCGCCCGGCGAGCGGAACCGCGTGGAACGCGCCGAGCTCGAGGAACGGATCCTGATCGCCGCCGCGAGAACCAGGGCGGTTCTCGAGCGGCTCGAGATCCTCGAGCCGGCCCGGCTCGCTCCGACCGTCACGCTGGCGGTGCCCGAGCCGCACGCCTTCCTGCGCCACGGCCTCGATGCCTACGAGGAGCTCGCCGGACACTCCGCCGACGACCTCGACGGCTCGTATCTCGAGCTCACCGATGGTGAGGCCGATCCCGTCCTTGCCACGGGCTATGCCCGTTACTGGGGAGGAGGCGGCTTGCGTGGCGACGTCCGGTGCTGCTACCGGCTCGGGTGGGGGTCGCTCTGCGCTCCCGACCCACCGCCCTGCCCGATGCTTGCGAGGACTCGCACGTGGGACGACATGTGGGCGGCCTTCAGGCGCAACCTGTGCGTGAAGACGGGCAGGTCGATCGAGCAGTGGGCCGAGCTCGTCGAAGCGCAGCCCGTCGCCTCGGCGGACGGTCGCTACGCCTGGCTCCGGCAGGAACACGGCCTCGGCGAGGCAACGGCCGGGGCGATCCTCGACCGGGTCGAGCGCGGGCGGCGCTAGACCCGGGGGCCGGCGGCCGCCACGGATTCGCCGGCGTCCGCGGCGAACTTCCCGAAGTTGTCCCGGAACATCGCAGCCAGCTCGCGCGCCTTCCGGTCGTAGGCGTCGGGGTCTCGCCAGGTCGACCGCGGATCGAGGAGGGCGCGCTCGACCCCCGGAACCTCGACCGGAACTTCGAAGCCGAACACGGGATCCTCGCGGTACTCGACCCCGTCGAGCTCGCCCGAGAGGGCGGCGTGCAGGAGCGCCCGGGTCGCCGCGATCGGCATCCGCTCCCCCTCGCCGTACGGCCCACCCGTCCAGCCCGTGTTCACGAGCCAGACCGCGGCGCCGTGACGATCGAGCCGCTGACCGAGCATCCGCGCGTACACGACGGGCGGTTGCGGGAGGAAGGGCGCGCCGAAGCAGGTCGAGAAGGTGGCCTGCGGCTCCACGACGCCGATCTCCGTGCCCGCGACCTTGGCCGTGTACCCCGAGAGGAAGTAGAACAGGGCCCCGTCGCGCGACAGGCGTGCGATCGGCGGCAGGATCCCGAAGGCGTCGGCGGTCAGCATCACGATCGAGCTCGGGTGCCCGGCGCGCTTGGCCGGCAGGGCGTTCGCAATCTCCTCCAGCTTGTACGCGGCGCGGGTGTTCTCGGTCTTGGACGCGTCGTCGAGGTCGAGGACGCCGCCCTCGTCGCTGACCACGTTCTCGAGCACCGTCCCCCACTTCCGCGTCGTTGCGTAGATCTGCGGCTCGGCCTCGGCTGAGAGGCGGATCACCTTGGCGTAGCAGCCGCCCTCGACGTTGAAGACTCCCGCGTCGCCCCACCCGTGCTCGTCGTCGCCGATCAGGTGGCGCGCCGGATCGGCCGAGAGCGTGGTCTTCCCCGTGCCCGAGAGACCGAAGAAGATCGCCACCTGGCCGTCGTCGCCGACGTTCGCCGAGCAATGCATCGGAAGGACATCCTCGAGCGGCAGGCGATCGTTCATCACGGTGAAGATCGACTTCTTGATCTCGCCGGCGTAGAAGGTGCCGCCGATCAGAACCTCGGTGCGACCGGGGTGCAGGAGGACGAAGGTCGAGGAGCGCGTCCCGTCCTCGTCCGGATCCGCCTCCAGCGACGGCGCGTGCAGGACGAGCGCTCTGGGCTCGAACTCGGAGAGCTCATCCTCCGTCGGGTCGATGAAGAGCGTCTTGGCGAACAGGGCGTGCCAGGGGCTCTCGCTGACCACACGAACCGCGAGTCGATGGGCCGGATCGGCGCCGGCGAAGGCGTCGACGACGTAGAGATCCTGATCCTCGAGGTGGCTGACGACCTTCTCTCGAAGCGCCTCGAAGGCCTCCTCGTCGATCGCCGGGTTCCCCTCCCACCAGATTCGATCCTCGGAGCCCGGCTCGCGCACGAGGAACTTGTCGTTCGGCGAGCGACCGGTGTGGTGCCCGGTGTCGACGACGAGCGGCCCGCCCTCGGCGAGCCCGGCCTCCCCACGCGCCAGCGCGTGCGTGTAGAGCTGTGAGGTCGTCGGATGCCAGAAGATCCGACCGCCCTCGCGAATCCCGTGCTCGGCCAGACCCGTCGCCGTGGTCGCCATCCGCTTCTATCCTACGCCTTCAGATCTGCCAGGCGCCGCCACGCAGAACCGGAACGCGCTCGCCGTCGTGCGTGGCGCCGGTGACGTCGACCTCGGGCGAGCCGATCATGAAGTCCACGTGGATCCCGCTCTTATTGACGCGCCCGTGATCCTCCTCGGCGACCGAGAACTCGAAGCCCTGGCCGAGCGCGATGTGGCTCGCCGCGTTCTCGTCGAGCAGCGTGTCGTGGAAGACGGTCCCGAGCGGGCCGATCCGCCCCTCCCGGTCGACGAGCGCGACCTCGCCCAGACGGACGCCGCCCTCGTCCTTGGCGGTCTGGGCGCGCAGGTTCGCAGCTCCCTCGTCGGCCTCGATCGCGACCGCGCGACCTTCCTCGAAGCGAACCCTCAGACCCTTCGTCGAGGAGCCCCCGGGGAAGACCAGCGGCTTCGTGGATGTGACGAAGCCGTCGGCGCGCTCCGGGTCGGGCGTGGTGAAGACCTCCTCCGTCGGGACGTTCGCGAGGTGCGCGGTCCCGTCGACCGTCTCGAAGAGTGCATTCGCCCAGATCGAGGTCGGCAGGAGGCCGATCGTCAGGTCGGTGCCCGGGCCCTCGAAGTGCAGTGAGTCGAAGTGGCGCTCGTTGAGCCGGGCCGCGGCCGCCCGCGTGTCCTCGATCCGCTCCGTCCAGGCGGCCACCGGATCGGCCTCGTCGAGCCGGCACACGTGCACGATCTCCTCCCAGAGCCGCTCGAGCGCATCCTCGGGCGCAAGTTCCGGGTGCACCTGCTGCGCCCACCCCGGGGTCGGGTACGGGATGATCGTCCAGTTGGTGGTGCGATCGCCGACGACCTTCCCGCTCTCCTTGATCCGCGGCAGGATGTCGCGACCCGTGAGTGCCGGATCGAGGTCGTCGAGCAGGCCCGGCGTCCCCGGCCCGCGCGTCAGGATGCGCGAGGCCCGCAGCTCACCGAGCTGGATGATGCGCTCGCCGTACCACGGCGGGACGAACTCGAGCGTCTCGGGGCGAGCGTTCAGGATCCGCTCGCGCTTGACGTGCGGATCGAAGTACGAGACGTCGACGAAGCGAGCTCCTCGCCGGTAGGCCGCCGCGGCGATCGCGCGGACGATGGGCTCGTGGCCGAGCTCGGCGCCGAGGGCGACGATCTGGTCGGGCTGGACGTTCGCGCCGACGGTCACGGCGAGCTCGGCCAGACGCTGGACGCGGTCGACGGTCGCCATCGGCAGGCGATCCTATCGCCGTCTCGAACCCGGCCGGGATGGATGGACGAGCAGCACTCGAGCGCTTCCTCGCGAGCCCCGCGCTCTCGCCCTCGACGCAGCGCGCCTACCGAGTCGATGTCGAGGAGTTCGCCTCCTGGCTCGAGCGGCGCGGCGTCGGCCTCGACGCCGTCGACGCGCGCACGCTGTCGGAGTACGTCGCGATGCTCGGTGCCGCCAGACCCGGACGGCAGCCACAGCGGCTGGCTCCTGCGACGATCGCGCGCAAGCTTTCGGCGGTGCGATCGCTGCTCGCGAGCGCGCTCGGGTCGAAGCGGGTGCCCGACGTGCCGCTCGCCCCGCGTCGTCCGCGCCGGCTCCCCGATGCTCCGGCGGCCGGCGAGATCGACGCCCTGCTTGCGGGTGTCGAGGGCGACGGCCCGCTCGCGCTTCGGAACCGGGCGCTCCTCGAGCTCGTGTACTCGGCGGGTCTGCGCAGCGCCGAGGCAGTCGGCCTCGACCTCGCGGACGTCGACTTCGAGCAGGAGCTCGTGCGCGTCCGGGGCAAGGGCGACAAGGAGCGCGTCGTTCCGCTCGGCGAGGAGGCCTCCCACTGGCTCGGCCGCTACCGGCGCGAGGCGCGACCTGCGCTGGCGCGAGGCGCGGTGGACGCGGTCTTCCTCTCGGCGCGCGGCCGCCGCCTCGACACGAGCACGCTCCGCCGTCTCGTCGCCCACCCGCACCGGCTGCGGCACGGCTTCGCGACGCACCTGCTCGAGGGCGGCGCCGACCTACGGACGATCCAGGAGCTGCTCGGGCACAGCTCGCTCTCGACCACGCAGGTGTACAGCCACGTCGACGCGCGGCGCCTGCGGCGGGTCTACGACCGAGCGCACCCGCGATCGTAGGGGCGTGTCTCCTAGCGTTTGATGATGTTGTGGATCTCGGTCAGCTCCGGCTCGCCCGGATCGATCCCCACTTCGGCCAGCAGCGGCATCAAGCGCTCCCCGAACGCCTGCAGCTGTTCCCGCGAGTCCCAGATCTCGCTGACTCGCAGGGTGCCTTCCAGGCCGAAACAGACGGGTACTCGAGCCCGTCCGGGGGAAAATCTCCGGACTGCTTGAGCCGCGGGATGCTCTCGTCGTACTGCTCCGCGGTCAGGGACGCAGGGGCGAAGCGGATAAGCACACTCATGGCGAGATCCTCCTCTCTTCGACTCGGCGACCCTCTACCAGGTCGACGGGCAGGCGAGCACGCCGCTGCGCCGAACGTGCGGGGGTGGAGGCGACGCGGAATCCGGAGCTCGACGGCTTCCTCGCGCTCCTCGCCGCCCGCCGTGCGCCGAAGACCGTCGAGGCCTACCGGCGTGATCTGACCGCGCTCGCCGCCTGGCTCGGGCGGCCGCCCCACACGGCCACGTCGACCGAGCTCGAGCGCTACGTCGTCCACCTACGGCACGAGGGTCTCTCCCCGGCGACTGTCGCCCGCCGCATCGCCGCCGTCCGCTCGTTCTTCCGGCATCTCGTGCTGCTCGGCCGGTGCGACGAGAATCCTGCGGCCGAGCTCGAGCTGCCACGGCGCACGCGCCGGCTGCCGCGAACGCTCTCGGTCCGCGAGGTGGAGCGCCTCATCGACGCCGCGGTGGGAACGACTCCGCGCGCCCAGCGCGATGCCGCCCTCGTGGAGATTCTCTACGGCGGCGGCCTGCGCGTCAGCGAGGCCGTCGGCCTCGAGCGGAGCGCGATCGACCTCGAGCGACGCCTCGTCCGGGCCCTGGGCAAAGGCGGGAAAGAGCGCATCGTTCCGCTCGGACGGCAAGCGGCCGACGCGCTCCGCCGCTACCTCGCGCATGGGCGGCCCCACCTCGACCGGCGGCACCGTCCCGAGCTCTTCCTCAACGCCCGCGGCGGGCCGCTCACGCGGGCGGGCGCCTTCGAGATCCTCCGCCGCCTTGCGGGCAAGGCCGGCCTCGAGCCCGAGCGGATCCATCCCCACCTGCTCCGCCACTCGTTCGCGACGCACCTGCTCGAGGGCGGCGCCGACCTGCGGAGCGTGCAGGAGCTGCTCGGGCATGCCGATCTCGCGACGACCGAGATCTACACCCATGTCTCGGACAGCCGCAGACGCGAGGTCTACTTCCAGGCACATCCGCATGCCCGGCGCAAGCCCCGCGTTTGAGCCCGTGACAGCGCGATAAAAATACAGAACGGTGGGCTCGCTCACACCGCAAGTCACCGCTCTCGTCGCCTCGACCGGGGTCGGAGTCCTGATGACCGATCAGTCCCTACCGCCATCCGCGAAGCGGAAAATGCAGTTTGGCGGGGAGGCAGCTCTAGTGCCGCGGCGCCCTCCTCGCCTTTAAGGCGAGTTGCGAGAGCGCTGGGTGAGCGCCGCGGCGACCGTACGCGCGGTGGTGCGCAGTTCGCGGTCGTTCTCCTCGTCCGTTGCGAGCCCCCCGAGCAGGACGACCGTGTCCCGCTGGGGCGAGCCGTTCTTGAGGCAGAGGATCGAGAGGCGCCGGACGGCCGCGTTGGGGTCGTGACTTGCGAGCTCGTGCAGGAGCGGGCGGACGCCGTTCACATCGCCGGGGTGATCGCGCGAGAGCAATTCGAGCGAGAGCAGCGCCGACCCGCGGCACGCGGGGCTCTCGTCCTCGAGCCCACGGCGCAGGAGCTGAACCTTCTGGCGAAAGCGGAACTGCCCGACCGACCGATACGCCCCGGCGCGAACGCGGAAGTCCGCGGCACGCGCGGCCGCCTCGACCTCGTCGCTCCAGCGCGCGCGCAGCTCGGCGAGCTCGCGCTCGGCGCCCTCCCGAGCCAGGGTGTCTGCGGAGGCAGCGGCCTCGGCGAGGTTCATAGCGTGGGGGAACCCGTGGTTCCCCCACGGGCCCCCTCCTTCGAAGCCTGACGCGCCGGTGCCGCGGGTGTAGCGCACGCCGGGCGAAGCCCGGCTCCGCCGGAAACATCCAGGACCAGCGACATGGAAGCTGTCATAACCTCAAAAATTCCCGACCCCATGAGAGGAGCTAGACCGAGGTTAGCGAGCGCGTGCCCGGCCCGATGTAGCGGGCAGAGGGCCGGAACAGGCGGCCGGTCCGCTTCTGCTCGAGTATGTGGGCCGACCAGCCGGCGACACGCGAGCACGCGAACATCGCAGGCGCGAGCGGCGGCGGAATCTCGGCGACGTCGAGCACGACGGCCGAGTAGTACTCGACGTTGGTCGCCAGCACGCGGTCGGGGGACCGCTCCTGGAGGGCGACGAGCGCGACCTGCTCGAGCTCCTCGGCCACCTCGATGTACGGCGCGCCGAGCTCCCTCGCAGTCCGTTTGAGCAGGCGCGAGCGTGGATCCTCCGCGCGATAGATGCGGTGGCCGAAGCCCATGATGCGCTTGCCGCTTGCGAGCGCCTCCCTCACCCACCGCTCGGCGTCTCCCAGCTTCGACACCTCTTCGAGCATTGGCTTGACGTAGGCGGGAGCGCCCCCGTGCAGCGGCCCCGAGAGGGCGCCCACAGCAGAGGAGAGTGACGCGCCGCAGTCGCCGCCCGTCGAGGCAACGATCCTGGCGGTGAACGTGGACGCGTTCAGCCCGTGCTCCGCCGTGCAGATCCAGTAGGTGTCGATCGCCTTGACGTGGCTCGGGTCGGCCTCGCCCCGCCAGCGCAGGAGAAACTTCTCCGCAGCGGTCGTACCGCGCGCCACGACATCGTCCGGGACGACGTCGGTCCTGCCGTCCGCGATGCGCGCCGAGCGGGCGACGATCGACATCATCTGCGCCGAGAGCCGGCCGAGATCCTCGCGAACCTGCTCCTCCGAGGTCTCGTTCAGCTTTCCAAGCTTCCACTCCCCGGCCAGGCGCGCCGTCTCGGCCTGGAGATCGGCAGGCGCGTTGCCGGTGAGACCTGCGGGCTCGTACGCCTCCGGATCGGGCATCTTCGAGTCGAGGTCGTCGTCGACCAGCAGCCCCCAGACGTTCTCGTACGGGTAATGGCCGACGAGCTCCTCGATGTCGACTCCGCGGTAACGGAGCGACCCGCCTTCGCGGTCGGGCTCGGCGATCTCGGTCTCGACCGCGACTACCCCTTCGAGCCCTGGCTTGAAATCGTTCATCGAGGCGCGAATCTACCTGACTTAGCGTGGGGGAACCCATGGTTCCCCCACGGGCCCCCTCCTTCGAAGCCCGACGCGCCGGAGCCGCGGGAGGCTGCGCCGGGGCAAGCCCGGCTCCGCCGGAAACATCCAGGAGCGACAAGAAACTCAGCACACCGTCACGGGTTCCGACCCCACGAAGAGCTAGAGTCACGCGCCGTGACGTTCCGTGATCCCAAGCCGCTACGCCATGCGTAGGAAGGTCACGGTCGTGGGAGCCGGGAACGTGGGCGCGACGTGTGCGCAGGAGGTGGCAAGGCGCGACCTGGCGGACGTCTGCCTGGTCGACATCAAGGAGGGCCTGCCGCAGGGCAAGGCCCTCGACATCAACCAGGCCGGCCCCGTGCTCGGCTACGAGGCGAGGGTCACCGGCTCGAACGGCTACGAGGAGACGGCGGCGTCCGACGTGGTGGTGATCACCGCGGGGCTGCCGCGCTCGCCGGGGATGAGCCGTGACGATCTCGTGACGACGAACGAGCGCATCGTCGCCTCGGTCACGGAGGCCGCGATCGACCATTCGCCCGACGCGATCCTCGTCGTCGTCTCGAACCCGCTCGACGCGATGTGCCACGTCGCCAAGAACGTCTCGGGCTGGACGAAGGTGCGCGTCTTCGGGATGGCCGGGATTCTCGACACGGCCCGCTTCTCGACCTTCATCTCGTGGGCCGCCGGCGCCTCGACGAAGGACGTCACCGCCACCGTGCTCGGCGGGCACGGGGATCAGATGGTTCCCGTCGTCTCGGCGACCACGGTCGGCGGAGTACCGCTCACCAAGCTCGTCCCGGCCGGCGCGATCGACGCGATGGTGGAGCGCACGCGCAAGGGCGGCGGCGAGATCGTGAACCTGCTCAGCACGTCGGCCTGGTACGCCCCCGGAGCCGCGGCCGCGCAGATGGTGGCGGCGATCCTGCTCGACGAGAAGCGCCTGCTTCCGTGCACAGCCCTCCTGGAGGGCGAGTACGGAATCGACGGGCTCTACATGGGCGTCCCCGTCAAGCTCGGGGCAGGCGGGATCGAGGAAATCGTCGAGCTCGAGCTCACCCCGGAGGAGCGGAGCGCGCTCGCAGCATCGGCAGAGTCGGTGCGCGAGGTCGTCGGCCTCCTCTCGACCTGATGGTCTAGCTCGTGGATCTCGGTCTCAAAGGCCGCACGGCGATCGTCTGCGGCGCCTCCGCCGGTATCGGCCTCGGCATCGCGGAGGCGCTCACGCGCGAGGGCGCCAACGTCGCCATGCTGGCGCGCAGGCGAGATGTACTCGGGCGCGAGGCCGAGCGGCTCGGCGCCCTTCCCGTCCGGGGCGACGTCACGAACCCCGCACACCTCGAGCACCTCGTGGAACAGACGCTCGAAGCCTTCGGCGGCATCGACATCCTCGTCAACAACAGCGGCGGACCCCCACGCGGGCCCGCGGTCGAGCTGAATGCGGCCGCGATCGAGGCTGCCGTCGAGCTGCTGCTCGTCTCAGCCGTCCGGCTCACCAACCTGTGCCTTCCCCACCTCGAGCGCAGCGGCCACGGCCGCGTCCTGACGATCACCTCGAGCTCGGTGCGCGAGCCGATCGACCAGCTCGCGCTTTCGAACGCGGTCCGCCCGGGGGTCGTCGGCTGGGCGAAGACGCTTGCGCGCGAGGTCGGCGAGCGCGGCATCACCGTCAACTCGATCGCGCCCGGCCGGTTCGACACGGAACGCCTGCGGGAGGTCTACCCCGACGGCCCGAGCGAGAGCGACCTGGCGGCGATCCCGCTCCGGCGCCTGGGGCAGCCGGAGGAGATCGGCGACCTCGTCTGCTTCCTCGCCTCCGACCGCGCCGCGTACATCACGGGCACGCTGATCGCAGTCGACGGCGGTCTCACGCGCGGTCTCCTGTAGCCGCTTCTCTACACTCGGAGCAGGGTGCCGAAGGGTCTCTCACCGCGGCGGCTCGCCGTCGCGGGCCTCCTCTTGCTCGTCGTCGTCCTGGGCGTCCTCGTCTTCGCGCCCGCGGACGACACCTACATCTTCCTGCCCAACGAGGCGCACTCGGTCGAGCCTCTGGTCAAGGTCGAGGGGCGTAGGCCGCGGGACGATCCGGGCGGTATCTACTTCGTCGACGTCCTCGTCCGCAAGGCGAGCTTGCTCGAGCGCCTCTTCCCGGGCCTGCGCGACGGATCGCGGCTCGTGCCCGCCGAGGCGCTCAACCCGACCGGGATCAGCGACGACGCGAGGCGGCAGGGGAACCTGCGCCAGATGACCCGCTCGCAGCGGATCGCGGCGGCGGTCGCCTTCCGTGAGGTCGACTACGACGTGAAGGCAGACCCGGCCGGCGCGCTGGTCGCGCTCGTGGCTCCCGGTTCGCCCGCTTCCAAGAAGCTGCAACCCACCGACATCATCGTCGCCGTCGACGGCGCGCCGGTCCGCACGCCCGGCGACCTACGCCGGCTGCTCGGCCGCCGAGAGCCGGGTGACAGTGCGAGACTCGGCGTCCGCCGGGGCACCGACCGGCTGCGCTTCTCGCTCCGGACGGTGAGGGACGACGAGACCGGCCGCCCGGTGATCGGCGTGCTCGTCGAGCAGGCTGCCGACATCCGGCTCCCGCTCGACGTCGAGATCGACACGGGCGACGTCGGAGGCCCGTCGGCGGGGCTCGCCTTCACGCTCGAGCTCCTGGAACAGCTCGGGCGCGACGTCGACCGTGGCCTCGACGTCGCCGTCACCGGCGAGATCGAGCTCGACGGCCGCGTCGGCGCGGTCGGCGGGATCCAACAGAAGGTCATCGGTGCGAAGCGCAGCAAGGTGGATGTCTTCGTCGTGCCCACCGGGGACAACGCGGCCGAGGCCCGGCGCTACGGCGACGGTGTGCGGGTGCTTGCGGTTCGTACTTTGGACGAGGCGTTGCGCGGTCTGGCAACGATCGCCGCCGAGCAGCGTCAGGCCGCTCCGTAGCCCACTTCCGAAGGGGGCGGAAATTGCGGCCCTTTCCTCATCGCCCATCTAGGCATGCCCGAGCGGCAGACCTATCATCCCCCGGACTTCTGCGGCGGCGACTTTCTATCGACATCTCGGGGGAGATGGAAAATGCACCCAAACGGACTTTGTGACCGATCCTGCGACGACTGCTACTTCCGGCAAGCGGGCCTGTGCGCGCTCCCTGGAAACCGCGCGTGCCCCACGTTCCGGCCGGTCAAGAGGGGCGCCCTGGCGATGGCTCCGGAGCCCCGGGAG
>Ga0136620_10000864_pt1 | contig 14042 bp, 13 predicted proteins | sample AntDrymUQ4162106_2_FD_104806 | JGI IMG/M metagenome (GOLD analysis project Ga0136620, IMG submission 104806) | Polar desert sand microbial communities from Dry Valleys, Antarctica - metaG UQ416 (21.06) | ecosystem: Environmental > Terrestrial > Soil > Desert | place: Antarctica: Dry Valley... | reverse complement strand
CGCTATCTCGTCAACCAGGATCTCGGCTGCCCGGACGTGACCCAGTTCGTCGGTGTGATCCCGCCCGGCCGTGCGCCGCAGCACAGCCACACCTACGACGAGGTCGTCTACGTCGTCGAGGGCGAGGGCGTGCTCCACCTCGGCGGCGCCGAGACTCCGATCGCGGCGGGTTCCTGCATGCACCTGCCGCCCCTCGAGGAGCACTGCCTCGAGAATACGGGCTCCGGGCCAATGCGGGTCCTCGGCGTGTTCCACCCGTCTGGCGATCCCGCCTCGCGGGCGTACGAAGAGGGAGAGCAGGGAGCGGCAGACCTTCCAACAAACCGGCTCGTTCAAAAGGAGGACGCATGAAGAAGTCAGGGTCCCTACTACTCGTCGTCGCACTGACGGCGCTCGCGCTCGCGGCAGGTCGCGCATCCGGGCCTGCGTCGGCGTCGCCGCTCGCTGCAGTGGCCTGTGACGGCCTCCCGGTCGGGTTCATGGGCCCGATCACCGGCCCGGTCGCGTTCCTCGGCGCCGAGCAGCTGCACTGGGCGCAGTACGCGCTCGACTCGTTCAACAAGGCCAACAAGACGACGTTCACGCTCCAGCAGGCAGACACGCAGCTGAACCCCTCGCTGGCCCAGACGGGCGGCACGAAGCTCGTGGCCGACAAGTCGGTCCTCGGAGTCGTCGGGCCCGCGGGGAGCCAGGAGGTTCAGGCGATCGGTGCGCTGTTCAAGAAGGCGGGCCTCCCCTACATCTCGGCGTCCGCCACCAACGCGACCCTGACGAACGGCAAGTACCCGACGTTCTTCCGCGTCGTCGGCAGTGACAAGACCCAGGCCACCACGGACGCGCGGTTCATGGTCAAGAAGCTGAAGGCGAAGAAGGTCTTCCTCGTCGACGACCAGGAGTCGTATTCGACCGGAATCGCGACCACGGCGCAGGCCGTGCTCAGGGGCCTGGGCGTCAAGGTCGATCGCCAATCGGTGAACCAGAAGGTGACCGACTTCTCAGCGCTCGTCTCGAAGATCGACGACGACACCGACGTCGTCTTCCTGCCCTGGCAGGTGGCGGCGAACGCGCAGCTCTTCTACCAGCAGATGCGCGAGCAGGGCAAGAAGGCGAAGATCTTCGGGTCGGACGGCCTCGACTCGGGCGACTTCAAGGCCGATGGGCGCTACATCTCGTCGTTCGCCCGTGACATCCGTGGCACTCCCGGCACGGCGGGCCTGATCAAGACCTACGAGTCGCGCTACGGCAACAAGTGGGGCACGTTCGGCCCCCCGACCTACGTCGCGATCCAGTCGATGCTGACCGCGATGAAGGCCGCGTGCAAGGACGGGAAGTCGAGCCGCGGCGAGGTGCTGAGGAGCCTGCGAAAGGTCAAGCTGGCGAAGACCATTCTCGGTCTGCCGCTCTCGTTCAACGCGCGCGGGGACAACCCGCACGCGAAGTTCTACGTGTACCAGATCACGGGCTCGAAGCGGACGCTGGTCGGCTGAGGCTCTCCTGACGCGCGGCCCGCCCGGCGGGGCGGGCCGCGTCCCTGATTTCGCACCGAGTAGCGCGTGGACTTCTTCGTCCAGCAGGTCGTAAACGGCGTCACGCTCGGGAGCGTGTACGCCCTGATCGCGCTGGGCTACTCGATGGTCTACGGGATCTTGAAGCTGCTCAACTTCGCGCACGGCGACGTCTACATGATCGGCGCCTTCATCGGCTACGGCGTGCTGACCGTCTTCGGTGGCGCGATCGACCCGAGCGTGCCCGTGCCGCTCCTGATCGTCTGCATGTTCGGCGCGGCGATGCTCGGCTCGGGCCTCCTCGGCGTCGCGATCGAGCGGTTCGCCTACCGCCCGCTGCGGAACGCGCCGAGGATCGCGCCGCTGATCTCGGCGCTCGGCGTCTCGTTCTTCCTCCAGAACGCCGCGCTCCTGCTCTTCTCGCCGAACTTCCGCTCCTACGAGAGCTACGAGCTGGAAGGGGGCAGCCTGTTTCTGCCGCTCAACGCCGGCGCCCTGCAGATCTCGCCGCTCCGGATCCTCGTCATCTGCTCGACGCTCGCGCTGATGGTCGCGCTGACGTTCTTCGTCGGGCGGACGCAGCTCGGCAAGGCGATGCGGGCGACGGCCTACGACCGGGAGGCGGCGGCGATGATGGGGATCAACGTCGACCGCGTGATCGTCGTGACGTTCTTCATCGGCTCCGCGCTTGCAGGGGCGGCGGGGGTGATGGTCGGCCTCGTCTTCCAGCGCGTCTACCACTTCATGGGCTTCATCGCCGGCCTCAAGGGCTTCACCGCTGCCGTCGTCGGCGGCATCGGCAGCATCCCGGGGGCGATGCTCGGCGGCCTGATCATCGGCCTCGCCGAGGCCTTCTCGACCGCGTACGTCTCCTCGACGTTCTCCGACCTGATCGTCTTCGCGATCCTGATCACGGTCATGCTCGTGCGGCCGACGGGACTGCTCGGGAAGGCGGACATCAAGAAGGTCTGATGGAGCCGAGACCCCCCGAGAGCACGCGCATCGGCGTCGACGAGTGGGTCGCGAGCGCCGCCGGCCGCACGTCGGGTCACGCGGGAGCGTTCGGGCTGCTCCGCCGGCTCGTCGACCGGGTGCCGGACCCGGCCCGCCTGGCGATCTTCGTCGCGGCTGCAGCGCTCGTGCCCGTGTTGACGAGCGACCAGTACGTGCTCCGCGTCGGCTTCGACACGCTGATCTTCGCGCTGCTCGCGATCGGGCTGAACGTCGTCGTCGGCCTGGCCGGGCTGCTCGACCTCGGCTACGTCGCCTTCTTCGGCTTCGGCGCCTACGCGTACGCCATCCTCTCCTCGGACCACTACGGGCTGCACTGGCCCGCCGAGGCGTCGGTGCCCGTGATCGTCGTGGCGACGGCGATCGTTGGGCTCCTCCTGGGGCTCAGCTCCTGGCGCCTGCTCGGCGACTACCTCGCGATCGTGACGCTCTTCTTCCTGCAGGCATTCGTCGTCATCACCACGAACGGGAACGACGTCAGCTTCCTCGGCTTCGGCGGCTCCACGGATCTGACGGGCGGTCCGAACGGGATTCCGGGGCTCGACCCGTTCACGATCTTCGGCCTCGAGATCGACTCCGAGCGCGGCTACTTCTACCTCGCGCTCGTCGCGGCGTCGATCGTCACGGCGATCCTCTACCTCGCCGTCCGCTCGCGGACCGGGCGAGCGTGGCAGGCCGTCCGAGAAGACCCGCTCGCGGCGCAGCTGATGGGGATGCCCGTGAATCGCCTGAAGCTGCTCGCCTTCGCCTTCGGCGCGGGCATCGCCGGCCTGACCGGCTCGATCCAGTCGGCGCTCTCCGCCGGCGTCTTTCCCGACAACTACGACGTCCCGCTCCTGATCACCGTCTACGCGATGCTGATCCTCGGCGGCGTCGGCAGCCTGAGCGGCGCCATCCTCGGCGCGATCGTCGTCAACGTCTCGCTCGAGGTGCTTCGCGACGCGAACCAGGCCCGTTGGCTCTTCCTCTTCGCGATCCTGATCACGCTCGTGGCGAAGGTGCGTCCGTGGCCGAAGCTCGTGGCCGTGCTCGGAGGCCTCGTGGGTTTCGGCTACGCGATGCACGCGATCGTCGCCGCGACCTGGCCCGCCGGGACGAAGGGCGAGCCGGCGGGCGGCGACGCGATCGGGCGCGCGATCCAAAGCTGGCTGATCCACCCCTCCCACTCCGCGCTCGAGATCGGCAACTACGCCTTCGTGATCCTGCTGCTCGCAGTGCTCGGCCTGACCCTCGTCCGGGGCGTCTGGCGAACGGTCGCGCTCGTGCCGACGATCTACCTCGCCGCCTTCGTCTGGGAGAACCGGCTGATCGCCACGGTGGAGGCCCAGGCGGCGACGCGCTTCCTCGTCCTCGGCGCGCTGCTGATCGTCCTGATGGCCGCCCGGCCCCAGGGCCTCCTCGGCAGCTCCAGGGTGGAGATCGTGTGACGAGCAAGGTGCTGCTGGAGCTCCGCGGGGTCTCGAAGCGCTTCGGCGGGCTCACCGTGATCGACCGGCTCGACCTGGTCGTCAACGAGGGCGAGGTCGTGAGCGTGATCGGCCCGAACGGGGCGGGCAAGACGACCGTCTTCAACCTGGTCACCGGCGTCTACCCGCCGGACGCGGGCGACCTGCTACTGGACGGACAGAGCATCGCTGGGCTCGCTCCGCACCGGATCTCGACGCTCGGCGTCGCCCGGACCTTCCAGACGCTCCGCCTGTTCCTGAACATGACCGTGAAGGAGAACGTCATGGCCGCCGCCTACGGCCACACGCGCGCGAACGTGTTCCAGTCGATCCTCCGCACGCCCGCGGCGAGGCGCGAGGAGCGCGCGATCCAGGCCCTCGCCGAGGAGAAGCTCGCCTTCTTCGGACAGCGACTGATGGGCTACCGCTGGGACCAGCCCGCCTACAGCCTGTCCTATGCAAACCGTCGCCGGCTCGAGATCGCCCGGGCGACGGCGGCGAAGCCGCGGATCCTGCTCCTCGACGAGCCGGCGGCGGGCATGAACCCGGTCGAGACACACGAGATGTCGGAGCTGATCGCGAGGCTGCGCGACGAGGGCGGCTACACGATCCTCGTGATCGAGCACGACATGCACGTCGTCGAGGGCATCTCAGACCGGGTCGTCGCGCTCGACCATGGGATCAAGATCGCGGAGGGGTCGTTCGAGCAGGTCGCGACCGACGGGCGGGTCGTCGAGGCCTACCTCGGCCTCCGCACGGCGGAGACGAAGTGACCGCCGAGCCGGCCGGCGCGCCCCTGCTGGAGCTGGAGGGGATCGACACCTTCTACGGCCAGATCCACATCCTCCAGGGGGTGAGCCTGAACGTGCGCGAGGGGGAGCTCGTCTGCCTGCTCGGCGGCAACGCCTCGGGCAAGTCGACGACGCTGAAGACGATCCTCGGCCTCGTCCGGCCCCGCGCGGGCGCCGTCCGCATCGCCGGGGAGGACGTGACGACCCGGCCGACGAGCTACCGGATCGCACGCGGCCTGGCGATCGTGCCCGAGAACCGGCGCCTGTTCGCACCGCTGTCGGTGCTCGACAACCTCCGCCTCGGTGCCTACCTGCGCCGCGGCGGCGACAAGGAGGACTACGAGCGGGTCTACGAGCTCTTCCCCCTCCTCTACGAGCGCCGCTCCCAGCTCGCCGGGACGCTCTCGGGCGGCGAGCAGCAGATGGTGGCGATGGGCCGCGCGCTGATGTCCAGGCCGAAGCTGATGCTGATGGACGAGCCCTCGATGGGCCTGGCGCCGATCCTCGTCGAGCGGAACTTCGAGATCATCGCCCAGGTGCACGCGGCCGGCGTCGCGATCCTGGTGGTGGAGCAGAACGCGAACGTGTCGCTCTCGATCGCCGACCGCGGCTACGTGCTCCAGACCGGGCGGGTCGTCCTCGCCGACGAGGCGTCGAAGCTGCTCGCTCACGAGGATCTCCGGAAGGCCTACCTTGGCCGTTGACCTCGACGCGCTGCCGGCGCGCTGCCGCCACCGCTTTCCGATCTTCGAGCGGCTCGTCTACGTCAACAGCTGCTCGCAGGGCGCGCTCTCGGACTCGGTCCGGGCAGCGTACGAGGCCTACCTGCACGACTGGGACGAGCACGGCGCGCCCTGGGAGTACTGGGTCGACCGCGCCGAGGCCGCGAGAGCCGCCTTCGCCCGGCTGATCGGCGCCGAGCCGGACGAGGTGGCCGTCACGACCTCCGAGTCGCCCGGGGTGAGCGCGCTCGCGAGCGCGCTGCGCTTCGACGGCGGCCGCCCGAAGGTGGTCGTCAGCGACTTCGAGTTCCCGACGGTCGGCCAGATCTGGCACGCCCAGGAGACCCGGGGGGCCGAGGTCCGGCACGTGGCCGAAACCGGCGGCGAGATCCCGCTCGAGGCCTTCGACGCCGCGATCGACGAGCGGACGGCGATCGTCTCGATCACCGCCGTCTGCTACCGGAACGGCGCCCGGATCGACGTCGAGGGGGTCACGCGGCTCGCGCACGAGCGGGGTGCGCTCGTCCTCCTCGACGCCTACCAGGCGGTCGGCAGCTATCCGGTCGACGTGCGCGCGCTCGAGGTCGACTTCCTCGGCGCCGGGGTCCTCAAGTACCTGCTCGGCTCGGCGGGGCTCGGTTTCCTCTACTGCCGTCGAGACCTCGTCCAAGGGCTCCTGCCGACGCAGACGGGCTGGTTCGCCGACCGCGACATCTTCGCGATGGACATCCACGACTACTCCCCCGCGCCCACCGCGCGGCGGTTCGAGTCGGGGACGCCGCCGATCCCCTCGATCTACGCGGGCATCGCCGGGATCGAGCTGATGGAGGAGATCGGGATCGCCGAGACTCGCGAGCACGTGAACGGTCTCAACGAGCAGCTGATCGAGGGCGTCGAGGCGCTCGGCGGGCGGGTCGCGAGCCCTCGCGTCGCGGAGGATCGCGGCGCGCTCGTCTGCGTTGCCTCAAGCGACGTCCAGGCGCTCGTCTCGGCCCTGGCCGCGGAGCGGATCGTCACCTCCTCGCGCGACGGCAACCTGCGCGTCTCCGCTCACTGCTACAACGACGCGTCGGACATCGAGGCCGTCCTCTCGGCGCTCGAGCGAAACCGGCACCTGCTTTGAGCACCCGGGTGTGCGTCGTCGGGGCCGGCGTGATCGGCAGCCTCTATGCGGCCCATCTCGCGCGCATCTGCGAGGTCAGCGTGCTCGTCCGACGAACCGAGCACGCCCTCGCCCTCGAGGCCGAGGGCCTGCGCGTCTCCGGGAAGCACGAGTTCCTCGCCAGTGTCCAAGCGACTGCCGACCCCGCGCGGCTGCCCGACTTCGACCTCGGCATCGTGGCGACCAAGGCGACCGACCTGGAGGCGGCCGCGGCGCGGCTCGCGGGCCGGTCGCCCGGGGCGACCGTGATGACGATTCAGAACGGCCTCGGGGCGGAGGAGATCGTGCGCGCCCACGGCCCCTGGCCGCTGATCTCGGCGGTCACCTTCATGAGCGGCGTCCGCCACGGCGACACCCATGTCGAGTACGAGCTCGACACGGAGACCTGGATGGGCCCGTATGCGAGCGAGCTCCCGTTCGAGCGGGTGGACGAGGCTCGGGCTCTCCTCGAGCGAGGAGGGTTGCGGGCGCGCGCGTTCGCCGACCTGCGGCCGGCACAGTGGTCGAAGCTCATCTTCAACGCGGCGGTCAACCCCGTCGCCGCGCTCACTGACCTCCCCCACGTCGGCCAGTTCGCGGAGCTCGCGCGCTCGAGCGACCTCGGACACCTCGTCGGCGGCCTCGTCGAGGAGGGAAAGCGGGTCGCCGCCGCAGCCGGTGTCGAGCTGCACGAGGATCCCTGGGAGATGAACGTCCACGCCGTCCGTCGCGGCCAGACCGCAGCCGCCGAGGGCGCTTATGCGCACGTTCCCTCGATGCTCGAGGACGTCCGCTCGCGCCGTCCGACCGAGATCGAGTTCATCACGGGCGCGCTCGTCCGGGAGGCGGGGCGACACGGCGTGCCTGTGCCGCTGCACACCGCCCTCCTGCAGCTCGTGAAGGCGCGGGAGAGCGGCTGGTGAGGGTCTGCATCGTCGGCTGCGGAGCCGTGGGCTCCCTCTTCGCCGCCCACCTCGCGCAGCTCGCCGACGTCGAGGTCTGGGCCTTCGACCTCGACTCGGCGCACGTGGCGGCGATCAACCGCGACGGGCTGCGCATCTCGGGGGCGGCCGAGCTCGTCGGGCGGCTGCGCGCAACGACCGATCCGGCGAAGCTGCCGGCCTGCGACTTCGGAATCGTCGCGGTCAAGAGCATGCACACCTCGGCAGCCGTGGCCGCGGCCGCGGAGGCCTTCCGCGACGGCGCGGTCTGCTCCGTGCAGAACGGCGCCGGCAACGAGGAGCTGATCGCCGAGCACGTGCAGAGCGTGATCCGCGGCACGACCTTTCCGGCCGGACACGTGATCGGGCCGGGGCACGTCGGCTGGGACACGAAGGGCGACACCCATCTCGGACCGTTCGAGCCGAGCCCCGCCTCCGCGGAGCAGGTGCGCGAGCTCGCCGATGCATGCACGCGCGGCGGGATGCCGACCCATGCCCTCGCCGACGCGCGCGGCGCCCAGTGGCGGAAGCTGATCTTCAACGCCGCCTCGAACGCGATCGGCGCGCTCACAGGCCTCACCCACGGGCGGATCGCCGAGCTTCCGGAGACCCGCGAGCTCGCCTGGGCGGTGATGCGCGAGGGCCGCGCCGTCGCGGACGCGCAGGGGATCGTGCTCGATCTCGACCCCGAGGAGCTCTTCGACTTTGCGGCCCGCCGCGAGGTCGCCTACGACCACCGGCCGAGCATGCTCCAGGACGTCGAGGCGCGCCGGCAGACGGAGATCGACTTCCTGAACGGGGCGATCGCCGGGTTCGGGGAGCGGTACGGGGTCGAGACACCGCTGAACCGCGCGCTCGCCGAGCTCGTCAAGGGACTCGAATGGAGGTGGACACAGTGACGAAGGCCGAGTTCGAAGGGCGCCACGGCCGGGTCCGGGCAGCAGCGCAGGAGGCCGGACTCGACGCCGTGCTCGTCGCGGGGTCGGAGTACACGGGCTTCGAGGGCGCCGTCCGCTACCTGTCCGGCTTCCGGATCCTGCATCGCTACGCGTACGTCCTGCTGCCGGTCGACGGAGACCCGACGATCGTCTTCCTGGGCGAGGCTCGCTGGGTCGGAGACCACGGCGAGGCTGTCGTCGATCAGGTCTTCGCAGCGCATCCCGGCGAGTGGATCCGCGAGCGGGCAGCCGCGCGGGGCTGGCGCCGGCTCGGTGTCTACGGGCTCGACTACGCGCTCGCCGTGCGCGACTACCGCGCGCTCGAGGAGGGCCCGGCCGAGCTGGTGCCGTTCGACCGCGAGTTCGACCTCGCGCGGGCGGCCAAGAGCGAGGCGGAGCTCGAGTCTGTGCGCGAGAGCATGCGGATCAACGAGGAGGGCTTCTGGGTCGTGCTCGGCGCGCACGAGGTCGGGAAGACCGAGGCCGAGCTGATGGGCGAGGCGGAGCGGTACTTCACCGCAGCGGGCACGAGCCGGCTGACGATGGACATGGTGCTGACCGGTGCCGGCGGGGCGGCACGGCCCGAATTCAGGTTCCCGGATCACGAGCGGCCGATCGAGCGCGACGACATGCTGCTGTACGGGCTCGAGATCGCCGGCCCCGGCGGCCACTGGGTCGAGTTCTCGCGGCCGATCTGCGCCGGGACGCCGAGCGCGGAGACCCGGTCGGCGCTCGAGGCCTACGGCGACTACTTCGAGGCAGCCCGGGCGACGATGCGGGCCGGATCGACGGCCCACGACGTCCACCGGGCGGTCTCCGCGCCCTTCCGGGAGCGAGGCTTCACTCTCGGACACGTCACGGGCCACTCGATCGGGATGACCATGATCGAGTTCCCGCGTGTCGGCGAGGGGATCGACGTCGAGCTCCGCGCCAACATGGTCGTCTCGATGCATCCCCACGCGATCACCGCCGACGAGCAGACGTGCCTCTACATGCAGGACACCTGGCTCGTGACCGAGGAGGGCGGCGTGCCGCTCTCGGACGTGCCGCTGCGGATCTTCGACGGGTCGGAGTCGCGCCCGAAGCGCGGAGCGAGACCCGAGCCTCGAGTCAGCGGCCCTTCGCCCGCCCGCGAGGCAGCGAGAACTCCCGGCCCCCGGTGAGGCCCGACGGGCGGAGGATCAGCACGGCCGCCATCAGGGCGCCGAGGATCACGAGGCTCGTGCCGTCCGGCAGGGTCAGGTCGAACCCCACGTGGACGGTGTTCTCCGCGTCGACGAGGAACGAGTTCGCCCCGCTCACGAGCAGCGCACCGACGACGGCGCCCCAGAGGCTCGAGACGCCGCCGATGACGAGCATCGCGAGCGTGAGGAACGTGAGGCTCAGGTAGACCTGGTCGGTGGTGATGCTCCCCAGCAGGTGGACGAGGAGCGCGCCCGCGAAGCCGGCGAGAGCTCCCGAGAGCGTGAACGCCACCAAGCGCTGCCGGTAGACGTCGATGCCGGAGGCCTGGGCCGCGCCGGCGTCCTCCCGCGTCGCCCGGAGCTGGCGCCCCGCCCGCGAGCGCTGGTAGAGCAGCGCCGTCGCAGCGACGGCGAGCGCGCCCGCCGCGGCACGCCAGATCGTCGTCGTCTCGGGGACGAGCGAGAGCGTCAGCGGGCCGGGCCCGATCTTCTCCCAGTTGCGCAGCACGTTGTAGGTGATCCCGAGCACGGCCAGGGTGGCGATTCCGGCCGGCAGCCCCGAGAGGCGCATCAGCGGCAGCCCGACGAGGAACGCGTAGAGCCCGCCGGCGAGCGCGGCGAGCGCGAGCGCGGGCAGGTCGCCGATCGTCGTCTCCCGCAGGAACCCGAACAGGCCGGGCAGTACGAACTGCTTGCTCTGCGCCTCGATCGTCAGCAGGCCGGAGAGGAAGGCGCCGACGGCCACGAAGCTCACGTGCCCGAACGAGATCACCCCCGCGTTGCCGACGAAGACGTAGATCGCGACGACGATCGCGACGTTGACGAGCGCATTCCTGAACTCGATCTCGCGCGCGTGCGAGGTGAGGCTTCCGGCGACGGCCACCGCGACGATCAGCGTCGCCGGGCCGAGGTACTGGACGAGCGGCTCCAGCCGCCTCACACGCGCTCCACGCTTCGCGGCTGCCCGGCGAACAGCCCGCCCGGGCGCAGAAGTAGGACGACGATCACGAGCCCGAAGACGAGCGACGGCAGGTAGACGCGCGCCTCGCCGGAGAGCTTGTCGCCGAGCAGCGAATAGGCGAACCCGATCGCGAAGCCGCCGAGCGTGGCCGTCCAGAGCCGGTCGAGGCCGCCGACGACGACCCCGACGAGGGCGAAGATCGTGATCGGGACGCCGAGGTCCGGCGTCACGAGCGAGTTCTGCACCGTGAAGAGGACGCTGACCGCAGCCGCGAGCACGCCCGAGACGAGAAACGCGAACGCGATCACCCTGTTCGCCCGGACGCCGAGGACGCGTGCGGTCTGGAAGTCCGTCGCCGCCGCCCGCATGTGCAGGCCGATGCTCGTCCGGCCGAGCAGGATCGCCGTCCCGATCAGGAGGAGGGAGCCGCAGGCGAGGCTGACGATCGTGATCCAGCGGATCCGCAGCCCACCGAGATCGACCGCCTGCTGCAGGCCGGCGAGCGTCGAGACGGAGTTGCCGAGCGAGCCGAACACGAGCAGGTAGATGCTCTGGAGCAGGTAGCTGACCGCGAAGGTGGCGATCAGCATCGTCGCCGGCGTGGCCTTCCGCAGCGGCCGGAAGGCGACCCGTTCCAGCAGCAGCGAGAGCGAGACGACGACCGCGAAGCACGCGAGGATCGCCACGACAGCGGGCAGCGAGCGCAGCACCCAGAGCGTGTAGGCACCGGCCGTGATCAGCTCGCCGTAGGCGAAGTTGATCAGCCGGAGAACGCCGAAGACGAGCCCGATGCCGACCGCGACAAGGGCGTAGATCGACCCGAGCGCGACCGCGTCGACGAGCGCCTGGAGCGTGCTCACGACAGGTACGCGGCTGCGAGGCGCGCGGTGTCGTTCGCGTCGGCCGGGGTGAGGGAGAGCCGGAGCTCTCCGTTCGCCAGCACATAGGTGCGGTCTGCGGTGGAGACCGTCACCTGTGCACGCTGCTCGACGAGCAGGATCGTCACCCCCTGTGCGCGCACCTCCTCGAGCGCCGCGAACACGCTCTCCACCACCGTCGGCGCGAGGCCGAGCGAAGGCTCGTCCAGCAGCAGCACGTCGGGCCGCGCCAGCAGCGCCCGGGCGATCGCGAGCTGCTGCTGCTGGCCGCCCGAGAGCGCGCTGCCCTGGCGGGAGAGCGAGCCCGCAATCGCGGGGAAGAGCCCGTACACCCGCCGAAGGTCGGCCTCCACGCCGTTGGCGTCCCGCCTCGCCGCGCGACCGAGCCGGAGATTCTCCTCGACCGTCAGCCCGGCGAAGATGTGCCGTCCCTCCGGGACGAGCGAGATCCCTGCTCTCGCGATCGCCTCCGGCGCCCTGCCCCTGATCGAGACGCCTCGGAGGCGCACCTCGCCGCGGGCGACCGGGACGACGCCCATGATCGCGAGCAGCGTCGAGGACTTGCCGGCGCCGTTCGGGCCGATCAGGCCGACGAGCTCGCCGCGCTCGATTCGCAGGTCGAGGGCGCGAACGGCCGCAACCACCCCGTAGCGCACCTCGAGGCCTTCGAGCTCGAGCATGGCGTCAGGCATCCGGCTGCTCCGGCACCGCCAACGTCCCGCCCAGGTAGGCGGCGGTCACATCGAGGTTCTCCCGGATCTCCGCGGGTGTTCCCGATGCGAGCGTCCGCCCCTGGTCGAGCACCTCGATCCGGTCGCACACCTCCATGATCAGGGCCACGTTGTGGTCGATCAGCAGCACCCCGGCCCCGTGCTCGTCGCGCACCGACCGGACGACCGCCGCGAAGTCGGGGACCTCGGCCTCCTGCAGGCCGGCGGCAGGCTCGTCCATCAGCACGTAGCGCGGGTTCGTGGCGAGCGCGCGGGCGACGCCGAGCCTGCGCTCGTCGCCGTGGGGGAGCACCGCCGCGGGCCGGTCGGCGCCGCGCTCGAGCCCGAGCAGCCCGAGCAATCGATCGGCACGGCGGGAGGCCTCTCCCGCGCCGGCACCGGACCCGAGCGCCGCCACCTCGACGTTCTCGCGGACCGAGAGGCCGCGAAACAGGTGCCCGTGCTGGAAGGTCCGCGCGAGCCCGGCGCGGCCCCGGCGGTGCGCGGGCCAGGAGGTGATGTCCTCGCCCTCGAGCGAGACGGTCCCCGAGGTCGGGAAGTCGAAGCCGGTGACGACGTTGACGAGGGTCGTCTTCCCCGCTCCGTTCGGCCCGATCAGGCCGACCACCTCGTGGCGATGCAGCTCGAGGGTCACGTCGGCGAGCGCGCGGACGCCCTCGAAGGCACGAGAGATGCCGGCGGCCCGGAGAGCTTCTCCGGGCCGCCGCTCTGGCTGCGACCCCTCCGAGGCGACTACCCGATCTTCGCCGGGGAGCTCGCCGTGATCCGCCGGAGGTACTTGGCCTTGTTGTTGTTGATCACCATGACGCGGTAGGCGCGTCCGGTAACGCTGTGGAAGCTCGGCGAGAAGCTGACCGAGCCGGAGATCGTCTTCAGCCCCTTGAACTTCTCCATCTGGGCGGCGAGCTTCGCGCCGTCGGTCGATCCGCCGGCCCGGTTGATCGCGGCGACGATCCCCTCGATCGCGGTCGGGCCCTGGACGAAGCTCGCAGTCCCCGGTGCCTTGCCGGCGGCCTTCATCTGCGCCGCGAGCCTGTTGACCGCCGGGTTCGGGTCGTCTCCGAAGGCCGAGGCGTAGGTGACGTAGTAGTAGTTCGTAACCTTCGGCCGCTTCGGGTTCCAGTAGGTGCCGTCGCCGCCCCACGAATTGAGGATCGGCGTCTTGTTGCCGAGGCTCCGGAGGCCGGCCACGAACTGCGGCAGCTCACCGAACGCGGTCACGAACGAGATCACGTCGGCCTGCTTGCCGTTCACCCGGCTGACGACGCTGTTGATCGTCTTGTCGAACGAGGTGAAGCTGTCCCTGTAGACGACCTTGCCGCCCTTCTCGGTGAACCGCTTCGCAAACGCGTCGCTCGCGTTCTTGAAGTAGACGAGCAGGTTGTCCTTGACCACGATCGCCGTCTTCCAGCCGCGCCCGATCGCGTACTCGGCCATCGCCGCGCCCTCGTCCTGCGCCGCGTTGCCGAAGCTGAACGCGAGCCTGCCCTTCGAGCCGAAGCGCTTCGGGCCCATCTGGTCGGTCCCGATGCAGGCGGAGACCGTGAGCTTGCCCGCGTTCAGGCCCTCCTGGATCGCGGGCGTCGCGAAGTCGACGTCGCAGGTAACCATCAGCACGTCCGCGCCCCCCTGGATCAGGTCGGCCGCGGCCTGCTTCGTCTTGGCCGGGTCGAGCTGGGTGTTGATGAACTTGAGCTGCAGCGGACGCCCCTTGACCCCGCCCTTGGCGTTGATCTCCTTGACCTTGATCTGGGCCGCGGCGTAGCCCGGGCCGTCGAACGGCGCCATGTTCTT
>Ga0136620_10000860_pt1 | contig 14059 bp, 13 predicted proteins | sample AntDrymUQ4162106_2_FD_104806 | JGI IMG/M metagenome (GOLD analysis project Ga0136620, IMG submission 104806) | Polar desert sand microbial communities from Dry Valleys, Antarctica - metaG UQ416 (21.06) | ecosystem: Environmental > Terrestrial > Soil > Desert | place: Antarctica: Dry Valley... | reverse complement strand
TTCGAGGGGCACGTCGAAGAACAGCCACCCCCACACGAGCGTGGCGGTCAGCGAGTACAGGCCGATCGTTGCCGTCGCAAGCGTCAAGGGGAGGATCACGAGGAGGAAGGGCGGGGGGACGGCGATGCAGTACTCCAGCGTCCCCTGCCAGCGCTGCCACTGGATCGCCCCACCCGAGCCGAACAGCGTCGACGACCAGATCCCCATCATCCCCGCGCCGAGCGCGACGTAGAGAAGGGTTCCCTCGCGCGCGCCCGTGCGGAACATGAAGTACGCGACCGACGCGAAGATGATCGGCTGGAGGATCGAGGTGAGGATGAAGAACGCGGACAGGGTCAGGCTCTTGACGTGGAACTTCCAGCCGACCCAGAGCAGGCGGAGAATTCTCACTGTTCGGCCACGAGGGCGACGTAGGCGTCCTCCAACGTCGGCTCGCGGCGGGAGATCCGGCCCACGTTGGCGCCGTCGAGCGTGCCGAGGATCCCCTGCGTGAGCTCGACGTCGGCCCGCGTCTGGACGATGATCACCTGAGCCTGCTCCCGTTCCTCCACCGACACCGACAGCACGCCCGAGAGTCCGCGAACCCGCTTGACCGTCCCTTCCGGGACGCCGAACACCTCGACCTCGACCACCGTCCCGTCTGCGACGCGCTGCTTGAGGTCGGCAGGCGTCCCTTCGGCGACGATCTGCCCCCGGTTGATGACGGCGATGCGGTCGCAGAGTGCGTCCGCCTCGAACATGTAGTGCGTGGTCAGCAGGATGGTTTTTCCGGCCTGGGCGAGCGACGCGACGGTCGCGCGCAGCTCGCGCGCGCCGATGGGGTCGAGCCCGATCGTCGGCTCGTCCAGGAAGACGACCGGCGGGTCGTGGAGCAGTCCCCGAGCGATGTGGAGCCGCTGCTTCATGCCACGCGAGTAGCCCTCCGCGCGTTCCTGCTCGCGACCCCTCAGGCCGACGAGCTCGAGCAGCTCGTCGATTCGCGGCCGGATCCTCTTCGGGGGCACCCCGTAGAGCTCGGCGAAGTAGCGGAGATTGTCGTATCCGGAGAGCCGCTCGTAGACGCCTCGCTCCCCGCCGAATACGTAGCCGATGCTCTTGCGCACTTCCCGGGCGTCCTTGACGACATCGTGGCCGAGGACCCGCGCCGTCCCGGAAGTCGGGATCAGGAGCGTGATCAGCATCTTGATCGTGGTCGTCTTCCCGGCCCCGTTCGGGCCGAGGAGGCCGAAGAGCTCCCCTTCGCCGATCTCGAAGCTGACCCCTCGCACGGCCTCGACGTCTTTCCATTTCCGGCGAAACGTCCCCGTGGAGGTGCGATAGGTGCGGTGGAGGTCGATCGCCTCGACGACGGCCATGGCCGCAGACTACGCGAGCCTCCGCCGGTTCCAGCCGTCCCCGAAAGCCCGTCCGCGAGCTCCGGGCGAATCCGCTCGAGGCGCCGGCGCGTATCTCCCTTCGGTCGCCCTCTATCAGGAGGTTTCACGATGAAACGACTGCGTTGGAGGCCGCGGAGGAGCCCAACGGCGTTACTCGTGGCCGCGCTGACCCTCGTGCTCGCCGGTGCCGCGGGCGTCAGGGCGCAGGTCGGGGGTCCCCGCGTCCTCGATCCGAACCTGGATGTCAGGACGGTGACGGCGGGTCTCAGTCAGCCGACAGCCATGGCGTTCCTCGGGGCGAGCGACATGCTCGTGCTCGAGAAAGCGACCGGTCGCGTGCGCCGGGTCGTCGACGGGGTGATCCAGGGCACAGTGCTCGATCTCGCGGTCAACTCCGGGTCCGAGCGCGGCCTGCTGGGCATCGCCCTGCACCCCGCGTTCCCGCGGAACCCCGGCGTGTACCTCTACTGGACCGAGACCCGCAGCGGCTTGGACAACGCTGTGCTGTCCGACACGACGCTCCTCGGCAATCGGGTCGACCGCTTCGTCTGGGACGGCTCCGGCCTCAGGTTCGACCGGAACATCATCAGGCTGCGTGCAATCCAGCAGGACGCCGGACAGCCGGAGCGCGGCAACCACGACGGGGGCGTGATCACGTTCGGACCGCCTGGGGAGAAGGCCAAGCACCAGAAGCTCTTCATCGTCATCGGGGACGTCGGCCGCCGTGGGCAGCTTCAGAACCTGCCCGACGGACCGTTCGGCCCGGGCGTGCCCGACGACCAGTTCGGCGGCCCCGAGCCGGACGACGCCCACCTGACGGGAGCGATCCTGCGGCTGAACGACGACGGCAGCATCCCGAGGGACAACCCCTTCTTCAGGGTGGGCGGGAAGATGGGCGGCGAAGTCGGCGAGAACGTCCAGAAGATCTTCGCCTACGGACTCCGCAACAGCTTCGGGCTCGCCTTCCACCCCAGGGGCAGGCTCTGGGACGAGCAGAACGGTGACGACTCCTTCACCGAGCTCAACCAGGTCGAGCCCGGGACGAACATGGGCTGGATCCAGGTCATGGGGCCCGTGGAGCGCATCAGCCAGTTCAAGCAGATCGAGAGGGGCCAGGGCGCCAGGCCCACGTACCGGGGTCTCCAGCAGATCCGCTGGCCCCCGGAGCGGATCGCCGACTCGGAGGAGGAGGCGCTCGATCGCCTGTTCGATCTCGAGGGCTCGGAGTACAGCGATCCCGAGTTCTCCTGGAAGTACGAGGTTGCTCCGGCGGCGATCGGGTTCATGTTCGGGCGCGGCCTCGGGAAGGAGTACGAGAACGATCTCTTCGTCGGTGCCGCCAGGACGGTCACGCGCGGCGGGCACATCTTCCACTTCGACCTCAACGGTGGAGGCAACCGCATCAAGGTGGACGACAACCGTCTCGAGGACGGCGTCGCCGACAACCTCGACAAGAATGATCTCACCGAGAGCGAGAGCCTGCTATTCGGCGAGAACTTCGGCGTTGGAACGGACATCGAGACGGGACCGAACGGCAACCTCTTCGTGGTCTCGCTCTCGAACGGCGCGATCTACGAGATCTTCAGGAGGCGTTAGGTCGATCGGCCGAGAGGAGGGGCGGCTCGGGCGCTGCCCCTCCTCCGCTTGCCGACCCCCAGTGCGTCTCCCTCGCCCGACTCGGTGAAGGACTGCTCACACTGACGCCGAAATACAACGGTTTTGCCGCGCGTGCCGTACCATCCGTGCGCGTGAAACGCCTGCTCGCCACCATGTTCGTCGCGGTTATCAGCCTCGGGGTTGCGGCGCCCGATGCGGCTCGTAAGCCGGTCGTCATCGCCCCCGGAGTCACCGTCGGCGGGGTTCGGGTCGGCAGCCTCATGTCCGAAGCAGCGAGGACCCGCGTGGAGGCCGCGTTCGGCCGGCCGCTTCGGCTCACGTTCCGTGAGAAGGAATGGCGGATCAGCCCTCGCTACCTCGGTGCAAGCGCCGGCATCGACGAGGCCGTCTCGAACGCTCTTCGCGCTGCGCCGCTCACCCGCGTCCGCCTCGAGGTCACGGCTGCGAAGCCAGGGATCCGGCGCTACGTCGGCCGGCTCGACCGTCTCTTCTCGCGCGACGCCGTCGACACCACGGTGCTCGGTGTCGCCGGCGGGCGGCCGCAGTTCAGCGCAGCCAAAGCCGGACTCTCCGTCGAGCGGGACGCGATGGCGCGTGCGCTCGCCAAGGCGCTGCGGACGAACAGGCGGCAGATTGCGACCGAGCTGATCGTCCGAGAGGTCAAGCCGAGGGTCACCCCGGCAAACTTCGGCCCGGTCGTCATCATCTTCCGTGGCTCGAACAAGCTCAGCCTCTTCGACGGTCCCACGGTCGTCCAGACCTTCGGGGTGGCGACGGGAAGCTCCGAGTACCCCACGCCACTCGGGAACTACAGCGTCGCGACGAAACAGATGAATCCATGGTGGATACCACCGCCGGACTCGGACTGGGCAAAGGACAAGGAACCGGTTCCGCCGGGACCCGGGAACCCGCTCGGGACGCGCTGGATGGGCCTGACGGCGCCACTCGTCGGCATCCACGGGACGCCGGATGCCGCCTCGATCGGCTATTCCCGCTCCCACGGTTGCATCCGGATGCGGGTGCCGGAGGCCGAGTGGCTCTTCGACCGGATCAGTGTCGGGACTCCCGTGCTGATCGTTTCGGCGTAGGGCAGCCCAAGGGCTCTTTTCGCGTAGGCTCTTGGGCGAACGAGTCGCTACACTGCCCGACGCGCGGCGGCGTAGCTCAGTGGTTAGAGCGACGGACTCATAACCCGTAGGTCGGTGGTTCGAATCCACCCGCCGCTACCTTCCGCGTAGAGGAAACGAGGACATGGCTACAGGCGTAAGAGTTGGAATCACGCTCGCGTGCACGGAGTGCAGGCGACGCAATTACCAGACGACGAAGTCGAAGCGGAACACGCCCGACCGCTTCGAGTCGAAGAAGTACTGCCGCTGGTGCGGCAGCCACACCGTGCACCGCGAGACCAGGTAGATGGCCCGAAACACTCGCCAGCAGAAGCGCCGCGCTCGCCGCCAGGAACAACAGCCGCAGGTCGAGCAGGGCGTGACGCAGCGCGCGCGCACACGCCAGGCCCAGGTGCGCCCCTCACAGCAGCCGCCGAAGACGCAGACCGGCCGCAAGGGCGCGGGCCAGGGCAGCCGCCGGTTCATCGTGGAGTCCGCCGCGGAGCTTCGCAAGGTCGAGTGGCCCGGCCAGCGTCAGGTCATGACCGGCACTGTCGTCGTCCTCATCGCCTGCGCGATCGTCGGGTTCTATCTCTGGCTCGCGGACCTCGCGATCCAGCCCCTGGTCGAGCGCGTTCTGCTCGGACGCTGAGCGGGAGGAGCGGGGGCGATGTTCCAGTGGTACGTCATCAACACCTATTCGGGGCACGAGAACAAGGTGAAGACGAACCTCGAGCACCGGATCATCTCGATGAGCCAGGGGCCGAGGTTCCGCAGGGTGGTCGTTCCAACCGAGCAGGTGATCGAGACGAAGGACGGCCAGAAGGTGCAGGCCGAGAAGCGCGTGCTCCCCGGGTATGTGCTCGTGAACATGGACCTGAACGACGACGCGTGGACCGTCGTTAAGAACACGCCCGGCGTGACGGGCTTCGTCGGCGCAGCCGGCAAGCCCATTCCGCTCTCGCAGCCAGAGGTCGACCGGATCCTCCGCACGGGCACGGCCATCGGGGAACGGCAGCGCGCCCAGGTCGAGTTCTCGCTCGGCGAGTCGGTGAAGGTAACCTCCGGGCCGCTCTCGGACTTCGACGGTGAGATCGTCGACGTGCAGGCCGACTCGCAGAAGCTCAAGGTGCTCGTGGACATCTTCGAGCGCCAGGTCCCGGTGGAGCTGGGCTTCGACCAAGTAAAGAAGATGGACTAGCCATGGCAAAAAAGGTTCTGACACTCATCAAGCTGCAGATCCCCGGTGGGCAAGCAAATCCTGCGCCCCCGGTGGGCCCTGCTCTCGGGCAGCACGGCGTCAACATCATGGAGTTCTGCAAGGCCTTCAACGCACAGACGGCGCAGGAGAACGGCCGGATCACACCCGTCGAGATCACGGTCTACGAGGATCGGTCGTTCGACTTCATCACGAAGACACCGCCGGCCGCCGTCCTGATCAAGGAGGCGCTGCGAGTCGAGAAGGGCTCCGGCGAGCCGAATCGCGAGAAGGTCGGCCGCCTCACGCAGAGCCAGGTTCGCCAGATCGCCGAGGTGAAGATGCCCGACCTGAACGCCCGCGATATCGACGCCGCGGCATTGATCATCGCGGGCACCGCGCGCTCGATGGGAGTCGACGTCGAATGACGCAGCACGGCAAGAACTACCGGAACTCTCGGGCCGCGATTGACAGGGAGCAGGTCTACAGCCCCGCGCAGGCCGTCCGGATCCTCAAGGCCTGGCCCGAGCGCAAGTTCGACGAGACGATCGAGGTGCACTTCAACCTCGGCCTCAACGTGCGCCACGCCGACCAGCAGCTTCGCGGGACGCTGATGCTCCCGCACGGCACCGGCCGCGAGACGCGAGTCGCCGTCTTTGCCGAGGGCGAGAAGGCGAAGGAGGCGCAGGACGCGGGCGCCGACGTGGTGGGCAGCGCCGATCTTGCGAAGCAGATCGAGGACGGCTTCGACGACTTCGACGTCGCGATCGCCACGCCGGATCAGATGGGCAACGTCGGCAAGCTCGGCCGCATCCTCGGTCCCCGGGGGAAGATGCCGAACCCGAAGACGGGCACCGTCACCTTCGACCTTGCGAAGGCGGTCGGCGAGGCGAAGGCCGGCAAGCTCGAGTACCGCACCGACCGCGGGGCCAACGTCCACGTGTCGATCGGCAAGCGGAGCTTCGACGAGCGGACGCTGGTCGAGAACTACGCGGCGCTGCTCGAGGAAATCCATCGTGCGAAGCCGTCCGCGGCGAAGGGCCGGTACATCAACCGCATTACGCTGACCAGCACCATGGGCCCGGGGATCCACGTCGACCCGGCCCGCACGAGAGGCATCGTGGAAGAGCTCGAGGAGGAACAGGCCGAGGCCGAGGCCGTAACCGCGTAACGCCAGTCGCCAGAGACAGTTGGCAGCTCCCCCTGGGGAGCGGAAGTCCAGCCGAGGCGCGGCCGAGAAAGGCAGTCACCTGCCTCGCTCCGGCCCGCCCATCGGCGGGCCCGATTCGTGAAGGAGGAGGTGATTCGATGCAGAGATCCGAGAAAGAGCGCCTGGTCGCAGAGCTGACCGAGCGCCTGAAGACCACAGAGACGCTGATCGTCGCGGACTACCGGGGCCTGTCGGTCACGGAGTTGGACAACCTCCGCGGCCAGCTGCTCGAGCACGGAGCGCGCTTACAGGTCGTGAAGAACACGCTGACCAGGCGGGCCGCCGAGGAATCCGGCTCGGACGCCTTGCTGGCGTTGTTGGAAGGCCCGACGGCGATCGCGTTCCTCGAGTCGGACGGCGACCCTGTCGCCGTGGCCAAGGCGCTGAGCACGGTTGCCCGCGAGACGAAGGTGCTCACGATCCGCGGCGGCATCTTGGCTGGAACGCAGATCGGGGAGGACGAGGTCAAGAACCTTGCGACCCTCCCGCCGGCCGACGTGCTGCGAGCCCAGCTCGTCAGCGCCGTCGCCGGGCCGCTGATCATGGTCGTCGGCCTGTTCACGGCGCCGCTGCGCGACTTCGTGAACGTGCTCGACGCCCGCATCGAGCAGCTCGAGGAGCAGGGCGGAGCCGAGGAGACGACGCCGGAGGCCCCGGCCGAGGAGGCGCCCGCCCCTGAGGAGGCGGCTGCGCCGGAGGAGGCACCGGAGGCAACGCCGGAGGAAGCCCAGGTAGAAACGGAAGAGACCCCAGAAAGACCCCAAGACGAAGCAGCGTCGGCCGAAGCCGAACCGGCTTCGACCGAGACAGAGGAGGAATAGGCATGGCGAAGGTAGACACCGGAAAGGTCGTTGAGCAGCTGGGCGGCATGACCGTCCTCGAGCTCGTCGAGCTGAAGAACAAGCTCGAGGAGGAATGGGGCGTCACGGCCGCAGCTCCGATGGCGATGGCCGCCCCGGCGGCAGCAGGCGCGGGAGGCGACGGCGCGGCCGCCGAGGAGCAGACGGCATTCGACGTCGTCCTCACGGCTGCGGGCGGTCAGAAGATCCAGGTGATCAAGGTCGTCCGGGCCGTCACGGGCCTGGGACTCAAGGAGGCCAAGGATCTGGTCGACGGGGCGCCCGCCCCGGTCAAGGAGGGCGTGCCTCAGGACGAGGCGGACACGATCAAGGGCCAACTCGAAGAGGCCGGCGCCACAGTCGAGATCAAGTAGTTCGACTCAGGGCTGTTGAGGCGCGTCGCCCCGGCGGCGCGCCTCATTGCGCAGCAGCACCCCTGGAGTCTTGCGCGTCTCGCCAGATCCGTCTATGGGCCGAACGGCTTATTTAAAGATCTTGTAAGGCCTACGCGTGCTCCCCCCTCCGGGTCACGCAGCGTGAGACCGGAGCGCCGACGATGAGGGCATGAAACTACGGACAGCACTACTTACGTTGCTCGTGGCGGCGCTGGCCTTCTCGGCTGCGGCGTTCGCGGGCGAGGGCCCCGTCAAGCCGGAGAAGACCCGGCCTGATCGGTCGGCCGCGTGCCACCGCGGTCATGTCGCCCTCAAGGGCACCTTCATGGTCGCCGGCACCGACTCGTTCACGATGAACGTCCTCAGGGCGAACCGGCACGGCCGGAAGCTCAAGGGCGAGCAGACCATCAACGTGGACGCCAAGACGAAGATGAAGCGCAGAGGCAAGGAAGGCAGCGCGTCTCTCGCCGACCTCGTCAAGGACGACCGGCTGCACGTTCTCGCTCGCTGCGTGGCCGGCGAGACCGCGGGGAGCTTCACGCTCCAGGCACGGCTCGTGATCGCTCGACCGGCCAAGCCGGTCGAGACGACGTCCGACTCCGGCTAGGAAAAGAACCACGTCGACGGAGGGGCCGCCAATCGGGGGCCCCTTCGTGTGTCTGCTCGGCGGAGCGTCCGGACCAGGGTCGCGGCCCACGGGATCGCGCACCCGAATGGCGTATCTCACTCGTTCGAGGGCCTAGGCGCAGCGTAGGAACCGTCCGCGTCGGCGTCTACTCATACACAAATCCACTACACCCGGAGGTTCCACTAAATGCGAAGCCTTGTAACGATCGCGGTGTTCGCGACGCTCGCCCTGCCGGCGACTGCGCTCGCCCAGACGACGCCGCCGCCGCCGCCGACGACGAACGCGGCGCAGGCATGTAAGGCCGAGCGGACGGCGATGGGCGAGCAGACGTTCAAGCTGACCTACGGCACGAACGCGAACCGCTCGAACGCGTTCGGCAAGTGTGTCTCGAAGCAGCGCCGGGCGCAGGCGCAGGCGCGCCAAAACTCGAGCGAAGCCTGCCGCCAGGAGCGCGAGACGCTCGGCGAAGCCGCTTTCAACGCGAAGTATGGGAAGAACGGGAACGACCGGAACGCGTTCGGCAAGTGCGTCTCGCAGGAGACCCAGGCCGCCGTGCAGACCCAGCAGCAACACACGGTGAAGGCTGCAAAGGCGTGTCGGGCCGAGCGGCAGACGATGGGCACGGCCGCGTTCAACGCCAAGTACGGCAAGAACCGCAACGACCGCAATGCCTTCGGCAAGTGCGTTTCGGAGACGGCGCGCGGCTGAGCCAGATCCTCTCGCCGCACCTCCCTTCATAGCGGAGGGCAGCCGTGGCGGCACGGCTGCCCTCCGCTATGCTTGGGGAACTTCGTCAAGGGCCCTGTCGCCCTTGCGCAGGCCTGTCATGTATCGGTAAGCTGGCCGGTTCCGGTCCGAAGCAGTCCGCTGCAGTTCCCCCACGCCGTTTTCCAAGGAGGCATCCATCGTTGAGTAGAGGGGTTGCCGCGCCGCGCGCGCGCAAGAGTTTTTCGCGCCTGAAGCACGTTCTCGACCTCCCGAACCTGATCGACATCCAGAAGGCCTCTTTCAAGTGGTTCATGGATGACGGGCTTCGGGAGACGATCAACGACATTTCACCGATCGAGGACTACACGGGCACGCTGGCCGTGGAGTTCGCGGACTATCGCTTCGGCGACGCGCCGTTCTCGATCCAGGAGTGTCGGGAGAAGGACCTGACGTATCAGGCCCCGTTGTCGATGACCGTCCGCTTCGTCAACAAGGAGACGGGCGAGATCCGCGAGCAGACGGTCTTCATGGGCGACTTTCCGATGATGACCGACTCCGGCACGTTCATCATCAACGGCACCGAGCGCGTGATCGTCACGCAGCTCGTTCGGAGTCCGGGCGCCTACCTCATGGAGCCCAAGGACGCGACCAAGCAGGTCTTCATCGCGAACCTGATGCCCTCACGCGGCTCCTGGCTCGAGCTCGAGATCGACAAGAAGGGCGTCGTCTACGCCCGCATCGACCGAAAGCGCAAGCTGCCGATCACCACCCTGCTGCGGGCCCTGCCCGCAGAGGACCCCACCACGGGATTCAAGCTCGACACCACGACGGACGAGGCGCTGCTCGCCCTGTTCAACAACTCGATCTTCATGCAGCAGACGCTCGACAAGGACACGACGGAGACCGAGGAGCAGGCCCTCATCGAGGTCTTCAAGAAGCAGCGACCGGGCGAGCCGCCGACGGTGGAGAATGCCCGCAACCTGCTGAACTCGCTCTTCTTCGACTCCAAGCGCTACGACCTGACGAAGGTCGGTCGCTACAAGCTGAACCAGCGGCTCGAGGTCGATGTCCCGGAGGACACCCGCGTCCTGACGACGCAGGACATCCTCTCGCTCGTCCAGCGCCTCGTGGATCTCCCGCACAAGCTCGGCGTTCCGGAGGACTCGAAGGACTACGCGGCGGATGCGATCACGCTCTCGCGAGAGCCGCTCCGCGGCGACCTCGACGAGTACGAGGACTTCGGCAACCGCCGCCTGCGCACCGTCGGTGAGCTGATCCAGGAGGCATTCCGGGTCGGCCTCTACCGCATGGAGCGCGTCGTTCGCGAGCGGATGACGACGGAGGACGTCGACACGATCACGCCGCAAACGATCATCAACATCAGGCCCGTGGTGGCGGCGCTGAAGGAGTTCTTCGGCTCCTCGCAGCTCTCGCAGTTCATGGATCAGACGAACTCACTCGCCGGGCTCACGCACCGGCGGCGCCTGTCGGCGCTCGGCGCCGGCGGGCTCACTCGCGAGCGCGCGCCGATCGAGGTTCGCGACGTCCACCCGACGCACTACGGCCGCATGTGCCCGATCGAGACGCCCGAAGGCCCGAACATCGGCCTGATCGGCTCGCTGGCCTCCTTCGCCACCGTCTCCGAGTTCGGCTTCATCCAGACGCCGTACCGGAAGGTCGCCGGCGGCAAGGTCAGCGACGAGATCATCTACCTCGACGCAGCAGAGGAGGCGCAGTACACGATCGCGCAAGCCTCCGAGCCGGTCGACGACAAGACGGGCAAGTTCCTCCACGACCAGGTGCTCTGCCGGTCGAAGGAGGGCGAGGCCGTCATGGCACCGCCGAAGGAGATCGAGTACATGGACGTCGCGCCGGCGCAGATCGTCTCGGTCGCCACGGCGCTGATCCCGTTCCTCGAGCACAACGACGCGAACCGCGCGCTGATGGGCGCCAACATGCAGCGCCAGGCGGTGCCGCTGATGATCACCGAGGCGCCGCTCGTCGGGACCGGCCTCGAGTACCGGGCCGCGGTCGACACGGGAGACGTCGTCGTCTCCGAGAACGCCGGCACCGTCGTCGACATCGACGCCGAGAAGATCGTCGTCGAGACGAAGGACGGCAAGGACAACTACGAACTGACGAAGTTCATGCGCTCGAACCAGGGCACCCTCATGCACCAGCGCCCGATCGTCGGGCTCGGCGAGAAGGTTCGGGCCGACCAGGTCCTCGCCGACGGCAGCTCCACCGCGCAGGGCGAGCTCGCTCTTGGCAAGAACGTGCTCGTCGCCTTCATGCCGTTCGAGGGCTACAACTTCGAGGACGCAATCGTCATCTCGGAGCGCCTGGTCAAGGAGGACGTCCTCTCCTCGATCCACATTCACGAGTACGAGATCGACGCCCGCTCGACGAAGCTCGGTGACGAGGAGATCACGCGCGACATCCCGAACCGTTCGGAGGAGTCGCTCAGCGATCTCGACGAGCGCGGCGTGGTGCGCATCGGAGCCGAGGTCGGCTCCGGCGACCTGCTCGTCGGCAAGGTGACGCCGAAGGGCGAGACCGAGCTGACGGCCGAGGAGAAGCTGATCCGCGCGATCTTCAAGGAGAAGGCGCGCGAGGTCCGCGACACCTCGCTGAAGGTGCCTCACGGCGAGGGCGGCAAGGTCATCGACGTCAAGACGTTCTCTCGCGAGGCGGGCGACGACCTGTCCCCCGGCGTCAACGAGCTCGTTCGCGTCTATGTCGCCAAGAAGCGCAAGATCGCCGAGGGCGACAAGCTCGCCGGGCGCCACGGCAACAAGGGCGTGATCGCAAAGATCGTCAACGAGGAGGACATGCCGTTCCTCGAGGACGGGACTCCGGTCGACCTGATCCTGAACCCGCTCGGCGTCCCGAGCCGGATGAACATCGGGCAGATCCTCGAGACGCACCTCGGCTGGGCAGCCGCGCGCGGCGTTTTCAGCGAGGACGGAGAACGCAACGGGGCGACCCCTGTCGCGACCGCCGTGTTCGACGGGGCCTCGCCCGAGGACGTGGACGACGCGTTGATCGAGTGGACGAAGCAGAACCCGGACTCCCCGATCGACTTCCACGTGGACATGAAGCGGCCGGCCGGGCGACGCTGCTCCGGGAAGCTCCGCCTCTTCAACGGCAAGAGCGGTGCGCCCTACGACAACAAGATCACGGTCGGGTACATGTACATCCTGAAGCTGCTGCACCTCGTGGACGACAAGATCCACGCGCGGAGCACGGGCCCCTACTCGCTCGTCACCCAGCAGCCGCTGGGCGGCAAGGCGCAGTTCGGCGGCCAGCGCTTCGGGGAGATGGAGGTGTGGGCGCTGGAGGCGTATGGCGCGGCGTACACGCTCCAGGAGATGCTCACGATCAAGTCCGACGACACCGTCGGGCGGGTCAAGGCGTACGAGGCGATCGTCAAGGGCGAGAACATCGCCGAGCCCTCAATCCCCGAGTCCTTCAAGGTGCTGCTGAAGGAGATGCAGTCCCTCGCTCTCGACGTGGACGTCCTCTCGGAGGAGGGCGCCGAGGTCGAGGTGCGCGAGGAGGAGGACGAGCTGCTCCGCGCCGCGGAGGAGCTCGGCATCGATCTCTCACCAGGGTCCCTCCGCGCGGCGGTGCGCGAGCCGACGGCGGAGGAGGTCGAAGCCGGGCAGGTGCGCGCCGACCAGGACGGGGAGCTGGCCCTGCCGGCCGACGAGGCACTCGCCGACGTCGCGGACGCGAAGCTGGCGCCCGCCGAGGCCGCTGTCGAAGAGGCGGAGGAGCAGGCCGGGCCGCTTGCAGAGGAAGTCGAGCTGGAAGAGTGATTTCGCGGTGGTCAGGCTTCAGCCTGGCTCCGCGTGACCAGAAGTAACAGACGAACCAGAGGAGCGCTTTGATCGACATCAACGAGTTCGACGCGATTCGAATCGGCCTTGCCTCGAGCAAGCAGATCCGCGACTGGTCCTCGGGCGAGGTCACGAAGCCCGAGACCATCAACTACCGGACGCTCAAGCCCGAGCGTGACGGCCTCTTCTGCGAGCGCATCTTCGGTCCGACGAAGGATTGGGAGTGCTACTGCGGCAAGTACAAGCGCGTCCGCTACAAGGGCATCATCTGCGAGCGCTGCGGCGTCGAGGTGACGCGGCAGAAGGTCCGGCGCGAGCGCATGGGTCACATCGACCTCGCAGCGCCCGTCTCGCACATCTGGTTCTTCAAAGGTGTTCCGAGCCGCATCGGCTATCTGCTCGACATCGCTCCGCGCGAGCTCGAGAAGGTCCTCTACTTCGCCGCTTCGATTGTCACGACGGTCGACAACGACGCCCGGCAGAAGGATCTGAACGACCTCGAGGACAAGGTCAGCGCCGAGTACGAGCGGATCGACGTCGACCGCGAGGAGGCGCTTGCCGCACTCGAGGATCGCCTCAAGCGCCGCCGCGAGTACTTCACCAAGGGCAAGGAGCGGAACTTCGACGAGGATGACGAGTTCTGGGTCCGCGGTCTCTCGAACTGGGCCGAGGAGCAGGGTCTGCCCCCGCTCGAGGAGGCCCGGGGACTCGTCGGCGGCATGTTCGTCGACGTCGGGAACCAGATCACGACAGAGGACTCGAAGAAGATTCGCGAGCTCGTCCGCAGCTCAGCGATCCGCGACGACCGCCGGCTCTCCAACCGGGAGCTCGAGCAGGTTGCGACGGCCGCGATCCAGATCGAGGAGGCGCTCCGGCCGCTCTTCAAGGAAGCCGGCAAGGCCGCCGGCTCCAAGAAGGGCGCGATCACGAAGCACATCAAGAAGATCGAGGAGGCGCTCCTCGGAGGCACCCAGCTCGAGGGCGACGACGCCGGGCTCGTCTCCGGCGTCGACATGAAGAACCTCGAGAAGGTTCGTGAGCTCGGAAACGGGCTCCTGGCAGAGCTTCTGCAGTCGGTTCCCGACCTGGAGTCTCCCGATGCCATCCGCGAGAAGGCGAACGACCTCTGTCTCAGGACCG
>Ga0136620_10000859_pt1 | contig 14060 bp, 12 predicted proteins | sample AntDrymUQ4162106_2_FD_104806 | JGI IMG/M metagenome (GOLD analysis project Ga0136620, IMG submission 104806) | Polar desert sand microbial communities from Dry Valleys, Antarctica - metaG UQ416 (21.06) | ecosystem: Environmental > Terrestrial > Soil > Desert | place: Antarctica: Dry Valley... | reverse complement strand
GAGATGGCTGGACAAGAACACCGTGCGGCCCTCGCCGGCGAGTGACTTCAGCAGGGTGCGGATCCACAAGACGCCTTCGGGGTCCAGGCCGTTGACCGGCCGTCGAAGATCAGTACCCCCGGGCATCGGCTTGGGCGAGCCGGACCGGGCCGACGACGAGGCAGCGGCTCGGGCGGCGGCGGCCGAAGCGGGCGCGGCCGACTTCCTCGATGCGCTACCGCTCGGCTACCGCACGGTGCTGTCCCGCGAATACGCCGACGGTCGGGACCTGTCCGTCGGCCAGTGGCAGCGAGTGGCACTGGCCAGAGCGTTTCGGCGCGACACCCCACTCGTCATCCTTGACGAGCCCACCGCCGCCCTCGACCCCCGGGCGGAGAGTGCGTTGTTTGCCGACGTCCGACGCCTGTTGCACGGTCGCTCTGCGCTGCTCATCTCGCACCGCTACTCCACCGTTCGTGGCGCTCACCGGATCTACGTCCTGGAGGCCGGCCGGGTTACCGAGAGCGGGACTCATGATGAACTGATGACACTCGGTGGCGCGTACGCAGAGCTGTTCCGACTGCAAGCCGCCGCGTACCTCTGATGGTGGACTGCGGCAGGAACCCCAGCCGCGACAGGCGGATCGCGCGGAGTCCGGCTCGTCGCCCCGGCCGGCGGACGGGCTCGTGCACGGTCGCCACGACGTACGTTGGCACCATGCTCGACCCGAACGACCGGTTTGCGTCCCCGGCAGTCCGCGCGGTGGCGGCTTTCTCCCTGCCCGGTACCTCCACCCTGGTGTTTCCGCGCGCGCCTCTCGACGAGTCCGGGTGGGCGGAACTGATTGACGCGGTGACAGCGGAGCGTCTTCTGGGGTTGCTCTTGCCCGCGATGACGACCGGCGCGTTCCCAGTGACGCCGCTGCAAGCGAAGCAGCTTCGGGAGCTTGCGACAGACGCCGTCCGGTACTGCCTTGTGCTCGAGGGGGAGTTGCTCCGGGCGGCTGTGCTGCTCTCCGCTGCTGTGGCGCGACCGACATACCCCATTGTCGCGAAGCCACACTGTCAAATCAATTCCGACACGCAACACTAGCGGCTCTCGACGCTGAGGTTGCGGAAGGACGCGCCGCCAATCGTTCTCACGCGGTCTGGCGCGGGATCGCCAGGCTCCAGCGCGACCGGCGCTACCGAGACGAAGACGCCACGCTCACGGAGCTCGCCCGACGCGGCGAGCTTGTCTATCCCGACCTCGACGCGATGCTCGACCTGCCGCATCCGCCGCTGGACTGATCAGCGGCCAGGGGTCAGGCAACGACCGTTGCGCCTGCGATGGCACCGACCGTGCCCTCAGTTGTTCGCCACGCCCCGTTCACGATGCTGCCGTACACTTCTGGTTTACTGCGTCAACTGGTGACCAGGTTGCGCCAGGGAGGTACGCAGGATGACGAACGGGTCGACCGCGCCGTCGCAACCGACCGCGCCACCGGCGGACAACGCACCCTCCCTCGCACAGGCGTCGTTTGTCTTCGGCGGAACCCTGGTGGCTCTCGGCGTGGCCGCCGGCGAGCGCGCGCTGGTCCTTGGTGGAGCGGCGGCCGCCTTCGTCGTCCTCGCGATCACCCGGTTCGAAATATTCGTCCTCGGGGTGTTGGTGATCCGTGCTGCGCTGGACTCCAGCAAGACCGGTGGACCACTGGAGCCGACGACCGCGCTGGGCGCCGCCGTTCTTGTGTTCGTGCTGGTACGCGAGGTCCTCGACCGTGCGGCCGGCGCCGGTCCGCGCCCGATCCGGGCTCCGTTCCGGCTTCCGCTGCAGGCCTTCCTGGCGGCGGCCGTCCTCAGCTCGCTCGGGTCGGCGGACGTCGCTGCCAGCCTCACCGAGACGCTCAGGCTGGCTGGGCTGGTCGCCATGGTCATTGCCCTGGAGCGGACGCTCAGCTCGCCCGGGGCGGTCAAGCGGGTGCTCATCGCCGTCTTCGCATCGGCGGTCATTCCGATCGTGGTGGCGCTGATCCAGCTCGCCACCGGCTCCGGTCGCCTGATCGGCGGGTTCAGTCGGATCAGCGGCACGTTCCTCCATCCCAACCCGTTCTCGATCTACCTGGCGATGCTGATCGTTCTGGCCGTGGCCCTGCTCCCCCACGTCCGCGGCCCGGCGAGGGCCTCGCTCCTCCTCGGTGGGGCGGTGGCGACGGTCCTGCTCCTCCTGACCTACACCCGTGGGTCCTGGATCGCACTCGTCGTCGGACTGGTGGTCGTCGGGGCGATCCAGAGCCGCACACTGCTGGTGGGGGTGATCGTCGGGTGCCTCGCCGTCGCGCTGCTGGTACCAAGCGTCTCCGCCCGGTTCTCAGACCTCGAGACGACGGCCCGATACTCCGGTGCCCCGGCGAACTCGCTGGTCTGGCGGGTGACGTACTGGAACGACGTGATCGACCTCGCCGACGAATCACCCCTCACCGGCATCGGGCTGACCGGCATCGCGCGCTCGACGGCTGAGGCCAAGAACGCCCACAACGACCTGGTCCGGGTGTACGTCGAGACCGGCGTGCTCGGGCTCGCGAGCTATCTCGCGCTCGGGTGGTCACTCGTCCGGACGGCACGTCGGGCGCTTCGCGCGACGGCGACCAGACCGGGATGGCGGAGCGGGACGGCGGTCGGCTTCGCCGGCGTCCTTGCGGTGCTGGGTGTGGTGAGCGTGAGCTCGAACGTCATCACCCAGGTCGTGCTGCTCTGGTACGCGGTGGCGATCGCCATGCTGGCCGTCGCGGTGACCACCGGGTTCGAGCATGAGCGAGAAGCTCTGGAGGAGGTGGGGGCACGTGGAGATCTCTGACCACTTGAGACGCGCGGGACGATGGGCGTGGCTCTTGCTCGTGCTGCCGCTGGTCGCAGCGGGTGTGTCGTTCGCTCTGCAGCGCGACCGTCCTGTGGTGTGGTCGAGCAGCGCAACCGTGCTGACACCGCCCGGCGTCACGGATCGCACCGGTGTGCAATACATCAGCGACTACCAGGCGGCGCTCACCTCAGACTTCGTCGTCGGCCAAGTCGCCGAGGAGACCGGGGTGCCCGCTGGCGAGCTGTTCTCCGGCCTTGCCAGTGCGCCGATCTCTCCCGGCAGCAGCCTGTTGAGCGTCTCCTTCACCTCGGAGGACGCAGCGCAGGCGGAGGAGGTGCCGCCGATCGCGGCCAGGCTCGCGCTGGAGGCCCTGCTCCAGCCGATCGCCGACGCCCAGGGGGCCCAGATCGAGATCTCCCGTCAGCAGTACGACGAGGCGTTGCGTGCCAGGGAGGCCTACACCGCCGAGACCGGAGTCCAGCTCCCCGCCCAGGCCTATCAGAGCGCGCTCTCCGAGCTCGCGAGTCTGCGCAACTCCTATGAGCTCGCCCGCCTTGAGGGGCGGGACACCGCCGCTGGGCTCGCTGAGTTGATCGCCACCCGTGAGACCGAGCTCGGTGCCCTAGCGAACCAGGTGGTCGAGTACAACTTGCTCGAGAACCAGGTGGGCAGCACGTTCGGCGAGCTGACCCGGCTGCGGTTCGCCCTTGCGTCCACCCAGGCCCAGCTTGACGCTGCTGCCAGCGAGGACACCATCACGCCCGGCGAGGTGACGTCTCAGGAGGACTCGACCGCCGTAGTGAGGCCGGTTCTCACCGCTGCCCTCGCCGGCTTCGTCGTCGCGGTGCTGCTGATCCTCGGGTTGATCCTCGTGTTCCCCCGGCGGACGAACGGTCCGCCACGGGCCCGCCGCCAGCCGCTCTACCACGAGGGCGACGCGCTTGGGGGGGACCTCGTGCCGGAGGACACCACGGCGGAGGTGGGTGAGGATGTCAGGCTCGCACGAACCGCTCCACCGAGGAAACCGTGAGCACGAGCGCTTCCCCGCTGATCCTGCTCGGCCCGGCCAGAAGTGGTACGAGTTTGCTCTACCGGACGTTGTCCCTGCACCCACAGGCGGCGTACCTCTCGAACTACGTACGCCGGGTCCCGCGGCTGCCCGAGCTGGCGGTCCTTGACCGGTTCGCGCGCAAGCGACCCGAGCTGCAACGCGAGATCTGGTTCGGTGGCGGATCCAACGCGTACGTCTACGGCTCACGGCGATCGCTCTCCAGTCGGATCTTTCCCTCGCCGGTCGAGGGAGAGCCCCTCTACCGGGCCAGCGGAGTTCAACCGGTCGACCCGGGTCCGCCGGACGGGGACCAGGCACGGCGCCTGCGCCGATCACTGGAACGCGTTCGGCGCGCCGACGGTGGCCAGGTCCTGGTGATCAAACGGATCGCGAACAACCGGCGGGTGCCCCTGCTGCACCTGGCCTTTCCGGACGCGCGATTCGTCCGGCTGGTCCGCGACGGTCGCGCCGTCGCGCTGTCCCTCAGCAAGGTCGACTGGTGGCTCGACGACGAGGTCTGGTGGTACGGCGGCACACCCCGCAGATGGCAGGCCGAGGGGGGTGATCCCTGGGAGATCTGCGCCCGCAACTGGGTTGAGGAGCTCGATGCGCTCGACCGGGGCCTCGCGGCCATCCCGTCGTCGCAGATCATGGACCTGCGGTACGAGGACTTCGTGGCCGCCGCGGACGAGACGCTGCAGGCGGTCGCGGCATTCGGTGGGCTGCCGGCGTCCACCGCGTGGGACGAAGGACGAGCGCATCTGGCGTTTCCGAACCGCAACGAGCATTGGCGTCGCGATCTGCCCCCGGACGCCTTGGAGACCATCATGCGCATCCAAAGCCCGAGGCTGGAGTCGCTGGGCTACGTCGCCTCGGACCGCAGATGAGTGGCGTCGGGTCCGCGCGGATGGTGTTCGTGCTCGGCACCGGTCGGTGCGGCTCGACCCTGGTGCACGAGGTGCTCGCCCGCCATCCTGACGTCGGTTTCATCTCGAACGTCGAGGACCGGTGGCCACGGGCCACGCTCGGTGCCCCCGGCGGTCGCCTCTACCGGTCGCTTCGGCCGGAGCTGAACCTCAAGGGCCGCGCCCGGTTCGCGCCGAGCGAGGCCTACCGTGCACTGGACGCCCGCGTCTCACCGATGCTGTCCGCGCCGTCTCGCGACCTCACGGCGGACGATGCCACGCCCTGGCTGACCGCGCGCCTTCGCCGCTTCTTCGACGCGCACGCGAGCGCCCACGGTCGGCCGGTGTTTATGCACAAGTTCACTGGCTGGCCACGGGTGGGTCTGCTCAAGGCGGTCTGGCCCGATGCACGGTTCGTGCACGTGGTCCGGGACGGGAGAGCGGTGGCCAACTCGCTGCTCCAGATGCCGTGGTGGCGCGGCTGGGGTGGGCCGGAGGCGTGGTCCTTCGGCCCGCTCTCCGCGGCCTACCTCGAGGAGTGGGAGGCCGCGGGGCGCTCGTTCGTGGCGCTCGCCGGGCTGGAGTGGAAGCTCCTCGTCGAGGCGTACGACGCGGCCTCGGCGTCGGTGCCGACCGCGGACTGGCTCGAGCTCCGCTACGAGGACGTGGTGGCCGACCCCCGCGCAGCGTTCCAGGAGATGCTCGACTTCTCCTTTTTGGAGTGGACGGCGGAGTTCCAGCGCGGGTTCGACCGCTATGTCTTCGACCCGGACCGCACGGAGTCGTTCCGGGTCGACCTCGGGCCGCGGCAGGTACGGCTGCTCGACCAGGTGCTGGGCGAGCGTCTCCAGCGCTACGGCTACCGCGTCGAACAGCGACCGGCTTAAGGTCGAGGGCCACCCGTCAGTGCGGTCCCCAGCCCTGGGCAGCAAGGGCAGCCAGACCTGTCCTCGCGTCCGCCACGACGCTGGGCTCGACCTCGACGTTGTCGGCACCGCGCAGAATTGCCCATCGAACCGCCTCCACGACGTTCCCCACCCGTCTGGGAGCCGCGACCTGGAACTCCAGTGGGGCGCCGAGATGCTCCATCGCCAGGTAGAGGTCGGCATACTGGCGGGTCAGTCCCGGCCACCGCACCGAGTTGTTGGCGAGGATGCAGCGGCTCCCGAGCACATCCCGGCAGTGGTCGGCAACCGTGAACGGGACGTCGAGTCCACCGGGCTCGCGAGTGCCCCGCAGGTCGGCGTACGGGTTCAGCGCAAGACTGCTCGGCGTGCTCCGCCAGACCAGATGAGCGTCCACCTGCTCGGTGAGACAGGCTCGGTCCTTCTCCTCATCGAGTCCCGCGGCCGCCAGGTTCTCGGCGTTCCGGCCGTCCATCGGCTGGCGGAGCAGCGGCTCGGCATAGAAGGTCATGCACCTGCTGATCACGACCTCGCGGATCTCCGGCACGTCGTCGTAGGCGTCGGCGAGGCGCATCTGGAGATCCGCGTACGCCGCCCCGAACTCCGGTGTCCAGAACCTCGGCACCTCCCCGCTCAGCCCGTCCAGCGTCAACGTCATCGGCACCGGCCCCCCGCCGAGGTGCTTCGCCCACGCTGGGGCAGAGGTGCCGGCGAGCACGCGCACTTTCACGCCGCGAGCACATGACCCGGCCGGTCCGGCCGCCCGGACGGCCGCGAGCGCGTCGTCGATCGGGTTGGGCTGGACGAGCGGCCCGCCCTCGGTGGGCTGGAGGACGGACCAGGGGACGTTCACGCTCCGCCCCCCGACGAAGTCGTCAAGCTCTCCGGGCGGGAACGCGTTGATCGTCACGATCCCTTGCAGCGGCGCCTTCGTGCCGGATGCGTCGGGGGCGCAACCTCGGCGCTCGGTCTCGGGCCGGGTCGGCACGGCGGAGGGGCTCGCGAGGTCGCGACCGTCGGCCTGCAGCGAAATTCCGAGCGCCAACCCGGCGAGTACGAGAACCAAGCACCAGGTGACCACGTTCCGAACAGTCATACCCGATTCCCGACGCGGCCCCGACCCAGCACGGACAACAGTATGCCGTAACCGGGCGTAGGCTGATTGCGACTGGCCGTTGCCGGTAGGGTGGCTCGTCTGCACATGAACCGGGGGGGGGTGTCACCATGGGCGAAATCATGCGCAAGGCGGCGCGCCACTACCGGTGGCTCCGTACGGAGGGTCTCGCGCGCCTCGTCGAGGAGGACCGGCTCAACCCGGTGGACCGCTTGCGGGTCTGGCTCGCCAAGGCCCGGTGGCGACGCGCTGCGAACCGGCCGGCTGGGTCCGCGGCGGCAGTGTTCGTCGTCGGCGTTCAACGCTCCGGCACCAACATGCTCGTGCGCGGTCTTGATCGCGCCCCGGAGGTGGAGGTCCACAACGAGAATGACCGGCGCGCGTTCCACGCATATCGGCTGCGGTCCGACGACGTCGTGCGCGACATCGTGGCGCGCAGCCGCCACGAGTTCGTCCTGTTCAAACCGCTGTGCGACTCCCATCGCACCGCCGGGCTCCTCGCGCTCGGCGGGCCGGGAACGGCGCGCGCGATCTGGGTCTACCGCGAGGTGGACGGCCGCGTGCGGTCCTCGGTGTCGAAGTTCGGCGACAGCAACCTGCAAGCGCTCCGTCGGATCGCCGCCGGCCGAGGCGACACCGCCTGGGAGGCCGGCGGCCTCGAGGAGCCCCAGATCGCCCTGCTCCGCGGCATGCCACTGGACTCCATGACCCCGGAGTCCGCGAGCGCCCTGTTCTGGTACCTGCGCAACGACCTGTACTTCTCGACCGGGCTGCATCGTCGCGACGACGTCGTGCTGGTGTCGTACGACGCCTTCCTGGCGGCTCCAGAGGCAACGATGAGGGCCTTGAGCAGCCGCATCGGGTTCCGGTACCGCCAGGCCCTGGTCGAGGGCATCGCGCCGCGTGGAGCAGCACGGCCGGAGCAGTTGCAGCTCGACCCACGGGTGCGCGAGCTGTGCGACGAGATGCAGATGCGCCTTGACGCGGACTCGCGGCGGACGCTCGCGGCATGAGACCTCCCAGGAGGTCACTGGTGGGCCAGTCGGCCCGCACGACCGTCGCCGCGTTCCTCGCCCTGCTCTCCGGGCTGGCCGTCGACGTCGTCGTGGCCGTGATGTTCGGCGCCGGGCTGGAGTCCGACTCGTTCTTCGTCGGGGCTCGCCTGCCCCTCGCCCTCGCGACCATCCTGCTCATCGGCGCGAACCAGGCGCTCGTCCCGGCAGTCTCGTCGTGGCTCGTCGACCTCGGGACCGAGCTGTCGGGTCGCCTGACCGCAGGTTTGGCGACAGTTGCGCTCGGGCTGGGCGCGGCCGTCGCAGCGATCGTCGTGGCCGTGAGCGAGCCGTTGTGCCGCTTGCTGGCGCCCGGGTTGCCCGAGAACGGGACCAAGCTCGCCGCAGAGGTGCTCGCCATCATGGCGATCACGATCCCGGCCACCGCAGTGTCCGAGGTCCTCCGTGCCTATCTCAACGCCCGTCGGGCGTACGTGCTGCCGGCGCTCGTCAACGTGGTGCTCAACGTGACGGTCATCGCGGTGGTGCTCCTCGGCGGCAGCGCCAGCGTCATGCTCGTCGCCTGGGGGTACGCGGCTGGTGCCACCCTGCGCTGCCTCGTGCTCGGCGTCGCCGCCGTGCGCCGTGGCCTTGCGTTGAACCCGCTGCCGGGCCTTCGCCGGCGCGAGTGCTGGAACGCGGTGCGCCTGTGCACCCGGCCACTCACCGGGGCCGGTCTGGCCCCTCTGGTGCGCACGGTGGAGCAGGCCGTCGTCTCCTTCTTGCCGAGCGGCTCGATCGCGCTGCTGAACTACGGCTACCGGCTCGTGACCGGGATCGGCGGCGCGGTGCTGTTCCGGAGCGTCATCGTCTCCCTGGTGCCGCGACTGACCGAGAGCATCGCCAGAGGACGGGCAGCGCTCGCCAGGGAGCTGACGGGTCTGGGCATCCGACTGATGCTGCTGGTGTCGCTGCCCATGGCGATGGTGACCGCCGTGCTGGCCGAGCCGGCCACGCGGCTCGTGTTCCAGCGCGGACGGTTCGAGGCCTCGGACGCGGCGCTCCTCGGCCTGCTGCTCATGCTGTTCGCGGCGTCGATGCCCGCCGACGGGGTGGTCCGGGCCCAGCTCGCGCCGTACTTCAGCCGGCTCGACACGCGACTTCCGCTGCGGAACTCGATCCTCGGGATGGTGGTCAATCTCGCACTGCTGCCGACCGTTCTGCTCTTCGACGACCCGACGCCCGCGCTCTGCACCGTCGTGGCGGCGTACGCGGTGTCTCGCTGGGTCACCGTCGCGCACGCCCAACGTCACCTCCGTCGAGACGGGCTCGCTCCCCAGGTGCACCTCGACCAGGTCGCGCGCCTGCTCTTCCCGCCGCTGCTGCTGTCCGCTGCCGTCATGCTCGCGCTGGGTGTGCTGCTCGACGTCTACGGTCGAGGGCCGTCCGCCGCGCTCGCGGTGGGGCTGGGAGTGACGGCGCTTGCCGGCGCCGTGGCTTTCGCCGCGCCGCTGGTGCTGCGCCGTTCCGCGCTCCGTCAGCTCGTCGCCACGCCTCCGGACCACGTCGACGAGACGGTCCACACCGACGCGCTGAGAGGTCTGCCAAGCCGATGAGGATCTTGCAGGTCAACAAGTTCCTCTACCGCCGCGGTGGTGCCGAGGCCTACATGGAGGATGTCTCCGAGCTGCTCACGGCCGCCGGCCACGAGGTGCACTTCTTCGGCATGGCACATCCGGAGAACACCCACCTCGAGCACGCCGAGCACCTGCCGTCCGAGGTGGAGCTCGACCCGCTCCCGCCGGGTGCGGTCGTGCGCGCGCGGACCGCTCTTCGGATCATGTGGTCGCCCGAGGCGCAGGCGTCGATGGACGCCGTCCTGGACAAGGTTCGACCGGACCTCGTCCACCTGCACAACATCTACCACCAGCTGTCCCCGTCGATCCTCCGGCCCGTCCGCCGGCGGGGGATACCCGCGGTCATGACGTTGCACGACTACAAGCTCGCCTGCCCGACGTACCTGTTCCTGGACAAGGGCACGGTTTGTATGGCGTGCGTGACCGGGGGCTTCCGCCAGGCCGCACGACGGCGCTGCAAGGACGGGTCGTTCACGCAAAGTGCCTTGCTCGCGACCGAGACCGCCGTACACCGCCGAATCGACGCCTACGGTGCCGTTCGGGTGTTCCTCTGCCCGAGCACGTTCCTGCTGGGCAAGATGCAGGAATCGGGCGTGTATCCCGCCCGCTTGCACCATCTTCCCAACTTCGCCAGCGATCCCGCCGGGGGACCTGGGGAGCGGACTCCTGACGGCCCGGTCGTGCTGGCGGCGCGCCTGGCTCACGAGAAGGGCGTGGAGGTCCTCGTACGGGCCGCGGCACTGCTGCGGCCAGGCACGAGTGTCGTGATCGTCGGTGACGGCCCCCAACGGGGCGAGCTCGAAGCGCTGGCGGCGGAGGTGGCGCCGGGTCGCGTGCGGTTCCTCGGTCACCAGCCGAAGTCGTTGGTGAGCGACCTCATGCGATCCGCGAGCGTCGTGGTGTGCCCGAGCACATGGCACGAGAACCAGCCGATGACGATCATCGAGGCATTCGCCGCCGGCCGGCCGGTCGTCGGGTCTGATCTTGGCGGCATCAGCGAGCTCGTACGCGACGGCGTGGAAGGTCGGCTGGTGGCCCCCGGAGATCCCGGCGCACTGGCTTCCGCGGTCGACTCGCTCGTGGGCTCTTCGGAATGGAGCCGAGCGTCCGCAGCGGCTCGGAAGCGCTTCGTCGAGGAGTTCTCACCCGACGTCCACCTGGAGAGGCTCCTGGCGGCCTACCGCCTGTCCGGTGCGCGCTCGCCCCGGGTCATGGGGACGGCGCGATGACGCTGGCCCAGCGGACGCGTCCGCTCCGCATCGCCATGATCGGCCAGCGTGGCGTACCGGCCACCTACGGCGGCGTGGAGCGCCACGTGGAGGAGATGGGGGCTCGCCTCGCGGCGCGTGGCCACGAGGTCACCGTCTACAGCCGAGGCAGCTACGTCGACCCCGAGCAGGGCGCGGAAGTGTTTCGTGGGATGCGGGTGCAGTGCCTGCCCGCCCTCGAGAACAAGCACCTCGAGGCAATCTCGCACAGCTTCCTCAGCTCGTTGCATGCGGCGCCCAGGCGGTATGACGTCATCCACTACCACTCGGTCGGTCCAGGTCTCGCCTCCCCGGTGGCGCGGTTTGCCAGCGGTGCGCGCGTGGTGCTCACGGTCCACGGGCTCGACGGTGACCGGGCGAAGTGGGGGCCGATGGCGCAGCGGGTGCTCGACACCGCGACCTGGATGAGCGCGCGAGTCCCGAACGCGACGGTCGTGGTTTCCGCGGCGCTGGCGGAACACTACCGCAGGCGTTATCACGCGGCGACGGAGTTCATCCCGAACGGTGTTGCGTCCTCCCCCCGGGTTGCTCCGGGGCCGACGCTCGCCCGCCTGGGACTGCAACCCGGGCGCTATCTGCTCTTCGTCGGTCGGTTCGTGCCGGAGAAGGCGCCGGACCGGCTCATCCGGGCATTCCGCCGGGTCGGCAACCCTGGCTCGGCATCGGCTGATCTCCGACTCGTGCTGGCCGGCGGCTCGAGCTTCACCGACCGGTACGCGGCGGAGATCTCCGCCTCCGCGGCCGCGGACCCGCGCGTGTGCCTGCCGGGGTACGTCTACGGCGACGATCTCGCCGAGCTCTACAGTAACGCCGGCGCATTCGTGCTGCCGTCGGCGGTCGAGGGGATGCCGTTGACGCTCTTGGAGGCCGCCTCCTACGGGCTGCCCGTCGTCGTCAGCGACATCGACCCGCACCTTGAGGTCGTCCGGTCCGACGGGCCCGGGCGTCGGGTGTTCGAGGAGGGTTCCGAGGACGACCTGGTACGCGTGCTGAAACTGGTGACCAGCCAGTTCGAGGTGGAGCGGCATGCTGCCGCCGCCTTGCAGACCGAGGTCCTGGAGCGCTACAGCTGGGACGCTGCCGTCGACCAGTTGGAGCAGGTGTACGCCAGGTCGATTGCGGACTCGTAGCCGCCCATCACCAGCGCATAAATGATCATCACAGCTTCGAAGGCTGCGCGGCGGAGGTTCTGACCCGTGGTCCTCGTTCGACCCTTTGCAAGGGGCGGACGATGCGCTACGGTCGCCCCGACATCGTGCCCCCGGTGCTACGCCTAATCCTGCCACCTCACCGGGTCCCCCCAAGCAAACGGATGGCAGGAACGGGGAAACCACGTCTCACGAGTGCAGTCGAGCACTCTTGGGGTGAAGCCTGAACGTCGCCAAGGCCGGGCAGCTTCCATGCCCGAACCCGACAGCTAACCCCGCAGGCGCCTGGAAGGAACACCATGCGCTTTGCCCTGCCCTCTCTGCGCCGCGCCGCAACGACGCTGGTAGCCCTGGCCACGATGACGACGCTGGTCGTCGTACCGGCGGGCCCGGCGGTGGCGGCGCCGCCGCCCGTCGATCGGTTCCTCAAGGTCTACGCACCGGAGAACGAGTCCTTCGCCGGCCCCCGCACTCGAACTCAGGCGCTGGCCGATGCCGAGAACTACGACATGATCACGGCAAAGGCGAACACCTACAAAGAGCACATCGCCGCGATGCGGCAGGTGAACCCGGACCTCCTCGTGCTCCTCTACATGAACGGCACGTTCGCCCAGAAGACCGAGGGTACGAAGTATCCGGAATCGTGGTACGCCAGAGACGCGTATGGTCGCAAGGTCACGTCCAAGGGCTACGGGAATTTTCTCATGAATCCCCGTAACTCTGCGTGGATCCAGAACCGCATCGACTATTGCCGCACCCAAAAGGGGTTGAGCGGCTACGGCGGCTGCATGGTCGACATGGTAGGCACCGCCCCGACCATGCCGTCCTACGTCTCGAGTCCTCCGGTGGATCCATCGACGGGCAAGCTGTGGACCGCCGTTGCCTGGCAGGCAGCGACGACATCCCTGGCCGCGCGGATCGACGCTGGCACCGACGGGGCGCTGTGGGGCAACGGGTACGGCAGTGCGGCGCGCTACTTCGGCTCCGGCATCGGTGGCACGAGCAAGGTCCTCAGTGACGGCGTCCACGGGGCGGTCAGCGAGATCTGGATCCGCACCCCCACCCAACCGATCACCTCCTACCCAACTGAGTCGCAATGGCGCGAGAGCGTCAACCAGTTGGTGGACCTGGGGCGAAACGGCGAACGTACCGCAGCGATGGTGAAGATGTGGTCGACCGGGACCACGGCTCAAAAGGACGCCTTCCACCGATTCGCGCTAGCCACATTCCTCCTTGGCTCGAACGGGACATCGTCGTTCCACGCCAGTTACGTCGAAGGTCAGGTGATGCTGGATCACCCATACTGGAAGGCCGATATTGGACAGCCCACTGGAGCCTTCTATTCCACCAACGGCGTCTACCACCGATCGTTCGGCAAGGGTCGGGTGTTGGTCAACCCGACAACGACGTCCCGGACCGTCAGCCTCGGTGCCGCGTATATCGGCCTCGACGGTGTACGGCGTACGACGATCACCCTCGCGCCCCACACCGGAGACGTCTTGCGCCAGGCTTGACCGGCAACTGTCTCGATAGCGGCTCATACGGGCTGTCGAGCCCCGGCGCGTGGGTTCTGATTCGGCAGGTCGCCCCTGAACGGCGGCGGGCGACCTGGGGGGACGCGCGACGATTCCGCCGGCATCCGTCTACTGACCTGAAGCCCTAACCCGAATCTTTCGTGAGTCGGCCGTCCTGGCGGGGTCGGGGTGTTGATCTTGGATTCTGACGCCTGGGTGTGACAGGCCGCCCGAGTGGCGCTCGGTTCGCCGGGTTCCACGTGCCGGTCTGGTGTTCGGGTCGTCGGGATGGTCGGTGCCGGCGTCAGCCGGGTGCGGCGGCGAGGGTTCGGAGTGTGGCGATGGCGTCGGTGAGCAGTCCTGCCCAGCGGTGTCCTCGCGGGAGGTGCAGGGTCACTTGGCGGGCGGAGGTGGCAGGCGTCCCGCGGTGGAGAAGAGCCGGAGCCGGAGTCGTTTCGGTTCCCAGCGGCGGGCGTCGTGTCCGGTGAGGGCGAGCATCTGTAGCCAGGCGGTGAGCTCGCATGCCAACGCGACGATCGCGCACCAGACCGCGTTCTGGGCGAGGCTCTTCAGGGGCAGGTTCTGCAGGCCGGTGTCTTTGGTAGCCCTCGCTCCGTGCGTGCGGGTCCGATGGAGCGCCAGTGATCATCGCGAGGATGAGTTCGTTGTAGGATTCAAGCGACTCGGGGGACAACTACATGGGAGAGCG
>Ga0136620_10000858_pt1 | contig 14082 bp, 10 predicted proteins | sample AntDrymUQ4162106_2_FD_104806 | JGI IMG/M metagenome (GOLD analysis project Ga0136620, IMG submission 104806) | Polar desert sand microbial communities from Dry Valleys, Antarctica - metaG UQ416 (21.06) | ecosystem: Environmental > Terrestrial > Soil > Desert | place: Antarctica: Dry Valley... | reverse complement strand
TTGGCGCCGGCGCGCGCGTGGCCCGAGCGGGTCGGCAGCATGCCGGCCTCGAGCGAGTCGACGAGCGCCTCCCAGCTGGCCTCGATCACGTTCTCGGAGACGCCGATCGCCCCCCAGGTGTCGTTGCCGTCGCTGGCGTCGAGCAGCACACGCGTGACAGCGCCTGTGCCTTTCGACTCGTCGAGGATGCGGACCTTGAAGTTGACGAGCTCGATGTCGTGGAGATGGGGGTACTGCTCTCCGATCGCGGCGCGCAGCGCCTGGTCGAGTGCGTGCACGGGGCCGTTGCCCTCGGCGGTGCGCACGTAGCGCTCGCCCTCGACCCAGATCTTGATCGTCGCCTCTGTCTGGACTCGTCCGTCCTCGCGCTTCTCGACGATCACCCGGAACGACTCGAACCGGAACAGGGGCTCGTACTCGCCGGCTTGCTTGCGGATCAACAGGTCGAAGGTGCCGTCGGCCGCCTCGAGGTGGTAGCCGCGGTGCTCGAGCTCCTTGATGCGCTCGACCACGCGCGCGGCGTCGCCCTCGCCGAGCTCGACGCCTGTTCGCCCGGCGCGCGCCTCGACCGTGCCCTTGCCCGAGAGCTCGGACACCAGCAACCGGCGATCGGCGCCGACCGCCTCGGGGGCAACGTGCTCGAAGGTGCTCGCGTCGCGGGTGACCCCGGCGACGTGCATCCCGCCCTTGTGCGCGAAGGCGTTCGCGCCGACGTAGGGCTGGTTCGGGTCGGGGCTGATGTTGCAGAGCTCATCGACGAGATGGGCCGTCTCGGTCAGCCGTCCCAGGCGCTCCGGCCCGACGCAGTCGAAGCCGAGCTTGAGCTGGAGCGCGGGCAGGATCGAGACCAGGTTGGCATTGCCGCAGCGCTCCCCGTAGCCGTTCATCGTGCCCTGCACGAGCCGCGCTCCCTGCGCGACGCCCGCGAGCGTGTTGGCGACTCCGCAGCCGGCGTCGTCGTGGGTATGGATGCCGATCTGGACGGCGTCGCCGAGCGCCGCGACGACGTCCGCCGAGGCCTCCTCCACCTGCGCGGGCAGCGACGAGCCGTTCGTGTCGCAGAGGGTCACGTTCTCGGCCCCGGCGTCGGCCGCGGCCCGCAGGCAGCTGAGCGCATAGCCGCCGTCGTCGCGATAACCGTCGAAGAAGTGCTCGGCGTCGTAGATCACCCGCTTGCCCTGCATCCGCAGGAACGCGACGGAGTCGCCGATCATCGCGAGGTTCTCCTCCGGGCTGACGCGGATCACCTTCTCGATGTGAAGCTTCCAGGTCTTGCCGACGAGCGTGCAGACAGGGGCGAACGAGTTCACGAGCGTGCGCAGCGCCGGATCCTCGGCGGCGGCGACGCCGCCTCGGCGGGTCATCCCGAAGGCGACGATCTGAGCGTGGTCGAACGTCTCGCGGGAGAGGAGGTCGAAGAGCTCCTCCTCCTTCGGGTTGGAGCTCGGGAAGCCGGCCTCGATGAAATGGAGGCCGAGGTCGTCGAGCGCATGGGCGACGCGCAGCTTCTCGGCGACCGAGAGCGACATGCCCTCGCCCTGCATCCCGTCCCGGAGGGTCGTGTCGTAGAGGAGAACCTGGTCTGTCATCGGTGAACGCCTTTGTCTTGTTCGGAGGCTACGGACGGTGGCCTGCGCGCAGCAGGCATGCGGCGAGTGCGCGCTAGCGCGCCGCCGCGTCCGTAATTCGCGTCCCAAGAGTCAAGGTGTTCACGCCTTCGATGGTACCGGCACCGGGTCGAGCCAGTGGGCGTAGCGCTCTGCACGGCCGTGCAGAGCGTCGTCGAAGACCTCCTGCACAGCACGGGTTATATCCCCCGGCGGGCCGACGACGTGGTCGTCGATCTCGCGCACCGGCGTCAGCTCGGCGGCCGTGCCCGTCAGGAAGACCTCGTCGGCAAGCGTCAGCTCGGCGCGCGCGACATCGCGCTCGGCGACCTCGTAGCCGAGATCGCGAGCGATCTCGATCACCGACTTGCGGTTGATGCCGTCGAGGATGCTGGCCGAGTGCGGCGGGGTCGCGATCTTGCCGTCACTGACGACGAAGACGTTCTCCCCCGTCCCCTCGCAGACGTTGCCGCGGTGGTCGAGCAGGATCGCCTCCTCGTAGCCGGCGTGCTTGGACTCGATCTTGGCGAGCACGGAGTTGAGGTACTGCCCGGACGCCTTCGCGTGCGGGATCAGCGACTCCGGCGAGATCCGCCGCCACGAGGAGACCTTCGCCCGGATCCCGTCGCGCTGGCCCTCCTCTCCGAGGTAGGCGCCCCACTCCCAGGCCGCGACCATCGCCTCGACCGGATTCTCGAGCGGGTCGAGCCCCATCGGCCCGTAGCCGCGCCAGACGTAGGGGCGGATGTAGCAGCTCGCGAGGCCGTTGCGCGCGATCAGCTCGTGGGTCGCCTTGCGCAGCTCATCCTTCGAGAACGGCAGCTCCATGTAGTAGAGCCGCGCCGACTGCTCGAGGCGGTCGAGGTGGTCGTCGTGACGGAAGATCGCGGTCCCACGCTCGGTGTCGTAGGCGCGAATCCCCTCGAACACGCCGGTGCCGTAGTGGAGCGAGTGCGTCAGCACGTGCACCTTCGCGTCCTCCCAGGCGACGAACTCGCCGTTCATCCAGATGTAGTCAGCGGTGTTCACGTGTTGGCTTCCTCAGAGGTTGGCGAGAACGGCCCTGGTGGCGTCCTCGGTGCCGGCCTCGCCACCGAGGTCGGGGGTCCTGAGGCCCTCCTCGAGCGCGCGGTCGATGGCCGATTCTAACCCGGCCGCCTCTTCGGGTCGCTCCACTCCGTGCCGCAGCATCAACGCGACCGAGCCGAGCATCGCCAGCGGGTTGGCCTTGCCGGTCCCCGCGATGTCGGGCGCGGAGCCGTGAACGGGCTCGAACATGCCGGGCCCGTCCGCCCCCACGGAGGCGCTCGGCAGCATCCCCAGCGAGCCGGTCAGCATCGCCGCCTCGTCGGAGAGGATGTCGCCGAAGAGGTTCTCGGTCAGGATCACGTCGAAGTCCGCCGGCCGCGAGACGAGCTGCATCGCGGCGTTGTCCACGAGCAGGTGGTCGAGCGGGGTTCCGGGGTGATCGCCGGCGACGCGCGTGACGGTCTCCCGCCACAGGCGCGAGGTCTCGAGCACGTTCGCTTTGTCGACGCTCGTGACCTTGGTGCGGGCCAGCCGGAAGCCGACCTCCGCGATCCGCTCGATCTCGCCGACGGAGTAGGAGCACGTGTCGAAGGCAGCCTCGGCGGTGCGCCCGGTCTCCCCGAAGTAGATCCCGCCGGTCAGCTCGCGCACGACAAGCAGATCGGTGCCCTCGATCCGGTCGCGCTTGAGGGGACTGGCGTCGAGCAGCGCCGGGCTCGGCCTCACCGGACGCAGGTTGGCGAACAGCTCGAGCCCCTTGCGCAACCCCAGCAGGCCCTGCTCGGGGCGGGGCGCGTCGGGGTCGGTCGTGTCCCACTTCGGCCCGCCGACGGCGGCCAGCAGGACGGCGTCGGAGTCGGCGCAGGCCGCGAGCACCTCGTCGGTCAGGGCCGTGCCGTGGGCATCGATCGAGGCGCCGCCGACCGGATGCTCGGCGACCTCGAAGTCGCCGATCCGGTCGAGCGCCTGACGTGCGGCGGCCATGATCTCGGGGCCGATGCCGTCGCCTGGGAGGGCGGCGATGCGGACGGGCGTCACGGCCGCCTCGCGGCCATGTTGAGACGGACGTAGTCGAGCGACGGGCCGGGCCGGCGGGCGTCGATGTTGAGCCCGACGCTGCCCCACTCGCTCGGCCCGTCCATCGCCGCGATCACCCTGTCGAGGTAGGGGTCGCGGAGCTCCTCCGGCCGCGCGTCGAGGTGATGTCCGAGGCAGACCGTGCGGATGAACTCGCGCGGTTCCGCCGGAGTCACCTCGCGCGGCTCGAGCCAGCACTCGATCTCGGTGAAGCCGGCCCCTTCCAGCGAGGCGCTCGCGTCCTCGGGCGACGCGAAGTGCCACGGGCCCGCCCATCCGGCGAGATGCTCCGCGAACGGGGGCTCCTCGCCGACGCCCCTTGCGAGCTCGTGGAAGCGCCTGACGTTGCCCGCGCCACCGCACTGCGCCACGAGCCGCCCGCCCGGTCGCAGCGCCTCGTGGATGCGCGAGAACAGGCGGTCGTGGTCGGCGATCCAGTGGAAGACGGCGGTCGAGAAGACGACATCCACGGGCTCGTCGAGGCTCAGCTCGGTGAGGTCGCAGGCAAAGACCTCGGCGCGTTCGCCGGCAAGCGCCGTGCGAGCTTCCTCGACCATCGAGGGCGCCGAGTCGACGGCGATCACCCGGCCCCGCGGCAGCCGCTCGAGCAGAAGCCTCGTGACGCGGCCGCTGCCGCAGCCGGCGTCGAGCACCGTCTCGTCTCCCTCGAGCTCCAGGCGGGCGAGCACCTCCGCGCCCCATTCGACCTGGGGCGCGGAAACGCGGTCGTAGGTCTCGGCGTCCCAGTCGCGGACGCCCGCCGAAGGGCGCTCGCTCACAGCGACGTCGTCACCGGTCCGGAACGCTCCCGGCCGGCTTCGTATGCGTCGATCGCATCGCCCTGGCCGAGCGTGACGCCGATGTCGTCGAGCCCCTCCAGCAGACGGCGCGCCGTCTCCTGGTCGATCTCGAACCGCAGCTGCCGGCCGCCGAACGCGATCTCCTGCTCGGCGAGGTCTACGCGCGCGTGTCCGGCCTCCATCAGGGCTTTGACGTCGCCTTCGGGCAGCGTCACCGGCAGCAGCCCGATCTTGGTGCAGTTGGAGTAGAAGATGTCGGCGAAGGAGGGCGCGACGATCGCCTTGAAGCCGTAGTCCTCGAGCGCCCAGGGGGCGTGCTCGCGCGAGGAGCCCGAGCCGAAGTTGCGGCCGGTCGCGAGGATCGGGTTCGGCGGCAGGTCCCAGCCGGGCTGCTTGGCCCAGTCGTAGAAGAGGAACTCGCCGAAGCCGGTCCGCTCCACCCGCTTCAGGAACTGCTTCGGGATGATCTGGTCGGTGTCGACGTCGTTGCGGCCGAGCACCGAGACGGCCCCTTCGATCACGTTGATCGGGTCCACGGGTCAGCCTCCGTCCCAGTCGCGGATGTCGACGAAGTGGCCCTCGAGCGCCGCCGCGGCGGCCATGCGGGGGCTGACGAGGTGGGTCCGCCCGCCACGGCCCTGGCGACCCTCGAAGTTGCGATTCGAGGTCGAGGCGCAGCGCTCACCCGGCGCGAGGGTGTCGGGATTCATGCCGAGGCACATCGAGCAGCCGGCCGAGCGCCAGTCGAAGCCGGCGCTGCGGAAGACCTCGTCGAGGCCCTCCGCTTCGGCCTGCGCCTTGACCTGCTGCGAGCCGGGGACGACCATCGCCTCCAGCCTCTCGGAGACACGGCGGCCGTCGACGACCTCGGCGGCCTCGCGCAGGTCGCCGATGCGCGAGTTCGTGCACGAGCCGATGAAGACGCGATCGAGCTCGATCTCCTCGATCGCCGTCCCGGGGCTCAGGTCCATGTACTCGAGCGCGCGCTCGTCGCCCTCGCCGTCGGGCTGCGGCACCTCGCCGTCCACCGGCGCGACCATCCCCGGCGTCGTTCCCCACGTGACCTGCGGCGAGAGCTCGGAGGCGTCGATCGCGACCTCGGTGTCGAAGTGGGCGCCGTCGTCGGTGCGCAGCTCGCGCCACTCACCCGGGATCGCCTCGGGCGCCGCGGCCCGGCCCTCGACCCACTCGACCGTGGTGTCGTCTGGCGCGATCATCCCGGCGCGGCCGCCGCCCTCGATCGTCATGTTGCAGACGGTCATGCGGCCCTCCATCGAGAGCCTCTCGATCGGCGGGCCGGCGTACTCGATCACGTGGCCGACACCGCCGCTGACGCCGATGCGGCCGATCGTGCTCAGGATCAGGTCCTTCGCGGTCACTCCGTAGCCGAGCTCGCCCGTATAGCTGATGCGCATCGCCTTCGGCTTGCGCTGCTGGAGGGTCTGGGTCGCGAGCACGTGCTCGACCTCGCTCGTCCCGATCCCGAACGCGAGGGCGCCGAACGCGCCGTGGGTCGAGGTGTGGGAGTCGCCGCAGACGATCGTCATCCCCGGCTGGGTCACACCCAGCTCCGGGCCGATCACGTGCACGATCCCCTGGCGCTCGGAGCCGATCGAGTAGATCGGCACCCCGAACTGCTCGCAGTTGCCCTCGAGCGTCTCGACCTGGACGCGCGAGAGGCGGTCTTTGATCTGGGTCGCGACGGTCGAGCCGTCGGTCGGCACGTTGTGATCGGCGGTCGCGAGCGTGCGGTCGGGGCGACGGACCGTGCGTCCCTCCAGCCGCAGGCTCTCGAATGCCTGCGGCGAGGTGACCTCGTGGACCAGGTGGAGGTCGATGTAGAGCAGGCCCTCGGCGACCTCGTGGGCTTCCCAGATCTTGTCGAACAGGCTCTTGGGCATCGTGCTCAGCTCCTTCTGAGGCCGGCGGAGACAACAGCGTAGAACCGCGCCTGCGTGCGGCCGGGGTTCTCGAAGTGGTGCCGTAGATCGGCGTCGAAGGTCACTGCATCGCCCTCGGAGAGATCATGCTCGGCGCCGTCGCAGACGAGCCGCAGGCTGCCGCCCGTCACGACGGCGGTCTCGCGGCTGCCGGGCTCGTGCATCGGGGGATCGTCAGGGCCGCCGGTCGCGGCACCCGCGGCGAGCGTGTGCTCGGAGACCTCGGCGCGCTGCCCGGGAAGCGGCGGTGTGAGGATCTCGTAGTCGTGGCCGCCTGTGCCGTTGCCTTCTCGGCGCTCCGCGGCACGCACGATCGAGACGCCCTCCGTCTCCTCCAGCCGCACGAGCTGAGACAGCGTCAGCTCGAGCCCGGCGGCGATCCGCGCCGCGACCGAGAGCGTCGGCACGGTCTCGCCCCGCTCGACCTGGGACAGCATGGGAGCTGACACGCCGCTGCGCTCCGCGAGGTCGCGCAGCGAGAGACCCATCCCGTCACGCAGCGCGCGCACCCGCGGGCCGACGTCGGCGTAGTCGGTTGCAGGGGCCGCGATCACGGCTCGTACGCTATCACGTACGTTTGTATCGCATAAGCGCGGTGACTGGACGGTCTACCGTCACGCGGATCGCGCAGCGAGATGACATCCGCAACGTGGCGATCATCGCGCACGTCGATCACGGCAAGACGACGCTCGTCGACGCGATGCTGCGCCAGTCCGGAGTCTTCGCGGGCCATGGGGACGCGCCCGACCGTGTGATGGACTCGATGGACCAGGAGCGCGAGCGCGGGATCACGATCCTGGCCAAGAACGCGGCCGTCCGCTACCCGGGCGCGGCCGGCGAGGTCAAGCTGAACCTGGTCGACACGCCCGGGCACGCCGACTTCGGCGGCGAGGTCGAGCGCGCGCTCTCGATCGTCGACGGCGTCCTGCTGCTGGTCGACGCCTCCGAGGGGCCCCTCCCCCAGACCCGCTTCGTGCTGCGCAAGGCGCTTGAGTTGCGGCTGCCGGTGATCCTCGTCGTGAACAAGATCGACCGCCCGGATGCCCGCATCGCCGAGGTTGTCGACGAGGTCTACGAGTTGTTCCTTGACCTTGACGCCGACGAGGGGCAGATCGAGTTCCCGATCGTCTACACGAACGCCAAGGCCGGGCGCGCCTCGATCACCGACGCCGGCGAGGGCGAGGACCTGCGGCCGCTGTTCGATCTGCTCGTCGACCGCATCCCGGCGCCCGAGCACGACCCCGAGCACGGGCTCCAGGCCCAGGTCGCGAACCTCGACGCCGACAACTACGTCGGGCGGCTCGCGCTCTGCCGGATCCACCACGGCCGGCTGCGCAAGGGCGAGACGGTCGCCTGGTGTCGGGCTGACGGCAGCGTCGAGGAGGTCCTGATCAGCGAGCTGTACGTGACCGAGGGACTGAAGCGGGTCGATGCCGAGGAGGCCGGGCCGGGCGAGGTGATCGCGCTGGCGGGGATCGCCGAGATCACGATCGGCGAGACGCTGTCCGAGCGCGACGACCCCAAGCCGCTGCCGGCGATAGCGGTCGAGGAGCCGGCGCTCGGCGTGACCGTGGGGATCAACGGCTCACCGCTCGCCGGCGAGAGCGGGACGCGGCTGACCGCCCGGATGGTCGAGGACCGGCTCGGAGCTGAGCTCGTCGGCAACGTCGCCATCCGCGTGCTCGAGACCGAGCGCCCGGACACCTGGGAGGTCCAGGGGCGCGGCGAGCTGCAGCTCGCGGTGCTGGTCGAGACGATGCGGCGCGAGGGCTTCGAACTGACCGTCGGCAAGCCGCAGGTCGTGACGCGCGAGGTGGACGGCGAGGTCCACGAGCCGGTCGAGCGGCTCTCGATCGACGTCCCGGAGGAGTTCCTCGGCGTCGTCACCCAGATGCTCGCGCTGCGCAAGGGCCGGATGGAGAACATGGTCAACCACGGCACCGGCTGGGTGCGGATCGAGTTCCTGGTCCCGGCGCGCGGGCTGATCGGCTTCCGCACCGAGTTCCTGACCGAGACACGCGGCTCCGGCGTGCTGCACCACGTCTTCGAGGGCTATGAGCCGTGGCAGGGCGAGATCCGCACGCGACCGACCGGCTCGCTCGTCGCCGACCGGCGCGGTCAGGCGGGCAGCTTCGCGCTGCTGAAGATGCAGGAACGCGGCAACCTCTTCATCGGGCCTGGCCAGGAGGTCTACACCGGCATGATCGTCGGCGAGAACGCCCGCTCCGAGGACCTCGATGTCAACGCCGTGCGCGAGAAGAAGCAGACCAACATGCGCGCCGCCGGCTCCGAGGACACGGTGCGACTCGTTCCCCACCACCAGCTCTCGCTCGACCAGGCGCTCGACTTCATCCGCGAGGACGAGTGCGTCGAGGTCACCCCCGACGCGATCCGGCTTCGCAAGGCCGAGCTCGACGCGATCGAACGCCAGAAGCACGCGAAGCGCCAGAAGCGCGCTCGTCTCGAGGAAGCCTGAGGGCGCCCTTGCTCAGACGTCGTCGAGGATCCGCTGGCGCTGGGCGGCGAACTCCTCCTCGCTGACCAGCTTCGCTTCCCTGAGCTCGTTCAGCTTGCGCATCCGTTCGATCGGCTCGCCCGGCTTCCTCTCCTCGACCGGGGTCGCCGGGTCGGCCGCGGCCGCCGCGTGCGCCGCATCGACGCCCTTCTCCCCGAGCGCCGCGAGCACGGCGGCGCGGACGGTCGGATTCTGGCGCAGGTCCACGTTCCCCTCAGGATCGATGCCGTGGCGGCGCAGCGTGTCCATCACGGCCGCCTTCGCCGCCGGGTCCGCATTGAGGTCTATCGGCGGGCCGCCCTGCTGCTCAATCGTCGCCGGCGTAGCCGCGCCCGACCAGTCGATCGTGAAGTTCGACTGGTCGGTCCGGTCCACGTAGACAGCCAGCGGCTTCCCGATGCCGAGATTGCCGAGCGCGATCAGCGGGACGACGAGCTTCTTCTCAGCCTCGAACGACGTCAATCCGGCGCCGCTGATCCGCAGCCTGAGCTTGACCTGCGGCTGCTCGTTGACGTACATCCCCGTCTGTGTCATCTCGAGAATCTGGCCCTGGGCCGGGATCCCCTCACGCTTGAGCTTGTCGGCCGCGTCGGCGCGGCGTCCCATGAAGACGTAGAGCACCCCGAGGCCGAGCGCCACGACGACCCAGATCTGCCCGATCCAGATGTCGGGGATGGCGATCCAGAAGAAGATCCCGCCCGCGAGGAAGAAGATGACGAGGAACCAGCCGACGTTGTTCGGGCGCACGAGCGGCAGCCTAATCTCCGCTGCGCAGGCGCCGCCGGACGCGGGACCAGCAGCTGTGCAGTTGTGTGCCTATAGGGGACAACTGCACAGTCGCCTTCTAGAGAGCGGCTTCGAGCACCGTGCTCAGCTCGTCGGCGTCGAGCGGCCGGGGTGTGTTCATCGCCGCCGGATGCGCCAGGGCTTCGCTGACGATCTCGGAAAGTTGCGCGGCCCGGACGCCGAGTTGCCCGAGCGTTGTAGCGCCGCTGAGCGCCGCGAGCCGAGCCACCTCGGTCGCTGCCGTCGTGGGGTCGGCCGGAGTTGCATCGCCGGGCCCAGGCCCGCCGGGCGCGGCCGCGCCCGCGCCAAGGGCCCCGGCGAGCGCCCCCATCTCCCTCGGCGCACGCTCGGCCATCGCAGCCACGAACCGAGGCAGCATCACCGCGTTCGTCTCCGCATGCGGCGTCCCGCAGACGCGCACGATCGTCTGGCAAACGGCGTGGTGGATCGCGAAGCCGGCCGAGCCGACGGCGTAGCCGCCGAGCAGCGCGGCGAGCGAGACCGCCTCCCGGTCGGGCGGGTCGGCGGGCAGTCCGTGCGCGAACAGCTCGGCAGCTCGCAGCACCGCCATCTCCGCCACCGGGTTGGCCCCTGGCGCGTACAACGCCTCGACGGCGTGCGCAAGGGCGTTCATGGCACTCGCGGCGAGCTGCTCGAGCGGCTGGGAGGCCATGACGCCGGGCTCGGCTACGACCAGCGACGGCCGCACCAAGCTCCAATCGTCCACGCCGGCCGGCATGCGGTGGAAGGGCGTCATCGGTGCGCCGGAGAGGGTCGTCGGGAGCGCCGCGCACTCGAGCCGGTCGGCGCCGGCGATCGCCTTGGCCGAGTCGATCACGCGCCCGCCGCCGAGGGCGACCAGCGAGCGGCCGCCGGCGCCGTCGCGCACTTCCGCCGCCGCCTCGGGGACGCGACCCGCGGGCACGTGCAGGACGACCGCCGCGCGTTCGGCGAGCGGTGACGCAGCGGCGCTGCCCGCGAGCGCCCGCGGGGTCGTCAGCAGCGCGAAGTCCGTGAAGCCACGCTGCTCCAGGAGATCTGGCGCCTCGGCGAGAACGCCTGCACCGAACCGGATGAGCCGCTCGCCGTCACGCCAGGCGAAGGCGCGGCCGGCATCTAGCGGCGGCTCGCGCAACGGACAGCAGCTAGGGCGTAGTCGTGCGCTCGGCTTGAGCGCGCTCGAGGTGGTGCTCGGCCTCCGCGACGGGCGAGTCCGAGAGCGCGTTCGCGAGCGCGCGCAGGTAGGCGTGGCCCGAGGCCTCGAGGATGTCGGTCGAGACGCCCTGGCCCGAGGCCGGCTTGCCGTCGAGCTCGAGTAGCACGCTGACCTCCCCGAGCGCGTCGCGGCCGCCGGTGACGGCACTGACGTGGAACTCCTTCAGCCGCGCCTCTCGCCCCGTGGCGACGTTGATCGCGCTGAAGAACGCGTCCACCGGCCCGTCGCCGGTGAAGCTGCCCTCGGCGACCTCTCCCCCGGGCAGGCGCACCTTGACCGTGGCGTGCGGGGAGCGGTCGGAGGAGGCCTCGACGTCGAACGACTCGAGCTCGTAGGCGGCCGGCGAGCGGCGCATCTCGTCCGAGACGATCGCCTCGAGGTCGAGCGCGGTGACGGTCTTTTTCTTGTCAGCGATTTCCTTGAAGCGCTTGAACGCGGTGTTGAGCGCCGCCCCGTCGACCTCGAAGCCAAGCTCCTCGAGCGCGTTGCGCAGCGCATGGCGGCCGGAGTGCTTGCCGAGGACTATCTGGTTCGCGTCGAGCCCGACCGTGGTCGCATCCATGATCTCGTAGGTCGTGCGCTCCTTGAGGACCCCGTCCTGGTGGATGCCGGCCTCGTGCGCGAACGCGTTGCGGCCGACGATCGCTTTGTTCGGCTGGACCGAGTAGCCGGTCAGGCGGGAGACCATGCGACTCGTGCGAGCGATCTCGGTCGTCTCGACCCCTGACCAGAGCCCGTGCTCGGCACCGCGCGTGCGCAGCAGCATCACTATCTCCTCGAGCGAAGCGTTGCCCGCCCGCTCCCCGATGCCGTTGATCGCGCACTCCGCCTGACGGCAGCCCGCCTCGAGCCCCGCGAATGAGTTGGCGACCGCGAGGCCGAGGTCGTCGTGGCAATGGACCGAGGTCACGACGTCGGCGAGCCCGGGAACGAGCCGGTACAGGTCCGCCCACATCCTGGCGTGCTCGTTCGGCATCGAATAGCCGACGGTGTCGGGGACGTTGATCGTCGTCGCGCCCTCCTCGAGCGCGACCGCGATCACCTCGGCGGTGTACTCGATCTCGGAGCGCGTGGCGTCCATCGGCGAGAACTCGACGTCGTCGCAGTACCGCTTGGCGTGGGCGACGGCCGCGCGGGCCTGGCCGAGGACGTCCTCGCGCGTCGTCTGGAGCTGGTGCACGATGTGAATGTCGCTGGTCGAGATGAAGGTGTGGATCCGTGGCCGCTCGGAGTCCTTGATCGCGTTCCAGGCGGCGTCGATGTCCTGGAAGCCCGTGCGGGCGAGGCCGCAGATGACCGGGCCGTGGACCTCGCGCGCGATCGCCTCGACGGCCTCGAAGTCGCCCGGTGAGGCGATCGGGAAGCCGGCCTCAATGATGTCGACCCCGAGCCGCCCGAGCTGGTGGGCGATCTCGAGCTTCTCCTGCTTATTGAGTGAGATCCCCGGTGACTGCTCGCCGTCGCGCAGGGTCGTGTCGAAGATCCGTACGCGGTCGGCCTCCACGCCCTGCTCCGCTCGCTTGTCCGTCATGTCGTTCCCTTTCTCCGTCTCGACTGGCTTCTCCTGGGCTTGCGGCTACGCGGCCGCCACGCGTTATTCCCCCCGAGGGGGGAGAAGGAGAAGTCGTAGGTCAAGCGCGGGGAACGTCATTGCGGCAAGGGTACAGCAGCGCCAGGGCCTGCTCGGTGCCTCGAGGCCAAAGTTCCGGGTGCGCGCCCCGATGCGGGCGACGCCGGAGGCGGGCAGACTCGAACCATGAAGCGGGAGAGCCCTGACGCCGGCGACACGCGGCCCGAGGAGGACACGGAGCGGCCCGGCCAGTGGTGGGATGCCCTGATCGCGGCCGAAGCGGCCGAGGGCGCCCGGGTCAGGCGAACCCCCCCGGTGCCCAGCCGGCGCTCCGAGCCGGCGCTCCGAGCCGACGCGGAGCCGGCTCAGAGGTTGACGGCGCGGCCGTCGCGGAGACCGTCGATCGCGCTGATCGCATCGATCACGGCCGCTGGAACGGCCGCGTCTGTCGTCACCACCATCGCCGCCAACGACCCGTCCCCCGCTTCGGCTTCGCCTCCGCCCCGCTCGCCATCGGACTGACGGCCGACGGCGGCCGAGACGATGTTGATCCCGTGCTCGCCGAAGATGGTGCCGACGCGGCCGATCATGCCCGGCACGTCGGAATAGCGGAACAGCGCCAGGTGGGGCTCGAGCTGGACGTTGAAGCGCTGTCCCCAGGCCTCGAGCAGATGCGGCCTGTCGCGAGTGCCCATCGTCGTGCCGACGACGCGAACGCTGTCCTCGCCACCGGTCACGGTGACTCGGATCAGGTCGGTGAAATCGCGCGCGGCACTGCGCTTCGTCTCCGAGACGTCGATCCCGCGCTCCTCGGCCATCGCGGGCGCGTTGACGGCGTTGACCTCCTCCTCGGTGTGCCCGGTCAGCACGCCGAGCAGCACCGAGGTGGTCAGCAGGCGCGTGTCGCGGTCGGCCACGCGGCCGAGGAACTCGACCTCGATCCGGTCCACCGACGAGCCCTCTGCGAGCGCCACGGCGACCTTCCCGAGCTGCTGGCAGAGGGGAAGGAAGGGCCCCAGCGCCTCCATGTCCTCAGCCGGGATCGCCGGGATGTTGACGGCGTTGGTGACGACTCCGCCCGTCAAGGCGGCGACGACCTGCTCGGCGGTCTGGACGCCGGCGCGATCCTGCGCCTCGGTCGTCGAGGCGCCGAGGTGCGGTGTGACGACGACGTTCGGGTAGCCCTCGAAGAGCGGGTAGTCCGTGATCGGCTCCTCCGGGAAGACGTCGAGCGCCGCACCACCGAGCTTGCCGGAGTCGAGTGCGTCCTTGAGCGCTTCGTCGTCCACGAGCTCACCGCGGGCGCAGTTGATCACGAGTGCTCCGTCCTTCATCTGCGCGAAGGCCTCGGCGTCCAGCCACCCCGTCGTCTCGGGGGTGCGCGGAAGGTGGATCGTGACGAAATCGGCGCGCGCGTAGAGGTCGGCGGATGCCTCGGCCTGCTCGACACCCAGCTCGCGGAAGCGCTCGGAGCTGACGAACGGGTCGTAGGCGAGCACCTCCATTCCGAAGCCCTTCGCGCGCTCGGCGACCAGCTGGCCG
>Ga0136620_10000855_pt1 | contig 14111 bp, 13 predicted proteins | sample AntDrymUQ4162106_2_FD_104806 | JGI IMG/M metagenome (GOLD analysis project Ga0136620, IMG submission 104806) | Polar desert sand microbial communities from Dry Valleys, Antarctica - metaG UQ416 (21.06) | ecosystem: Environmental > Terrestrial > Soil > Desert | place: Antarctica: Dry Valley... | reverse complement strand
CGGCGATCTCCTCGCGCGTCACGCCAGGGCGGAGCCACCTCTCGTTGATCTCGAGGCCCCGGCCGAAGTCGACGAGCGTGTCGCCGGAGATCACCGCACGCTGGCTCTCGACCCAGAGCACAGCGTCGTTCGCCTTGTGCCCGGGGAACACGTCGGCACCGAACGGCAGCCGGTCGCCGGGCGAGTACGGGCGTGCCTCGCCTTTCTTCTCGCGGAGCAGCCAGACGAGGTCGGGACTGCCGTCGCCAGCCTGCTCGGCGGTGATGCCGTACGTGTCCATGAGGTACTGCGCGGTGTCGGGCAGCGGCGTGTAGACCGGCACGCCGAGCCGCTCGACCAGGCTTTGAGCGTCGCGCTCATGCCACGGCGCGGTGAGCACGATCGCCGTCTCGCGGCCGGCCGCGAGGTCGCCAAGCTCGCTCGGCACGGCCAGCGGATCGAAGAGCAGCAGTCGCTCCCCGTCGTCGATCGCGTAGGACGACACGTTCTCGCTCCACGGCTCGGTCGGTTGCCACTGCGGGTGCGGTGCCTCCCAATGCCACAGCCTTGGACGCAACTCGCGCACGGCACGATGCTACTGAAAAAGCTGAGCGCTCCCGATGCACGCGACCGTCGACGCCCGCGTCAGGTGCCGCCGGCGTGACGGTCGAGCGACGGACCAAAACCTGATCATTCGCAGCCGATTCGTCGCGCGTTCTGCTACGTCGGGCTGGCCCCTGCGTTCCTGCGAACGTCAGACGCCCAGACTGAGAGATCGCGGCTGTCGATAACGGCCAGGTGAGCGGCGGTGATCAGTCCGCCGAGTGTCCCCCTTGAGCAGAGTAGGACGTCGTCGACAACCTCTTCCGAGGGCGTGACTTCCGCGTAGGAGTCGGTGCCAGGCCATCTCCATGAGCGCGAAGACGCGGGAGATCGCCCGTATCGTCTCGTCGTCGTCGCCAAAGACCGCGATCACGCGAGGCCTCCGTTCCTCGAATCGCTCGGCCCGGCCGACTGCCACGGCGGGGATCATGCCGACCCTAGTCTTGGATGGCGTCAGGACACAGGAGCAGCGTCTGGCGCCAGTGTGCACTCCCCTGAGCGCGACCTAGCTCGTCGCCGACGCGATCATGCCGGCGCCGACGGTGTCGTTCGTCGCCTCGTCGATCAGGATGAACGCGCCCGTCGCGCGGTTCTCCGTGTAGGGATCGACAGCCAGCGGCTCCGCGAGGCGCAGGCGCACGCGGGCGATGTCGTTCAGCTCGAGCCGCTCCGGCGACGGTCGGTCCTCGAGCGTGTGGATGTCGATCACGGACACGAGCTCGTCCGCGATCGCGCGCACGGAGCGGGTCGTTTGCTTCACCACCAACCTCGTGCGCGGCTCGAGCGGGCGCTCGGCCATCCAGCAGACCGTCGCGTCGAGCTCGCGCGCGACGACCGGCGGTTGCTCCGGATCGGCCAGCATGTCTCCACGGGACACGTCGAGGTGGTCCTCGAGCCGGATCGTCACGGACATGCCCGGTACGGCCACGTCCAGAGGCCCGTCCGACGTCTCCACCGCCGCCACCTTCGAGCGCCGCCCAGACGGCAGCACGACGACCTCGTCGCCGGCACGCCACACGCCGCCCGCGACCTGGCCCGCGTAGCCGCGGTAGTCGTGGTGCTCGTCCGAGATCGGGCGGATCACCCACTGCACGGGGAAGCGTCGGTGGTCGAGGTCGCGGTCGCCCGCCGTCTCGACCGTCTCGAGGTGCACGAGGAGCGTCGGCCCGCCGTACCAGGGCATCCCTTCCCCGCGCTCGACCACACCGTCGCCGCGCAGCGCCGAAAGCGGGATCACCCGGACGTCGCGCAGCCCCAGCCGCTCCGCCGTCTCGCGCAGCTCCTGCTCGATCTCGCGGAAGCGCTCCTCGGAGAAGTCGACGAGGTCCATCTTGTTCACCGCCACGACCACGTGTGGCGTGCCGAGGATTGCCGCGATGTACGAATGCCGGCGCGTCTGTTCGATCACGCCCTTGCGCGCGTCGACGAGGATGATCGCGAGGTCGGCGGTCGAGGCGCCGGTGACCATGTTGCGCGTGTACTGGACGTGGCCCGGTGCGTCCGCGAGCTGGAAGCGGCGGCGCGGCGTGACGAAAGAGCGGTAGGCGACGTCGATCGTGATCCCCTGCTCGCGCTCGGCACGGAGCCCGTCCGTGAGCAGCGCGAGGTTGACGTACCCGTCGCCGCGGCGCTGCGAGGTCTCCTCGATGTGCTCGAGCTGGTCGGCGAGGATCTGCTTCGTGTCGTAGAGCAGCCTGCCGATCAGGGTCGACTTGCCGTCGTCGACTGAGCCCGCCGTGACGAGACGCAGGAGCCCCGCGTCCATCAACTCACTAGAAGTAGCCGACACGCTTGCGATCCTCCATTGCGGCCTCCGAGATGCGGTCGTCGGCGCGCGTCTCGCCGCGCTCGGTCACGCGCGTCGCGGCGATCTCGGCGACGACGTCCTCGAGCGACGCGGCGCTCGACGCGACAGCGCCGGTGCAGGACATGTCGCCGACAGTGCGGAAGCGCACCGACTCGACGAACGGATCCTCGCCCTCCATCCGCTCGAGGTACTCGCTGACCGCGTAGAGCATCCCGTCGCGGCGGAAGACCTCCCGCTCGTGGGCGAAGTAGATCGGCGGCAGCTCGAGTCGCTGACGCGCGATGTACTGCCACACGTCGAGCTCGGTCCAGTTCGAGATCGGGAAGACACGCACGCCCTCGCCGCGGCGCAGGCGGCCGTTGTAGAGGTTCCAGAGCTCGGGGCGCTGCGCACGCGGGTTCCACTGGCCGAAGTCGTCGCGGAAGCTGAAGATGCGCTCCTTCGCGCGGGCGCGCTCCTCGTCTCGGCGCGCGCCGCCGATCGCCGCGTCGAAGCGGTGCTCCGCGATCGCGTCCAGCAGCGTCGTCGTCTGGAGCTGGTTGCGCGACGCGCGCGGGCCGGTTTCCTCGACGACGCGGCCCTTGTCGATCGACTCCTGCACGGAGGCGACGACGAGCGTCTCGCCGAGCTCGGCCACGCGCCGGTCGCGGTACTCGAGCACCTCGGGGAAGTTGTGGCCCGTGTCGACGTGCATGACCGGGAAGGGGAACTTGCCCGGCCGGAACGCCTTCTCGGCGAGCCGGAGCAGCACGATCGAGTCCTTGCCGCCTGAGAAGAGCAGCACCGGCCGCTCGAGCTCCGCGGCGACCTCGCGCATGATGTGGACGGCCTCGGCCTCGAGCTCGTCGAGGTGGGTGAGCTGGACGGTGTCCTGCATCAGCTCGGCGGCGTAGGCTCGACGGAGCCGCCCAAGGGAGCGGAAGTGGCGGCTTTGCCGGCGCCGGAGCGGGAGTGCGGCGTAGGCTCGACGGAGCCGCCCAAGGGAGCGGAGGTGCCGGCTTTGCCGGCGCCGGAGCGGGAATCGTGGAGGCCGCACTCGGTCCGGTCGCTGTCGGCCCAGCGGCCCTCGCGGCCGGCTCCGGGGAGCGTCGAGTGGGTGTCGCCGATGGAGGCGTAGCCGCGATCGTGCAGCGCGTTGTAGGGGAGCCCGCGCTCGCGGATGTACGCCCAGCAGTCATCGTTGCTCCAGTCGGCGAGCGGGTTCGCCTTCCACAGCTCGTGTGCGGCGTCCCAGGAGAGCTTCGGCGCGCTTGCGCGTGTCGGCGACTGGTCGCGGCGGATGCCGGTGATCCAGCAGTCGAGGTCTCCGAGCGCCCGAGCCAGCGGCTCGACTTTGGCGAGCGCGAGGTAGAGGTCTGGCTTGCGCTCCCAGAGCTTCTCGCCGTGAGTCGCGCTGAGCGCGTCGGCGCTCGGGCCTTCGAACACCTCGATCTTCGTGTCGTACCGTCGCTCGATCTCACGCCAGAGCTCGTACGTCTCCGGGAAGAGGTAGTGGGTGTCGATCGCGAATACGCGCGCGGACGGCTCGATCGCGAGCAGCATGTCGAGCAGCACTGCCTCCTCCTTCTGGAAGGAGCAGGCGAGCGAGATTCGGGGGTGGAAGCGTTCGACGAGCGCAGCCAGGAGCTGCCCGGGTTCGAGCTCCTCAGCCCGTTCCGCGAGGGACGCGACGTCGTCGTGGGGCGCGGTCGTCGTCACGCGGCAATCGTACCACCGGCCCCGTCTCGACGATAAGCACAGCTAATGACATCTATTTCCAGTTCGTGATGATCTGAGGGTAGGGTTGCGCGGTGGACCCGAAGCTCTCGATCGCCGGGCTCTTCATCGGCGTGCTCGTCGGGATGACCGGCATGGGCGGCGGCTCGCTGATGACGCCCATGCTCGTCTTCCTCTTCGGCTTCAAGCCGACCGTGGCGATCGGAACCGACATCCTGCACGGCGCGATCTTCAAGACCTTCGGTGCGGCGAGGCACCGCCAGCTCGGAACCGTCCACGCTCGGCTCACGCTCTGGATGCTCGCCGGGTCGGCGCCGCTCTCGCTCGTCGGCGTCGGGCTCTCGACCTGGCTGAAGCACCGCTACGGCGACGGCTTCGAGGACGCGGCCGGGATCATCCTGGGGATCGCCCTGATTATGGGCGGCGTCGGCTTCGGGCTGAAGACGTTCCTCAAGGGCCGGGCCAAGAGCGACCTGCCCTTCCTGCTCGACCGCCGCGACCGGCGGATCGCGCTCGCCACCGGCGCCGCCGGCGGCTTCATCGTCGGTCTGACGTCGGTCGGCAGCGGCACGTTCTTCGGGCTCGTGATGCTGCTCGTCTTCCCGCTCACGGCCTCCAAGGTCGTCGGCACGGACATCTTCCACGCGGCCGCGCTCCTCTGGGTCGCGGGCGCGGGCCATCTCGTCGCAGGGAACGTCGACCTCGGCGCGATGGGCTCGCTGCTCGTCGGCTCGATCCCGGGCGTCCTGCTCGGCAGCCAGGTGTCGGTGAAGCTGCCCGAGCGCGTGCTGCGGCTCGGACTCGCGCTGACGCTGACGCTGTCCGGGCTCAAGCTCGCCGAGGTGCCCGCGGCGGAGTACGTCATCCTCGCCGTCCTCTCGGTCTGCGCGGTGCTGCTCCTGGGCGCGGGCGCCCGCGCTATCCGTACGGCTCCAGCTCGCGCAGATAGCGCCCCAGAAGGGGATTGACGAGCTGCCAGCGGCGCGGGCCGGCGCCTTCGATCAGCCCGGCGTCGTGGAGGGACTTGACGGCGCGGTAGCTCTCGCTCGAGTTGAGGCCCGCGTGCGGCGGCTCTCCGGCGGCGATGCGGCGGGCAACGACGAGCGCGAGGCGGTGGAGCTGCCGGATGTGCTCGACCGACTGCTCGTTCACCGGCCGGTCGCCCTCGAGCGCCGCCTCGAAGCCCTGCTGCACGAGCGTCAGGTCGATCTCGCGCGTGCCGAGCATCACCGATGTGAGGTGCGTGCGCTGCGCCACGAGCATCGTCGCGCGGGGATGCGCCTCGCCGAGCTCGACGATCCGCTCGAGTGCTCCCGCCCGAACCGTGCAGCCGTCGGCCTCGAATCGCTGCGAGAGACCCCGAAGCCACGCGTCGACGGCGATCGGCTCCAGCTCGTAGAAGCTGCCGAACTGGCTGAAGGCGCGCTCGCCCGGAGCGAAGAGATCGCGCAGCAGGTGCTCGACGCTGCCGGCGAAGAGGAAGCTGCAGCGGTCGGAGCGCTGGAAGATCGCGCGCATCTTCTTCGTCATCTCGTCCGGGCTTCCATACGGGCGGCGCGGGTTCGCGACCTCCTGGAACTCGTCGAAGAACACGATCGCGTGGCGGTCGTCGGCCTGTGCGATCCGGTTGGGCAGCTCGAGCGCGTACTCGAGGTAGCGGGCGGGATCACGGTCTGCCAGGCCCGGCCGGAAGGCGATCTCGACCTCCTCGCCGAGCTCCGCCTGCACCCTCAGCGTCAGCGACCGCTCCGCCACCTCACTCGCGAGTCTGCCGGCGCGCCGGGTGGCGTGCACGAGCCGCTTCAACGCCGCCCTGTTCGCCACGGTCTGCGCGACGAGGGCCTCCGCGAGCTGGCCCGCGGTGGGGATCCGGAAGAGATCGAGGGAGACCGTGTACAGGCCGTCGGCCGCGGTGCGGAGCAGCGCCGCCTCGCAGACGCTCGTCTTCCCCGTGCGCCGCGCCCCGGCGACGACGAGGTTCGTCCCGCCCGCGAGTGCGGCCGCCACCTGGCGGACGTCCGCAGCGCGGCCGATCATCTCGCTCGCCGGCAGGGGCCGGTCGGAGGGAAAGAGATCCGCGCTGCGCCGGCGTGGCATGAGGGATAGTCTACAGATCAGGTAGAGTGGGTATGCGGAATGCGTAGGTTCACGGTCGGGGCGCCCGAAGGTGGGGCCGCATAGACTCAGCCCCCTGTGGCCCGGATCGCGTCGACGATGCTGGTGGTCGCGCTGCTTGCGGCCACCGCAGCGGCGTTCGTCCTGACCGAGGTCCTGAAGCTCCAGCCGAGCCCGATCAGGGCTCCGGTGGAGGTCACGCGGGTGTTCTCCCCTGTCTGCAACTGCCGGACGGCTGTCGCCGGCATCGAGTTCCGCCTGCGCGAGCGGGACGTGCTCGACGTCTCGATGGTCGACGGCGAGGATGCAGTTGTGAGCACGATCGTGCGAGGCAGCTCGCACGCAGCCGGGGACGTGGACCTCGAGTGGGACGGCCGTGACGACGCCGGACGCGTGCTGCCCGAAGGCGAGTACCGCGTACGCATCCACCTGCGCGAGGAGCGCGAGACGATCACGCTTCCATCCACGGCTCAGACGCGGATCGACGTGACACCGCCGGTCGTCGAGTCGGTGGACGTCCCGCGGCGCGTCTTCTCGCCGGACGGGGACGGCGTCGCCGATCGTCTCCTCGTCTCCTACAGCCTCAGCGAGGACGCGCCCGCCCTGCTCTACGTCGACGGGCAGCGACGCGGCCTGAAGAGGTTCGCCCAGCGGGAGGGACGATTCGTCTGGAACGGCAAGGCGAACGGGCGCGCGCTGCCGGCGGGCAGCTACCAGCTGGCCGTGTCCGCGCACGACTCGGCGGGCAACCTCGCGGAGCGATCGCCGGAGGTGCGGGTGCGGATCCGCTACGTGGCGCTCGGCCGCAACCGCATCGAGGTGACCGCCGGGGCGCGCTTCGCGGTGCGCGTCTCCTCCGACGCGTCGGAGGTGCGCTGGCGGCTCGCCGGTCGCAGCGGTGGCGCGCCGCCCGGCACGCTGCTCCTGCGCGCGCCGCGCCAGAAGGGACAGTTCACCCTCGTTGTCTCGGCCAACGGCCACTCGGCCCGCGCGGCGGTGTTCGTGCGGGAGGCCTCGTGAGCGAGCTCGCCAGCATCGCCGGCCCTCTGGGCTGCGCCGGGCTCGCGCTGCTGCTGCTCGCCACGCGGCGCGACGCGCGGATCGTCGGCTTCGCCGCCTGGGCTCTCGGAACGGCCGCGCTTGCGGCCTACCTGGCGCCGAGCGGGCGGACCGGCCTGCTGGCGCTTGCGGCGGCGGCGGGTGCGGTGCTGTCGGCCGGAGGCGCCTACGTCCTGCTGCGCTGGCCCTGGGCGCTCGCCTTCGCCACGCTCGCCTGCATCCCGCTGCGCATACCGCTCTCGATCGGCGACGAGGAGGCGAACCTGCTCGTCCCCCTCTACGGCGTGGTCTCCTCGCTCGCACTCGCCCTGGGCTGGCAGCTGCTGCGCGGCGAGTCGCGTTCGCGGGAGCTCGGAGCGCTCGCGCTGCCGCTGGCAGCGTTCGCCGGCTGGACGGGGCTCTCGCTGGTATGGACCAACGACCTCCGCCGCGGCGCCATCTTCCTGCTCGCGTTCGTGCTTCCTTTCGGGCTGCTCGCGATCGGCTTTGCGCGGCTCCCGTGGGCGCGGCGCCCGCTCGTCTGGCTCTACGGCGCGCTGCTTGCGAGCGCCGTCGCGTTCGCCGGCGTCGGCCTCTACCAGTGGGTGACACGTGACGTCTTCTGGAATCCGAATGTGATCGTCGGCAATGCCTACGCACCCTTCTTCCGCGTCAACTCGGTGTTCTGGGACCCGTCCATCTACGGCCGCTACCTCGTCGTCGCGATCCTGGCCACGCTCGCGCTCGTGCTGCTCGGCCTGCGCGGGAGATTGCTCGCGGCTGGGTTCGGGCTCGTCGCCCTCCTCTGGGTCGGGCTGGTCGTGTCGTTCTCGCAGTCGAGCTTCGTTGCGCTCGTCGCCGGAGTCCTCGTCGCCGCGACGGTGGTCTGGCGCTGGCGCGCGGCGGCCGCACTCGGAGCCGTCGCCGTCGTCGTGCTCTCCGTGGGCTTCGCGACGCCGCAGGTGCGGTCGAAGATCTTCGACGAGTCGCGCGCGGGTCTAGACAAGGCGACGAGCAGCCGCGCCGGCCTCGTCGGGAACGGGATCAGGATCGCCGGAGACCATCCGCTGCTCGGCGTCGGCGCCGGCAGCTTCCAGCGTGCCTACGCCGACCGCACCGGCCTGCCCGGCCGCGACCCGCAGAAGGCGGCCTCGCACACGACGCCCGTGACCGTCGCGGCGGAGACCGGCCTGCCCGGGCTCGCGCTCTTCCTCTGGCTCGGCTCCGTCGCGCTCGGCGGAACCCTTCTCGGCGCGCACCGCACCGATGCCGGTCGCGCCGCCCTCGTCGTGGGGCTTACGCTTGGCGCGATCGCCGTGCACAGCGTTTTCTACAACGCGCTCTTCGAGGACCCCACCACCTGGGCGCTCTTCGGGCTCGCCGCGCTCACGGCCGCGCGCCGCCGGGACGAGAGCGCGTGATCGACGTCTGGAAGCGGGTGCTCGTGCTCGCCCCGCACACCGACGACGGCGAGTTCGGCTGCGGCGGCACGATGGCGCGGCTCGTCGAGGCCGGGGTCGAGGTGCACTACGTCGCCTTCTCGATCGCGACGCGCTCGCTGCCGGCCGGCTTCGCCGCCGACACGCTCGCGCGCGAGGTGCGCGAGGCGACCGCAGAGATCGGGATCCCCGAGTCGCAGCTCACCGTGCACGACTTCGACGTGCGCACGTTCCCGGAGCGGCGCCAGGACCTGCTCGAGCTACTCGTCGCGCTCTGGGAGGAGCTGCGGCCTGACGCCGTCTTCCAACCCTCCCACCACGACGTGCACCAGGATCACCAGACGATCGCGCAGGAGGGGCTGCGAGCGTTTAAGCGCACGACGGTGCTCGGCTACGAGATCCCGTGGAACAACCTCGACTTCTCCTACGGCGCCTACGTCGGGCTGGAGCAGCGCCATCTCGAGCGCAAGGTCGCGGCGCTCGAGCGCTACGCGTCGCAGCAGCACCGCCGCTACGCGAACTCCGAGTACGTCTGGAACCTCGCCCGCGTACATGGGATCAACGTGAGCCGCGAGTACGCCGAGATCTTCCAGGTCTATCGGATCGTGGCGTAGGCGGGCCTGCTCGCTACCTCTTTCGACAATTAGGACGGCGGAAAAGCCCCGCAACTCGCCACCTTTTGTGAAGCGACCATCAAGTGGCCTTTAGCACACGCAATTTCCGACCAACACGTGCTCGTGAGCACAAGCGATGACGTGCAACGCGGCTGGGATCGGGAGGAGCGGGGCTGCGTTTGGGCAAGCCCTAGGAAGGGCCGACGCGCCCCGCCTTTCGAAGACAGGCTAGAGGGCGAGCGCCGCGTCGAGCGGCGGCGGCGGTGTCTTTGGGTGAGTGCCGCGTTGTATGCGCTGGTCCGCGAGCGCGAACGCTGTCTTCATCATGAGCGATAAGGCGAAGAGCGCTTCGACTGTCGGTTCCCAGGGCGTGCGGGTGCGGTCGGCGCTTTCGAGGCCGAGCTTTCGGCCGAGCTTTAGGGCGCTGAACACGGCTTCAGAATGGTTCCGGCGCGCGAACAGCGCGACGCGGTATGCATGTTCCTTCTCTCTGCCCACGTCCCTGGCGTGGGGCGCTGGAGTCAGAATCGACCAATTCCGTCGCATGTGGAGACCGCGTATCCCCCCGCAGCCGTCCTCGTTTGGGCAGGCGTAGCGGACACGAAAGAGATGTTCCTTGCTCGGCTCGCCTGGACGCAGGCCGTCGCGCGGTGCGAACTCGGACTTAACGCGCACGAGCTCAACTCCGTGTTTGCGGCAGTAGGCAGCACCGGTACCCGTGTAGTGCGAGATCGACTCGCTGTCAAAGCGGGACAGGTGATGCTCCGCGTCGAGTCGGGCATCGCGAGTCCGGCGAGCGATGAGCTGGACGCCGTAGTTCACGAGGCACTCGCGGACCAAAGCCTCGTCGTCCCATGCGTTATCGCCCACGATCGCCTCGGTTGGGCATTCGGGCCAGAGCGTGTAAAGGTCACGCAGAAGCCAGATGATCGCGTCGGCCTCCTTGGTGCTCGCATCGATCACGCGCCAGATGAGCGGGAGACCCGTCGCGAGGTCGGTAAGGACAACGAGGTACCAGCCACGCCAGAAGGTCGTGAACGTCTTGCCGTCACCGGCACCGTAAGCGCGTGAGCCTGCCTTCGGCGCGCGCCGACGGATCCAGGCCTCCTCACTCTCGCGTAGGCCGCTACTGCCGATCTGACGGCACCATGCTTTCGCTTGTGTCCCGTCAATGCCGAGCCGTACGCATGAGGTTGGATGGAGAGCGTTCATAGCCTTCAGCATCTCGACGTTCGTGGCGATCGCATTCGCAGGGACTACATCGCCAATCTTGTGGACTTGGCGCATCACCTGCTCGTAGCTCTGCACCTTGTATGGGTTTGCCTTCCCGCCGGTGGCCGCGGCCGAGGTTGCCTCGATCCACTCGAAGACGTGTCTGATTCGGTCGATTCCAAGCCAGCGGTGGTTCTTGTCGAAGTGCGCCGACGAGCCCATACACGCTGTGAGTGTGAGAAGCGCCTTCGCTGAGATACCGGGGTTGGCACCGCGCGTGCCCGTTCGCGGGTTCCAGCCCGGCCAGAACATCTCGAGGATCTCGGGTTGACTGAGCATGTGCCAGAGGTCGAGAGCGTCGTTCGTCAGGCGAGGTTGGGCCAGTACAGGCTGCGTTTTCCTCATCCACGCGAGGTAGTGCTTCGGGTCAACGGCATCTGGTCCGAGCTCCCGAGCGACCGCGAGGTCGATCTCACGGAGTTCGGTCTCGCTGAAGCCCCAGAGACGCCGCTCCGGCATGCGACCCTTATGAAAGGCGACGAGATCGGCGATTGCGCCCGCGATCGCGGCGCGCTGAATGACGCCAGCGGAGATTGCTGACTTTGGGAGACGGGGTCTCGGACGTGACTGCATCATGACCCGCCTTAGAGGCGCTTCGGAGCCGACCAGGCGGCGGGTCCCCGGTGGACGGGCATCCGCGTCGTGGCCGAGGTGGACGCGAACCGGTGCCGCCCCTGGACGCGGCTGGGTTGTGGACGATTCGGCTTCTTTGGGCGCTTCACCTGATGCTCCTTGTTTGTCGGAACTCTCACGAACGTCACGATCTTATCAGATCGTGCGTTAGTTGAGCGAGAAAGGGTAGTTTCCCGTGTTCGCGACAGTTGAAGGCTCGGCGGCGTCTCACGTGGGAAGTAGACTTGGTGCACACAAATGATGGAACGTGCGTAAGGGAGGGGCGATGCCCCCGCAACACCGGCAGATGAACAGCGAGCAGCGGCGGGAACTGATCGACGCGATTAAGTCGGGGACGATTCAGAACGCCACCCGCTACTCGGAGGAGTTTGCGGCTAGGCATCGGCTAAATGCCGAAACCGTGCGTTCTGCGATCAGTCGATTCCGGCGCGAGCTTGGACTCCTCACCCGTCGGTCGCCGCGAACCGATCTGGAGCGGGGGAGCGATGTGGTCCATAGCAGCGGGATTTCGAAATGGGAAGCTGGCCCACCGCCACGTCAGCCTGGTGTGACAGCGATGACGATCCTCAAGATGACCGAGGGAACAGAGCCGACGATCGCCAGACTCGGCGCCGCCGTGCTACTGCGCTATGAGCTGGACGATGCGTTCCGCAGGGCCGTCGACGAGCAGCGGCCTGAAATCAACGCAATCCATCGGCGGCTAGTCGAACTTCGAGAGGCGGCCGATGATCTCTCTCCGGAGGAGAGGGATGAGCTGCTCCGGTAGCTTCCGCGGCTCCTCCCTGGTTTAACGCCTCATCAACTGCGGCCCAAGCGCTTCCTTGGCGGGACAGACTCGCCGTGGTGCAGGTACAGGACACCGCGCCGTGGCTCGGTCAACGCGTCCTTGTAGCCACTCCAGTACGCCAGCCGGAGGAACGGCGCGACCACTTGAGCGTCCCACTCCTCGACGCCCCAAGCTTCAAGCCATAGCGCCAACAGGCGCACGTCGAGGTCGAGTTCGAGTAGCTGGATCGGAGTGGGGTCAGGAGTCAAGGTTGCCTCGGGCTTTCGGGTTTCGCTCGTTGTGCTGTGTTTGGCTAAGCGGTGTATGCAACTACACCGGACAGTAGCCTGACCTAACAGTGGTGTCAAGTGCTACACCATGCGGCCGTCCGGCATGGTGTCGATACTTCGTCCATGGGACTGATGCCGATTAACAACCGCCCCTTCGCCGAGGAGCTACCCCGGCTACTCACCGAGAGGGAGATGACGTTGCGGGCGCTTGCACGGGAAGTCGGCGGGGTCGATCACGCCTACCTGTCACGGATGCTCAGCGGGCAGGTGCCCGTCAACGTTCAACATGTTCGTCGCATCGCTCGCAATCTCGGACTGCCCGAGGACTACTTCCCCGAAGTTCGAGAAGCCGAAGTAATCGCAGCACTCCAGCGCAGCCCGAAGCTGAGGGATGAGATCTATTTCGAACGGATCAAGAAGCGCGTCAAATAGCCATTCGCCCCTCCGGCTGCTCAACGCCGGGCGCCGAGAGAGCGGGCTCGCGGCCTCGTTTACGGTTGGTCTCATATCGCGGCGCGCGGCGGAGGATCTAGCGAACAGCTTTTTGAAGGCACGACGAATCACCCGCAGCACCCGCTTTCGGTTGACCGCGACGCCGAGCCGCCGACGGGCGAACGCGCAGACCATCCGGTAGCCGTCGGTCTGGTTCGCAAGAGCCTCGGCGACGATCGCCGCCTCGACCGGGTCGCTGAGCGGCCGCCGCTGCGGCACGCTCCTGGGGTCGGCAGCCGGTAGAGCGCCTGCCGACTGACCTGCATCACGCGCGCCACCGTCGCGAGGGCGTAGCCCTCGGCGACCAGACGGCGGGACCGGGCGACGCGCACGCTCACTCCCAGCCCGCCAAGGCTTTTCCCGCGATCTCCAGCTCGTAGGTCTTCTTGCCGAGCGTCCGCTCCAGCTCGGCGATCCTCCGCCGCAGCTCCCGCTCCCCGCTGCGCTGCTCCTTGCCGGCGAAGCGCTCCCGGCCCGCCTCCAGCAGCTGGTCGCGCCAGCCGTAGAAAAGCGTCTCCGAGATCGCGTGCTCGCGGCAAACCTCGCGCACGCTGCGGTCGCCGCGCAACCCAGCCAACACGATCTCCAGCTTCTGCTGCGCCGTCCAGCTCCGGTACTTCCTCTGCTCGCTCAACCTCGTCTCCCTTCGGTCGAGCGGCCCATCCTGAGCCGGCCGCCGGACAGTCCCTCCGGCGCTACGCGCCTCCGGGACTGCCCGACGCTCCAACCCAGCTACCTGTCAACACGGGACCGGGGAGCGGGGCAATCAACTCCTTCGACCGTGACATCAATTAGTTCGCCATTGAGGTCATTGATGTCGCCTAAGCGGTCACGCGTCCTCTCCGTTTGAAACGAACTGCTACGGGCATTTACGCTACATGCGTGCTGCCGGAATCGCCTTGGTGGTGCTCGGGATCGTCCTTTTCTTCGTGGTCGGGCCGTTCGCGTTGCCGGTCGTCCTCGTCGGCCTCCTAGTTCTCGCGCTTGCGTTCGCTGCGAGCCGTCGCGCGGTGGACGTCGATGCTGGAGCCGCCGATCCGACGCCAGACGCCTAACGCGCGTCGACCGGCCATCAGCGCACCCCGAGGATCTGGCCCGCCCGTAGCCGGCCTTCTGAGCCGTCTGGCCGCCGTAGATCACCCGCTCGCCGAGAGCGGGGGAGGTACTGCGCGCGATAGGTTCGGAGACACGGTGAAAGCCCACAACCTTGGCCCGGAGGATGTCCCGCGCGTCGTGGATTTTCGCGTCGGCGGTCCCGGTGTGATGGTCAGGCGGTGAGGACGATAGCGGCCTCCTTGGTCGGGGTGCGAGCGGCATCGGAGTGACGGCGACTGTCGTGGTCGCATT
>Ga0136620_10000854_pt1 | contig 14113 bp, 11 predicted proteins | sample AntDrymUQ4162106_2_FD_104806 | JGI IMG/M metagenome (GOLD analysis project Ga0136620, IMG submission 104806) | Polar desert sand microbial communities from Dry Valleys, Antarctica - metaG UQ416 (21.06) | ecosystem: Environmental > Terrestrial > Soil > Desert | place: Antarctica: Dry Valley... | reverse complement strand
TCGTCACCGAGACCCGGCGGGCCTCGGTCTCCGGGGTCCAGCGGCGGCTCAAGATCGGTTACAACCGCGCGGCGCGCATGGTCGAGGAGATGGAGCGCCAGGGCGTGGTCGGTTCGCTCCAGTCGAACGGCTTCCGGGAGGTCCTGGTGCGGCCGCCCCCGGCGGATTGAGAAGCCCATGCGCATTCGCTGCTGGGCCGCGAAAAGATGGATAGGATGGGTCGTGTGTGCCGCGCTCGTCCTGGCCGCCGGATCGGCACGCGCCGCCGCTGGGGCGACGGCACCGCTCGATGAATTCCTCAAGGGCCTGGTGACCCTCAAGGCGCGTTTCGAGCAGGTATTGCTGGACGAGCAGGGGGTGGAGCGGGAGCGCTCGCAAGGGACGTTTTACCTCTCCCGCCCCGGCCGGTTCCGCTGGGACTACGAAAGCCCGTATCGACAGTCCATCGTGGCCGACGGTCAGCGCGTCTACGTCTATGACAAGGACCTGGAGCAGGTCACGGTGAAACCCCTCCAGAAGGCCCTCGGGAGCACGCCGGCGTTATTGTTGGATGGGGAAGTGAACCTCGAGGAGCGCTTCGTCGTATCCCACGGCGCGCCGGCCGAGGGACTCGTGTGGCTCGAGCTCGGGCCCAAAGACCCGCGCGCGGCGCGCGAGTCCGGCGGTTACGCCCAGATCCGCCTGGGGTTCGCGGGCTCGAGCCTGAAACGCATGGATCTCCGCGACAACCTGAACCAGGTCACGCGCATCGAGTTTAAGAACGCGGAGCGCAACCCGAGCCTGGACCCGTCCTTATTCACCTTCACCCCACCGGAGGGCGTGGACGTGCTCGACGCCGAGCACGATCTCTAAACGTGGATCTGCTGCCTCAACCGGCCGCGCGGTTCCGAACGTCGTCGGTCATCTTTTGCAACTCCCCGCTCTGATAGAGGTCCAGCACGATGTCGCATCCGCCGACCAATTCCCCATCGATGAAGACCTGGGGGAAGGTCGGCCAGTTGGAATAGCGCGGCAGGTTCTGCCGCACCTCCGGCTCGGCCAGGATATCCACATGTGCGAAATCGACGTGACAGGCCCTGAGGGCCTCGGTGGCGCGCATGGAAAACCCGCACTGGGGGAAGTCCGGCGTCCCCTTCATGAAGATGACGACGGGGTTGCCCTCGATCGTCTGTTTAATCCGTTCCATTGCATCCATATGTGACCTCTCGCTCGATGGTGATTCGACTATGGGGTGCGCAGTGTAATCTCTTCGGGGATCGGAACAAACACTGGGACACAAGGGGCCGCCCCAACCGCCGCCGCCGGCGGTCTCGAGCGTCAAGCGATCCCCGGGCGCTGCCGTGAGGTGGACCTTGCCCGGCAGCGGTGTGCCGTTCAGGAGTGTGACGGCCCGCTGCCCATCCCCGCCTCCGGCCAGTCCCCAGGGGGCATGGCGGCGGCGCTCGCCGAGCACGGTCACGGAGGTCGGCATGAGGAACTGGAGCTCGCGCACCAGCCCGCGTCCTCCCGCATGCCGCCCGGGGCCCCCGGAACGCTCGCGCAGCGCATAGCGGGTGACGCGCAGCGGATAGGTTGTCTCAAGTACCTCGATGGGCGTGTTGCGGGTGTTGGTCATGTGGGTCTGCACGCCGTCCAGACCGGGGCCGCGGGCGTGCGCCCCCATGCCGCCGCCGACGGTCTCGTAGTAGTCCCAGGTGTCCGTGCCCATGGCGCCCGCGCCCATTGCAAGGTTGTTCATGCTCCCGTGGCTGGCCGCCGGGATGGCCTCGGGGAGGGCCTGGGCCAGTGCCCCGAGGACCACGTCCACGATCCGGGTGCTGGTCTCTACATTGCCGGCCGCGACCGCCGCCGGCCGGAGGGCGTTCAGCAGGCAGCCCTCGGGCGCCGACAAGGTGATGGGCCGAAAGGCCCCGGCGCAGGCCGGGGTCTCGCGGGGCATGAGGCAATAGAACACGTAGTAGACGGCCGCCGCCGCGACGGACAAGGGGCAGTTGAGGTTGCCCGGGACCTGGGACGCCGTGCCGGCAAAGTCGGCATGCACGCGCTCCCCCGAGACCGTCAGGGCCAACCGGATGGGGATGTCCTCTTGCCCTTGACCGTCGTCGTCGAGCCAATCGGTGAAGCCATAGCATCCGGCCGGGATGCGTGCCAGGGCGGTCCTGGCCATGCCCTCCCCGTAGTCGTTCAAGTCGGCCAGCGACGCCCAATAGCGCGCCGGACCGAGGCCCGCCACCAAGGCCCCCAACCGTTCGAGGCCGCAGCGGTTGGCGCCGATCTGGGCGGCGAGATCGCCGCGCGCGATAGTCGGATCACGCGTCGTTCCGATCAGCCACTCCACGACCTCCGGGAGAAGGCGTCCCTCCGCCATCAGCCGCTGCGGGGCGATGACAATGCCCTCGTCCTCGAGCCGGGTCGCGATCGGCATGCCGCCCGGGGTTGCGCAACCGATGTCCGCATGATGGGCGCGATTGGCCACGAAACCGCAGTGCTCGGTCCCATGGAACAGCGGTGCGATGAGGGTGACGTCCGGGAGGTGCGTCCCGCCCAGGTAGGGATCGTTCAAGATCACCATGTCCCCCGGCGCCGGCCGGACACCTTCGACGATCCCCGACATCGCGAAGGCCATGCTGCCGAGGTGCACAGGGATGTGCGCCGCCTGGGCCGACAGCCGGCCCTTCGTGTCGAACACCGCGCAGGAGAAATCCAGCCGATCACGGATGTTGGGCGAGAAGGCCGTGCGCCTCAACGCCGTGCCCATCTCCTCGCAGATCGCCTGGAGCCGGCTGGCGAACAGGCTAAGCTCAATCGGTTCCATTAGGGCGGCTGCTCGGGGGCATGGAAATCAGCGGGGGACGTGGGCTCGTGCTTGGGTGATCCGCCGCTTCCGCAAGGTCGGACCAAACGGTACCGCTCGAAGGCCCGGTGATAAATGCGTCCGGCTTGCATGGTCATGATTCGACGAAGCTATCCCGCACGATGGGATATCCGGCTGGATCACAAGAATACGTCAGCATGCACCTGGAAGCGTCGGCCCAGGCGCTTTGCGATTTCCTTGCTGATGGTGCGCCGGCCGTTCAAGATATCTGAGATTCGGCTTGGGGGTGCGCAGTCTGGGAGATCTTCGTGCTTCAGCCCGTGCTGCTCCATCAGCAAACGCAGCACCTCGCGCGGCTCGGCTTCCGGGATCTGAACGTGCTCGTCCTCATATTCTTGTACTTGTTCACCCAGATAATGCAGCACCTCGGCTAGGGGGTGATTCTCATTGTCGCCAATTTCATCGATCAGCACGTCAATCGTCGCACAGGCCTGCGCATAATCAGCTTCAGTGCGAACAGAGGTTACGCCGACCACTTCCTTGAATGGTGTCCACGCCCTGAGGATAGCCTGCGGTTCGGGAACCCTCTTGATTGGATAACTCATCATTTCCTCCGTTTCCAGAAGCCACGGTCATACTGTGCGTGAGTTAGAACCGCGCGGATATAAACCTTGCGCCGCTGGTAGTGGATCGAGGCCATCAAGCGGTACTTGTTGCCCCCGATGTTGAATACCGTCAGACCACCCACGTAATCCGCGCTCGCAAACGTTTTCCGCAGATCATTGAAATCGGCAAACACCTCGGTCTCCATGACCCGATACCATGCCCGAAGTGGGTTCTCTGCATCGGGATGCCCTTTCCAAAACTCGACGAGCGCAGGCTTTGCTATGACGTGCATTCGTCGCAATAATATACCAAACTGTCTACGGCTGCCGTGTCCCGGCACGCGATGGTCCCGGACACGGCGAAGGTCATGCTGTTCGGTTTGAGTGCAGTTACAAGGACATGCATGACGACTGTGAGTGACTCATGGAGTGGCCGGTCCCGAGAGAGGTGAAGCCAGGCGCGGCCATGTGCCGTACTCGGAGACTGCCCGGGCGGATCGCGGCCTACCGCGTGTCCCAGGTAGGTCGTTCGAGATGACCATGTCTCCCGGTGCCGGGTTCAGGCACTCGACGATCCCCGACATCGCGAAGGCCATGCTGCCGAGGTGCACCGGGATGTGCGCCGCCTGGGCCGACAGCCGGCCCTTCGCGTCGAACACGGTGTGGCTCGGGCTACGCGGACGCTTCGCCGTCACCCGGTATCGGGGCCATGATGCCTCACGTTTTTTTGTAACGTAAGGTGACAAACCCCGTCGGGCTCACACTAAGTTACAAACAGCACTCGCATACCACCCTGCCATGCGATATAAAAGCACCGTGACGAAAGACAGCGTTCTCGTCGTTGACGATGATCGCGAGATCCGGACGCTCTTGTGCGATTATCTGGAGCAGAACGGTTATCGTGCCAATGCGGTGCCCAACGGAAAAGCGATGTGGGCAGCCCTTGAATCAAGCCATGTGGACCTCGTCGTGCTCGACCTCATGTTGCCCGGCGAGGATGGGCTAGCGCTCTGTCGCGAGATGCGAGCACGGATGGATACGCCGGTGATCATGTTGACCGCGCGTGGCGAGGAGATAGACCGCATCATCGGTCTGGAAATGGGCGCCGACGATTACTTGCCCAAGCCCTTCAATCCGCGTGAGCTCTTGGCGCGCATGAAGAGCGTACTGCGTCGGTCCCGAAGCCTGCCCCGCAACCTACAGCCGGAAGACGCACGATTGATCCGGTTCGCCGGTTGGACGCTGGATCCCGCTCTGCGCCGTTTGACCTCCGCCGACGGCGTCGTCGTTCCGCTAGGCGGCGCCGAATACCGGTTGCTGCGGATACTGCTCAATCACTCCAACCGTGTTGTGAGTCGCGACCAGATCATGGAGCTGACGAAGGGGCGAGAAACCGATCCCTTCGAGCGCAGCATAGACGCCCAGGTAAGCCGGCTGCGCCAGCGGCTACGCGACGACCCGCGCGAGCCTGCCATCATCCAGACCGTACGCGGGGAGGGATACGTGCTCTCCGCTAGAGTGGAAGTAGTGAGATAGTGCTTCCCAAGTCTCTGTTCGGCCGGATGATGCTTATCCAGGTGCTGGGCCTCCTGGTGGCCGGGGGGGTGGGCGCGGCGATCCATTCGTGGGAGGTGGAGAGGCTCTTTGCGCAGACCGATGAGGCGGCCCAGCGGATCGCCGATACCGTGAAGCTGCTCGATACCCTGGAGCCCGCGGAGCGCGGGAAAGTCGTCGCCATCCTCAACACCCGCCGGTGGTTTGCTTCGCTCGATCCGGCGGCAGCACTAAGCACCGGGGCCGGCGGACAACAACACCTGGCGCTGGCGACATTCGAAGACTGGGTGCGCCGAGCGCTCGGCAGTCGCGCCCTCAAGGTCGTCTTCGCCGATCAAGGTGCGACCGGCGCATCTTATCTCGTGCAGGCGCGCTTGACGGACGGTCATTGGGTGATGCTCGGCTATCGTCGTAGTTTGACCAGCTCCGCCGATCGCCTGTTCTGGACCTGGCCGGCACTGGCGGGGGCGATCGTCATCGCGGCGTTGGTCGCGGTGCGTTGGGTGACGCGCCCGCTGTCTGTCCTTGCGCAAGCCGCCGAAGATCTGGGACGCGACATCAACCGCCCGCCCCTGAAGGAGAACGGGCCGTCAGAGGTGCGACACGTGGCCTCGGCCTTCAACCACATGCAATCCCAGCTTGTGCGCCTGCTGCAGGACCGCGTGCGGATCTTCTCGGCGATGTCTCACGATCTCAAGACCCCGGTCACCCGCCTGCGGCTGCGCGCCGAGATGCTGAAAGACGCCGAGCTGAAGGCCAAATTCGCGGCCGACCTGGAACTGATGGAAACCATGGTCAACGCGACCCTGGATTTCGCTCGCGGCATGAGCGACCGAGAGGTTTTCCAACCGGTGGACATCATGGCACTCATTGAAAGCATCCAAGCGGATGCGGAAGAGATGGGGCGATCCGTGGCGGTCGGAGGCCACGCAATGGAGCCTTACCGTGGCAAACCCCTGGCCTTGAAGCGCTGCATCGGCAACTTGGTGGACAACGCGGTCAAGTACGGCCAGCGCGCCAAGGTGATGGTGCAGGACGACGGCAGGCGGCTTCAGATCCGCGTCCTCGATGCCGGACCTGGGATACCGAACGCCGAGCTCGAGCGGGTGTTCGAGCCCTTCTATCGTCTCGAGACATCGCGCAGCCGGGAAAGCGGAGGAACCGGTCTAGGCCTCGCCATCGCCCGCAACATCGCCCATCTGCACGGAGGAGAGCTCGCCTTGAACAACGCCGATGGCGGCGGGCTCGAAGCGCTCCTCACCCTCCCGCGTGGTGTGAGCCCCTCTTGAGCATCGGTAAGGATCAATGACGAGCCGGACCGTAAGCAGCTTGAGGCGGTCGCGGTTACTCTCGCTCCTCAGGCTTGCCGTGCCGTATGTCCTGTTGGGGGCCATGAAGCCGGCAATGGCGGGAAGTCTCTCTGACCACCTGCGCGTGGCCGATCCGTTCGACACCGAGACCGAGACCGCACCGGCACCAGAGATCCCCTGGCAGGCCAGCGAGCCGCTTCCGAAGGTACCTGAGCCGAGGCTCGGCAGTGCCGTGGAGATCACAGGCCCTCTCTCCCTCGCCCAGATCACCGACCTCGCCCTTTTGAATAACCCGCAGACCCGAGCGGCGTGGGCCGTGGCCCGCGCTCAAGCCGCGGAGCTCGGGATCGCGCGCGCGCTGTACTGGCCGCAACTCAACGGGCTCGCCAACCTCACACGTAGCAGGTCGCTCTCCAGCTCCGGCGCGTCCGTTCCCGAGCAGACACGCTACGGCCCTTCGGTAAGCCTGGCCTATGTCCTCTTCGACTTCGGCTCCCGCGAAGGACAGGTGGAGGCCGCTCGCTACCGGTTGCTGGCGTCCAATCTCCAACAGAATCGCGTGTTGCAGGATGTGGTGCTGCTGGTCGAGCAGACCTACTACCAGGTGCTGGGCGTGGAGCGGCTCGTGTCGGCCAACCAGGAGGCATTGAAGAGCGCCAACGCCAGCCTGAGTGCGGCGAATATCCGTCGCCAGGCGGGTTTGGCCACCATCGGCGATGTCTACCGCGCCGAGACGGCCGTGGGTCAAGCGCGCCTGACCGTGCAGCGCGCCGAAGGGGAGCTTTCCAAGGCCCGGGGCCAGCTCGCAGTAGCGGTGGGGATGCCGGTCAGTACGCGGGTGAACCTGCTGCCCTGGCCCGTTCAACCGCCGGTTGCAAAAGTCGCCGAATCGCTGGATCTCATCCTCGATCAGGCCAAATCGATGAGGCCCGATCTGGTGGCGGCCGAAGCCCAGGTGCGCGCCGCTCGCGCCGGGGTAGAGACGGCAAAGGCGGCGGGACTACCGACGCTCGAGCTCGCCGTCAATGGCGGCCGCACGGGGTTTTTCGAAGAGGAGCGGATGGCCTCGAACAGCTACAGCGTCGCCGTCAATCTGCGGATCCCGCTCTTCACGGGCTTTCGCGATACCTATAGCGTGCGCCTCGCGGAGGCTCAAACGGAGCAAGCCGAAGCGGCGCGAGATCGACTGCATCGCCAGAGCTCGCTGGAGGTCTGGCAGGCCTACTACGATCTGAACACCGCCAGGAGCGGGATCGATACCAGCTCCGGCGTATTGAGAAGCGCCAACCAGTCGAGCGAGGTGGCACTGGCGCGCTATCGGTCGGGGGTCGGGAGCCTGCTCGATCTGCTCACCGCCCAGTCGGACGAGGCAAACGCGCACGTTCAGTGGATACAATCCCAGTTCGACTGGTATACCGCCCTCGCGCGTCTGACGCACGCGCGCGGCGCCTTGCTAGCGTCTCCTTCGTCATGACCCGGATCCTGTTGATAGGGGTGTTGCTCGTCGTCGCTATCGGCCTTTATCTCCGGCTGGGTAACGATAGGACGGTCGGCGCCGTACACGAAAAGGCCGCCCGCGAGGAAGAAATCGCGGTCAAGACCGTCGCCGCGAAGGTGCAGCCGATGCCGGTCGTTGCCGAGGCGGTAGGGACCGTCGAGCCGGAGCACAGGGTCGAGGTGCGCCCCGAGATGAACGGGGTGCTCGAGGAGGTATTGTTTCGCGAAGGCGAGGATGTAAGAAAAGGCCAACGGTTGTTTCGTATCGATGACCGAGCCGCGCGGGCTAACCTCGATCAGGCACAGGCCACCCTGGCCCGTGACGAGGCCCAATTGCTGGAAGCACGGGCGCAGCGGGAACGTCTCAAACCGCTCGCGGAACGGGAATACATCACACGCCAGGAGTACGAGCAAGCGCTCGCCTCTATGGAGGCCCTCGCTGCCACCGCGAAGGCCGATCGCGCCCAGGTGGAGATGGCCCGGGTGCAACTCGGCTACAGCGAGATCCGCGCCCCGATCACGGGCCGAACGGGCAGCCTCGCGGTCAAGGAAGGGAACCTGGTCAATACGGCCGGGGCGACGCCGCTGGTCGTGATCATGGCTATCGATCCGGTGCAGGTCGCCTTCAGTATCCCACAGCGCTATCTCGAAGAGGTCCGGCGCCACGCCGGATCGGGTGACATGCGCGTTGCGATCTACCGTGAACAGGGCCGTGTCAGTGTGGCCGAAGGCAAGGTCGTCTTCATCGATAACACGGTGAACCCGCAAACCGGTACCGTGCTCTTGAAAGCACGGGTCCCGAACCGGGACCAGGCATTGTGGCCGGGAGAGTTCATCCTTGCGCGACTGATCCTGAAAATCGAGCCCGATGCCGTGGTCGTTCCTGCAAGCGCGGTTCGGCCGGGCCAAAAAGGCCCTTATGTCTATATCGTGGACGATGCAAAAGCGAGGCTGCGACCGGTCCAGGTCTTGCGGCAGGTCGAAGACCTGGCCGTCATCGGGGAGGGATTGAAAGGCGGCGAGCTGGTGATCACCGAGCTTCCCTTTAACCTTACCCCCGGCAAAGCGGTCAAACCGACCGGGGAGCCACGCTCATGAACCTGTCCAGGATCTTCATCGAACGTCCGGTAGCGACGGCAGTATTGACCGCAGGCTTATGCTTGTTCGGCCTATTCGCATTCCGTACGTTGCCGGTCAATGAGTTGCCCAGCGTCGATTTCCCCACCCTTCAGGTCTCCGCAAACCTCCCGGGAGCGGATCCGGAAACCATGGCGCGCGTGGTGGCGATGCCGCTCGAAAGGGAGTTTTCCACGATCTCCGGTATCGATTCCATGAGCTCGGTGAGCAACTCGAGCTCGACCCGTATCGCTTTGCAATTCCGGCTCGATCGCGATATCGACTCGGCCGCCCAGGACGTGCAGGGCGCGATTGCGAGCGCCATGCGCCAGCTTCCCAACGGGATCGATCCACCCCAGTTGCGTAAGACCAACCCCGCGGACAGCCCGGTCCTGATCCTCGCCCTGACCGCGGAAACCCTGCCCCTCCCGGAGCTGAACGAGTTCGCCGACACCCGTCTGACCCAGCGATTGTCGATGCTTCCGGGGGTCGCTCAGGTGGTGGTCTACGGGGCCCAAAAATACGCAGTGCGCTTGTACCTCAATCCCAATGCCTTGGCCCAACGTAACCTCGGATTCGATCAGGTGGTGGAGGCCGTCCAGGAAGCCAACAGTAACCGCCCGGCCGGGATCATGGACGGCGCCGAGCGGGCGTATGCGGTAACGGCCGACGCCGATCTCAAGAAAGCCGCGGATTTTCGAGACGTGATCGTGGCCTTCCAGAACGGTATTCCGGTCCGCCTCAAGGATCTCGGCCGCGCCGAAGACAGCGTGGAGAACGATAAGACCTTGAGCTGGTTCAACGGCGAGCGCTCGATCATCCTCGCGGTACAGCGGCAGCCCGGTGCCAACACGGTGGAGACCGTCAACGGGATCCGAGAGCTGTTTCCCGAGGTACGCGCGGCGCTCCCGGCGGGAGTTGAATTACGCGTGCTGGTGGATCGGTCGGAGTTTATCCGCGAGTCGATCCATGACGTTAATTCTACCCTGGTGCTCGCGATCGTCCTCGTGTCCGGCGTGGTGCTCCTATTCCTGAGCAATCTGGTATCGACCCTCATCACGGTTCTGATCCTTCCCACGTCGGTGCTCGCGAGCTTCGCCGTGATGCATCTCCTGGGCTACAGTCTGAACAACCTGTCGCTGATGGCGTTGACCTTGGCGGTGGGTTTCGTGGTGGATGACGCCATCGTGGTGCTGGAAAACATCAGTCGGCACATGCAAATGGGCAAGGACCGTTTGACGGCAGCCCTCGATGGCACGCGCGAGATCGGCTTCACCGTCTTGTCCATGACGATATCGCTGGCTGCCGTATTTATCCCGATCCTGTTCATGGCCGGGATCCTCGGTCGCCTGTTCGCCGAGTTCGCGGTCACCGTAGGCGTGGCCGTGCTGATCTCCGGGCTCATTTCCCTGAGCCTCACCCCCATGCTGTGCGGCTTGTTCCTCAAGCCCACCCGGTTACACGGGCGTGTTTACAGCACCTTTGATGCGCTGTTCGAGCGTTCCAGGGCGTTTTACGGCAAGAGCCTCCAAGCCGCCATGGGGCATCGTGGCTCGATGCTCATGGCATCGGCAGCGATTCTGGTTGCGACCGGCTGGCTCTTCACCGCGGTTCCGCAGGGCTTCATCCCGAGTCAGGACACCGGTACCATTAACGGCAGCACCCGCGCGCCCGAGGGAATTCCTTTTCCGGAGCTGGTCAAGAGGCAGCTGGCGCTCACCGAAGTGGTGCGCGCCAATCGCAACGTCGAATCGCTGATGTCCACCGCGGGACAGGGGTTCGGGGGGGTGAGGGGGGGCAACGTCGGACGCATCATCGTCCGGTTGAAACCTGCGGCCGATCGGGAACAGAGTGCCGACGAAGTCATTCAGGAGCTGCGTCGAGCCGCGCGCGCCGTCGAGGGTATGGAGCTCGTGTTGCAAAATCCGCCGGCGATCCGCATCGGCTCGATCACGGGCGCAGGGGAATTTCAAGTCGTCCTGCGGGGCTCTGATCTGACGTCCCTCTACCCGGTCGCCCAAGCGATCAAGGCTCGACTCGAGGCATTGCCGATGATCCAGGACGTGAGCAGCAGCCTGGAGCTCGCCAACCCCGAGATCCAGGTGCACATTCTGCGCGAGCGCGCAGCTTCCCTCGGCGTCAGCCCACAGGAAATCGAAACCGTGCTCGGCTCCGCCTTTGGAGGGAGCGAGATCAGCACGATTTATGGCGCCAATGACCAGTATCCCGTTTTTATTCAGCTCGATCCGGCCTTCCAGCGCGACGTCAATGCGCTCGACACCCTCTACGTGCAGAGCCGAATGGGTCGCCTCGTACCGCTCGCCAGCATCGCGGCCATCAGGACGGGGGTCGGGCCGATCTCGATCGAGCATTTCGGACAACTTCCCTCGGTCACGCTGTCGTTCAACCTGGCGCCGGACCAATCTATCGGGGCGGGGCTTTCGGCCATCCAGGGGGTAATGCGGGAGGCGCTCCCGCCCGGCATCAGCAGCGTCCTGAGCGGCAGCGCCAAGAGTTTCGAGGAATCAACACGCGATCTGCCGATCCTCCTGGGTATCACCGTCCTGGTGGTGTACATGATCCTCGCCATCCTGTACGAACATCTCGGCCATCCATTCACCATCCTGACGGCGCTGCCCTTGGCCGGGTTTGGGGCATTGGTCATGCTTTTGCTCTTCGACCAGGAGCTCAATATGTTCAGCTTCGTGGGGATCATCCTCCTCGTGGGCCTGGTCAAGAAGAATGGGATCATGATGGTGGATTTCTCACTCACCCTCCAGCGTGAAAAAAATCTGCCGGCAGAGCAGGCCATCGTCGAGGCCTGCCTGGTTCGCTTCCGACCCATCATGATGACCACGATGGCGGCGATCCTCGCGACCCTGCCCATCGCACTCGGCTATGGCGCAGGCGGCGAGGCACGCCAGCCCCTCGGGATCGCGATCGCGGGCGGGCTCTTGTTCTCGCAGTTTCTGACACTCTACATAACGCCGACGTTTTACGTGAGCCTCGAAAGGTTCGTCCAGCGGGTGCGCATGCGCGCCTCCGGTACATGGGCCGAGAAACAGCCCATGTAGGGTGTGCTGTGCGCACGCGGATCATTTGCCGAAGTCGCCGTCGGCGCCTTCGGATGGCACCTGAGGGCCACCAGCCCAGTCACCCGGATAGACACCCATGCGAACGAAACGGTGAAACGTCGAATAGCGCCACTCGCAGACCTTGCCGACGAGCCCATGCTTGACCGGATGGATGTAATCGACATGCTGGGCAATCTTCGGATGGCGGCATTTGCGAACTGCTAACTGATGGCATCGAGTTCCCGACGGATCGTTTCGCCGGCAGCGGAGACGCCGGCAGTGATATCGATGTAGATAAGGCCGGCTAAATCCGACGGAATATCCAGAGGCCCTTTATGAAGAAGCATGACACGACCGGATTTACGCCCGAACTTACCCATAAAGAAACCAAGCTCAAAAAGAACGTTTTGCCGCGCGCGATACGTAAGTTCTGCGGTATTGAGCTTGTCGTCAGGGGTCATCAGGACAAAAGCGACATCCACGTCATTTGCGTGCGCCTCGAACTTCTCAATGATGGTCATGCCGGCATTCGGCTGCTGTTCTAAGACCACGGGTTCGGGCAGACCCAACCGATTCTGAATGAAGTCTTTGAACTCAAAGAGAGCACCGCGGTCATGCCCATGGACAATAAATCCCCTTAGTTGCTTCATCTTAGCCCTCCAGCCATTGAATATCTTCGGACGTTTGACTTCGGCACGCTTGACAACCTTACCTGCTGCTGAGATCGCCCTGGCCAGTCCTTCTCTCCAGATGGGGTCTTGAGCTAGCCGCACGAGGAGGCTCGGAGGACAGGTCTCAAGTTCCTTGAGCCGGTCATACCTGTGCAGATGCTGAATCATCAATCGGTAGGAGAGATTACGTCCGAATGACGGAACACTGTAGGGGCTTGACAGGTAATTAAGGTCGAGCAGAACGCCTGCGCCGAGGTCCCTTGTGTAACTTGCAAAGTAGCCCTCGTTTACGACGCTCCGAATCCTTGAGTGAATCGGGGCGGTTCCTTCGCCAATTCCAAGAACCTCGTATACGTGGCTCGGAACAAATGCCAAGGCGCCGAGTTCAGCGGGAACGCGCTCCAGTCGTCGTTCAAGATCGCGGGGGCATGGCCCGGGGTCGCTGCGGAGCAGGCGAGGAAGTCTGTCGGTACGAAGAAGTCCATTCCAGTGCTTGATGATGTCTGCTGTCGCGCTTCTGGAGCGCTGTAGGTAGGGCGGATTGTTGTCCGAGAGCCTAAGGCCGCGGTAAGCGGCATGTTGAGGACTGTTCGATCGGTAGAAGCTCACGTCGAGTCGCTCGGCTATGTAAGTGTCGAAGTTCGATGCGCTGGCAGAGAGCGCTATGAAGCCGAGTGGGAAGAGTTCTTCGAGTTCTCGGATTATCCGCCAGCAATGGGGTGACTCAGCGAACGACGATGCAGGAATAAGAACACGGTCAGATGACGCTACTGCGAGCCGGGCTGCGAGCCGAAGCTCATGTAGAAACCCTGCCGTATCTGCGGCCCGCCCCTTTTCCTCGATAAAATGTACGTCGAAGAAGTGAAGAAAAAGCCTATCGAGCTTTTCGTTTGAGCCGACGAGTACCGACCGCATGCGCGCGGAGATCACAGGAGTTTTAGCTGCTTGTCCTCTTGCATGCAAGACTGCCAGAAGTCAGTCGCAAGCTGCTGAAGAGAGCCATTGAGCAGAACGGCCCGCCAAGCCGAGAGCTCGTCAACGTACGCTTCGGGCATACCCTGATATAGATAGATTCGCTTTGATTGGGCGAATGCCACTGTAATCTCGGCGAAGGTATTGGGTCCGATGTAGTTCGGTATCCCGTGACGGTCCAGATTAACCGCAAGAACCGCAAAGGTGCTTGGGTGGCGAATCTTCTTTAGATAAGCAAAAGAGACTCGTCGTTTGAATTCCTCGAGCGCGTCAAAGGGCATTTGCCGTACTGAGTCGTCCTCCGACTCTGGCACAACTGCCGGAATTTGGAGCGATGCAAGCGACGTAGCAACTTCAAGTATGCTACCATAGACTCCCATCATAGGTAGGATCTTATAAGTATATGATCTATAAAGACTACTAACTCGGGGAACTTTTAGGCCTCCCCGCGATCTGATCAACTTTGATCGGAAAATCAAGATGATCGGGGAGGGGAGGA
>Ga0136620_10000853_pt1 | contig 14117 bp, 7 predicted proteins | sample AntDrymUQ4162106_2_FD_104806 | JGI IMG/M metagenome (GOLD analysis project Ga0136620, IMG submission 104806) | Polar desert sand microbial communities from Dry Valleys, Antarctica - metaG UQ416 (21.06) | ecosystem: Environmental > Terrestrial > Soil > Desert | place: Antarctica: Dry Valley... | reverse complement strand
CCCGGCCGCCTCGACCCGGGGAGCGAACTCCTCGTTGATCGAGTAAGTGACCCGGTATCCGCGGTTTACCAGCTCACGGATGATAGCCAAGCTGGGGTTGACGTGCCCATGCGCCGGGATGCTGAACATCGCGATGTGACCGCGATGACGCTCCCTCCCGTCGGACCCGGCAGGAAGATCTGACTGACTGGTACTTGTCATGGGGTGCCTCCAGTGATAACGGTGAGCGCGCCCGACGCAACGCGCAGCGCTGCGTCCACAACGTAATTGGAACCTATGAAATCATGCCTCGATACACGTAAACCACTGCTGCAAGGCGGCCGCGGTCGAATTGGCATTCTCGTTCATGAGTGTGAAATGGTCACCAGGTACTTCCATGATTTCGAGGGGTATGTCCCATTCGGCCTTCCAGAAATACTCTTTGACCAGTGAATCCCCGCGCCATTCGGGAATGGGCTCGGTGGCCCGAATCAGGACGATGGGTGCTTTGATGGGCTCCGGTTTCCAATCCTCGAAGTGATCGAAATAGCAGGCCATGGCAGTGAGTTGATCGTCGGTTGTGAGGCCGAAGCCCTGCTCTCTGACGGCCAGGGTCTGCAAAGGTTTGTACATCTTATCCCAGACCCTGTGCCGTAATGGCAGGCAATCAAGAAAAATGACGGTTGTCGGGAAGACGTCGAGGCTCTCGAGGTGCGCGGCTATGGAATTGGTGACCCACCCTCCCGAAGAGTATCCGGCCAGCGCGAAGGGGGTGTCTCCCAGATGTTCTCGGATGGCGTCCGCGTGCATCTTCACGAGGAGTTCCCGGCTGGCGGGCAGGGGTTCGCCGTCCCCGAAGCCGGGGTGTGCGAAGGCAACCACATCACGGATCTTGTCGAAAGGCGCCGCGAGGTGCGCGTAGTTGTGTGGGCCGGAGGGGGCGACAATGGGGGGAAGGCAGACGAGAGTCGGCTTCATGGACCCTCGTGCGAGCTGTACCGGCTTTATCGGTTTACCGAATTCTTCCGGGTTATATATCATAGGGCGCAGTTTCGCGGCAGCTCTGAGTAGGTCGATTCCTTCCGCGACGAGGCCGCGCTCGCAGGCGCTTCGGTAGAGCAGGCGAATGGTGGGAGTCACCGCGCTGGCCGGGGAGTCGAGCAGCGCTTCGTTCTTACGGGCGTGTGCGATGAGACGGTCCGTCTGATCGGCCAGCTCCTTCGCGAGATACTGGGCCAGGGTGAAAGAGTTGGGATGCTCAAGAACGATAGCCGCGGGCAGCCGCATGCCTGTGCTGGTGGACAGACGTTTGCGCATTTCCACGGCAGCAAGTGAGTCAAAGCCCAGTTCGAGGAAACGAAGTTCGGGATCGACTTCCTCAGACGATACGTAGCCAAGGATGGCGGCCGCGTGAGTGCGCACGAGGTCGAGCAGGATATGCTGGCGTTCGGCGTCTCCTGCGCCGAGCAGTCGCTGCGCGCATCCGGTCCAGGTGACCGATCCGGCGGATACGAAGGAGGTGTTCGTGTTCCGGGACCTCGCTGCCGGATCGTCGGGCACTGTCGGCGTCGGCCGTGTTTCCGGGATGTCTGCAAAGAACGGGTTCGGCCTTCCCATGGTCAAAGTCGGTAGATAGACCGGCCAGTCCACATCGGCGATCGTGAGGGCTGGCTCATCGTGGGCGACGGCCTGCCACAGCGCCTCGATGGCGAGGAACGGTGACATGGGCGGGATGCCATGCCGGCGTAGATGTGTCTCCAGATCCGGGTCCGTGGCGGCCATGCCCGCCTCGGCCCACGGACCCCACGCGATCGAGGTGGCGGCCAGGCCGCGAGCGCGACGCTGCTGGGCCAGTGCTTCGAGAAAGGCATTGGCCGCGCCATAGCCAGCCTGACCCCGAGCTCCCCAGGTGCCTGCGACGGAGGAGAAGAGTACGAACGCATCGAGCGGAGCATGCTCGAGCAGAGCGTCCAGGTGGCTGGCACCGGCCACCTTGCCGGCCACGACATCAGCCACCTCGGCAAGGCTCGTCTCGGTCAGCGGCGCGATATGACCGACCACGCCGGCCGCATGCACTACCGACGTGACCGGCTCGGACTGGGCGGCCAGCACGCTGGCCACCTCGTCCTGGTCCCGTACATCGCAGGCAGCCACGGTGACCTGGGTGCCCAGGGCAGCGAGCTCAGCGATGAGTTCGGCCGCTCCCGGCGCATCAGTTCCCCGGCGGCTGACCAGCACCAGACGCTGGGCGCCGTGGCGGGCAAGCCAGCGCGCCGCTGTCGCTCCCAGTGCACCAGTACCACCGGTGATGAGAATGGTGCCCTGCGGTCGCCACGGTGTGCCCCGCCGCCCCGCCTTGGCGCGGACCAGCCGCCGCACCCAGGTGCCGGTCTCGCGCAGCGCGACTTCACGCAGTCCCTGGTGAGCGTCTCGATCCCCCAGCATCCCGCACAGACGCCGGATCACCGCATCATCGAACCAACCCGGCCCGGCGGGCAGATCGACGAGACATCCCTGGTGTCGGGGTTGCTCCAAGCCCACGATCCGGCCCAGCCCCCACACCATCGCCTGCGCGGGACTGTGGAGTGGGTCGGAATCGGCGACCGACACGGCGCCCCTGGTGACGTGGTAGAGGGGGGCGCGGGAGCCCACGTCGTCCAGGGCCTGCACGAGCGCGACCGTCAGGGCGAGCCCCGCTGGCAGCACGGGATATTCGGCGTGTGGAGTCTCGTCGAGGGCGAGCAGCGACATCACACCCGTGATTCCTTTCTCCAGTGCCCTGCCCAACCGCTCACCGATCACCTGCCGGCAGGCATCTTTTCCATTGAGCTCGAAAGGAACGATGCGCGCAGCCGGCCCGGAAAGACCGCGGATCAGTGCGGTGATGTGTTCCTCGCGGGCCTGCGCGGCGGGGATGGCCACCAACCAGGTGCCGTCCAGGTGACGGTCTGTCTCGCGGTCGACAGCTTTCCAAACGATCCGGTAACGCCAATTGTCGACCACGGCCGGGTCTGTGGTGTCCTGGGGAGGCAACTGTGGCGCGTCCCACCAGTATCGCTGGCGCTGAAAAGAATAGGTCGGTAGATTGATCCGCTGTGCTCCTCGATCGGTGAATGATTCCTGCCAATTCACGTGCACGCCGCGGACATTCAGTTCAGCGAGGCCCATCATGAGCGTCTTCGCTTCGTCGCGTTCCGTGCGCAGGGCTGGCACGAACACCGCTCGGTCGGTGTCTTCGTCGGAATGGCAATCCTGTGCCATGGCGGTAAGCACCGTGCCGGGGCCGAGCTCCAGAAAAGCAGTGACCTCCATGGATTGGAGGCAGTGCATGCCATCAAGGAATCGAACGGCCTGGCGAACGTGTCGCACCCAGTAATCGGCGGAGCAGAGCTGGTCTGCGGTGGCGATCTTGCCGGTCAGGTTCGACACGATCGGAATCGTGGGGGGCTCGAAAGAGATGGACTCGGCAACCCGGCGAAAATCCTCAAGCATGCCGTCCATGTGGTGGGAGTGGAATGCGTGGCTGACTCGCACCCTCCGGGTCTTGCGCCCACGCGCCTCCCACGATTGGGCGACCTGCAGCACGGCGTCTTCACCTCCGGCGATCACGGTCGAGAGCGGGCCGTTCACGGTGGCGATATCGATCTGTGACCCCCAGCCGGCCAGCGAAGCGTTGACCTCGGTCTCATGGGCCTGGATCGCGACCATCGCCCCGCCCGAGGAGCAAGCTTGCATCAAATGCCCGCGGGCTACGACCAAAGTGCACGCGGCATCCAGTGAGAGCACGCCTGCGACGTGAGCGGCGGCGAGCTCACCGATCGAGTGCCCGATCAGGAAGTCGGATGCAACGCCCCACTCTGTGACCAACCGGAACAGCGCCACTTCAACGGCGAACAAGGCAACCTGGGTGTAGGCGGTCTGGTCCAGCAGTTCGGCCCCGGCCGAGCCCTCGGCAGGCCACGCCACGCTGCCCAGGGACCGGCCCAGGTGGGCGTCGACGCGGGCGCAGACGTCGTCCCAGGCACGAGCGAACACCGGAAATGTCTCGTAAAGCTCGCGGCCCATACCCGGCCGTTGGCTGCCCTGCCCAGGGAACAGGAACGCGACCTTGACCCCCGCCCGGACGGCGCCGCTGACGAGCCCGGGCCCCGTGCATGCCTCGGCCAGCGCATCCAGACCGCGCCGGAAACCCTCGTGCTCGGTCGCGACCAGCACGGCCCGGTGCTTGAACCGGGTCCTGGCCGCGAGCGAGTACCCGACGTCCACCGGCCGCAGCGCGGGGTGGGCGCTCAGGTGCGTGCGAAGTCGATCGGCATGCGCGCGCAGCGTCGAGGCCTCCCGCGCCGAGATCACCCAGGGAAGAGCCACCCCCTCGGCGGGATCGGCTGCCACGCCTTCGCCGCCGGTGCCACCCCCCGGCGCCGGCGCCTCCTCGAGGATGAGATGGCCGTTGGTGCCGCTCACCCCGAACGCGGAGATGCCCGCACGGCGGGGACGGCCAGTCCGCGGCCACGGTCTCGACTCGGTGAGCAGGGACACCGCACCCGCCGACCAGTCCACGTGCGGGGATGGCTCGGTCACGTGCAGGGTCTTGGGCAGCACGCCGTGCTGCATGGCCAGCACCATCTTGATGACACCACCCACGACCGCCGCGGCTTGGCTGTGGCCGATGTTCGATTTCAACGACCCCACCCACAGCGGCCGGTCCGCCGGCCGGGACTGCCCGTAGGTGGCGATCAGCGCCTGGGCCTCGATCGGGTCGCCGAGCGCGGTGCCGGTGCCGTGTGCCTCCACCGCGTCGATCTCATCGGGCGAGAGCCCGGCATTCGCCAACGCCTGCCGGATCACCCGTTGCTGGGAGAGGCCGTTCGGAGCGGTCAGACCATTGCTCGCCCCGTCCTGATTGAGGGCCGAGCCACGGATCAGGGCAAGGACGCGGTGGCCGCTGCGGCGGGCGTCGGAGAGCCGCTCCAGCACGAGCATCCCGGCACCTTCGCCCCAGCCGGTGCCGTCCGCGTCAGCCGAAAAGGATTTGCAGCGCCCGTCCGGGGCCAGGGCGCGCTTGCGGCTGAACTCGAGGAAGACACCCGGAGTGGCCATGACGGTCGCTCCGCCGGCCAAGGCGAGCGAGCACTCTCCGCCACGCAGTGCCTGGGCCGCCAGATGCAGGGCGACCAGCGACGACGAGCAGGCGGTGTCGACCGTCATGGCTGGCCCCTCCAGCCCCCATGTATAGGAGATGCGCCCGGATGCGGCGCTGGTCAGGCTGCCCATGAGGAGATAACCCTCGTAACCCTTGGGCGGCTCGTGCCAGTGGGGGCCGTAATCCTGGTAGGCGATGCCGACGTAGACGCCGGTCCTGCTGCCAGCGAGGGAGAGCGGATCGATCCCGGCGTGCTCCAGGGCCTCCCATGAAGTGTCCAGCAGCAACCGTTGTTGTGGGTCGAGTGCGGTTGCCTCTCGTGGACTTATCCCGAAGAAACCGGCATCGAACTGGTCCACGTCATGCAGGAAACCACCGCCGCGCGAATACGTGCTGTTCGGCCGGTCGGCGTCCGGGTGGTACAGCTCCGTGGCATCCCACCCGCGCCCTTCCGGAAAGGAGGAGATCGCATCCCGACCCTCGGCGGCGAGTCGCCACAGCTCATCGGGCGATCCGATGTTGCCCGGGAATCGGCAGGCCATGCCGACGATGGCGATGGGGTCATCGTCGGCGTTGGTCTGCTCCGGGGCGGGTATCAGGCCCACCGCCGGTCCGCCCAGGAGCTCAGTATGTAGGTAGCAGGCCAGCACGGCGGGAGTCGGGTAGTTGAAGAAGACGGTGGCTGGCATCCGCAGGCCCGTGCATTTCGAGAGGCGCTCTCGTAGGCCCGTGGCGAACTCCCGGTAGATCCCCAACCGGCGCCATGGTAAGTCCACCTCGATCGTGCACGGCGTCTCCACACCCGTCACGGCCGCCACCTCAGCGCGGACGGCGTCGAGTAGAAAACGAGCCCGTTCAGCCTCTGGCAGGCCGGTCAGCCGCTCCCGCAGCGGCGCGGCCCATCTGTCCACGGGGATATTCATGCGGCTATTATACTGTAGGGTAAAGTACTGGCACTCGTCCGCTCGACGTACGCTCGATCGAGCCTGTTGGTGACCTAAGCCAGCGACAACAGTGTCCCGACTGGCCTGGCTGCAGGGTGCATTGTTCGAGATCGGACCGATTCCGAGCCGTGGCACACCCAAAATGGCGGTCACGGTGCCGTCGCCGTAAACGTTGGCCAGGACGCAGGCGGGTTCGATGACGAAGGTGGTGAACAGTCGCCGGATCTCGTTGCAAGTCATCCCTGAAGGAGCGGGGCCGGTCAGGGGTGCAGGGTGAATGCGGGTATGTGGGCAGGTCTCACCACGCGGAAGTCGCGGTGGTCGAGCGTGACAATGTCGGCGACCCTGAGCCGCTCGGCGACCGCGATCACCGACGCGTCGACGGCGCCCAGCGGAAGGTCGGTGACTGGCCAACGAGGTGCTCCATGCCTTGCAGGTCCGCTGCGGTCAGCTCGGTGTAGGTGAGGGTGCCGTCGACCAGCTGGTGCAGGAAGGTCGCAGAGGCGTGGTGCCCGCGCCAGCTTTCAAGGAAGTAGCAGACCTCGATTACGACGGGCGCGGGCACAATGAGCGGTCCGGGTGCAGTTTCGAGGTAGTCGAGGCAGTGTTGGTGGTGGTTGTCCCGCTCGTTGGCGGCGGCTACCCGGGGACCGGTGTCAATGACGATCACCCGTGGCCCAGCTCCGTCCGCATGATCTCCTCACCATGTTCGGCGAGATCATGTTCCGCGAACAGCGCGCCGGTGAACGCGATCACCCGTCGGCGGCCGGTGCCGCTGTCCCTGGCAGGCTCGCCCTGCCGGGGACGGAGTCGGCGCAGTAGCTCGCGTGCATCGTCCACTCGCTCCTCGTCTAGCTCGTCAACGAGGCGATGAAGATCCTCGCGTGCTGTCATGGCTCTTCATCTCCTCTATCAGGCGAGCAACTCAAAGCGCGGTGCCCAGCTCGTGGACCGTGCTCTCCGGACGGTCTCTGGTCATACCTTCTCGTCCGCAACGTTCTGGATCATCGTAACTGACTCGTCGGGTGACAGGGTGAGCACACGCAAGTGCTCGAACGCGACGCAGCCCGGCTCTCAGGCTGGTGAGCGACAGGTCCACGGCGACCAGCCGCTCGACCCCGCGCTCCAGCAGGGCCGGCACGTGACACGCAGGGTCCCGCAGCAAGGAAGGTAAGCAACAGGCGGCATCGGACGCCCGTAGACCAGCGCCGCAGCCTCGACCTCGGCCCGGCTCAAAGCCGCGTCGAAGTGGATCTCGCCCTCGAGGCGCATCAACGGCTCGCTGTCGTAGTGCCCCCTCACCATGCGCAGCAGTTCCGGTTCGCTCCGGCCGTCGATCTCGATCTTTCTCACCCGCGACCGCGAAGGGGCGCCATGGCCATGTCCTGGTTCCTTTCGCTCGTTGCCGAACCGTCAAAGTCGGGCCCGGCGGCCCGGGCTCCACAGCGCGCTCCCGGCGTGTCCGTCGAGAGTATTCGGTCGGATGCGGCGGACGCTCGACGCGATCTGACCCGATCGCGTGCGGCTGCTGGGTCCGGTGCGCGACTTCCTCGCCGTGGCGACCCGGCCTGGATGACGGGAGCGGGTTGCGGTGAAGCGCCCTACCTGCCGCGGCGACCCTGCGCCCGCTGGTGATCCCACCACTGTCGACGACGAGTAGCCCTCGGCGGTTCTCATGAGGGGATAATCAGTTGAGACTGTCGCCCTGTTGCCTGCTAGTGGCAGGTCAGGCTCGGTGGGCAGAAGTGATCCCCTCGGCTGGGTCGACAGTGATGATCTCGCAGCTGATCGGCGCGCGGGAGCATTCGATCCGAGCGTCAGCAGTAAGCAGTATGGTTCCATGCCGCTCAGCGTCACCCTACCCCGGACGGCTCCCCTGGGCACCCCCAAGCGCTACCTGACCCGCTGTCAAACACGTTCTAAGTGTGGTACTCCTCGAGGTCGTTGAGCACCGCGTGAACCGGTCCCCAGCAGAGCGCAACGGTGTCATGGTCCGGGAGGAAGTCGTTCTCCAACTGCTGCCGCGGGTGGATGAAGTTGCGGAAGTTCCGGACCGGGTCCATGAAATTTTTCGCGTCGAGCTGGATCAGCCCCTTGTCATGCGCCGTGTCAATCAGCAGCTCCAGCCCCGCGCGGCTAGCGCTGATCCTTTTCCCCTCCCTTCCCCGGAACCCGGTGGCAGCCAGGTCGGGGTAGCGCTCCATGAGCACGGAGAACAGCAGCCCTTCCACGAAACTACCGATTCCGAACAGCGCGAGCAGGTGCGCGCCGGACGCCTGCGCCCTCCTGCTCTGCTCGACCCGGTCCACCAGGAGCATCACCACACGAGGGTCGGCGAGCAGCGTACGCAACCGGTTCTCAAGCCCTTCCGGAGCGCTGAACATCGGTTGGTCCGGGTCGTCGGTGAGTTCGCCGAGCACCGGGCGCCCACCGATGTAGCTGACCGCCAGCCGCTCGGGCTCCAGGATCCGGTTGAGCTCCGTGCGGAACGTTTCGGCGACCGGCATCCCACCATCATATTCGCGGGGGTCGCAGACCCGGCATAGCAGACGCGCGACGTCACCATGATCCTTGGCGCGGTCGGCTAGGGCTTCGTCCAACCACCGCACCCGGCCGGACCCGTCGTATTCGGGTGGGTTGGACCAGCCAGCGTCCCGCAGGAGCTGTTCCAGTTCGTAACCACGGCGCTCGGACGGACCGTCGATATCGCAGATCACCTTGGCCACCCGCGTCAGCGTCTTCGGGTCTAGTGCGGTCGTCATACCGGCTCCGATCCTGACGTTCGCTCGGCACGGTCGAGCGCCTCGTTGACCCGCTGCACGATCTTGCTCCCGCGTCGCTGGAATCCCAGTTGCTCGACGGCCTGGTCGATGCGAGTATCGCGGTCGAGCAGGAGCCCGTCCCGCAGCAGCCACCGGCAGATGCTCACTATTTCTCCGAAGCCGTACTCATCGATCTTCCGTCGCGGCACCGGTGGGCGTGGGCCGCGGCGGGCAGCGATATCCGGGATACCCGGCACGGTCATCGGTTCCAGTCGGGGCGAAGGCCGGGTGGGTGGTCCTGTCGACGGCTCGATTGACGTCTCACGATCGGAGTCAGCCGACGCCTCCCGCCACCGTTGCACGATGCGTGCGACCTGTGCGTGCGGGTCGCTGAACCAGTCGCTGGCCCACATCCGGTGGAAGCGCCAGCCGAGCCGTTCGAGGTGTTCCTGTCGCAGCCGGTCACGGTCCCGCGCGCTCGGCGAGCGATGGTAGCTGTCTCCGTCCGCCTCGACGGCCAGGACCATTCTTCCCGGCTGGTCAGGATGAATGAGGGCGAAGTCGATCCGGTGTCCGGACACGCCCCACTCCCGCACGTATTTAACCTGGTGGGCGTCCAGTGCTTCGGCCACGCTGCGCTCGAAACCATTCGGGTCGGTCGCCACCGCTTTCCCGACCTCGTCCAACCGCCCTCCGTTGGACGCGAATTCCAGGAAGAGCCGTAGCAGCTTCGGGCCGACCGTCGGCCAGTCGGGTGGCATGTCGAGGTGGGTGAAGGAACTGACCACACACATCCGACGGCGGGCACGGGTTACTGCCACGTTGAGTCTGCGCTCACCGCCCTCCTGGTTAATCGGACCGAATCGCATCCGCAACCGGCCGTCCGGGCCCTTGGAATAGCCGATGCTGAGGATGATGGCGTCCCGCTCGTCACCCTGGACGTTCTCCAAGCTCTTGACGAATAACCGGCGGCCAGGGCCCTGCATGCGGGTAGTGAATTCCTCCAGCTCCGGGTGTTCGGATGTCGCGGTGTACAAGGCTGCCTCAACGTGGTTGGCGTGCTTGCTTCCCATGGTGATTACACCCAGCGTGTCATCTGGATGCTCCCGGACGTGCTGCAACACGAGTTCGACGACGCGCTGCACTTCCGCACCGATGACGCCGCCGCTGCCCGGAGAGGCGCTGCCTTCCACGGTTGCCAGACACAGTGGGCTGTCGACGTTGCAGCTTGGGAACGTGACTAAATCACGTTGGTAGATCTCGCTGTTGGAAAAGGCGATCAGGCGCTCGTCGTAGCTTCGGTAGTGCCAGGTGAGCGTGTGGGACTGCGGGACGAAGGCCGCGAGGCATTTCAGGATCGACTCGAAGTCACCCAGCTTCGGTGCGACGGGAATTTGTCCTTCGTCCGTATCGTCGTCGTCATCTCCTATCCCACCGCGTGCCATGTTCCGGAAGAAGCGGCTGGGAGGCAGCTGGCGATCGTCCCCCGCCACGACAAGCTGGCTGCCCCGCATGATTGAGGCCATCGCGTCGAATGGTTCGACCTGGCTGGCCTCGTCGAAGATGACTAGGTCAAAAAGGCGCTGAGCGGGCAGTAGGCGGCTCACCACCACCGGGGACATCGCCCAGCAGGGACGTGCTGCTAGCAGCACGTCCGGTGCCTTCGTGACGAGCTTGCGGATCGGCATGTGCCCGCGCTTGCGGTTCGCTTCGGTGAGTACCACCGTGTTCTGCGCCTTGTTGGCGTCGCGCACCACACGAAGACGCCCCGCAATCTTGCGACGAACCCGCTGGGCGTTGAGCGTGAGATGGTCGTTGTCGGCCTTCTTGAACTCCTCGACGATGCGGGAATGCTCGCGGCCACTGAAGTTAGCCAGGTAGGGCACCCGCAGTCGGTACTCGTCGAGCAGGGAGCTGTACCAGGAGAACCGAAGCACCTCTAGTGCCTCGTCGGCGTCGGCATCGCGGCGGACCAGTTCATCGAGCAACGGGCCGAGCCCGAGCGCCTCCAGTCGGTCGGTGATCATGTTCAGCTCGGGTATGCGGAACAGCGTTTGCTGGTCCGTCCGCAGTTGAGTCAGCGTCGATGTGAGCTTGTCCTCCGGCCAGTGGTCCGGCTCCTCCAGCCGCGCGCACAACGCGACCGCCGCCAGGTGATTGCGCATGTCGGTGAAGCGCTCCATCGCGCTGCCCAGACCATCGATCGGCACCGGACCACGTTCATTCACTGCGAGTCGCCGCCAGCGTTCGAGCTGGGCCGATGCCGCCGCGAGTTCCGAGTGCAGGGTTCGCCGGGCACAGTTGCGGTCCTTCCTCATTACTGCCGCGCGCCTACGGAGCACGAGCCGTTGCCACGCCCTGAGTGGCCGCGGGTGCTCGGCCCGCCAGTGGCGATCGCCGGTGGCATAGCACAGGTCGTCGAGTTGCGCACCGAAGATGCTCTCGCCGTAGAATCTGACCGTCCGCTCGACCGCGCTCAGCAGCACGAGGACGTCCTGCCATCCCGCGAGATCGAAGGGTTTGACCAGTCCCGCCTTGCTGACCAATGCCGTCATCTCGGACTGCGCGTCGTGCCAGGCCCGCCCGGCCAGCGCGTCGAGTTTGGCGAGCACCTCCCTGGCTGCCTCCGCGTCGCGGATCTCGCAGCGCGACCAGGCCGAATCCCCGCGCCGCACGGCCAGCCCGTCCATGTTGACGAACCGGGTGAGGTTGTTCTCGACGTCTCTGATGGTCTTCTTGTCCAGCGCGACGAGGCGTGCGTCACGGAAGTGGATGAGGTTCTTGCCGCGTTCGGGAAGATCCAGCAGCTCCTGGTAGATCTCGAAGGCCGACAGGCCCCACGGATCGCGCTTGCGGTGCACCTCATCGGAATGCTGGATGACCTGGCGGCGACGTTCTGCTAGATGCTGGTGCAGGCCGTTGATTGCCGGGGGGAGCTCCGTGCTCGCCCGCTTCAGCGACTCGGCCACCTGTTCGGCGACTTGCCGCTTGCTGAGCTTCTGCTCGTGCAGGTCGAACACGAGATGGTGCAGGTCCACCTTCTCTAGGCGCTCGGTCACCGCTTCGATGGCGGCCCGCTTCTCGGCGACGAACAAGATCCGCTTACCGCTGGCCGCGGCGGAGGCGATGATGTTCGCGATGGTCTGGCTCTTGCCGGTGCCCGGTGGCCCCTGGATCACCACGTGCTGCCCGTCGAGCACAGCCAAGATGGCCTTCTGCTGTGAGGCGTCCGCGTCGAGCACTAGGAACTCGTCATGCGGATCGACATCGTCAGGGCGGGCGGGCAGGTATCCGGCTGCCTGCGCTTGCAGTGTTCCAATTGCGGACGGGCACCCCGCGGCCGCGGCGACAACGTCGTGCTGGGCGAGCAGTTCCGCCGAGCTGCGCAGATCCTCCACCATCGGTAGCTTCTCGTAGCTGAAGATTCCGGCGAGGATGCGCTGCTCCAGCTCGGCGGGGAGCCCCTGGCGCCTGACGAGGTCGGCAAGCACCTGGTGAATCTCCTCGACCTTGGCAGACATGCTGTCGATCTCGCCGAGCTTCGCGTTGAGCTGCTCGCCGATATTGTCCAGATCAAAGTCCACCCCGTACTGCCGGTGAAGCGCGTATAGTAGCACCGGATTGACCTCAGCGTCCCCAACAAGTTCGACGGTGTAGTCGTTCTCCGCCGCCGTTCTGGGCTCCACCGTGATCGTCTGCAGCAGAAGCGGTGCACGTAGTGGCAGCACCGGGGAAGTTCCGCGTGTTGTCGGCGGCGTGACACAGAATAGTCCGTGGGCGAGCCGTCCTATTTTTATCCCTTGTTCTTCCTCGTACATCAGCATCGCGCGCCGCAGATTCCGGGCGCGGATGCACGCCGTGGCGTGGTTTTCCCGCTCAGGTAGCAACGCGGACAAACGAGCCTTACGGCCACCAAGAAACTGGGCGAGCGGATCCATCTGAGAATTGGTCAGATCAAGGGTCGCCGTCTTGGAATCCCGGTAATGCAGCAAGGTATTGTATCGACCGAAGTCGATCAGCTCGTCGGCCCATTGCTGTGCCTTGATGAGAACCGTGCCCAGCCTACTGGTATCATTCGTATCCATGCGCGGTCTCCCCTAGCGGAAGCGTCTCTCCCTGGTGGCCGATGCGAATCGCTCGGCGCTTACCGCATCCGCGGGCAAGCCCATCAGCATACCTCGCCGAATAGCAAGAATCACCCCCCGTTCGTGGCACGCAGAGAGTCCATTCGTGGCACAGCGTTCGGGGTCATGTAGCTCAGAGTAGCCGGCCTTCGCGGGAGCAATCGCAACACCTGCCTTGCATTGCTCTCGGTCATCGGAGCGTCGCGAAGTGTTACCCCGTGGCAGGTGGCGGGGACGCGACCCGGGAGGCGCTGGGGGGCGTGGTGCGGACACGGCCGCTAAGTTCGAGGGCGTCCGACTAGAGAGCAGAGCAGGCGCTCGCCCCCGGTGACACACTCAGCCTCCGGTGACATCCGTACATCTCGACGTGAAGGGCTTCGTCGACGCCGAGCGCTTCGCCGGAATGAGCTACCGGGCCGCGAACTGGATCCACGTCGGACGAACCCAGGCAGAGGCAAACTCGACCGCCACCACCAGCAGGCACTGCTCATCACTAGAAGTTGGAGCCGAGATCGTGGAACAGGGCAGTGGGGTCGGAGAGCAGACGCCAGACGATGACCAAGTTGCAGTGGCCGACGACACCGGTCGCTTTCTCTTTGCCCCGCACCGTCGCTGCTGGCAAGACTCGCCGTGTCAATCAGCAACCGGCCGGGCGCCTGGTGTCAGATGAGGTCGTCGAACTCGCCGGCCTTGCATCCCTTGATCCAGGCGTCCATCTCGGCGCGGGTGAAGAACACGGTGCTGGCCTCATGATGGTTGCTATTGCGTACGGCGATCCTGCCGTCGGCTAGCGGGGCGGTCTCCACGCAGGCTCCCTGATCACCGCTGAAGCTGGACTTGCGCCACGGTGCGGCGTCCAGCTCGTGTGACGTGCTGTCCTGACGGTCGCTGGTCATGCCTTCTCCTCCGCAACGTTCTGGATCATCGTAGCCGACTCGTCGGGTGACAGGGCGAGCACGCACAAGTGCTCGAACGCGACGGTATGCGCGTCGATCTCGTGGGGTTGCTCCAGGTAGACCCCACCCGAGCGGTGCTCAAGGTAGATTACCCCAGGGTCGGCGGGCCACGAGAAGCGAAGCACCTGGAACGGGCCGGCAGCCATGCCGGGGTGCGCGCCGTGGGTGTAGGGCACCACCTGCACGGTGATCTTGGGGCGGCTCGCCAT
>Ga0136620_10000851_pt1 | contig 14121 bp, 26 predicted proteins | sample AntDrymUQ4162106_2_FD_104806 | JGI IMG/M metagenome (GOLD analysis project Ga0136620, IMG submission 104806) | Polar desert sand microbial communities from Dry Valleys, Antarctica - metaG UQ416 (21.06) | ecosystem: Environmental > Terrestrial > Soil > Desert | place: Antarctica: Dry Valley... | reverse complement strand
CCGGCGTCGCAGCGCGCCTGCCACAGCTCACCGGCCACACGCACCTGGCCGTACGGCCTGCAGCCCGTCGAGACGAGCGCCCGCCGGCCGACGAGCGTCTCGACGCCGACCGTGGGCTTGCGGCGGTGCGACAGCCACCACCAGAACCAGGCCTCGAGCAGCTCTACTAGCGCTCCCGCGCCGACCGCGACGTAGCTCCACGGCGGCGACAGCACGAAGAGCGCGAGCAGCAGGGCGACGACGAACGCCACGAGTCGAATCTAGCTGGTGGCGATTGTGAGACTTCTGTGCTCGGTCGGCGCTATGCGCCGGGGACGAGCGTCCGGGCGGGCTCGAAGTCGACGAGCTCGAGGTAGACCATCTCGGCGGCGTCGCCCTGTCGCTGGCCGAGCTTCACGATGCGCGTGTAGCCGCCGGGCCGCTCGGCGAAGCGGGGCGCGACATCCGAGAAGAGGTGCGACACGACGATCGGCGAGCGGAGCTCCGAGAGCGCCTTGCGACGTGCGGCGAGGTCGCCCCGCTTGCCGAGCGTGATCATCTTCTCGGCGAACGGCTTGACCGCCTTGGCCTTCGCCTCGGTCGTCTGGATCCGGCCGTGCTCGAGCAGCGCGCCCGCGAGGTTCGAATAGAGCGCCTTCCGGTGCGCGGAGTCGCGGCCCAGCTTCTTGCCTGCGCGGGCGTGCCTCATGACGCTACTCGTCCCCTCGCAGGCCGAGGCCGTGTGTCTGGAGGGTCTCCTTGACCTCCTCGATCGACTTCTTGCCGAAGTTCGGGATCGCGGCGAGCTCGTTCTCGGACTTGGAGACCAGGTCGCCGATCGTCTCGATGCCGACGCGCTTGAGGCAGTTGTACGAGCGCACGCCGAGCTCGAGCTCCTCGATCGGGAAGTTCTCCATCCCGTGCGCGGTGGGCGCCTCGGCGCCGGACTCGGCCGCGGCGGCCTCGCCGAAGCCCTCCATCCGGTCGAGATCGGTGAAGATCGCGAGCTGGCGGATCAGGATCTCGGCCGCCTGGCCGATCGCGTCACGCGGCTCGAGCGAGCCGTCGGTCGTCACGTCGAGGGTGAGCTTGTCGTAGTCCGTCCGCTGCCCCACGCGCGCGGCCTCGACGTCGTAGGAGACGCGGCGAACCGGCGAGAAGATCGAGTCGATCGGAATCACGCCGATCGGCTGCTCCGGTCCGCGATTGAGCTCGGCCGGGACATAGCCGCGACCGCGGCCGATCGTCAGTGTCATCTCGAGCTTGCCCTTATCGGATAGGTGCGCGAACTCGAGCTCCGGATTGAGGATCTCGAGGTCGGCCGGCGCCTGGATGTCGGCTGCCGTGACGGCACCGGCACCCTTCTTCGCGATGTGCACCTCCATCTCCGGGCTCTCGCCGTGCAGGCGGCAGATCAGGTTCTTGAGGTTGAGCAGGACGTCCGTGACGTCCTCGCGCACGCCCGGCAGGGTCGTGAACTCGTGCGCGACGCCCTCGATCTTGACGGCGGTCACGGCGGCGCCCTCGAGCGACGAGAGCAGCACGCGGCGCAGCGAGTTGCCGAACGTGTAGCCGAAGCCGCGGTCCAGCGGCTCGATCACGAAGACACCGCGGTCCTCGTTGATCTCCTCGTGGACGATGCGGGGAATCTGGAAGTCCATCAGACTGGTACGGGTAGCCACGTAAGCGATCCTTTCTTCCTTCTGAGTGCTACTTGGAATAGAGCTCGACGATCAGGGACTCCTGGACGGGCGTGTCGATCTCGGCACGCTCCGGCCACTTGAGCACCTTGCCCGTCAGTCCTTCGTGATCCGCCTGGAGCCAGGGCGCGACCGAGGCGGTCAGGTCGGTGGCGTCGCGGATCGTCTGCTCGGCGGGGCTGCCCTGCTTCATCGTGACGATGTCGTCGGGGCGGACGCCGTAGCTCGGGATGTTCACCCGGCGGCCGTTCACGAGGAAGTGGCCGTGGCGGACGAGCTGGCGCGCCTGCGCGCGCGAGCCCGCGAAGCCGAGTCGGTAGACGACGTTGTCGAGCCGCGTCTCGAGCATCCGGAGCAGGTTCTCGCCCGGCGCGCCGAGGCCCTTCGTCGCCTTCTCGTAGTAGTTGCGGAACTGCTTCTCGAGCAGGCCGTAGTACCGGCGCGCCTTCTGCTTCTCGCGTAGCTGGAGCAGGTACTCGCTCTGCTTGATCCGCCCGCGGCCGTGCTCGCCCGGCGGGTAGGAGCGGCGCTCGATCGAGCACTTCTCCGTGAGGCAGCGCTCGCCCTTCAGGAAGAGCTTCATGCCCTCGCGGCGGCAGACACGGCACTTGGGACCGAGATCTCTGGCCACTAGACGCGCCGCCGCTTCCGGGGGCGAACCCCGTTGTGGGCCTGCGGGGTGACGTCGGTGACGCCGAGGATCTCGAGGCCGGCAGCCTGCAGGGAGCGGATCGCGGTCTCGCGGCCCGAGCCCGGACCCTTCACGAACACAGCGACCTTCTGCAGACCGTGCTCCATCCCCTTGCGGGCGCAGGAATCGGCGGTCACCTGCGCGGCGAACGGGGTCGACTTGCGCGAGCCCTTGAACCCGGCCGAGCCGGCGGACTCCCATGCGATCACGTTGCCGTCGTTGTCGGTGAGCGCGACGATCGTGTTGTTGAACGAGGTCTTGATGTGGGCCTGGCCGATCGCGATGTTCTTGCGGACACGGCGACGCGTGCGGCCCCTGGCCGCCGCCTTGCGAGGTGGGGCCATTACTTCGCCTTCTTCCCGCGGCCGACGGTCTTCTTCGGCCCCTTGCGCGTGCGTGCATTGGTCTTCGTCCGCTGACCGTGCACCGGCAGGCCGCGGCGGTGACGGATCCCGCGCAGGCAGCCGATCTCGCTCAGGCGCTTGATCGCCTGCGAGCGCTCGCGGCGCAGGTCGCCCTCGACCTGGAGGTCGGAGTCGATGTAGCCGCGCAGCTTGTTCACCTCGTCGTCGGTGAGGTCGCGCACCTTCTCGTTCGGGTCGAGCCCAAGCGTCGCGCAGATCGTGCGCGCGGTCGGCTGGCCGATCCCGTAGATGTACGTCAGCCCGATCTCCAGACGCTTCTGGTTCGGGAGGTTGACGCCTGCGATTCTTGCCAAATCGAGCTCCTAGCCCTGTCGTTGCTTGTGGCGGGGATTGACGCAGATGACCATGGTGCGCCCGTGCCGCTTGATCACACGGCAGCGCTCACACATGGGCTTGACGGACGGACGGACCTTCATGCATTCCTTTGCGGGTCGGCTAACGGTGCCTGAACGTGATCCTGCCGCGGTTCAGGTCGTAGGGAGAGAGCTCGACCTTGACCTTGTCGCCGGGGAGGATGCGGATGTAGTGCTTGCGCATCTTGCCGGAGATGGTCGCGAGGACGCTGTGGCCGGTGTCGAGCTGCACCCTGAACATCGTGCTCGGGAGCGCCTCGACGACCTCGCCTTCGACCTCGATCTTCTCTTCCTTGACTGCCATTGACCTCTGGGCAAACCCCGTTCGTTGATCAGGTTGGTTGGTGCGCGCGGCAAAGCGCGGCCGGAGCCGCGCGGCCGTTCACTGTAGCAAAGACGCCTCTCGATTGTCTTCTCGCCGGGCGCCGCTCCCGGTCAGAATGCGCGGCCCGTCGTCGGTGATCGCGACCGTGTGCTCGAAGTGGCACGAAAGCGAGCCGTCCTCGGTCGAGATCGTCCACTCGTCGTCCTCGACGTAGACGCCCGCGCTGCCCGCCGTGATCATCGGCTCGATTGCGATGGTCATTCCCTCGGAGAGCAACGGTCCGCGGCCCGGCTCACCGAAGTTCGGGATGTGCGGGTCCTCGTGGTAGGAGCGCCCGACTCCGTGCCCGACGAGGCTGCGAACGACCGCGAACCCATTCGCCTCGACGAGACGCTGCACCGCGGCGGAGATGTCGCCGACGCGGTTGCCGGCCCGCGCCTGCACGATGCCGGCGATGAGCGCGTCGCGCCCGACCTCGAGCAGCCGCTGTGCCTCGGGTTCGACCTCGCCGACCGGGAAGGTGTAGGCGCTGTCGGCGATGAAGCCGTCCAGTGTGACGCCGACGTCGATCGTGACGACGTCGCCCTCGGCCACGACGCGGGCGCCCGGGATGCCGTGCACGACGACCTCGTTCGGCGAGATGCAGATCGCCGCGGGATAACCGCGATAGCCCATCGATGTCGGGACGCCGCCACGCGAGCGGATGAAGTCAGCCGCGATCTTGTCGAGCTCGCCGGTCGTGATGCCGGGCTCGAGCTGCTCACCGACGTGGGCGATCGTGTCCGCGACCACACGGCCGGCGGCGGTCATCTTCTCGATCTCGGCAGCCGACTTGCGGACGATCACGCGCGCACCAGCTCGAGCGCGGACTGGATCTCGGAGTACACGTCGTCGACCGCGCGGGCCGCATGCAGTGGAACGAGCTTCCCGGTCGTGCGGTAGTACTCGACGACGGGCTCGGTCTGCTCGTGGTAGACGGCGAGCCGCCGCGCGATCGTCTCGGGCGTGTCGTCGGTGCGGCCCTCCTCGTGGGCGCGGCCGAGCGCCCGCTCGGTCGCCGTCAGGTCGTCCAGGTCGAAGAAAAAGATCACGTCGAGCGCGCGGCCGATCTCGGCCAGCATCTCGTCGAGCGCCTCAGCCTGGGCGAGGTTGCGCGGGAAGCCATCAAGGATGAAGCCGGCCCGCGCGTCTTCCGCGCCGAGCCGCTCGCGGATCATCCGGATCGTGATCTCGTCGGGCACGAGATCGCCGCGATCCATGATCGCCTTCACCTCGCGACCGAGCTCGCTCGTCCGGTCCAGCCCGCGGAACATGTCCCCCGTGGAGACATGCGGGATCTCGTGCTCCTCGGCCAGCCGTGTCGCCTGCGTGCCCTTGCCGGAGCCCTGCGGACCCAGGACCAGAACGTCCACAGGTGCTATTTCAGGAAGCCTTCGTAGGAGCGCGCCATCATCTGCGACTCCATCTGGCGCATCGTGTCGAGCGCAACGCCGACTGCGATCAGCACGGAGGTGCCTCCGAGCGCGCCCGCAGTCGCCTGCGAGAAGCCGCCATAGCGGATGAAGAGCGTCGGCAGGGTGGCGACGAGCGCGAGGTAGATCGCGCCGGGCAGCGTCAGCCGCGTGAGCACCCGGTCGAGGTACTGGGCGGTCGGCGGGCCCGGCCGGATCCCTGGGATGTAGCCGCCGTAGCGGCGCAGGTTGTCCGCCTGGTCGACGGGGTTGAACTGGACCGCCGTGTAGAAGTACGTGAAGACGACGATCAGGAACCCCTGCATCAGCATGTAGGGGACGCCCGTCGGCAGGAAGTGCTCGTTGACGAAGTCCTGCGTCTGCGGGAAGTACTGCCCGATCGTGGGTGGGAACGCCATCACCGCGGCGGCGAAGATGACCGGGATGACGCCGGCCATGTTCACGCGCAAGGGCATGTAGGTGGATCCGCCGGCCGTCATGCGGCGGCCCACCATCCGTTTCGCATACTGGATGGGGATGCGTCTCTGGCCTTCCTGGATGAAGACGATCGCGGCAATGATCGTGAGGGCGATCAGCGGGAAGAAGAGCTTCTCCATCGGGCCGCCGTTCCACCACGCCGCGATTCCGAGGGGGGCGCCCGTGAGGATCGAGGCGAAGATCAGGAGCGAGATGCCGTTGCCGACTCCACGCTTGGTGATCAGCTCGCCCATCCACATCAGCAGCGTGCAGCCGACGGTGAGCGTGATCACGATCAGCGTCAGCCGACCCAGGTTGGCGTCCAGTACGCCCTGGCGCCGGAACAGGAAGGCGTAGCCGATCGCCTGCGCGGCGGCGAGCACGATCGTCAGGTAGCGCGTGTACTGGTTGATCTTGGCGTAGCCCGACTCGCCCTCCTTCTGGAGCTCGGCGAGCCGCGGGATCACCACGGTCATCAGCTGGAGGATGATCGAGGCGGTGACGTAGGGCATGATCCCGAGCGCGAAGACGGAGAACTGCGAGAGGGCGCCGCCCGAGAAGAGGTTGAGCAGGCCGAGGATCGTGCCGCCACGGCCCTCGAAGTAGCTGTCGATCGCTTCGGAGTCGACGCCGGGGGCCGGCATCCACGAGCCGAGGCGGTAGAGGGCGAGGATGAGCCCCGTGAAGAGGACGCGGCGGCGGAGCTCGGGCACGCGCCACGCGTTGGCGAGCCAGGAGAACACTAGCCCTCCTCGGCAGGTGCTTCCGCGTCGGCCTCGGCTGCGGCCTCCTCGGCTGCAGCGGGCCTCGCCTTGCGGTGCTTCTGCTTGCGTGGATCGGCCGGCGCCTTCAGAGCGGTCGCGCTCCCGCCGGCGGCGGTGATCTTTTCGCGCGCGCTCGCGGAGAACCCGTGCGCGGTGACGGCGAGCTTCTTCGTCAGCTCCCCAGTGCCGAGCACCTTCACGTCGGCCTTCGTGTTCTTCAGCAGGCCTTTCTCGACCAGCGCCTCGAGGTTGACGGTGTCGCCGTCCTCGAACAGGCGCTCGAGATCGCGCAGATTCACGGGCTGCGAGTAGGTGCGGAAGGGGCCGACGGGCATCGCGTCGGCGGAGGTGTTGCCGCGCAGCTTCGGCATCCGCATGTCGATCGGCATCTGGCCGCCCTCGAAGCCTGCCGGCAGCGCATGCGAGCCGGCGCGTGACTTCTGGCCCTTGATCCCGCGGCCGGAGTAGCGCCCCTTGCCCGAGCCCAGGCCGCGGCCGACGCGCTTGCGCTCCTTGCGGGCCTGCGCCGGCTTCAGGGTGTGGAGGTTCAGCTCCTGGGTGTCTGGATCTGGGGCCATGTCTAGCGCTCCACCCGGACCAGGTGCGCGACCTTTCTCAGCATACCGTCGAGCTGCGGGGACTCCTGGATCTCGTTCGTCTTCCCGATGCGGCCGAGCCCGAGCGCGCGCAGGGTGCCACGATGGCTCTCGCTCTGGCCGATCTGGCTCCGGACCTGCGTCAGCTTGACCTTGCTCACGACACGGTCTCCTCGACCTCGGTCGTCGCCTCGACGGTCTCCGACGCCGGAACGGTCTCCGGCGCCGGCTCGGCGGCTGCTCGCAGCTCGGCGATTCGCGCGCTCGACTGCGGCAGGATCTCGCTGATGGTCTTGCCGCGCATCTTGGCGACGTCCTCGGGTCGGCGCAGGCTCTTCAGGCCCTGCACGGTCGCCTTCGCCATGTTGATCGGATTCGTCGTTCCGAGGCTCTTCGCCAGCACGTCCCGGATGCCGGCGAGCTCCAGCACGGCGCGGACGCCGCCGCCGGCGATCACGCCGGTTCCCTCGGAGGCGGGACGGATGAAGACGCGCGCGGCGCCGAACCGGCCCAGGATCTCGTGCGTGACGGTCGTGCCGTGCTTCGGCACGGTGAACAGGTTCTTCTTCGCGTCGTCGACGGCCTTCGAGATCGCGAGCGGAACCTCGCGTGCCTTCCCGTAGCCGACGCCGACCCGATCGACCTCGTCGCCGATCACGACCAGCGCCGTGAACGAGAAGCGCCGGCCGCCCTTGACCACCTTGGCGACGCGGTTGATCTCGATCACGCGCTCCTTGAGCTCGCGGACCTCCTCGCGCGCGATCACCTCACGTTCAACGGTGCTCATACCCGCTCCACCGCCGGCTCCGCTCCTTTCGGCTCCGTCGAGCCTACGCCGATAATCAAAACCTCAGACCTCCCTCGCGCGCACCCTCGGCGAGCGCCTTGACGCGTCCGTGATACAGGTAGCCACCGCGGTCGAAGACGACGGTGTCGACGCCGGCCTTCTTCGCGGCCGCGGCCACCGCCTTGCCCACTTCGGCGGCCTGCTCGACCTTGTTGCCCTTGAACGATTTGGCGAGGCCGAGCCAGCTGGCCCCGGCGATCGTCCGGCCGCTCTCGTCGTCGACGAGCTGGGCGAAAATGCCCTTGTTGGAGCGGAAGACTGCGAGGCGCGGCCGGTCGGCCGTGCCTGTCACCTTGCCGCGGATCCGGCGGTGCCGGCGCTCACGCGCCTGCCTGGTTGTAAGTGTGCTCACGCGCGCTTCCCGACCTTCCTGCGGACGACCTCGTCGCGGTAGCGGATGCCCTTCCCCTTGTAGGGCTCGGGCTTGCGGACCGCGCGGATCTCGGCGGCTGTCTGCCCGACCTGCTGCTTGTCGGAGCCCTTCACGATCACCTGCGTCGGAGCGGGAACCTCGAAGGTGATGCCGGCCCGCGGCTTCACCACGACGGAGTGCGAGTAGCCGACGTTCAGCTCGAGGTCGGTGCCGCGCAGCGCGGCGCGGTAGCCGACGCCCTGGATCTCCAGGTGCTTCTCGAAGCCTGACGTGACGCCCTCGACCATGTTCGCGATCAGGCTGCGGGTCAGGCCGTGGAGGGCGCGGTCGGGCCCCCTCTCCGTCGGCCGCTCGACGACGATGGTGTCGTCAGAATGCGCTACCAGCATCCTGATCGGGAGCTGCTGCGAGAGCTCGCCGAGGGGCCCGTTCACCTGAATTCTGCCGGGCGACAACGCGACGGATACCGTCGAGGGAACTTCGATTGGCTGTTTACCGATACGACTCATCTCATCTCCTAGATTTCTGCGAAGCAGAAATCACCACACGAACGCTATGACTTCCCCGCCAACGCCTTTCTCGGCGGCCTGGCGGCTCGTGACGAGGCCGGTCGAGGTGGACAGGATGGCGGTGCCGAGCCCGCCGAGCACGCGCGGCAGGCGATCCTTGCGGGCGTAGACCCGCCGCCCCGGGCGGGAGACGCGCTTGACACCGGTGATCACGCGCTGGCGGTTCTTGCCGAACTTGAGCTCGACGACGAGAGTCGAGAAGGGCGAGCCCTCGACGACGCGGAAGTCCTTGATGTAGCCCTCGTCCCGGAGCACGCGGGCGATCTCCTCCTTGATCCGGGAGGTCGGCATCTCGGCGGTGTCGTGCATCGCCTTGTTGGCGTTGCGGATCCGCGTGAGCATGTCTGCGATCGGGTCTGTCAGCATTTCGTCTCTCCTACAAGCTGCGCCATGTCTACCAGCTGCTCTTTGTCATGCCGGGGATCGCGCCCTGATGGGCGAGCGTCCGCAGGCAGATCCGGCAGAGGCCGAACTTCTTGAAGACCGCCCGCGGGCGGCCGCACTTGTTGCAACGCGTGTACTGGCGCACCTTGAAGCGCTGCGTGCGCGACTGCTTGACGACGAGCGACTTCTTGGCCATCTCTAGGCGGTTCCTTCCTGATCCGATTCGGTTCGGACGAACGGCAGCCCGAGGCTGCGCAGCAGCGCGAGCGCCTGCTCGTCCGTCTCCGCGGTGGTGGTGATGGTGACGTCGAAGCCGCGCACGGTCCCGACCGAGTCGTAGTCGATCTCCGGGAAGATGACCTGCTCGCGGACGCCGAGCGAGAAGTTGCCCCGGCCGTCGAAGGAGCGCGCATTGAGGCCGCGGAAGTCGCGGATGCGCGGGAGCGCGACCGAGACGAGCCGGTCGAGGAACTCGTACATCCGGGCGCCGCGCAGCGTCACCCTGGCGCCGACCGCCATGCCTTCGCGAAGCTTGAACGCCGCGATCGACTTGCGGGCACGCCGCACCTGCGCGCGCTGGCCGGCGATCGTCGTCAGCTCCTCGATCGCGGAGTCGAGCGCTTTCGCGTCGGTCTTCGCGTCGCCCACGCCCATGTTCAGCGTGATCTTCTCGACGCGCGGCACCTGCATGATCGAGTCGAGGCCGAGCTCCTCTTTGAGCTGCGGCCGCAGCTCCTCGTAGCGGTCCTTGAGCCGCGGGCTGTAGGTCGTCGTGCTCACTTGGCGTCCACTTCCTGGCCGCAGCCGTCGCGCTTGCACACGCGCACGCGCACGGTCTCGCCCTTCACTTCCTTGACCTTGATCCCGACGCGGGTCGGCAGCTTGCAGACCGGACAGACGAGCATCACGTTGGAGATGTCGACCGGAGCCGCCTTCTCGATGCGGCCGCCTGGCGCCATCTGCACGCCCCCCATGCGACTCGAGTCGCGCAGGGGCTTCGGGCGCGTGTGACGCGTGATCACGTTCAGGTTCTCCACGAGCACTCGGACGTCGCGCGGACGTGCCTCGAGGATCCGCCCCTGCTTGCCGCGGTCCTTACCGGCGAGGATCTGCACCAGATCCCCCTTCTTGATCTTGGATTTCGTTGGCATATCTCTCAGAGCACCTCGGGAGCCAAGCTGACGATCTTCATGAAGTTCTTCTCGCGCAACTCGCGAGCGACAGGCCCGAAGATGCGCGTTCCACGCGGATTGCGCGCGGCGTCGATGATCACGGCTGCGTTCTCGTCGAACGCGATCTGCGTGCCGTCGTCGCGGCCGTAGGGCTTCGTCGTCCGGACGACCACCGCCCGCACCACCTCACCCTTCTTCACCGCACCCTGCGGCGTCGCCGACTTCACCGTACCGACGATGATGTCGCCGACCCGGGCGTAGCGGCGCTTCGAGCCGCCCATCACCCGGATGCAGAGTAGCTCGCGCGCGCCGGTGTTGTCGGCCACGCGCAACCTCGATTCCTGCTGGATCACTGTGTTACCTCGGACATCACTTGGCAACCTCGACGATCTCGGCGAGCCGCCAGTTCTTCGTCTTCGAGAGCGGCCGTGTCTCGACGATGCGGACGACGTCGCCCGCCTTCGCCTCGTTGGCCTCGTCGTGGGCGTGGAACTTGGCCGACCGCCGGACGACCTTCTTGTACTTGCGGTGCGCCTTGATCGTGTCGACCTTGACCACGATCGTCTTGTCCATCGCGGACGAGACGACGGTGCCCTGGAGCTCGTTGCGGCGGCCGCGCTCGCCTTCCGGCTTCGGCAGGCGGACGATCGGCTTGCGCTCGGACGCCTTGTCGCGGTGCGGTCGAGTCTTCTGCGGGCGCAGGGCGCGCGGGAGGCGCTTGCGCTTGCGCTTCGGCTCCGCCGAAGCGCTAGGTGCAGGACCAGCGTCGGTGCTGGGTTCTCCAGTGCTGTCGGCGTCAGGACCGGCACCGCCAGCCTCGTTGCTCGTGACCTTCTGACCTTCGCCCTCAGGCTCGACGACCTCCGCGATCGGCTGATCGGCTTCGGCCGGTTCGGTCGCAGCGGCGGGTTCGTTGCCTATCGCGGACGCGTCAGCGTCCGCGACCCGTTCGGCGACCTCACTCGCCTCGACCGTCTCGGCCTCGGTGCCTGCCTCTTCGGCGGCCTCCGACGCGGGGTCGGCTCCGGCGGCGGGCGGCTCCTCGTCGGGCTGCGCCACCATTGCCTCGTCGGCGGCGGGCACGTCTTGGGGCGCGACGGCCTCGGCGGCCGGCTCCTCGACGACTTCGGTCGGCTCGACCACCGTCTCCTCGACGGGCTCGTCTGGGTTCTGCTTCGGCGTCTTCTCGGCCATCTCTACCTGGTCCCCAATCCCTGTGCTTGTCGTGCCTCGCGCTCGTGGCGCACGGTCAGAATGCGGGCGATCTCGCGCTTGGCTGTGCGAAGCCGAGCGCTGTTCTCGAGCGCCCCGGTCGCCGACTGGAAGCGCAGGTTGAAGAGCTCCTGGCGCGTCTCCGCCATCTTGCGGGCGAGCTCGTCGTCGGTCAGCTCGCGAAGCTGTCTAGCTCGCAAAGAGATCACCCTCCCGCCTGACGATCTTCGTCCGCACCGGCAGCTTCTGGCCGGCGAGGCGGAGCGCCTCCTTGGCGAGCGGCTCGGGCACACCGGCCAGCTCGAACATCACGCGGCCCGGCTTGATTACGGCGACCCAGTGCTCCGGGGAGCCCTTGCCCGACCCCATCCGTGTCTCGGCCGGCTTCTGGGTGACCGACTTGTCCGGAAAGACGTTGATCCAGACCTTGCCGCCGCGCTTGATCTTGCGCGTCATCGCGATCCGGGCAGCCTCGATCTGCCGGTTCGTGAGCCAGCCGGCCTCGAGCGACTTGATTCCCCAGTCGCCGAACTGGACCTCCGTCTGGCCGCGGGACATGCCGCGGCGCCGGCCACGGTGCACCTTGCGGTACTTGACCTTCTTCGGGAGCAGCATCAGGCAGTCCCTCCCTGATCTTCAGACCCGGACGCGTCGAGCATCGTCTTGTCCTCGGTCTGCTTCTTCGTCGTTGTCGTGTCGGGCGCGTCGGCGACCGGAGCCGGGGTCGTCTCGACCTGCGGCTCGATCACCGGCTGCTCCCGCCCTTCCGCGGAGACGCCCTGGTCGTCGGTGCGCGGCTTCTCGACGTTGTCTTGAACCGGAGGCCGGTCCTGCTGCGGGCGGTTGCCGCCGGCTGGGCGGTTGCGCCCGCCGCCGGGCCGACCTCCACCGGGACGGCCGCCGGGGCCGCCGGGCTTACCGCCGGGGCGGCGCGACTTCTTGACGAGGCCGAGACCCTCACGGTCCTGGCTGCGGCCACGGCTGCTCTCACGGGAGGCGCCGAGCCCTTCGGCCGCGCCACCGCGCCGTCTGCGCGCCTGGTCCTGGTCGCCAAGCCGCGTGTCCTTGCCCGTGGTCATGCCCTCGAAGCCCTCCGGCATGATCTCGCCCTTGTTGATCCAGACCTTCACGCCGATGCGGCCGGCGGTCGTCTTCGCCTCGGCGAAGCCGTAATCGATGTCGGCGCGGATCGTGTGCAGCGGAATGCGGCCCTCGGTGTAGCGCTCGGAGCGGCTCATCTCGCCGCCGCCGAGGCGACCGCCGCACTGGATCTTGATCCCCTGCGCACCCGAGCGCATGGCCGAGGCGAGCGAGCGCTTCATCGCGCGCCGGAAGCTGACGCGGTTCTGGAGCTGCTCCGCGATCGACTGGGCCACGAGCTTCGCGTCCAGCTCGGGCCGCTTGATCTCGTTGATGTTGATGTGGACGTTCTTGCCGGTGATCGCGTGCAGCTCCTTGCGGAGCGCGTCGACCTCGACGCCCGACTTGCCGATCACGATCCCCGGGCGGGCCGTGTAGATGTCGACCGTGATCCGCTGCTTGTCCTTGCGAATCAGGATGTCGGACAGGCCGGCGTGGCCGAGCTTCCCGTTGATGTGGTCGCGGATCCGGACGTCCTCGAGGATGTAGGTCGGGAACTCCTTCTTGCCCACGTACCAGTTGGACTTCCAGTCGTGGATGACGCCGACCCGCAGGCCACCGGGATGCACCTTTTGACCCATTAGGCCACGGCCTCCTTCTGCTTCCGCTTGCGTTTCGACGCCTGCGGTGCCGAGGCACCGGGCGACTCCTGAGTGGACGTGGTCGCCGTGGCCGCGGGTCGGCGCCTAGGACGCTGATCGGCCTTCGGATCCTCGCCGAGCACGATCGTGATGTGGCAGGTGCGCTTGAAGATCCGGTTGACTCGGCCGCGGGCGCGGGGACGCCAGCGCTTCAGCGTCGGGCCCTCGTTCGCGAACGTCTCGGCGATCACGAGCTCGTCGCCGATCAGACCATGATTCGCCTCGGCGTTCGCGACGGCCGACCTGAGCACCTTCTCGATCTCGTGGGCGGCGGCGCGCTGCGTGAAGGCGAGGATGGTGCGCGCCTCGGGCACGGTGCGACCGCGGATGTGCTCGAGCACGACCCGGGCCTTGCGCGCCGAGAGGCGGACCCAGCGGGCCTCCGCCTTCACCTGCACCGTCAGCTCCTGCTTCGTACGGGCCACGGACTAGCGCTTCACCTTCGCCTGGCGGTCGCCCGCGTGGCCGCGGAACGTCCGGGTGGGCGCGAACTCGCCGAGCTTGTGCCCGACCATCTGCTCGCTCACGAACACGGGCACGTGCTTGCGCCCGTCGTGGACCGCGATCGTGTGCCCGACCATGTCGGGAAAGACCGTCGACGAGCGCGACCAGGTCCGGATCATCCGTTTCTCGTTGGTGGCGTTCATCGCCTCGATGCGGCTCATCAGCCGCTCCTCGACGAAAGGTCCCTTCTTCGAAGATCTACTCAACGCTTGTCCTTCCCGCGGCGACGGCCGCGCACGATCAACTTGTTGGATTCCTTGTGCTTTGCGCGGGTGCGCTTGCCGAGCGTCGGCACGCCCCACGGAGTGACGGGGTGCCGGCCGCCCTTCGACTTGCCCTCGCCGCCGCCGTGCGGGTGGTCGACGGGGTTCATCGCCGAGCCACGCACCCCGGGCCGCTTGCCGAGCCAGCGGTTGCGACCGGCCTTGCCGATGGACTGGTTCTCGTGATCCGAGTTCCCGACCTGGCCGATGGTGGCCCGGCAACCGAGCGGCACGCGCCGCATCTCGCCCGAGGGG
>Ga0136620_10000850_pt1 | contig 14124 bp, 15 predicted proteins | sample AntDrymUQ4162106_2_FD_104806 | JGI IMG/M metagenome (GOLD analysis project Ga0136620, IMG submission 104806) | Polar desert sand microbial communities from Dry Valleys, Antarctica - metaG UQ416 (21.06) | ecosystem: Environmental > Terrestrial > Soil > Desert | place: Antarctica: Dry Valley... | reverse complement strand
GATCGACGAGCTGCCGCTGGTTGCGCTCATGGGCTGCTTCGCCGACGGCGAGACCGTGGTGCGCGGCGCGGCCGAGCTGCGCCACAAGGAGAGCGACCGGATCGCGACGGTCGTGGGCGGGCTACGCGGGCTGGGCGCGCAGATCGAGGCGCTCGAGGACGGCTTCGCCGTGCACGGGACGGGCGGGCTGGAGGGCGGCACGCTCGACGCCGGCGGCGACCACCGGATGGCGATGCTCGGGGCGGTGGCCGGGCTCGCGTCGCGGCGCGGGGTCGAGGTGAGCGGCATGGAGGCCGCCGCGGTCTCCTACCCGGCGTTCGAGTCGGACCTGGGGCGCCTTCTCGCTCGCTGAGCCGCGCGTGGGCGGACGGGGGCGGGCGCCCGCCCCGGGTAGCCTTGCGCGCTCATGGTCGTGGCGATCGACGGTCCCGCCGGGGCGGGGAAGAGCACCGTCGCGCGCGCGACGGCGGTGGCGCTCGGCTTCACCTACCTCGACTCGGGCGCGATGTACCGCGCGGCGGCGCTGGCGCTGATTGAGGGCGGCGGCGAGCCGGCCGACCGCGCCGCCGAGCTCAAGATCGACTTCGGCGAGCGGGTCGTGGTCAACGGTCGCGACGTGACCCAGGACATCCGCGCGCCGGAGGTGTCCGAGGCGGCGTCGCGGATCGCGGTGGAGCCCGGCGTGCGCACCGCGCTCGTCGACAAGCAGCGCGCGCTGCTGGACGCCGGCGATTGGGTCGCGGAGGGGCGCGACATCGGCACGGTGGTCGCGCCGGGCGCCGAGCTCAAGGTCTTCCTCACCGCCGCGCCGGAGGAGCGCGCCCGGCGGCGAGCCACAGAGCTGGGCGCGGACTGGCGCACCGTGCTAGCCGATCAGACCCTGCGCGACGAGCAGGACCGCTCGCGCGAGGCCTCGCCGTTGCGGGCCGCCGACGACGCCGTGGAGCTCGACACCACCGGCCGGACGGTCGAGGAGGTCGTCGAGGAGATCGTGGCGCTCGCGCGCCGGAGCGCACGATGAGCATCGCGACCGGCCCCTCGCCGCTCGCGAAGGTCGCCGTGGTGGGCTACCCCAACGTCGGCAAGTCCACGCTCGTCAACCGGCTGACCGGGGCGCGCGAGGCCGTGGTCCACGAGCAGCCCGGCGTCACCCGCGATCGCAAGGAGCTCGAGTGCGACTGGAACGGCCAGTCGTTCCTGCTCGTGGACACCGGCGGGGTGGACGAGTCCGAGCGGGGCGGCATCGCGCCGGCCGTCAGGGCGCAGGCGCGCCACGCGATCTCCGAGTCGGCCATCGTGGTCCTGGTCGTGGACGCGCGAGCCGGCATCCGCCCCGGCGACGACGAGCTGGCGCGCGAGCTGCGCTCGGCGCCGGTCCCGGTGCTCGTGGCCGCGAACAAGATCGACGATGTGTCGGCCATCCCGCTCGCCGCCGAGTTTCACGGGCTGGGGCTCGGCGACCCGGTGGCGGTGTCCGCGGCGCAGGGGCTCGGCACGGGCGACCTGCTCGACCGCGTCGCGGCGGCGGTCGCGGAGGCCGCGTCCCCGCTGTCCGGGGCGGACGCGCTCGCTCCCCGCCTGGCCGTCATCGGCCGCCCGAACGTCGGCAAGTCCTCGCTCGTGAACGCCTTCCTCGGCCAGGACCGCGTGATCGTCTCAGAGCTCGCGGGCACGACGCGCGACGCGATCGACACCCGGCTCGAGCTCGACGGACGCGAGGTCGTGCTCGTGGACACCGCGGGCCTGCGCCGGCGCGCGAAGGTCGCCGGGAGCGTGGACTACTACGCCCAGCTTCGCTCCGAGCGGGCGGCCGCCCGGGCCGACGTGGCGATCGTGGTGTGCGACGCCGCGGAAGGGCTTCGCAGCGAGGACCTGCGCGTGGCCGAGGTCGCGATGCGAAGCGGCTGCGCGACCGTTGTCGCGCTCAACAAGTGGGACGTCGGAACGACCGACCTCGACGACGCCGCCGCGCGCGGCCGCGCGAAGCTCCGCCTCCGGCCGCGCCTGATGACGGTCTCCGCGCGGACCGGCCGCGGCGTCGCGCGGCTGCTGCGGGAGGCCGTCGCGCTTGCCGATCGCGCCGCGCTGCGGATCGCGACCGCCGAGCTCAACCGCTTCCTGTCCGACCTCCAGGCCGTGCGGGAGCCGCCGACGGTCCGCGGCCGCCGGCTCCGCCTCTACTACATGACCCAGTACGAGACCCGCCCGCCCCGCTTCGCGATCCAGGTCTCGGACCGCGGCCGCGTTACCCGCGACTACGCCTTCTTCCTCGAGAATCGCCTCCGCGAGCGCTACGGCATGGAGGGCGTCCCGCTCGTAATCGACTACCGCGGGCGCGACGACGGCCGGCGGCGCCCCGAGCGGTCCGGGCGGGCTCGCGACACCGCCAGATAGGCCCAGCACCCCGGCCGGACCTCCTGAGCGCTGCTCCGCGTAGACGGGGCAGTGATCGGCTCCCGGCTGGAGGAAGAGATGGCGCGACGAATGATCGGATCTGTGGTGCTGGCGCTGGTGCTTGCGGCCATTGCGGTGGGCGCGGCCCCGGCGTACGGCGACGGGCTTCCCGTTCCCGGCGTGGCCGATGCCGGACCTGGAGGGGTCGCGCTTCCGGGCGGCGAGGATCGCTACGTCGCCCTGCCGGCCGGCAAGGACACCCTGGTGGCTCGCGTGCAGGCCGACGGCGGGGAGGTCCGTCGCTCGACGGTCCTCGAGGGCGACTACACCGTCCCCGCAGTGGCTCTCGACGGTTCTCCGGACGGGCTGTCGGCGGATGGAGGAACGCTGACGCTGATCAACCCGCGGCAGCGCTTTCCCCGCGAGGAGACCTCCTTCATCGTCCTGGACACGAGCAACCTTGCCATTCGCGAGCGCATCACGCTTCGGGGGGACTTCAGCTTCGACGCGATGTCGCCGGACGGCTCTCGCCTCTACCTGGTCGAGTACCTGTCCCGCCGCGACGCGACGGAGTACGCCGTCCGCGCCTACGACCTGCCCAGCGGGCGCCTGCTGCCCGAGCCGATCGAGGATCCCGACGAGCCCGCGTCGGAGATGGGCGGTTATCCGATCACGCGCTCGGCGAGCCCGGACGGCCGCTGGGCCTACACGCTCTACGACGGGTCCGGCGGCCACCCGTTCGTCCACGCGCTGGACACAGCGCGGGGCGAAGCAGTCTGCATCGACCTCCACGGGCTCAACGGCAACCTCAACAACCTGCGCTTCGAGGTGAGCCCCGACGGAGGCGAGCTCGCCGTCGTCGGGCGCGAGGGACCGGTCACGCTGGTCGATACGCAGACGTTCGAGACCAGCGATCCGCCGCAGCCGCCCGATCCCGCCGCCGAGACGGATGACGGCGGCGTGCCGTGGGGGTTCGTCGCGCCCATGGCGGTCGTACTGCTGCTCGGAGCGATCGCCCTGGGGTCGGCCATGCACAGCCGACGGCGGCTCCACCCCGACGCGACGCGCGGGCTCGCGCCCGAGCTCGACGACCCCGCGCCTGCGCGCGACGATGACGCGTTCGTTGCGGGTCCGCGCTGAGTCGCGCTCGGCGGTAGCGGGGCGCTTTGTCAGCGCACAGAGGGGTTGAGTCGCCCGCCTTCCGAGCGGGCGGGTGGCAGCGCCAGGTCGAGCTACTCCGGTTCGGGCCGCTCCTCGCCGGGCCAGCTGCCCGTGACGCCGTAGAAGCCCTGGCGCGAGAAGCGCTCGACGACGGCTCGGCTGACCTGGAACACCGCTCCGCGGAGGGCCATCGCCGCGAGCAGCTTTGCCCAGGAGGGGTCGCGGTGCTCGGGCTCGGGCGGTTCCTCCTCGTCGATCAGGCCCCAGACCCGCTCGAAGACCTTCTTGCCGAGGAAGCCTCCGAGGAAGCCTCCGATCACGCTCACCGGGATGAAGAGGACCTTCGCCATTCGCTTCTCCTCACTTCGTCTTGGGTTCGTCAGGTTCCTCGCGGGGCGCGAGCTGAATCTCTCGCCCCGCGTCCGGCACGCCTGCCTCGAGCTCACGCGTCCGCTCGAGCTCGGCGTTCAGCTCGGCGCCGAGCAGCACGGCGATGTTGGTGATCCAGAGCCAGACCAGAAAGGTGATCACGCCGCCGAGCGTGCCGTAGGTCTCGTCGTACGAGCCGAAGTTGGCGACGTAGAAGGCGAAGCCGATCGAGGCGAGCACCCACAGCAGGAGCGCCACGACGCTCCCGGGCGTCACCCAGCGAAAACCCGGCTGCTTGACGTTCGGCGCGACGTAGTAGAGGAGCGCGATCATCGTCACGACGACGAGCACCAGCACCGGCCACTTCGCGATCGTCCAGACGGTCACCGCGGTGTCGCCGATGCCGAGGGGGCCCGCCACGGCGTCCACGAGCGGGCCGGTGAGCACGAGCGCCAGCGCGGTGGCCGCGAGCAGAAGGACCATCACCAGCGTCACCGCGATCTGGAGCGGCCGCAGCTTCCAGAACGGCCGGCCCTCGTCGGTCTCGTAGATCTTGTTCGAGGCGCGCATGAAGGCTCCGACGTAGCCGGACGCCGACAGCAGCGCGCCGGCCAGCCCGACCACGAACAGCACGCCGGCGGTCTGCTCGCTCTGGGTGATGCTCTCGATCGGCTCGGTGAAGGTGTCGGCAGCCGACGCCGGACCGAGCTCCGTGACTATGTCGGTGACGGTGCGGGTCGTGGTCTGCGGGTCGCCGAACAGGCCGAGCAGCGAGACGAGCACTATCAGCATCGGGAACACCGAGAGGATGCCGTAGTAGGTGAGCGCGGCCGCCCGGTCGGTCAGGTCGTCCTCCTGGAACTCGGAGACGGTTCGCTTGAGCGCGGGCAAGAGCGACCGGCGGTCGAGGTCGCGCAGGCGGGCGGACGGCCGCTGGCTGTCCGTGTCCGATCGTTCGCGCATGGGCAGGCGGCGCGCCGCATCGCGGCCGCCACCCCGGCCAGCTTAGACAGGATCTAGCCGGCCCAGAGCTCCGCGGGCGTCCGGCCGCGCGCCTAACGTGGCCGCGTGATCGCCAAGGTCGAGCCGCTCACGCCGGCACGCTCGCTGCGTGGGCCGTTCGACTACCGGGTGCCGAGCCACATGGCGGAGGTGGACGTCGGCAGCATGCTCGTCGTCCCCTTCGGCCGCCGGCGCGTGCTCGGCGTGGTCGTGGACGTGGCCGCTCGTAGCGAGCTGCCCGACGACCGGCTCGTCGAGCCGGTCGCCGCGCTGGAGCGCGACCTCCCGCGCGAGCTCCTGCGGCTGGGCTTGTGGGTGGCCGAGGAGTACTGCTCGACGCCCGCCCGCGGCCTTGGCCTCGTTCTCCCGCCTGGCACCGGGACCGGCTCGGCGCCGCGCGTCGGCGCCCGTCGCGCGCTCGTGGCGACGCTCACCGAGGCCGGCTACGACGCGGTCGCAACGGGCGCGCGGGTGGGAAAGCGACAGCGGGCGGCGCTCGAGACGCTCGCCGGAGGCGCGATGCCCGCGTCGGCGCTCGCTCGCGCGACGGGCTGCGCGCACGCGGCGCTCCGCGGCCTCGAGCGCCGCGGTCTCCTCGAGCTCACGGACACCGAGCTCCGGCGCCGGCCGCGGGTCACGAAGGTAGGCGCGTCCGCGGCGGCCGGGACGCGGCTCACCGACCCGCAGGTCGCCGCGCTGGCGGGAGTGCTGGCGCGGATGGACGCGCCCGACCCGTGCGACCGGCGTCTCCTGCTTCACGGGGTCACGGGCAGCGGCAAGACGGAGGTCTACCTTCACGCCGTGGCGGGGGCGCTCGAGCGGGGGCGCGCCGCGATCGTGCTCGTGCCGGAGATCGCGCTCACGCCGCAGACGGCGAGTCGCTTTGCGGAACGCTTCGGCGACACCGTCGCGATCCTCCACTCGAAGCTGTCGGCGGGCGAGCGACACGACGAGTGGTCGCGCCTGCGGCGTGGCGAGGCGCGCATGTGCGTTGGCCCGCGCTCGGCGGTCTTCGCCCCGGTCGAGGACCTGGGGCTGATCGTGGTGGACGAGGAGCACGACCCGTCCTACAAGCAGGAGGGCGATCCCCGCTACGACGCGCGCCACGTCGCCGAGCGGCGTGCCCGCGACAGCGGTGCCGTGCTCCTCGTCGGCAGCGCGACGCCACGGCCCGAGAGCTGGCGGGCGCTGCACCGCCTGTCGATCCCGCGGCGCGTGGACGGCCGCTCGCTGCCGCCGGTGGACGTGCTCTCGACCGCCGGGCTGGCAACCGCGCTCCATCCGCGCACGCGCGCGGCGCTCGACGAGGTCCGCCGGGCACGCAGCAAGGCGATCGTCCTCCTCAATCGGCGCGGCTGGTCGAGCTTCCTGTCGTGCCGCGGGTGCGGGCGCGTCTGGGACTGCGACGGCTGCGACGTCTCGCTCGTTCTCCATCGCGGCGCCGGACGGCTGTCGTGCCACCACTGTGGACGCGCCGAGCCGGTGCCCGCGCGGTGCCCGGACTGCGGCTCGGTGTCGCTCGGCCGCCACGGGATCGGGACCGAGCGGCTCGAGCGCGAGCTCGCCTCCGCCCTCGACCCGCTTCCGATCTTCCGCCTCGACGCCGACACCGCCGGCGCGCGCGGAGCGATCGACCAGGTTCTCTCGGGCTTCGAGGCCGCCGAGACCGGGGTTCTGGTCGGGACTCAGATGGTGGCCAAGGGGCACGATTTTCCGGACGTGACGCTCGGGGTCGTGCTCGACGCAGACGCCACGCTCCGGTTCCCCGACTTCAGAGCCGAGGAGCGCACCTTCGCGCTCGTCGCGCAGCTCGCCGGGCGAAGCGGGCGCGGGGCGGCGGGCGGGAGCGTGCTTGTGCAGGCGCTCGACACCCGCGCCCCTTCGCTCAGGTACGCCGCCCGCCACGACGCGTCCGGCTTCGTCGAGGGCGAGCTCGAGCGCCGCGAAGCGCTCGGCTACCCGCCGTTCGCCACCCTGATCAGGGTCGTTTGCTCGGCCCGCGTCGCCGGGCCGGAGACGGCCGCCGCCGGCGCGGTGAGGGCGGCGCTCGAGCCGCTCGCCGCCGCCGGCGCGAGTGTGCTCGGTCCGGCCGCGCTGTTTCGGCGCAAGGGCCGCGAGCGTGCGCACGTGCTCGTCAAGTCGCCCGATCGCGCCGCCGCGATTGAGGCCGTTCGGCGCTCCGTTGACGCCGCCGCCGGGGACCGCGCTCATCGCGGAGTCGGCTTCTCCGTGGACGTCGACCCGCAGTAGAATCGGGCGCGATGCCCGACGATCGCCAGCTCAAGCGGGCGGGGCCGAGGCCGGGGCCCGAGGCCGGCGTTGAGCCGAGCGGACCCGGTGCCGAGGCACGTCCGGACCCGGAGGTCGAGGCCCGCCGCGACGCCGCACTGTCCTTCGTCCGACGCTTCGGCGACCCCGTGCTGAAGAGCAGGGCGACCGACGTTGATCGCTTCGACGAGGCATTGCGAGCGCAGGTCAGTCGGATGGGCGGATTGATGCGCGACGCGCTCGGCGTGGGGCTCGCGGCGCCGCAGCTCGGGGTCTCGCAGCGCGTGCTCGTCTACCGGCTGGGCGCCGACGCGCCGCTGATCGCGCTCGTCAACCCGGAGGTCGAGTGGACGAGCGAGGACACGGAGACAATGGAGGAGGGCTGCCTTTCGATCCCGGCCGTGCACGTGGACGTGGAGCGGCCAATGCACGTCCGCGTCAGCGCCGTGGACGAGGCGGGAGCGGGGAGGATGGTCGAGGCCTCGGGGCTCGAGGCGCGCGTCATCCAGCACGAGATCGACCACCTCGACGGCGTGCTGATCCTCGACCGCGTCTCCCGCGAGCAGCGCAAGGAGGCGATGCGCGCCCTGCGCGAGGCCGAGCGGGAGCGCGAGGCGGCCTAGATGGCTGATCCCGCGTCCGCGCGTGCGGGGTCGTGGGATCAGCCATCTGACCGCCCGCCGGCCGGGACGACCGTCCACCCACCGGGCAAGACCGTCTACCTGGGGACCTCCGCCTTCGCGGCGGCGGTGCTCGATCGCCTGGCGGCCTCTCCACACCGCCCGGCGCTGGTGGTCACCCGTCCCGATCGACCGCGGGGGCGAGGGAGGCGCGTCGAGCCGCCGCCGGTCGCCGTCGCGGCGCGATCGCTCGGGCTCGGCGTGCTCCAGCCGGAGAGCGCGAACTCGGATGAGGCGCGCGCGGCGATCTCCGCGGCCGCTCCGCGGACGGTCGCTATCTGCGCGTTCGGCGGCCTGATCCGGGAGCCGCTCCTCTCGACCCACGAGATCGTGAACGTGCACCCGTCGCTCCTGCCGCGCTGGCGCGGCGCCGCGCCGATCGAGCGTGCCATCGACGCGGGCGATCCAGAGACCGGCGTCTCGATCATGCGGCCCACCGCGGAGCTCGACGCCGGGCCGGTGTGCCTCGCGCGCTCGGAGCCGATCCGGGCCGAGGACGACTTCGGCACGCTCTCAGCTCGCCTCGAGGCGCTCGCCGGCGACCTGCTCGTCGAGGCGCTCGACACGCGGCCTCCCTTCCGCGATCAGCCGGACGATGGCGTCACGGTCGCCGACAAGATCCTCGCCGAGGACCGCAGGCTCGATCCGGCGCGCTCGAGCGCGGCGCTCGAGCGCCGCGTCCGCGCGCTCTCCCCGCACGTGGGCGCGTACGTTGAGCTGGGCGGCGGAGACCGGCTCGGCGTGCTGCGTGCGCGCGTCGCGGAGGCGGCGGCGCCGGTGGACGAGCGTCCCGCGACCGGCGAGCTGCGCGCGGTGGGCGATCGGCTGCTGCTCGGCAGCGCGGAGGGCGCCCTGGAGCTCGTCGAGGTCAAGCCCGCGGGAGGGCGCGCGATGGACGCTGCCGCCTACGTCCGGGGACGACCGCCGGACAGGGCGCAACAATCAGGGAGGCGATGAGCGTCGAGGGCGAGATCGACTTGGGCCCGAAATGCCCCGTCTGCGGGGAGCCGTGGCTGCGCGGCTCCAACCTGCCGGGGCGCTATCGCTGCGTCAACTGCATGCGCCGCTTCGAGCTCCGCTCCGAGTGCCCCGACTGCGGGGCCCACTCCACGATCGCCCGAATGTCCGACACGGCGAACCTCTCCTGCCCGAGCTGCGGCGCCGACATGCTGCGGGCGATCTGACGGAGCGTGCCGTCCCCGGGTCCGCCGGAGGGCCGCTGGTAGAGTTGACTCGCGAGTCAATCTCGGCTCACGAGCCCGGATGAGCGGCTCGACGAAACGATGCCCGAGCTTGCCCTAAAGCGCGACGAGCGCCACCTCATGAGGGCGATCGACCTCGCCCAGGAGGCCCGCGGGCAGACCAGTCCGAACCCGCTCGTGGGCTGCGTGATCGTCAAGGACGGGCGCGTGATCGGCGAGGGCCGGCACGAGCGCGCCGGCGCCCCGCACGCCGAGCGTGCCGCGCTCGCTTCCTGCGACGGCGACGCGGCCGGAGCGACGATGTACGTGACGCTCGAGCCGTGCTGTCACGACGGTAGGACGCCGCCGTGCACCGACGCGATCGTGGAGGCCGGCATCGCGCGCGTGGTCGTCGCCTCGGAGGACCCCACGCCCAAGGCGGCCGGCCGCGGGCTGGGGATCCTGCGCGACGAGGGCGTGGACGTTGACATGGCCGGCGGAGAGCAGGCCGAGCGCGCGCGGCTCGTCAACCAACCGTTTCGCAAGCACGCCCGGAACGAGCGGCCGCACGTGGTCTTCAAGTCGGCGATGACGCTCGACGGCAAGGTCGCCACCCAGAGCGGCGACTCGCAGTGGATCTCCGGCGAGTACAGCCGCGCCCGGGCACATCGGTGGCGCGCGGAGTCCGACGCCGTGGCGGTTGGCATCGGCACCGCGCTGTCCGATAATCCGCTGCTCACGGCGCGCGTCGAGGGCGTGCCGCGCCAGCCGCGGCGGGTCGTGTTCGACTCGGAGGCGCGGCTGCCGCTGACCAGTCAGCTCGTGCGAAGCTCGCCCGACGCGCCGGTGATCCTCGTGACCTCGCGCGCCGCGTCGCGAGGTCAGACGAGCGCGCTGGAGACCGCGGGCGTCGAGGTGGTGCGCGCCACCGGCGGTACCGAGGCCGACCGGGTCCGCTCCGCGCTCGACGAGCTCGGCGCGCGCGAGATCCAATCGCTGCTGCTCGAGGGCGGCCCGCATCTCGCGGGGGCGTTCCTCGACGCCGGCGAGGTCGATGAGATCCGCCTGTTCGTCGCGCCGCTGGTAATCGGCGGGCGCCACGCGCGGATGCCGGTCGAGGGGCGCGGCGTCGAAGCCGTGGACGCCGCCCGGCGCGCGCTGACGACCGAGGTCGAGCGAATCGGCGACGACGTCCTGATCACGAGTCGGCTCACGGAGTGGTGATGTTCACCGGGCTGGTGCAGGAGCCGGGCGTGGTCGCGGCGGTGCGCGACTCCGCGGATGGCGCGCGCATCGAGGTCGACTCCGCGCTCGCCGCCGAGCTGGCGCCGGGCGACTCGATCGCGGTCGCGGGCGTTTGCCTCACGGCCGTCGAGGCGGCGGACGACCGCTTCGCCGCTCAGGTGATGGCGGAGACGCTCTTCACTTCGACGCTTGGCGGCCTTTCGGAGGGCGACCGGGTGAACCTCGAGCTGCCGCTCCGCGCGGCCGACCGGCTCGGCGGCCACATCGTGCAGGGCCATGTGGACGGCCCCGCCAGGGTCGAGACGGTCACCCACGAGGGCTTCGCCCGTCGCCTGGCGTTCGCCGCCGACGTGGCGCTCTGCCGCTACGTCGTCGCCAGGGGCTCGGTGGCGCTCGACGGTGTGTCACTCACCGCCGCGGACGTCGGGCGCGATCGGTTCGCCGTGGCCTTGATCCCGGAGACGCTCGAGCGAACGACGCTCGGCGAGCTTGCGGTCGGCGACGCGGTGAACGTCGAGGTGGACCTGATCGCGAAGTACGTCGAGCGGCTGACAGCCGGTGTCGAGACGATGCTCGAGGTGGAGGCCCCCCGATGAGCGCCGCGGCCAAGCCCTCGTTCGCCGCCGTCGAGGATGCGATCGAAGACTTCCGTGCCGGGCGGATGGTGGTGGTCTGCGACGCCGAGGACCGCGAGAACGAGGGCGACCTCGTCCTAGCGGCTCAGTTCGCCACCCCGGAGGCCGTCAACTTCATGGCGAAGGAGGCGCGCGGGCTGATCTGCCTCGCGCTGACGCCGGAGCGCTGCGACGAGCTCGGGTTAGATCTGATGCCGGCCAAGAACGAGTCGTCGCTCGCGACCGCCTTCACGGTGTCGATCGAGGCGGGCCAGGGCGTGACGACCGGAATCTCGGCGCACGACCGCGCGCAGACGATCCAGGCGGCGATCGACCCTCGCACGGGACCCCGCGACCTGCGCCAGCCGGGCCACGTCTTCCCGCTCAAGGCCAAGCCGGGCGGCGTGCTCGAGCGCACCGGTCACACCGAGGCGGGGGTGGACCTGGCGCGGCTCGCGGGGCTGAACCCGGCCGCCGCGATCTGCGAGATCCTCAACGACGACGGCACCATGGCGCGGGTGCCGGACCTCGTCGACTACTGCGCCCGGCACGGGCTGAAGATGATCACGGTCGGCGACCTGATCGCCTACCGCCGCCGCCACGACAAGCTCGTGGAGCGCGTGGTCGAGGCGCGCCTGCCGACCGAGCTCGGCGAGTTCGGGGCCGTCGGCTTCCGCTCGCTCGTGGATGGAAAGCACCACGTGGCGATGGTCAAGGGTGAGGTCGCCGGGCACGATGACGTGCTCGTCCGCGTCCACTCCGAGTGCTTGACAGGCGACGTCTTCCATTCGCTCCGCTGCGACTGCGGCCAGCAGCTCGAGGACGCGCTGCAGCGGATCGAGGCGGAGGGTCAGGGGGTTCTCCTCTACCTGTCCCAGGAGGGGCGCGGGATCGGGCTGCTCAACAAGCTGCGCGCCTACAGGCTCCAGGAGGAGGGCTTCGACACCGTGGACGCCAACATCGAGCTCGGACTGCCGGCCGACCTGCGCGACTACGGGATCGGCGCCCAGATCCTCGTCGACCTCGGGCTGACGTCGATCCGACTCTTGACCAACAACCCCAAGAAGATCGTCGGGCTCGAGGGGTACGGCCTGAGGGTCACCGACCAGCTGCCGATCGAGCACCCGGCCACCGAGCACAATCGCCACTATCTGCGCGCGAAGCGCGACCGCCTCGGCCACCTGCTCCATCACCAGGGCCTCGCGCTCGACGAGGAGATGATCCACGAGGAGCGCGTCCAGGATCGAGCGCGCGAGACGGGTCGGAGGGCGGCGACCGGATCCGGGCCTGACCCCGTCCCGGCCGAGGAGCGCCTCGTGGAGAAACCGCCCGCCCGCGACGACCGCGGTGGCTGACGCGTTCGCCATTGCGGTCGCCCGCTTCTACGAGGACCTCGCGGACCGGCTCGTAAAGGGCGCGCGCGAGACGTTCGAGGAGGCGGGCGCGAATGTGGAGGTCCACGAGGTGCCGGGCGCGTTCGAGCTCCCGCTCGCGGCCCGCTACTGCGCCGAGTCGGGGCGCTACGCCGGCGTCGCCTGCCTCGGGGCGGTGATCCGCGGCGAGACCGATCACTACGAGTACGTCTGCGCGGAGGCCGCGGCGGGGATCGCCCGCGTGTCGCTCGACACCCGGGTTCCCTGCGCGTTCGGAGTCCTGACGGTGGACACGCTCGAGCAGGCGGTCGAGCGGGTGGGGGGCAAGCGCCATCAGGGCCAGGACGCGGCCCGGGCGGTGCTACGCATGGCGGAGCTGCGGCGCGAGCTCGGAGCGATTTAGCTACCCGGCCACCAGATCGTCACGCTCGCGCGTCCGCCGTCACGCGCGGCCGAGGACCCTGGGGCGCATACCCGAACTTCAGCGAGTTAGTCACACCCCTCGTGATCAACGCGCGATAGTTCGACTGGCGGAGCGGCAGTGGGGAGTCGTCGCCGTCACGCAGCTCAGGCGCGCAGGGATCGGGCGCATGACGACTACCCGATGGGTCGACGGCGGACGGCTTCACCGCCTCCATCGCGGCGTCTACGCCGTTGGCCACCGGGCGCTCAGCGTGGAGGGGCGCCTTGTCGCCGCACTGTTGTACGCCGGTCCCGGCGCCATGCTCAGCCATGTCACCGCCGCCTGGTGGTGGGGGATCTGGGGTGCCGAGCCGCGGGTGATCCACGTGAGCACCGATCGCCGGCGCAAGTCCACGACGGACGTACGAGTCCACGGTCAGCGCGTCGTGGAACGCACCCGCCACCGGCATCTGCCGGTCACGACCGTGACCCAGGTCCTGCTCGACCTCGCGGCTGTCGCGGGACCGCGCGATCTCCGCAAGGCCCTCGCCGATGTGGAGTACCAGGGGCTCGTTGATCTCGCCAGCGTGGAGGCGGAGACCGGGCGCGGGCGGCCCGGAAGCGCCGCGCTTCGAGAGGCCCTCGCCGGTCACCGTCCCCAGCTCGCCCACACCCTGAGCGTCCTCGAGGAGCGCTTCCTCGAACTCTGCGAAGCCCACCGCATCCCGCTCCCGCAGGTCAACGTCAAGGTGGCGGGGATGATGGTCGACGCGCTCTGGTCTGCCGAACGCCTGATAGTCGAGCTCGACGGGCACAGGGCGCATGCCACGGCCCGCGCGGTCGAGCGCGACCGCCGGCGCGAGCTGAAGCTGCGCGCCGCCGGCTACGTCGTTCTGCGCTACACGTGGGGGCAGGTCACCGAGAGTCCAGACCTCGTGGCCGACGACGTGAAGCGGGCGTTGTGCCGCTGCTAGCCTCCGCCGCCGTGTCGAAGGTCTGCTACTCGTGCGGGAAGGGACCCGCGTTCGGAAACAGCCGCAGCCACTCGATGGTGGCCACCAGGCGGCGCTTCAACCCGAACCTCCAGAAGGTCCGGATCCGGGTGGATGGCGCCCCGCGCCGCGAGTACGTCTGCACGCGCTGCCTCAAGGCCGACAAGGTCCTGAAGGCCGTCTGAGGCTCGTCGCGCCGCCAGGGGGACGCAACCGCTTCCCCCCGACGGTGTAGAAACCCTCCGTGCCCGATCCCAGCATCGTTCGCTTCAAGGGCGCGGTGGCGGCCGGCTACGCCGAGCTCGAGCGCCGTCGCGGCGAGGTCAACGACCTCAACGTTTTCCCCGTGGCCGACGGCGACACCGGGGACAACATGGCGATGACGATGCGAGCCGTGCTCGACGAGCTCGAGCGCCTCGACGGGCTGGCCGTGGACGAGATCG
>Ga0136620_10000848_pt1 | contig 14131 bp, 12 predicted proteins | sample AntDrymUQ4162106_2_FD_104806 | JGI IMG/M metagenome (GOLD analysis project Ga0136620, IMG submission 104806) | Polar desert sand microbial communities from Dry Valleys, Antarctica - metaG UQ416 (21.06) | ecosystem: Environmental > Terrestrial > Soil > Desert | place: Antarctica: Dry Valley... | reverse complement strand
CCGCGAGTACGGCGGCAGAGATGACGGCAGCTGCGCCCGCTCCGGCAACGTCGCGACCCGGCCCCTGACGGCGCACGCCGCGCAGACTACTGGCGGGTAGGCTCCACACATGCCCCCCGCAGCTACCAAGAGCAAGCCGGTGCCCACCCCGCGACGGCTCCCGGCCAAGGACTTCGAGCTCAAGGAGATCGAGCTTCACGGACATCGCGTGGCCTACCGCTGCGCGGGCAGCGGCCCCGCGATCGTGCTCGTGCACGGGATCACGTCCACGTCGGCCACGTGGGAGCGGGTGATGCCCTACCTGGCCACCCGTTTCACGGTCATCGCCCCGGACCTGATCGGACATGGCGAGTCGGCCAAGCCCCGCGGCGACTACTCACTGGGTGCCTACGCGAGCGGCGTCCGGGACCTGATGGTCACCCTCGGCCACGAGAGCGCGACCTTCGTCGGGCACTCGCTCGGCGGCGGAATCGCGATGCAGCTGGCCTATCAGTTTCCGGAGCGCTGCGAGCGGCTGGTGCTGGTGGACAGCGGCGGTCTGGGACGGGAGCTGAACTTCCTGCTGCGCGCCGCCACGCTGCCACTGTCCGAGGCGGTGCTGCCGCTTCTGGCCAGCACCCGGTTGCTTGATGCCGGCCGCTCGATCGGCCGTCTGTTCGGGCGCCTGGGGCTCCACGCCGGCACCGACATGGCCGAGCTGGCCCGCGGCCACGCCTCCCTGACGGATCCCGAGGCCAGGGCCGCATTCGTGCACACCCTGCGTACGATCGTGGATCCGTTCGGCCAGCGGGTGGACGCAAGCGACCGCCTCTATCTCGCCGAGAACATCCCCTTCATGATCGTGTGGGGCGGGCGCGACCCCATCATCCCGGTGGAGCATGGCCTCGCGACGCACGAGCTGGTGCCCTCCAGCCGCCTTGAGCTGTTCGAGGAGGCGGGCCACTTCCCCCACCTGGACGAGCCGCAGCGCTTCCTCGACGTCCTGCTGGATTTCATCGAATCCACCGATCCGGCCGACGTGGATCCGGAGGAGTGGCGCAAGCTGCTGACGACCGGGCGGCGCGCCTAGCCCACGACGGGAGGACCGTCTGCACCGGTGACGTGCAGCAGGTCGATGGCGGCCAGCGCAATGGGCCGCCAGCTAGCCGCGGCGTAGGAGCTTGGCGATCACGCTTGCCACGATCAGATAGACCGCCGCGGCGATGCCCCAGTTCACGGCCACCTCGACCTTGCGGTCGTCGAGATCGAACATGTCCTTGAAGGGCCCGGCGAGGAAGCGAGCAACGTCCAGCACCAGCTCCACCAGGCCGTTGCTTCGGTTTGCCTCCAGCAGGACGAGCACGATGCCCAGCACGATCGCGCCGGCCACGAGTCCGGCGATCGCGGTGATGATCCTCGCGAGCACCCATGCGCCACGCCGCGCCGTGTGACCGGCGCCGCCGCGGCGACCGTCGCCGTCAGAGCGCTCCCGGCGGTTACCCCGGAAACGCCTCATGCCCGCTTGCCACCGAGTCGCTGGTCCACGGACCGACCCTACCGAGTCAGCGGCGTAGCCGCACCGTCGCGGAGCGGCGCTGCCCGGCATAGCGGAAGCGCACCGTCAGCTTCCGCGTGCTCGGGGCCACCGGCACCCGTGTCGTTGTCCCCGTGCGCGAGCGCACTCGCCGCCTGCCGCCGGCGACGACCACGCGGCGCTTGCCGCGCAGTCGCTCGCCGGTGCACGCGAAGCGCAACCTCATCACGAACCGCGCCACGCCGTCGGTCACCCGCCGGCGCTTGCGGGGGCGGGTAATCGAGGGACCACAGCCGGCCTTCTCGACCCGGGTCCACCCGGTGGCGCGGCGCCTGTAGCCCAGCCATGCTCCAGCGGCCCGCCCGCGGACCATCGCCGCGCGCAGCCGCTGGCCGTCGAAGCCCGTGCGCGGCACGCCGTTCACCACCCGCTTCGAGGCGCAGAGGCGAGCGGCGGCGCGCGCCGGCACGCGGCCGCGCGGGATGAACCAGTTGCCGTCTCCGTCGCGGCAGGCCGCGCGATGGCGCTCGGCGCAGGCGCGGGTCACCCAGCGGCCATCGGAGCGCTGCATCGAGCAGTTGCCGCCCGCCGTGGGGTGGCCGGGCGCCCAGCTCCATACGAGCGCGGCCAGCCTGGGGTCGCCCCTGGCGAGGAAGTCGAAGCCGACCAGGTCCACTCCGCAGCGAGTCATGCGGGCGGTCAGCGGTGCGTCTATGGGGTCGGTCGCGCCGTTCACCGACCGTGAGAGCTGGGTGCCGTCCTCGTAGTAGCGGATCACCTGCGCGTCGTACTGGGCGCGGGTGAAGTCCGGCCCGCAGTCGGGGAAGTCGCGAACGGCCGAGTTGTCGCTGCCGGTCTCGCGCGCCTTCTCGTCGAACACGTAGCCCTGCCAGCGATTGCCCTCGCCGCACGGGCCCATGATCAGCACCTGCTTGCGGGCGGCCCGCAGTTCTTCGCGGGTCAGGCCCAGGGGCAGCGCCTCGCATCGGGCGCCGCCCCCCGCGGGGCGGTAGACCCGATCGCCGAGTGTCTCCTGGATCGAGTCGGCCCCCGCTGCGTAGCCCTCGGGAGATTCGAGGTGGGACTCGAGATAGAGCAGAAGCGCCTGATCGGGGTGGCGGTCAAGCCAGCCACGGACCTCGCGGAGCACCACCACGAGCGGCTTCTCGGTGGTACAGCCCACGTGACCCTCGTTCTCGCCCCGGGCGTGGCAGACCACGGGCCCGCGCGGACCCACGCGCGGGTCCTGCGGGCTCGTGAACAGGTGAGTGTCGATCTCCAGGCTGCGCACACCCTCGTCGAGCTGGTCGAGGATCGCGATCTGCTGGTTGGGGTCGCGATTGGAGAGCGTGGCTCCCATCTCGGCGTCGCTGTTGTAGGAGTTGTGGGTGTAGACCCAGGGCGCGTTGCGGAGCTCCACATCGCTGGCCAGCTCGTATTGGAGGCCCAGCGCCTTGCGGACCCAGCCCGCATCGTCCGCGCTCGCCGCGGGAGCGGCGATCAAGAACAGCAGGGCAACGACGGTGGCGATCCTCCCTCGCACGCAAGGGAATCTACTTCCGGGCCCATTGCGGGGCGCCAGTCGCGGCCCTGGGAAGATGAGGAGATGGAACCCGTCATCGCGATCGACCAGTTCGGCGCCATCGCCTTCTCACCGGACGAGAGCTGGTTCGAGGTCGGGCCACCCGGTGAACGGCGGCGCGTGGGCTTCCATGACTACGCCACGATCTACGCCGAGCCGGGCCTGTACGAGCGGGTCTTCATCGAGGAACTCGGAATGCGCTCCACGTTCGAGGTCGTGCGTCTCTTCGGCGAAGCCCTGCGGGGCCTGGACATCGACCCGGCCGAGCAGCGTGTGCTCGACCTGGGAGCGGGCAACGGGGTCGGTGGCACGGCGCTGCGTGCGCTGGGCGTTGGGTCCGTCCTTGCGGTCGATATCGAGCCGGCGGCTCGCGCGGCGGCGGCTCGTGACCGGCCCGGCGTCTATGAGGACTTTGTGGTGGCCGACCTGGCCAGGGACGCAGACCAGTTCGCCCATCGCGGGTTGACCGCGGTGGTGGCCCTGTCGGCGATCGGCCCGGGCCACGTGCCACCCGTCGCTCTCAAACGGACCCTCGGGCTGCTGGAACCGGGCGGGCTCTATGCCTTCGCGGTCATGCCGGCGCTGCTCCCCGGCAGCGAGGACGAGGTGGGCCGGGCCACCGGCTATCCCGACTACCTGGCGGAGTTGCTCGCGCGGTCCGAGGAGCTCGCTCGCGAGGCCTACGTGCACCGCCGCCAGGCCGACGGATCGCCGCACGAGGCGGTGGCGCTCGTGGGCCGTGTCTGATCGCGCCGAGCGCGGTTTGACGCTTCGCCCCTGGGGGTAGCTGCCCGCTCTCCAGCGAGAGCACGAGCCCCGGAAAGGATCTATCGATGAAGGCAGTCGCTTGGCACGGAAACCACGACGTTCGCGTGGACACCGTTCCCGATCCGGTGATCGAGCACCCGACGGACGCGATCATCCGCGTCACCTCGTCGGGCATCTGCGGGTCCGACCTTCACCTCTACGAGGTGCTGGGCCCCTACATCGACGAGGGCGACATCCTGGGCCACGAGCCGATGGGCATCGTGGAGGAGACCGGCGCCGAGGTGACCGACATCAAGGCCGGCGACCGTGTGGTGATTCCGTTCAACGTCTCCTGCGGGCACTGCTTCATGTGTGACAAGGGCCTGATGTCCCAGTGCGAGACCACGCAGGTCCGTGAGTACGGCACCGGTGCCGCATTCCTCGGCTACACCAAGCTCTACGGCCAGGTTCCCGGGGGACAGGCCGAGTTCCTCCGTGTGCCGCAGGCGCAGTTCGGGCCGATCAAGGTGCCAGAGGGTCCGCCGGACGACCGCTTCGTCTACCTCTCAGACGTCCTTCCCACGGCGTGGCAGGCGGTGGAGTACGCAGACATTCCCGATGGCGGCAGCGTCCTGGTGCTCGGCCTGGGCCCGATCGGGGAGATGTCGTGCCGGATCGCCCAGCAGCGCGGTGTGGAACATGTGCTGGCGGTCGACCTGGTGCCCGAGCGCCTGGAGCGGGCGCGGGCCCACGGCGTGCACGTGTTCGACCTCAGAGATCACGACGACCTCCCCGCAGCCGTACGCGAGCAGACCGGCGGCCGGGGCCCGGACTCGGTGATCGACGCGGTGGGCATGGAGGCTCACGGCGCGCCGGTCGGCAAGCTGGCCCACCGGCTCGCCGGGCTGCTGCCCGACGCCGCGGCGCGGAAGGTGATCGAGACGGCCGGCATCGACCGTCTCAGCGCCCTGCACATGGCGATCGAGCTCGTCCAGCGCGGAGGAACCGTCTCGCTCTCGGGCGTGTACGGCGGCGCCATTAGTCCGATGCCGCTGATCCAGATGTTCGACAAGCAGATCAACATGCGCATGGGCCAGGCCAACGTGAAGCGCTGGATCGACGACCTCATGCCGTTGGTCACCGCCGACGACGATCCGCTTGGCGTCGAGCAGTTCGCCACTCACCGTGTGCCGCTGGCCGAGGCGCCGCACGCCTACGAGATCTTCCAGAAGAAGGAGGACAACGCATTCAAGATCCTCCTCCAGCCCTAGAACGCAGGCTCCGAGAGCGCCGGGCCGGGTCGGGGATCAGCTTCGGCAAGCGGGTGGGTGACGGCACCATCGAGGCGGTCAGCCGACTCAACGACGTGGGCGTGGTGGACAGCCTCAACGCGTCGGCGGAGCGGGTGGAGCGCGCGCTGGCGAAGCTCGCCGAGGGCACCTATGGCGTCTGCGACGTGTGCGGACAGGAAATTCCCCCGGCACGCCTGGAGGCCCAGCCGGAGAGTGCCGTGTGTGTGAACTGCGCCGCCCACGGGCGGCGCCCATCGAAATCGACTGGAGGGGACCGATGACCAAGAAAGCTGACTTCAACGCGGATGAATGGTCGAAGGTGGTGGAGGGGCCGGTGCTGGCCGGCATGAAGGTGATCACCGCTGATCGCGGTGGCACGATTCGCGAGAGCCTGGCGATGGGCCAGGTCTACAGCCAGGCACGTCAACAGCAGGGCGAGAGCGAACTGCTCGACGCGCTGGTATCGACTCCGCCGGCCTTGGACCCGGCCAGGATGCGCTCAGCCGGCGATATCGGGAAGGCGAGCAGCGAGGGGATCCGCGACGCTCTTCAACTGCTCGAGCAGAAGGCCTCCCCCGAGGAGGTCGACGCCTACAAGGGGTTCGTCCGCGATGTGGCCGGTGCGGTGGCGCGCGCTCACAAGGAGGGCGGCTTCCTGGGAGTGGGTGGCAAGGAGGTGAGCCCCGAAGAGCAGGCGGCGCTCGACGAGATAGAGGCCACGCTCGGCTAGAGCTCGATGTAGGAGCCCATCGTCACGATCCGGTGCTCCGGCAGTCCGAAGAACTCGACCGGGCTCGTGGACGTTCGCGACAGCGCCAAGAACAGCTTCTTGCGCCACGGGCGCATACCGGGAGCGTCGCCGCGGACGATCGTGCCCTGCGAGACGAAGTACGTCGCGTGGTCCACGTCGATGTCCACCTCCAGCCCCTTGGCCGAGGCTTGTCTCAACGCCGCCGGAATGTTCATGTCGTCCTGGAAGCCGTAGCGGACCGTGACGTGCAGGATGCCGTCGTCGCCGTAGCCGAGGTCGTCCACCACCACCCTCTCGGATCGGGGGACGTGCGGCACCTTCCTGGTCTCGACCGACACGATGACCACGCACTCGTGCAGCACATGGTTGTGGTCCACGTTCTCGCGCAGCGCCAGAGGAGTCCTCTCCTTGCCGGCCGACAAGCAGACGGCCGTTCCGGCGGCGCGGAACACCGGCGGCTCCATGGCGCGGATCTCCTCGACGAAGTCGCTGAGCTGCCCCTCGGCCTCCTCGCGCTTGGCTGTGACCAGTTCGCCCCCCCGCTGCCAGGTGATGAGCAGCGTGAAGATGGCGAGTGCGAGCAACAGGGGGAACCAGCCGCCGTCCACCACCTTCGGCAGGTTGGCCCCGAAGAACGCCAGGTCCACGACCAGGAACGCGATGGCGCCCAGCAGGACGAGCCAGAGCGGCTTGCGCCAGAGCATCCGCACGACCACGAAGAAGAGAATCGTGTCGATCGCGAGCGTGCCGGTCACCGCGATGCCGTACGCGGAGGCGAGGCCCTCGGAGGATCCGAAACCGACCACTAGCGCCACCACGGCCACGAACAGCAGCCAGTTGATCGACGGTACGTAGATCTGCCCCTCCGCCTCGGAGGTGTGGCGGATCCTCAGCCGCGGCAGGAAGCCCAGCTGCACCGCCTGGCGGGTGACGGAGAACGCCCCGGAGATCACGGCCTGCGAGGCGATCACGGTCGCCACGGTGGCGAGCAGGACCATCGGTATCTGCGCCCAATCGGGAAACAGCAGGAAGAAGGGGCTCTCGATCGCCTTGGGAGAGCCGAGGATCAGCGATCCCTGGCCCATGTAGTTGAGGGTGAGCGCGGGGAAGACGAGGAAGAACCACGCTCGCCGGATGGGCCGCCGGCCGAAATGCCCCATGTCGGCGTACAGCGCCTCTGCGCCGGTGACTGCCAATACGACCGATCCGAGTGCGAGGAATGCGATGCCGCCGTTGTCGAGGAAGAACTCGATCCCGTAGGTGGGCGACAGTGCCTTGAGGATCGCTGGGTCCTCGATCACCTTGGCGAGGCCGGAGACCGCGAGGATCGTGAACCACAGCCCCATCACCGGTCCGAACAGGCGCCCAACGGCCTCCGTCCCAAACCGCTGGATGGCGAAGACCACCGTGAGTATGCCGAGGGTGATCGGCAGCACGAGAGACTCCAGGTCGGGGGCCGCCACCTCGAGGCCTTCGACCGCCGAGAGCACGGAGATCGCGGGGGTGATCATGCCGTCGCCGTAGAACAGAGCCGCGCCGAAGATCCCCAGCGCGACAAGGGTTGCCTTCGCCGCCCGGCCCTTCAGCGCCACGCCCTGGACCAGCGCGATGAGAGCCATTATCCCGCCCTCGCCGCCGTTGTCGGCACGCATGACGTAGGTCACGTACTTGATCGAGACGATGATCGTGATAGCCCAGACGACCAGCGAGATCACGCCGTACATGCCCGCCTCGTCGGGCTTGACGGCCTGGTCATGCGCCCCGAAGACGGTCTGGAGGGCGTAGAGCGGGCTCGTGCCGATGTCGCCGAAGACGACACCGAGCGCGCCGAGGGTAAGGGCCGCCATGCCCGCTGTGCGGGCCGCAGTCCTCTTTGCGGCGGGTGGCCCGGGCGGTGCTTCAGCGCCGTCGGGCGCGTCGCCCGACCCGGACGCCGTTGGTGTCCCGTCGGGCATCGGCTTCAAGCCTATGGCTCACGACGGCCGCTGTGCCGGGGCAAGCCCTTGGACGGACCGCTAGTAGCGGCGCCGGCCCCGACCTCCGCGGCGGCCGCGGAAGGCGTCGAAGAGGCGCTTGATGGCGAATAGCTTGGCTATGCGAGAGATCATGCGCTGGCCCTACCCGCCGACGCCGGTCTCACGCCCGCGGGAGCTGATCCAGCCCTCAAGCGCCTCGAGATCGGTGCCGACCGGCCGCACCTCGCGACCGTATTCCCTGAAGGCCGTGAACTGGTCCTGGTCCATCAGCAGGGCGTTCGCGGCCACTACGTAGGTTGCATCGTCGTCGAGGGCTGCCTCATCCAGTCCGGCTACGTGCAGTGGCGCATCGGGCTCGGCCTCCCACTGCTGCTCGAGCACGCGCCGCACCCCAGCGCCAGTCATCTCCATGCGCATCACCTGGTGCTCGTAAGACGAGGCTTCGAACAGCTCGTCGTAGGTGACCATCCCCTCGGCCAGGGAGCCACGCGAGTTGCCACCCTCCACGAAGGCCACGTCAGCGTTTGCCAGGCGGCGCTGGGCGCGGGCGGCTACCTCGCTGAGGCTGCCAGCGCGCTCAAGCCCCTCCGCCAGCCTGCCCACGGTGCGCTCGCCCATCCCGCCGAGTGCCGCGCGGTATCGGGCCACCAGGGCGGCCACCGCGGGGTCGGGCGCCACCTCGTCGTTCCAGGTGGTGGGCGTGTCGGCGCTCTTGGCGGTCACGTCGACTGAGCGGAGGTCCAACGTCAAGCGGACGCGGTCGAAGGTGGCCCCGTAGGAGGTTGCCTCCACCACCAGCTTGTCGCCGAGGCCGTCGCTGTTCGCCACTCGGGTGTTGAGGCGGGAGTGGGTATGGCCGGCGATAACCACGTCCACGGCGCCGGTCATCTCGCGGGCTTCGTCGATGATCTCCCCGGCCGCGGCGCCCGGATCTCCGTTGACGTCGTAGGCGCCGGAGTGGGCCAGCACCACGATCGCCTCGACGCCCCGCCGCCGCAGCTCGGAAGCCTGGCGGTTCACCGTGTCGGAGATGTCCAGCCATTCGAAGCGCTCGGTGTACTCGTCGAGCACGTGGTTCGGGGTGGCGGTAGTGGTCACGCCTATGAAGCCAACCTTCACCCCGGCGCGCTCGATCACCCGCGTGGGCGGTAGCCCCAGGCGCCCCTCGCGGTCCACGGTGTTGGCCGCGATGTAGGGGAAGTCCACACCCTCGAAGTCCGGCGCTGAGGTGTTCGCCTTGCGACCGGCGGCATCGCGCTTGAACTGGCCACCGTCGGAGCGCTGTCCCCCTCGCAGCAGCCGGGTGAGCTCGCGGCCGCCCTCGTCGAACTCGTGGTTGCCGAGGGTGCCCACATCGAAGTCCATGAGGTTCATCGCGCGGACGGTGGGCTCGTCGTGGAAGCGGCTGGAGAGCAGGGGGGAGGCCCCCACCATGTCTCCGGCATGCACGCGGATCGTGCGGCCGGGATGGCTGCGCTCGGCGCGGTCGAGATGGGCGTCCAGGGCGGCGACTCCGCCGATGTCCACGGGCGCGCCCCCTGTCTCACGGCGGACCGCCTTCGGCGACTCCAGCCGGCCGTGAAGGTCGTTTACGCCGAGCAGCTGGAGCTCCACCGAATCGGGAGACGCGGCAGCCGGCGCGGCCACGGAGCGCTCGACGGGCGCCTGTGCCGGCGCGGTGATGCCGAGAACGGCGGCGAAGGCGGTTGCGCTTAGGAAGGCAGCCAGGCCGACCTTCTTTGCCTCGGGGCTGATGGCGCGCAGGTGCAGGCTTCGGAGCAAGGGGGAACCTCCTATGCGTCGCGGGTGTCTTTCCCAGAAGCGGCCTCAGCCGGGCCGCGCGTGCCGTATAGGAGGGCGTCCCTGACGGGACCTACTCCTCGACCCCCAACCTATGCCCGCGCCCCTCGCGCGTTGTTACGGAGTTCCTGCGTTGCCGTGAAGTCGTTGTGAAGCGTGCGTCAGCGGCGCTTGGGCACCACGCGCACGACTGCCGAGCGGCGCAGCGGGCGCCGGTCCGAGCGCACCGTAACCAGCACCCGGTAGCGGCCGGTTCTCGCGGGCCGCAGCTTGCCGCGGCGCCGAAGACGGCCATCCCACCGGGTGGTCACGGCCCCGGCTCGCGTGACGCAGGAGGAGCGCAACTCGCGCACCGTGCGCCCGTTGCGCCTGATCAGCACGGCCACCCTCGCGGGCTGGCGCAGTCTCACGCGGGCCACCGTCTGCGGCTTGGGCGGCCGCAGCGCCCGCACTCCCAGCGCGCGGACTCGGCTCGCGATCTTCTGGCCGCGGCGGCTGGGTACCGACACCGGCCGGGCACTTGTCTCAAATCCCGAGGTCACCCGGATGCGCGCTGCGCCCGGGCAGCCCGCGCGAAACAGCCCGTCCGTGGTCTGGGTGCGCTCGTTGCGCCGTGGGTCGTCGGTCCTGGACGCCACGGGGGCCAGGACCTGGGGGTCGCTGGTGGCGAAGACGCGCGCGGGATTGGGGAGGCTCTCGAGCGGGGTGGTGGTGGGCGCGCTCTGCTGGGCCAGCGACATGCCCGTGGTGCCGATTACAGCCGCGCCTGCCGTGGCGCAGGCCACGGCCACCAGCCTGCGCCGTTGGCGAGAGAGGCGGGTGGTCAGCATCACGCCGCCCAGCAGCAGCAGCAGAATCGGCGAGAATGCCCAGCCGCCGCCGCGCATGAAGTCTCCCCAGGCGCCCATGCCGGAATCCGACACGGGGCGAACCGGATCGGGGTCCCGCAACTCCAGCGCCTCGACCTTGGCGGGGTCGTTGAACACCGGCTGGCGGCCGAAGGCCTCGAAGCGCACTCCCTTGCCGGGCCGCACCGACCGTGCGCCCTGAATCCGTATCCCCTCCGGCACGAAGATCGGAACGGTGTCCGTGGTCACCTGCCCGCCGGCCACCCGCAGCATCCTGAAGCCGTGCCAGTAGCCGTGGTCGGTGCCCACGGGACCCTCCGTGTACAGCTCTCCCCCGGCTCCGCCGTCGACGTAGTAGGGCACGTTCCCGCGGCCGCGGTAGACGAACTGCCCCTTGATGTGGCCGAGGAACACGCCATCCACGCCCGAGCGCTCGGCCGCGGCCTCGAAGCGCTGGTTGTCGGGGGTGCCGGTGGCGGCCGGGTTGTTCTTGCCCATCACGTGGGTGAATGTGAGGGGGTCGATGTAGCTCTGATCGCGCGGGTCGCGCGTGGGCATGTGCATCACCACGAACACGGTTTTGCCCTGGCCGCGGCCCTCGGCGGCGTAGCGCTCGAGGAACTGAAGCTGGCCCGTGTTGCCCTGCCCGTCGGGGAAGGCCGGGCTCTGCACGCTGTCGCAGTCGGTCAGCCCCCAGCAGGAGTTGTCGAGGAAGATCCAGCGCACCTCGCCGATGTCGGCGTAGTAGTGCGAGGACGCCCCGGCGGGTTCGCCGGCGGGCCGCGCGGGGCCGATTCCCTTGTAGTTGGGGGCGTCGCCGAACGGGAACGGACGGTCCGCGAAGATCTGCTTGTAGTTCTCCAGGCTGCCCTGCACACCGGGGGTTATCAGTCCCGCCGTGCCCGGCGGCACCCCGGGCGGCGACTTGCGATCGTGGTTGCCCACCCCGCCCAGATATGGCACGCCGACCCGGTCGTAGGCGCTCATGATCTCCTTCCACGAGGTGAGCTGCTCGACCGTGCCGTCGTTGTCCTTGTCTCCCGAGGTCGTGACCAGTGAAGGTCGGTAGCGGCCCGACTCCTGGACAACCTTGGGAAACAGCGTGAGCCCGTCGTCGTCGTTGAAGTGCTCCTCGCCGTAGTGCACGAACAGCTGGCCCGGGCCGCTCGCGGGCGGCCACGGCTTGGTCGCGACCGATGCCTGGGCCACTGGAGCGCAGGCGAGGATGAGAAGGGCGGTGAGACAGAGCCGGCGCAAGGAGCGCAAGACTGACCGAGGCGGGCCGGTTGCGCAACCGACAACTGTCAACAGACGGTGAAGACCGTGGTGCTCAGATCACGCGCAGCGGGACCATAGGCGAGCGCGCGGGGAGATTGAGGCGGTCGCCGTAGGCGCCCGCAGTGATTCGGTAACGGCCGCGTGACAGACGGGGCAGCCGCGCCCCGAACACTCCCCGGCGCACGCGAGGGTAGCGACTGGCCACAACCACCCAGCGGGCACCCACAAGACGCTCCAGTTTCACCTGAACGCGCTGCCGGTCGCCCTTCTTGATCGGATTCACGGTGCCGCGCACCTTCACCACGCGGCGTGCTCTCGCGCGCTTGGGCGCGTCGACCGTCACCGCCGAGCGCACGCTGAGCCGCACCTGGCGCGAGATGAGCTCGGGCCGTGCGCCATCGCCCGCGAACCGGGCGCGCAGGCGTCGTGTGTAGTCCAGCGCCACCGGCACCGAGAAGGCGCCGTCAGCCCCGGTCAGGGCGCTGCCAAGCGCGCGCCAGCCGCCCGCGTAGAGAGCCTGGACCTCCACGGTGAGCCCCCCGGGGGAGGATCCATCGGGGAAGGCGAGCCGTCCGGAGGCGGTCACTGGCTTGCGGAAGGGGGCACGCGCAGTGCGCAGGCGCAGGGAAAAGCCCGTTCCGGTGGCCAGTTCGGACGCGCGGGCGCGCAGCGTCGGCAACTGGTCGAAGAGGGCGTTGCCCGGACAGGACGTGGAGCAGCCGTCGCGGTGCCCGGAGATCCGGTCGAATGCCACGCGCCTACCCGCCGGGTGACGGTTGGAGCCGCCGCCGAAGGAGACCAGCTCGACGTCGCCCTCCACGGGGACCTGGTGCACGGAGAGCTTGTAGGCCACCGTCTGGGCGATCGCCTCGAAGGCTTGTGGTGTTACGCGCTCGGTGGAGTGCGTGCCGATCGAGGCCACCCCGGTGGACACCGAGTTCCAGCCCTGCGCCTGGGCGCCAACCACGGCCCCCTCGACACCGCCCGCGCGGCCCTCGTAGATCGTGCCGAAGCGATCGACGAGGAAGTTGTAGCCCACGTCGGCCCACCCGAGGGTGTTGCGGTGGTAATGCTGGATCGCGCGCATCACCTGCGGCGACTCCTCGGCCGTGTAGTCGTTGGTGGACACCGTGTGGTGCACGAAGGCAAGGTCCACCCGCCCGTAGGAGGGGGCGGTGCGCGGCGCCTGGGCACGCCATTGCGCTCTGGTGACCATGGCGGGTGCGCCGGGCGCGGGAGCCTGGGCCTGCGACCGCGCGGAGATGCCGGCGGATAGCTTCGCCACCGTCACGCCGTGCGCGCGCACTGTGCCGGGGCTGCGGCGCGCTCGCACCTGGAACGTGCGCGCGCCGCCCACGAAGGCGCCGTCGGTGGCCTTGAGCTTGCGTGCGCGATCGGGCCCATGGCCGCCGATCTCGGGCAGTTGCACCCACCGCGACCAGCGCCCGCGGCGGCGCACGCGGATCTCCAGCGTGCCGGGGTGGGCCCCGCGCCAACTGAGGCCGAGCAGGGTGAGTGCGCGGGGCGAACGCATCCGCGGCGACACCGCCCAGCGGGTGCGCGCCAGCCGCGCGCCAGGGGGTCTGCTCAGGGGTACGTCGAGGGTCACCGCGATGGGACCCGTGGCCGCGGTGGACCCGCGCGCGAGCGCCTTCGAGCCGGGCAGAAGGCCGGCCAGGGCGGCACCCGCTGCTCCGATCAGCGTTTGCCTGCGTGTCCAATGAGCCTGCATATGGAGCCAAGACACGGTAGCCATAGATTTGATTCGGTGGCGCCGGCCGATCGCCGATCGCGCCTGTCTGTCACTCTTAGCGACCGCATGGCCCGACAAAACAGCAATGACAAGGGACGCCGGACCAAGCCCGGTCTCCGTGGTGAGGCTCGCCGCTACAGCAAGCTGCCGCGCGAGGAGATCGACAAGATCGACTACAAGAACGTGACGCTGCTCCAGCGTTTCATCACCGAGCGCGGCAAGATTCGCTCGCGCCGTGTGACCGGCCTGAGCCGTCGCGACCAGTCGAAGATGGCCCGCGCGGTGAAGCGGTCCCGCGAGCTGGGCCTCTTGCCCTACGTGGACGCCACCAAGGGCCTCGAGCGCAGTGGCGGCCGCGGCCGCTCACGCGACTAGCTCCACCCCTCACCAAACGAGAATCGTTCTCAGTAAGGTGGCCCGATGCGCGCTCGCTTGGGCCTCTCCCTCCTTGCAATCCTTGTCCTTACGGCGGCCGCCGGTTGCGGCGATGATGGGGCTGGTGGCTCGGGCAGCGCGTCGCTGACAGCTGTGGCCACCACCACGCAGGTGGGCGACTTCGTGCGGCAGGTGGGCGGCGAGCGGGTGGAGGTG
>Ga0136620_10000847_pt1 | contig 14136 bp, 15 predicted proteins | sample AntDrymUQ4162106_2_FD_104806 | JGI IMG/M metagenome (GOLD analysis project Ga0136620, IMG submission 104806) | Polar desert sand microbial communities from Dry Valleys, Antarctica - metaG UQ416 (21.06) | ecosystem: Environmental > Terrestrial > Soil > Desert | place: Antarctica: Dry Valley... | reverse complement strand
GCGGCCGTCCTCGAGCACCACCGGATTGTCGACGGCACTGGCGAGCTCGCGCTCGGCGACGGTGGTGCAGTGGGTCGCGGTGTCGCGAGCGGCGCCGTGCACCTGCGGGGCGCACCGCAGCGAGTATGCGTCCTGTACGCGCGGGTCCTCCGGTCCGCGATGGCTGTGCACAATTGCCGAGCCAGCCAGGACCGCACGCATGTTCGCCGCGGAGTCAGCTTGTCCGGGGTGCGGGCGCAGCGCCTGCAGGTCCGCGGCGAGCACGCGATCCGTACCGAGCAGTCCCTCGATGCTCATGGCCGCAGCAACGTCGGCGGTGGTGACCAGGAGCCGCAGGTCCGCCAGGGCGAGCACCAGCATGCCGAGCATGCCGTCGGTGCCGTTGATGAGCGCGAGTCCTTCCTTCTCCTGCAGCTCCACCGGGGTCAGACCGTGCGCCGAAAGCGCCTCGGCAGCCGGCCGCGGGTCGGTCTCGCCGGCGACGTACACCTCGCCCTCACCCATCAGCGCCAACGCACAGTGCGCCAGCGGCGCGAGGTCACCCGAGCAGCCGAGGCTGCCGTACTCGTGCACGGCCGGCGTGATCTGGGCGTTCAGGAGTCCGGCGAGGGACTGCGCGGTGGACACGCGAACGCCGGTGTGACCGGTGGCGAGAGTCGCGAGACGCAGCAACATCGTGGCGCGTACCACCTCGCGCTCGACGTGTGCCCCTGCGCCTGCGGCATGCGAACGCACCAGGCTCCGCTGCAGCTGCCCGCGCTTGCTCGGGTCGATGTGGGTCGTCGCGAGGGACCCGAAGCCGGTGGACACGCCGTACGCCGGCTGACTAGACGCCGCCAGCTTGTCGATGGTGTGGCGTGCCTGCTCGATCGCCACCACCGCGTCGGGATCCAGCGCCACCTCGACGCCGTCGCGAGCCACCGACACGACCTCGTCCGGTCGCAGCGGTGTGCCGCCGACGGTGATGGTTGCCGGTGTGCTCGCCGGTGTGCTCGCCGGTGTGCTCATAAGGCCATTGCACTGCCGGTCGAACCGCCAGCGCCATCACCGGTGCCGCGATCACGTCTCGCATCCGAGACGTGCGACATTCGTCGTGGCTGTTCTCAGAGCCTGTCCCGACAGCGATCCAGCAGACGGCGGTTGTACCCGCTCATGGCTTTAGGCAGGTCGGTCAGCGGGAAGTAGCGCAGCTCAGTGCCCTCCACTCCGTCCGCCCCGGCCTCACCCTCAACGCTTGTGGCGTGGTACGTCGCCCCGACCACGTAGACCTCATCGCCGTTGGCGTAGCGCAGGAAGAACTCCGGCCCGGAGTACACGTCGAGCAACGTCAGCTCGCCGGCCGTGAGACCCGTTTCCTCCCGCAGCTCCCGCCGTGCGGTCTGCTCCAGGGTCTCCCCGAGCTCCATCGCACCTCCAGGGACGCCCCAGCTTCCATCGTCGGTACGACGCTGCAGCAGGATGCCCCCAGCGATGTCTCGGACCAGCACACCCGCAGCAACCACGAGCAGCGGCCGATGACCGACGAGCCCTCGCAACTCGCCAACATAATCCATGTCGGCGACGCTAGCGCTTCTACCGGGCTGTGCTTCTACACATGCTAATGTATGTGTATGCCAATGGATCGCCGCCTCCAGATACTTCTCGACGAAGAGCGATATCAACGCGTGGCCGCAGCGGCTCGGCAGCAGCGGGTGTCAGTGGCCGCGGTGATCCGAGACGCCATCGACGAGAGGCTGGCTCCGGTGGAGCGGCGGCGAGATGCGGCGGCGCGTCTGATCCTGGGCGCCGCATCGATGGACGTGCCCGAAGGCGAAGGCCTGCTCGAGGAGCTTGCCGACCTGCGTGCCCGCCGATGATCGTCGTCGACACGACCGTGCTGGTGTATGCCGTGGGCAGCGAGCACGCCTACCGCGAGCCAAGCCGGTCCCTCATCGAGGCAGTCCGGGCCGGTGACATCCAGGCAACAACCACGATCGAGGTCATCCAGGAGTTCGCCCACGTCCGAGCGCGACGACGCGGACGGGACGATGCCCGCCGGTTGGCTGCTGCCTATGCCGACCTGCTCGCCCCGCTTCGCACCACTTCGGAGCTGAACCTTCGCAGCGGCTTGGAGCAGTGGGCCAGAAGTGAGCGGCTCGGTGCGTTCGACGCAGTCCTGGCCGAAGTCGCGCGCGATCTCGGTGCCCTAGCGGTGGTGTCGGCCGATCGCGCCTTCGAGGACGTCGACGGCGTACGCCATGTCATTCCCGACGCGTCCGGAGTGGCGCACCTGCTGGCCGCACCTCCGTGACGCCACGCTCCCGCGGGAGACTGTCGACCTACCCTTGAGAGTTTCTCGCGGGAGCGGCGACCCGCTTCAGCGGTCGAGGGCGAGAAGTGCGCGGACCGGCGCGACTCCGGTGACCTCGACCGGTTCGTCCGGACGGACGAACCGCTCCGGCGTGAGCACCAGCTGACGGTTGACGGCGAGCTCTTCGGTGCGGCGTCTCATCCGGAACTCTCCGTTGTCGACGTAGCCGACCTTGCGGCTCACTGCCAGCGAGGCGGGGTTGTCGGTGAACGCCGACGACGTGACCTCGACGAAATCGAGATGGTCGAAGCACAGGACACAGATCAGCTGACGCATCAGGGTGCCGATGCCCCGCCCTTGGGAGGCCTTGCCCAGCCAAGAACCGGTCTCCCCGGTCCGAGTCACCAAGAAGTCCTTCGTCGTGATGCCCTGGCAACCCACCAACCGTCCCTCGAACCAGACGCCCAGCAGGAGCTCCCAACGCGCGGGACCGAACTCGGCCCGGTTTCGCCAGTGGTACTGGATGAAGTTCAACGGCAGGTCGTCGTCGGACATGTCGGTCCAGGGGAAGAAGAACGGCATCAGCGACGGGTCGTGGATACCGGCTACGGCCACGTCGGCGAGGACGGGCAGGTCGGCGTCGCATATTCCGCGTAGCTCCACGGGTCCCGAGCGCACCCGGAGGCCGAAGAACGGCCAGACCTGCTCGATCGTCCTCATGGTGCGATTGTCCTGCGCGCAGGGTTGACCGGGCAACGGGTTTGCGATGCGCGCTGCCGTATAATGAGACAGGTGTCCCGCATTGTGAGATCGACGTGAGCGACGACGGCGCAGTCGGGACAGCACGGCGCTGGTCGATGCTCGCGGTGAGCATGGTCGCGCAGGCGACCAGTGCCGTCTTCATGCACGGGCCGGCGTTCCTCATCCCCGTTCTGCACGACCAACTCGGCTACAGCCTCGCTCAGGCCGGGACCATTGCAGCAGCGTCGACCATCGGCGTGATGACCACGCTGATCCTGTGGGGTGCCGTCGTCGACCGGATCGGTGAGCGCCGGGTGCTCACGACCGGTCTGGCACTGACCGCGGCGACCGGTGTCGGGGCGATCTGGGCACCGAGCTCCGTGTGGCTCGCCCTCTTCCTCTTCGCCGGAGGCATGGCGGCCGCGAGTACCAACTCCGCCAGCGGCCGGGTCGTCGTCGGGTGGTTCCCGGCGAATCGGCGCGGCCTCGCCATGGGTATCCGCCAGACGGCACAGCCGCTGGGCGTAGGTGTCGCGGCGATCATCATCCCGCCGGTCGCCGAGGCGCGCGGCATCGGCGCCGCCCTCCTGGTCCCCGCCGTGGCCGCCGCGCTCGTCGCGGTCCTGTGCGCGGTCGCGATCATCGACCCGTCCCGGCCGACCCGCGCGGAGGCCGCTAAGGCCGGTCACCTCACCAACCCGTACCGCTCGAGCAGTTTCCTGTGGCGCATCCACTGCATATCGGTGCTGCTGGTCGTTCCGCAGTTCACCGTGTGGACCTACGCCCTCGTCTGGTTGATCAGCGACCGCGGTTGGACCGCGACAGCCGCCGGGCTCCTGGTGGCAGCGACGCAGGTCCTCGGCGCATTCGGTCGCATCGCCGTCGGCCAGCTGTCGGACCACGTCGGAAGCCGGATGCGTCCGCTGCGCTGGGTCGCGATCGCGGCTGCCCTCACCATGTTCGCCCTTGCCGCCGCCGATACTTTGGACTGGTCGGTCGCCGTGGCCCTCCTGGTCGTCGCCTCGGTCGTCACGGTCGCTGACAACGGGTTGGCCTTCACCGCCGTCGCCGAGGTGAGCGGCCCGTTCTGGTCCGGCCGGGCGCTTGGCGCCCAGAACACCGCACAGTTCCTGACCGCCTCGTTGGTCCCACCGCTGATCGGCGCGGCCATCACCGGATTTGGCTTCCCGCTGGCGTTCGCCGCCACCGCACTGTTCCCCGCCATCGCCGTGCCACTGGTGCCCGCCGCGGACGAGCAGGCGTTCCGCTGACGGCGAGTGCCGGAAGAGGCCGGCGGGGCGACGCACTTAGGCGGCGGTAGGACGCGAGTATCGCGCGTTGGCGAACGAGTCTGTTCGCGGGATCGCGGCCAGTCCCAACGTCTTCCTCACCTGGGTCAGCTCGACTGGGCGCGCAACAGAAGAGACTGACCGACACGGGATCGTCAACGGCACCTCGGGCGCGGCGACTTCGAGTTGCAATGATGGTCACGTGGCTCCGGTGACACGCCTGGTACGTTCGTCGATGTCGCTGACGCTCGGCGGATGTCGGTATCGGCGCGCCACGAGGCTGTGCTGGTGAACGGTCGTCGCGTGCTGCTCCTGGATGACCGAGGCTGGAGCGCCTCGGGCCCGCCCAACATCTGGTCTGTGACATCGGTCGAGGAGATCGTGGACACGGCGCGCATGGTGGTCGGACCGGACGAGCCATTCGGTGGGCGCTCGCACGACGACATGGCGGCAGACCATTGGGCCCAGCTGACTGAGGTCCTCCGGCAACAGGGGCTTGTTGCGGACGCCCTCGAACTGAAGCGGCTACCGCACGACGTCGTGCTCAGCGAGCGGCTGCTCGCGCGCGTCGGCCATGACCCAGGCGCGGCCGTCCAGCCCTGATGCTGCTACGTCCGTCCACGACGACCTACCCGACCGCTACGTCGTGCGCCAGTTCCGCGCTTTCGACCGCGAGGGTCTGGCCGACGTCGCCGTCATTCCGTGGCGCCACGTGCTCACCCAGCACGTGATGGCCCCCGCGAGCATGGCGCGAGCTGGTAGGGAGGTCTGGCCACGCCTCCTGAGCGCTTCCGTCGACGCGCCAGCCAGGACCCGACCGCACGAACATCTCGGCCGGCATCTGATCTCGCCGATAGGGCCATCGGACGACCGACGATGTGAGTGTCGGCGCCATAGTCTGGGCCCATGCCGCCCCGCCCGGTGCCCGCAGCGACCGCCGCGCTACGCGCGCTGCGTTTCCTGGCGGGCCAGCCGGGGCCGGCTCCGGCGGCACGCATCGCCGCAGCACTCGACCTGCCGCGCTCCTCGACGTACCACCTGCTGCGCGCGATGACCGTCGAAGGTTTCGTCACCCACTACGACGACGACCGCCGCTGGGGCATCGGCATCGCCGCGTACGAGGTCGGCATCGGCTACGCCGTCCAGGAGCCGATCGCGCGCTTGGCCCGCATCCCGATGGCGCGTCTCGTCGACACCGTGGGCCACTCGGCACACCTGGTCACACTGCACGGACGAGAGGTCGTCTACCTGCTGGAGGAACGCGCCCCCGGACGGCCACCCTTGGTCACCGACGTCGGGGTACGCCTGCCCGCGTCCCTCACCGCCTCCGGACGGGCCATCCTGGCCACGCTGCCACCGGCGCAGGTGCGGGCGTTGTTCCCCGGCCGCGCCGCGTTCGTCGACCGCACCGGTACCGGTCCGCGGACACCGACGGCGCTGCGCGACCTGCTCGTCGATACCCGCAATCGCGGGTACGCCACCGAGGACGACGAGATCACGCCCGGGTTCGCCTCGGTCGCCGCCGCCGTCGACGCCCCGACCTCGCCGGTCCGGGCGAGCGTCGCCGTCACGTACCCCGCGGGACCCGATCGGGCTGAGGTAGACGCCATCGTGGCGGCGGTCACCGACACGGCACGAGAGATCAGCCGACGCCTTCGGTCCTAGCATGCCCGCCAAGTTACCTGCCGGTAGGATCGGCGGTGCCCGCCCGTCCCCAGCCCCGTCGAGACGCTAGTCTCACGCACATAGTTCCCAGGCTCACGAGGAGCACTCGATGCAGGTCCTAGCCATCGTCGTCTCACTTGCCATCACGCTCGTCGCGGTGGCGTTGGCGGCCAAGGCGGTCACCCAGATGGTGGCGGTGATCGGGCTGGGCCAACCGCTGGTGGGCCGGCGGGACCACCGCAGCGCGCGCTGGGCCACGATGTTCAAGGAGACCCTCGGCCACACCCGGATGCTGCAGTGGACCTGGATCGGTGTCATGCACTGGTTCGTGTTCGCGGGCTTCATCCTGCTGAGCTCGCTGGTCGCGACGGCGTACGGCCAGATCTTCTCGCCGACCTTCGCGCTGCCGGTCATCGGTCACTGGTTCGTCTATGAGTGGTTCGCCGACATCTTGTCCTGGCTGACGGCGGTCGGGATCGCGTACCTGATCCTTGTCCGGCAGAAGGACCACCCGCGCCGCCTCGGTCGCGGATCGCGTTTCTTCGGCTCGACGTTCTGGCAGGCGTACTTCGTCGAGGCGATCATCCTCGGTGTCGTGATCTGCGGGCTGCTGCTGCGTGGACTGGAGTACGCCCGAGGCGAGGGCACCCGGTGGGACTTCCCGCTGACCTGGTTCATCGGCGCGCCCTTCGAAGGTCTGGCGCTCGGCACCATCGACAACCTGATCTTTGCCATTGCGATGATCAAGATCGTCATTTCGATGTCGTGGCTGATCACCATCAGCCGCAACATCACCATGGGCGTGGCATGGCACCGGTTCACGGTGTGGACCAACATCTGGTTCAAGCGCAGGTCCGACGGCGGCACCTCCCTCGGGGGGCTGCAGCCGATCATGGTGGGCGGTCAGCCGCTGGATTTTGAGAACATCGAGGAGATCGACGAGGACGCTGCCCTCGGCGCCGGCAAGATCGAGGACTTCTCCTGGAAAGGGATCCTCGACTTCAGCACCTGCACCGAATGCGGGCGCTGCCAGTCCCAGTGCCCGGCGTGGGTCACCGACAAACCGCTCTCGCCCAAACTGCTGATCATGGGCCTGCGCGACCACGCGTATGCCAAGGCACCGTACCTGCAGACACCCGCGGACGAGCGGGAGCAGCTGTCCGAGGCGGTCGTGGCCGAGGCGCAGCGCCCGCTGATCGCCTCTGAGGACCTGTTCGGGGTTATCGACCCAGACGTGCTGTGGTCCTGCACGTCCTGCGGAGCGTGCGTTCAACAGTGCCCGGTAGACATCGAGCACGTCGACCACATCATGGACATGCGCCGCTACCAGGTGTTGGTGGAGTCCAACTTCCCGCCGGAGCTGAACCAGCTGTTCAAGGGACTGGAGAACAAGGGCAACCCCTGGAACATGTCGACCACCGCCCGGATGGACTGGGCCAAGGACCTGGACTTTGAGGTCAAGCAGGTCGGTGGCAGCGGCCAGAACGACCCCGAGGACCTATCCGAGGTCGAGTACCTCTTTTGGGTCGGATGCGCCGGAGCCTACGAGGACCGCGCGAAGAAGACGACCCGGGCGGTCGCGGAGCTGTTGCACATGGCCGACGTCGACTTCGCCGTGCTCGGTGATGGGGAGACCTGCAGCGGTGACCCTGCCCGCCGGGCCGGCAACGAGTTCGTGTTCTCGATGCTCGCCATGCAGAACGCCGAGGTGTTCAAGGACGCCAAGGCCAAGAAGGTGGTGGCGACCTGTGCGCACTGCTTCAACACGCTGGCGAACGAGTACGCGGAGTTCGGTGTCGCGCTGGAGGTCGTCCACCACACCCAGCTGCTCAACCGGCTCGTACGCGAGGGCCGCCTCACCCCGGTCGCGCCCGGCGGCAACGCTCCGGCGACGAGGACCATCACGTACCACGATCCCTGCTACCTCGGCCGGCACAACCAGGTGTACGAGCCGCCGCGCGAGATCCTCGGCGCGATCCCCGGGACGACCTTCACCGAGATGCCGCGCAACTCCGAACGTTCCTTCTGCTGCGGGGCGGGCGGGGCGCGGATGTGGATGGAGGAGAAGATCGGCGAGCGGATCAACGTCAACCGCACCATCGAGGCAGTCGCTACCGGTGCGGACCAGATCGCCGTCGGGTGCCCGTTCTGCCGAGTGATGCTGTCCGACGGCCTCACGCTCCAGCAGTCCGAGGGCCAGGCGCGCGAGGAGGTCGAGGTCCTCGACATCGCCCAGATGTTGCTCGCGTCGCTCCGGCGCGACGCGGACGCTGACGCCGCCATCGCCGCCGCCGAGCCGGACGAGGCCGACGCCGCCGATCCGCACTCGATCACCGAACACGAGCAGGTCGGCCCCTCCGCCGCGGCAGCCTCGACCGGCAGCGCGCACGCCGAGGGTCCGGCCCCGAGCGGCACAGACGCCGCTGCGGCACACAACGAGCCCGTCGACGATCGCGGTTCAGCGCTCGACGAGTCACCCGACGATCCCTCGACCGACGCCAAGCCGGCCGGCCGCTGACGCCGCAGCGCGAAGGTGACGTCATCCGGCGCCACATTGACGTCGTCGTGCGCTTGACATGACGTCATAACGACGTCATAGTGGTGTCATGGACTTGGCACCGTACGTCGACCGCCTGCGCAACGATCTCGCTGACGCCGCCGCAGCGGGTGGCCCGCAAGCCACCGAGGCGGCCCAACGGCTCGCCCTCGCGCTCGACCCCGCCGTGCGCATGACGCTGATGGAAGCGCTGTCGGACGCGGCCGCCGAGATTACCGCCGAGCTGCACACGGCTGCGGTGGACGTACGGCTGCGTGGCCGGGAGCCCGAGTTCATCGTCCACCAGGAACCGGCCGCGGCTGCGCTCGCCCCGATTGCACCGACACCGCCCGCGCCTCCGACGCCGCCGTCACCCGACCGCGAGGCAGCCGACCGGGTCGACGAGGGTGACGGCACCGTCGCCCGGGTGACCGTGCGCATACCGGACTCGCTCAAGGTCAGGGCCGAGGAGCTAGCGGCCGAACGCTCGCAATCGCTCAACTCGTGGATCGTCCAGGCGATCCGATCGGCGGCCTTCGACCGCAGCGTCGAGCTCGACATCGGCACGATCAGCGTCGGAGGGCGCAACCCCACCAGCAAGCGCGTCCAAGGCTGGTCTCGCTAGCCCACAACTTCATGATCCACCGCACACGGGCACCGTGCTGCGGCGCTGCCCCACACCTTCGAACAGGAGATCTCATGTACACCTTCAACACCCCAGGACCCATCGACGTGCTCGTCCAGAACCGCGCCGGCCGAATCGAGATCAACGCAACCGACACCGCCACGAGCACCGTTGAGCTCACCACCATGAACGGCGGCAGCGACGCACAGGGGGTTATCGACGACGCCAACGTCGAGCTCAATGACCGCAAGCTCGTCGTCAAGCTTCAGCAGGAGAGGCGCGGCCTGCTTCGTTGGAAGCCGATGCAGATCGCTGTCGCGATCACGGTGCCCACCGGTTCGTCGGTGACGTGCGAGGCAGACTCGGCGGACATCACGACGAGCGGTGAGCTGCGAAGCGCCCGCCTCAGCACCGGATCCGGAGACGTGACGGTCGACGTCGTCACTGGCCCGCTCGTCACCAAGTCGGGCTCCGGAGATGTCACCATCGCCTCGTCCCACGAGTCGTTGGAATCCTCTACCGGTTCTGGCGACGTCCGCATCGGCTCGGCGGTGCAGCGCGCCGTCCTCAAGTCCGGGTCCGGTGACGTCAGCCTCGCCCACGGCACGGGGACGATCGAGGCCAAGACCGGTTCTGGGGACATCGAGCTGAGCGAGGTACGCGGCGACATCACCGCGAAGACCGGGTCAGGCGATGTCCGCATCGACGCCATCACCTCCGGCCGTACCCAGGCGGCCACCGGGACCGGAGACATCCGGGTCGGGGTCGTCAACGGCACGGCAGCCTGGCTCGACCTCAACACCGTCACCGGCGACGTCAGGAACGACCTCGAGGACGCCGGCGCACCTGCCGACGGCGACGAGACCGTCGAGCTGCACATCAAGACCGCAACCGGCGACATCGCCATCACCCGCGCCTGAAAGGACAGCACCATGGACCACACCATCGAGATGATCGCCCGCCAGCAGCAGGAACAGCTCCGGCGCCACACCGGTCAACCGGCCGTCGACCGCGAACCGCTGCGTCGACGCGCCGCCCGCTCTCTGCACCACCTCGCTCGCGCCATCGACACCGACGACATCTGAGTAGACCGACTCCCACAACCACGTCCCAGGCAGGTGCACCACACTCGCGGGCCGCTCATCGCGGCCCGCGAGTGTGGTGGCATAGCCTTTGTCAGTGCCGCACGTTGACCGGTCCTACATCCGAGTCAAGTCCATGGTCGCTCTGCTCAATCCGGCCAACGACCATGTCGCGGTGGCGTTGTTCGATGACCCGACGAAGTCACCCCGACATTTCCACCGCCTCGTCGGCGGAAGTGTGTTGCTCGGCGAGAAGGCGGCCGATGCCGCACGACGCGAGGTGCGCGAAGAGATCGGTATCGATCTGCTGGACCTGGGGGCAGCGCTGGGCGTGCTGGAGAACGTCTTCGACTACCGCGGCGAAGCGGGCCACGAGGTGGTCTTCGTATTCGCTGCATGTGTGGATGAGTCCATCATCCCGGGCCATGGCGGCTGGTTCAGCGACAACGGCGACCGGATGTGGGTGGAGTGGCGATCGCTCACCTCTCCGCCGCCGATTCCGCTGTACCCCGACGGCGCTGCGGATCTGGTCGTACGAGGCTGACCGAGAATGTCAGTTCAGTGCATGCTGTACTGTTCGGCAGGTGCTGAAGCTCGCCTCACAGCTCGATGCCATGGGTCGTCTGGGCCGCGCTCTTGCTGATCCGACGCGGTGCCAGATCCTGTTGCAGCTCGTGGACGGACCCGCCTATCCGGCCGCGCTGGCCGCCGACCTCGAGCTGACCCGCTCGAACGTGTCGAACCATCTGGCCTGCCTGCGCGGGTGCGGCCTGGTGGTCGCTACTCCAGAAGGACGGCAGATGCGCTACGAGCTGTCGGATTCAAGGCTGGCGCACGCGTTGAGCGACATGATGAACGTCGACCTCGCCGTCGGGGGCGACAAACCTTGCTCCGATGAGCAGCGGGCACCAGCCGCGAGCCGGGCGGCCGCGGTGGCGTCGTGAGCGCCCAGAGCCGGCTTGGCGTACCGGCGACTCGCCGGGACGTCCTCGCGCGACGTATTCGATTGCTCGTTGCGGCCACGATCACCTACAACGTCTTAGAGGCCGTTGTGGCGATCGCTGCCGGCACGGCAGCGTCGTCGTCGGCACTGATCGGCTTCGGCCTGGACTCGATCATCGAGGTCGCATCGGCCGTCGCTGTCGCGTGGCAGTTCGCCGGCCGTGACCCGGAGTCTCGCGAGGAGACCGCACTTCGGGGCATCGCGTTCTCCTTCTTCGCACTTGCTGCGTTCGTCACCATCGACGCGCTGCGTTCGCTGTTCGGAGCGGACGAAGCGCAGCATTCGTCGGTGGGCCTGGTCCTGGCTGCGGTGAGCCTGGCGGTCATGCCATTCCTGTCATGGGCACAACGACGGGCAGGTCGCGAGCTCGGATCGCGCTCAGCGGTCGCTGATTCCAAGCAGACCCTGTTGTGCACGTACCTCTCGGGGGTGTTGCTGGTCGGTCTTGCGCTCAACAGCGTGTTCGGCTGGTCCTGGGCCGACCCGATCGCCGCCCTGGTGATCGCCGCGGTCGCCATCAAGGAGGGCCGCGAAGCGTGGCGGGGGGACGTCTGCTGCGCGCCGAACGCTGCACTCCACCCACCGAGCTCTGGTACGGACGCAGGCGAATGCCAGGACGATTGCTGTGGGTAGCGCCCTGAGCGACGAGTGAGGGCACGCCCCGCATCAGTCTGATGGGCGGGCGCCCACGGATGCGACGGCCATCGCCGCCGTACGGGCACCGAGATCGAGACACCGTTGCGGGCTGTCCCCGCGCTGACACCCGGCCAGGTACCCGGCGCAGAACGCGTCCCCCGCACCGGTCGTGTCGACCACCTCGGTCTCGACCGCCTCGACGTCCCAACCGGCGCCGTCGGCCGTCCGCGCCAGGGCGCCCCGCGCGCCGAGGGTCACCACCACAGCGCGATACGTCGCGGTCAGCGCGTCGGCCGCACGGCCCGCGTCGACCTCACCGGTCAGCAACCGGCCCTCGGCCTCGTTGGCCAGCAGAAGGTCACACCCGGCGGTCCACTCCAGGAACGCGCGCGGTCCGCACACATCGAGGAAGCCGACCGAGCTGGGGTCGACGGAGATGCCGACCCGGCGCAGACGGGCCTCGGCCAGCAGCCGCGACGCGGTCGGGCGTACCGCGTCGTCGAAGAACGAGTACCCCGTCAAGTGCAGCCATCCCACGTCGTCCCACAGCGCCGTCGGTACCTGATCGGGCGAGAGCGCCGCGTTGGCACCCCTGTCCACGAACATCGTGCGCTCACCGTCGCCGTCGAGAACGAGCACGATGGTTGCCGTGACCGAGGTGGGCACCTCGGCGACATGAGCGTCGACCCCGTGCCGGCGCAGGGCGTCACCGTGGCGGGTGCTCGCCCCGGCACCTGCACACCCGGCGAACGCGACGTCCGCGCCCAGCCAACCCAGCCAAGCAGCGACGTTGGCGGCTGACCCGCCGGGATGGACGCGGATCTCGGCGTTGGTGTCACTCGCGGCCGTCACCACACCCAGTGGACGGACGACGATGTCGTCGACGACGTCACCGACCACGAGAACCCGGCGCACATCAGTCCTGGACGCTGCGCGCGGCCCAGGCCGTGGCGATGTCGGCACCGACCCGGATGTTGTTGGCGGCGATCTTGAGGTTGACCTCGAGGCTCGCCCCGCCGGTGAGGCTGACCATCTTGTCCAGCAGGTACGGGCTCACGTCCTTGCCCGTGATCCCCTCGGCAGCCGCAGCGGCGAGCGCATCGTCAAGCGCCCGGTCGTGCGCGGCAGGATCGAGCTGGTCCCGCTCGGGAAGCGGGTTGGCGACCAGGATCGCCGAACGCCGCCCGAGCGCGTCGTTGGCGGCCATCACGTCGGCGACCACATCGGCGTCTGGTACCGACCAGTCCAGGCGCTCGCCGGAGTCGGTCAGCCAGAAGCTCGGGAAGGCGTCGGTGGCGTACCCCAGCACCGTCACGCTCAACGTCTCGAGCCGTTCGAGGGTGGCGGGGATGTCGAGGATCGACTTCACGCCGGCGGACACAACGGTGACAGGCGTGTTCGCCAGCGTCGACAGGTCGGCCGACTCATCGAATGTCGCGCCCGCCCCGCGGTGCACCCCGCCCAGCCCCCCGGTGGAGAACACTCGCACCCCTGCGAGGGCTGCGATGAACGCTGTCGCCGCGACCGTCGTCGCACCGCAGCGCCGGCGCGCCACCACGATGGGAAGGTCTCGCACGCTGACCTTCGGGACATCGTCGCCGGCGATGCGCACCAGCTCGTCGTCGTTGAGCCCGACCTTGAGGTAGCCGTCGAGCACGGCCACCGTCGCCGGCGTGACTCCGGCGTCCACCAGGATCGCTTCGAAACCGCGCGCGGCCGTGAGGTTGCGCGGGCGGGGCAGCCCGTGCGAGATGATTGTCGACTCCAGCGCCACGACCGGACGCCGGTGCGCCAACGCGTCGGCGACAGGCTCGGCGACGGACAGCGGGAGCATCAGATCTCTATGCGGTAGAAGCCGACGTGCGACTTCGACGGCGTCGGCCCCCGTTGCCCTTGGTAGCGCGAGGCGTACTTGGACGAGCCGTAGGGATGCTCGGCCGGTGAGGACAGCCGGAAGAAGCACAGCTGCCCGATCTTCATACCGGGGTACAGCTTGATCGGGAGCGTTGCCACATTGGCCAGCTCCAAGGTGACGTGACCGGAGAATCCTGGGTCGATGAAACCTGCGGTCGCGTGGGTGAGCAGGCCGAGGCGTCCCAGTGACGACTTCCCCTCGAGCCGCGCCGCCACGTCGTCGGGAAGGCTCACCTGCTCGTACGTCGAGCCGAGCACGAACTCCCCGGGGTGCATGATGAACGGCTCGCCGCCTTCGGCGATCACCTCCTGCGTCAGCTCGGCCTGGTCCTCGGCTGGGTCGATGTGCGGATAG